>TARA_R110002073_G_scaffold114975_4_pt1 | contig 23623 bp, 14 predicted proteins | sample TARA_R110002073 | Tara Oceans TARA_R110002073 (sample SAMEA4397174) | marine metagenome | biome: Polar Biome; feature: [DCM] deep chlorophyll maximum layer (ENVO:01000326); material: water (ENVO:00002006), including particulate matter (ENVO:01000060) such as... | depth 40 m | reverse complement strand
GTCGCCGTAGTTGCAGGACGTCGTGCCGATCGAGTACGCGCTCTTCGTGCCGACGCCACCCCAGTTCGAGAGCCCGTTGAGACTGCCGACGATGACGTCGGGACCCGAAGCCGGCGTGTCACAGGGACTCGGCAGGGCGGCGGCCACATCGATGACCCCATTGCCCTGGTTGCCGCTGTATCCACCGATCTGGAAGAGGTAGGTGTTCCCGTTCACCGCAGCGAAAGCGACGGTGCTCTGGGTTCCGCAGGTGTCGTCGTTGCAACCGAGCAGGTTGCTCGCGGGGCAAGCCGAGTCGTAGACCGACAACGCCGAGTCGTAGCTCGTACTGTTGCAAGTGCTCAGCGTGTAGCTGCCCGTAGACGTAGCGGTCCAGGCGAACCAGACGTCGGAGCCCATGCTGCCGCAGTTGCTCGGGCCGTCATCGGTCGCGCCGATGTTGTCGTAGGCCCAGGAACCTTCGCCGGCGATCGCCGTGGCGGACCCGCAATTGTTCGATTGGGCGGCTGCCAGGGCCGGAAGGAGAACCAGGGCAGCCCCGGTGGTCAGGAGTTTCGAGATCATGGGTGTGGATTCAGCCTGAAACGGCGATACGGGAAGACCCGGCGGCTCATGGCCGAGGCCGAAGAGCTTGGGAGATCCTGGAGAAGGAGGAGAGAGTGGGCCGGAACGCAGGAGAGAGTCGCGATCGCCGCCTCCCCCATTGCAATGCAATCCGGATCGTTGCGCGGGGTTTCCCTGGCCTTTTCCCGCGTGAGGATCGACCTGGGACGCTCATCGGCCCAGCAGGCTTCACCAGCCCCGATCGCAAGACCATTTGATCCAGCGGCGAGGCTGGACCCAGGGTCGGATCAAGGGAAAGGAACCTCGATCAGATTGGTGAAGTTCGCCGTGTCTCCGGGGTTCACCAACGAATCGCGGAACCACACCTGGAAGGAGTACACGTCGCCCGACTGAATGACCTGGCCTGCGGGCGTGAACGGCAATTCACGGGGTACGTCGAAGCCCGTCCCGGTGCTGCTGGTTCCGGCCAGGTTGACCAGGGTCCCCGCGGCGTCGAACTGGCCGATGGAGTTCAGCGCCGGCACGCCCTGGTTCGTCGCCACCTGCACGGTGTAGCGTGCGGCGGGGCTGCCCAGGCACAACGTGCCGTTGAAGACGCTGAGACCCGGACCGTTGCTGCCGGACAGGAGCACGAAACCGAACTGTCCGGGCGGACCGTCGGTCGCTTCGATGTGGAGCCCGGTTCCGGTGGCCGAGCTGAAGCCACTGGTGTCGAGCTTCGCGGGGATACCGCCGGCGTGTACGGACGCCGGATCGCACAGAACCGTGATCGGAAGATCGACGCAATCCGCTCCGAGACGTTCGATGGTCAGGATGCCGCCGCCGTTCACCGAACTGCCGACCCACGTGCCGACCTGGATCAGATAGGTCTCACTCGCGCTCGCGCTGTTCAAGGTCCAGTGCGACAGGAAGTTGCCGCCACCGATGTCGTCGTTCGAGCCCAAGCAGGTCGCGCTGCAGTCCGCGCCCAGGTGAACGCTGATGCGCGTGTCCTTCACTCCGGCGCTGTCCTCGGTCGAGAATCTCCAACTCCCGTTGCAGGTCGGGGTCCAGGCCCAGAACAGGTCGTGGTGGGTCTGCCCGAACGTCGTGTTGTCCGGGTTGATCGGGCTCATGCAGTTCCCCGGGTTCCCGCCGTCGAATCCCGAGGTCGTCGCCCACAGGTTGTTCCACCCGACCGTCGCGGCACCCGCTGCCGGCGTCGGCGAACTGCAGTCGTCGTTCGCCGGAATGGTCGGGGCGACACCGATGTTCAGCTGCGCCGGACCGAAGTCGTCGAGGTACCCGCCGACTTGGACCAACAAGATGTCCCCGGCCGTGACGTTCGACACGGCGAGGCGACTCTGCAGGTTGCACCAGTCGTCGTTGGACCCGAGACAGACCGAAGTGCAGTCGCCGGCGCCGAAGTGGATCGAGATCTGCGTGTCGTACATCGTTCCGCACGTCGAGAACTCGTAGGCCCCGTCGGCCAGTGCAGTCCACTGGAAGAACACGTCCTGGAAGATCGCCGGAGCGCAGGTGCCCCCACCGACGAACCCGGAGGACGTCGCGTTGGTCGTGTCGTACGAGGTCGAACCCAGGCCGAAGATCGATTGTGCGGCGCTGCAGTCGTTGTTCGGGGGCGGCGGCGGGGCCAGGGGCACGTCCGGCACGACCCCGAACACGGTGCGCACCAGAGGTCCCTTGAACATCCCCAATTCGACCGTTCCGGCGACCGGCGCGATGTCGGCGTCGAACCGGTAGTTGAACAGGCTGCCCCAGCGGAGCGCATTGGCGTTCGGGTTGAACACGAAGTCGTCGGTCGCCCAGATCACTTTGTCGGACAGGATCGAGGTCGTCCAAGGACCGACGTCGATGCCCTCGCCCGAATGGTGGGCCACCGTTCGACTGGACACGTTCGTAGCCAGGACGCCCGCGGGCAACGGCACGCTGAAGTGTCCTCCCGCGCGGTCCGAGTTGTGGTTGTAGACGGCGTATTCATAGTGCCAGGTGCCGTCGCCGTTGTCGGTCGCGCGGCTGCCGACGAGGAACAGACCTTCGTTGGGCAGGTAGACCTCGCTGATCTGCACACCCGGATCCTGTGCGGCCCAAGCACGGATCGCGGGCTGGCCGATCGAAGTCTGCCCGGTGACGTTCAGGTCGAACGCACCCAAGCCCGGCTGATAATCGCCGATCAAGACCTCGCGGTAGGACGCATTGTTGAAGTGGTTGCCCGCTTGCGCGTCGTCCTGGGCGACGTAGTGGCCCTCGACGAAATAGGAGGCGCCGGGGAACGTCACAGGACTCAAGTCGGCCGTCTCGACCTGCAGCCGCTTGTAGATCGCGTTGCCCGTCGCGCCGGCCGCCGCGTACGGAAACGCGAAGGTACCGGAGAAGGCGTCGACGTCGCTGCGCGGACCCAGGCCGCCGATTCCACCGAGACCGCCCTGATCCCCCGTCGTCGCCGCCGCGCTGGCATCGGAGCACCCGACGCCCAGCAGCGAACCGGTCGCCGGGTTGATGCACGGACAGCAGAGGCTCTGGTTCGCCGCCGTCAACGTGTGGCTGACCCATGACATCCCGAGCTGCTCGAAAGCCACGCCGTCGTAGCGATAAAGGTTCTGAGCCACGACGGGATGCGCTCCACTGGAGGCCGCCCAATCGAGTTCCGCGTCCCCGTAGTTGCATGCGGTCGTCGCGATCGAATAGCCCGACAGCGTCCCCACGGAACCCCACGACAGGACGTCGGGCAAGTCCGCGACACACACGTCGGGCCCCGGATTGGGCGCGACGCAGGTCAGCGGTTGTGCGGTCTGGGTGAGGTCGATGAACCCGCTACCTCCTGCGATCCCGGGATAGGCCCCGATGCGCAGCAAGTAAGTGTTGCCGTTGACGATGGGGAACGAGATGCGACTCTGCAACGAGCACGTGTCGTCGTCGCACGCCAGGATCGGGCTCGTTCCACAGAGCGCTCCGTCGTAAGCCGCAATCTTCGTGTCGAAGGTCGCGCCCACGCAGGTGGACAAGGTCGCCGTGCCGTCCAACGAGGCAGTCCAGGCGAACCAGACGTCCGACTCGATCTGGTCCGACGCGAATTCGTCGCACAGCGGATGCCCCACCCCGTCGGTGGTCGCGCTCCCGTTCTCGAGCGTCCAAAGGCCGTCCCCGCCGATCACCTGGGCCGATGCGCAATCATCCGCGCCCTGGGCGAGGCCAGGAGCGGACAGGAGGAGCATCGCGATCGCGGTGGCGAGCGACGACAGGAAGGTGCGCAAAGGAAGTTGGCCCATGAAAGGAGGCAGTACCCTTCATCCTGACGCGTTGCAGGGCGAGAGGGTTCCTGCGTTCGTACCTTTGCGTAGGATCTCGAAGCGAGGCGGGATTCCCGTTCCGGGTCGAAGTGCGGTGCGCCTCGGGGCTCGGCCACCACGCCGATGCCGGTAGGCAGGATTCACCCGGATGAGGGGGCGCATCCGCCCGTCCGCCGCGACACCGAGCGTCGTCGCGCGCCTCGAATCGAGACGATCCGCGTCCGGCACCCACTCGGACCGCCCTCTCCCGAGAAGACGGACCTCGCCCGGTCCCCGAAGATCGAGGTGCCGATCCCGGGCAACCGGAGCGCATTGCGACCGGGGCCGGTCCCTCCCCAGGGGGCCCCAGGAGCTGGTTCGGATCCGTTGAGGCACCAGGCGGGACCGTCCCTTCGTGCGAGCGATTCGGATCCCATCGAAAAGACCCGGGGGTTCGGGTAGTAAGGAAGGCGTGCCGCCGACCCTGCCGACCTCCTCCGTGCCCCGATCCGCCTCCGCCAGCGAGGGTGGGGCCGGGCCCGAGTTGCGGATCGGCTCCGGACGGTCCGGCATCGTCTTCCTGTCCCACGACGCCGCAGGAACGCCGATCGCGCGCAAGGTCTTCGAGTCGGGCACGCTGACGCGACTGGTCCAGTACGCGCTGCTGGGCGCCGCCAATCCGTATGCCTGGAGCGAGGACCTGGTCCGCGCCGCCCTCCTGCGCCGCCGCATTCTGGGGACGCTCTGCCAGGTCTGGTTCCCCGGTCGCCTGCGCGTCGCCCCCGCGCACAGCCACGGCTGGAACCAGGACTACCGCGCCTTCGAGATGCTGTGCGCGTTCTCGCCAGGCCGACCGCCGCGGCTGCACCACCCGTTGGATCGTTCGGGTCGGGCCGAGGTCCGCGAGCTGCGCGAAGAGATTCTGCGCCCCCTCGCCCGTCACCTCAGCGAGGCCGGCTTCGACGGTCAACTTTGGCAAGCGGGCATGGGCAACCCCGTCGCCTTCGCGAACTTCCTGCTCGAGACGTCGGCCAAGGGCGAACGCGTCTGGAACTGGATCGACCTGGAGTCGGGAGTCCCGGCGCTCTTCCCGTTGGATCCGCGGGTGCTCCTGCGCACCTACCTGCCGTTGTCGTGGAAGCACCGCGGCCCGCTGTTCGATCACGTGGACGTCGATCGGTTGGAAGCCTGGCTGCAGACCCACCGCGCCTTCATCGACGCTCGCATGGGAACAGGCACGACGCACCAACTGGAGAGCGACGCCGCAGCGTTGCGCGTCAGCACCGATGCCTGGACCTCGATGCCCCGGCGGGAACGCGCGATCCGAAGCCAGGTCGCCAAGGGCAAGATCACCAGCGCCGATGCGGAACGCTACGCGCGTCGACCCGTACGCTGGTTCCTGCACGAAGCCCGGCGCGCCGTGCGCGGCACGTGGGTCCGCGCCATCGGGTTCGTGAAACGCAACTTTGGCCGCATGCGCTGTTTGCGGCTGGGTCGGCTGCCCCGTGCGGCCACGCGCTTCAGCACGTCCCAGATCTACCGCGAGCGCGTGGCGCGCGACTTCGTGCTGCAGCGCATCGACAAGTGGGAACAACGCCGACGCCTCGATCCCGAGGCTGCGCGCACGTTGCGTGAGCGCGCGCGGCGCGAGACCTCTTCGGCCTGGGTCTCCGACTTCGCTGTCCACGTCGCGATCAAGCCGATCGTCAAGGGCACCGAGTGGATCCTCTTCCCGCTCCTGGTCACCGCAGGGCTCTTGCAACCGTCGACCGTACCGATCGTGATCCTGGCGGGCGGCAGCGTCTCGCGCACGATCTACACGCTGGGCCGACTGATCCAGGATGCCTTCCGCGGACGGGAACTTCCCTGGACCGCCCTCTGGGTCGGCACGCTCCCGGTCATCGGCAACCTCGCCTTCCCGCTGCAGATCGTGCGTTCGGGCCGTGACTCCGACGACCCCCTGGCGCGCTTCGTGCTCTACGACGGGATGAGCGTCCTGGGTCGACGCATGCCCATCTGGGGCGGACCGGACACCTTGACCGAGCACGTCTTCAATCACCTCCCGGATCGTGTGCTGCACGGCCCCCACACGCCCCCCACATCATGAATTGGATCGCGCTCTCGCTCCTGCTTCCCGCTTCGTTCGTTCAAGAGCCGGGCATCGCGGTCCCCACCCGAATTCCGCAGGCCCTGAGCGAGGCCGAACTCGGCGAACTCGAGGCGATGGCGCAGGCCGTGCTGGAGGAGGGCCTCTCCCCCAGCTTCGTCGTCGGCGTGCGTCGGGGCGGACAATCGTTCGTGCGCGGCTACGGCTCCATCGACGACGCAGGCACCGCGCCCGACGGTGACACGCTGTACGAGATCGGGTCGGTGTCCAAGGTCTTCACCGGCACCCTGCTGGCCGACGCCCACCTGCGTGGTGAGGTCGGGTTGGAGGACGAGCTTTCCAAGTACGCGCCGGAGGGCATCCGCGTCCCGCAGAAGGGGGACGAGCCGATTCGGCTGTGGCACCTCGCCACGCACACTTCGGGGCTCAACCGCATGCCGCCCGGCTACGCGCCTCCGGACTGGAACGATCCCTTCGCGGGTGGAACGGCGAGCGACATCTGGAACGCCGTGGCCGCATCGAAACTGCGCCGCGCCCCGCTCGCCAAGGTGCAGTACAGCAACTTCGCCGTCGGACTTCTGGGCCAGGTGGTCTGCGGCCCGACCGAAGCCGACTACGAGAACCGGTTGGTGGAACGCATCACGGGACCACTGGGGATGGCGGACACGCACCTGGTGCTGGCGCCCGAACGTGCGCCGCGTTTGGCCCAGGGTCATGATGCTGCGATCCGCGCGTCCAACCGTTGGCAGTTCGACGTCCTGGGAGGCGCCGGTGGCATCACCTCGAGCGTCCACGACATGCTGAAGTTCGCCCAGGCGAACCTGGCGCCCACGGACGACGGGATCGGGCCGGCGCTGCATCTAGCCCAGGTGCCGCGCCACGAGATGGAGGATGCCCCGATCTCGATCGGCCTGTGCTGGCACAGGAACAGCAACACGGGCGTGCTGTGGCACAACGGACAAACGGGCGGATACCACGCGTTCCTCGCCCTCAAGCCCGAGCACGATATCGCTGTGATCGTGTTGTCGGCCTGCTCGGACGGAACGACCGAGATCCTGGGCAATCGTCTGTACCAGGTGTTGATGGGTGGACCCGACGTCCCCGCGTTCGACCTGAAGCGCTCGGTGCACGTCGATCCCCAGGTCCTCGCTCGCTACGCCGGCGAGTACGAACTGGCGTTGGCCGGCACGTTCGTCATCGAACACGACGAGATCGGTCTGATCGCGACGCTGGCCGACCAACCGGCGATCCGACTGTACGCCGAATCGGAGACGGCGTTCTTCTATCGCGTCGTCGACGCGCGCATCACGTTCGAAATGGAAGAGGACGAGGTCAAGACCCTCGTCCTCCATCAGAACGGCATGAAGCTGCGCGCCCCACGCAAGGGGAACTGACGCGCGAAGCCGAGCGGGCGCTCAGTCCTCGGCGGTCACCATCGGCCAATCGTCCGTGCGGAATGAACTGGCGGGGAGTTCGGCGTCGTTGACGAGTCCGACCACGTCCCCGGCGCCCCAAGCGAAGCGCACGGCGACGGGGTGCGGCACCTGATTCGCCCAGACCAGGACCGACGAGCCACTGATCTCGATGGTGGCCTGGTGGAAAACCTGGTCGGCACCCGCGACCGTGAAAGCCTGCGTCGCGGCAGCATCCGCCCGGAGCCCTGTGGCGTCGCGGAAGAAGAGACGCAGCTTGCGCCCTTCGATCGCGGACTCGAGATAGGTCGGTCCGTTGGCCTCGACCGTCTGCTCGTAGACCTCGCGGCGCGCAAAGCGAGCGAAACGATGCCCAACCACGTCCTTGCCATCCGGATGGATGTTGTTCGGATCACCGATGTCCATGGTCACCACCATGCCCGTCCAACGGTTGGTCAGCGCCAGGGCCTGGGCTTCACGCAGTTCGGCGAATTGCCCCTCATCACCGGGCATCGAGAAGGGCGCGATCTGAGCCCAGAGAACCGGCAGGTCCTCCTGATGAAACGTATCGCGCCAGTCCTGGATCCAGCGATGCATCAAGCGCCGGTACTGTTGAGCGCGGCGTACGTTGGCCTCGCCCTGGTACCAGATGACTCCCGCAAGCTTCATGTTCGCCAAGGGCGCGATCATGCCGTTGTAGAGCACGCTCGGCGTGTTCAGCGTCAACCAACCCTCGGTAGGGAACGTCGGCAGTTCCGCGAGCGGTGTGCCCAGGTGATAGCTCCAAGGACCGTTGATCCCGATCGGACGATCCAGGCCATCGACGCGCTCCAGGACCACGCCGGCAGGGTGCGTCCCTGTGCCTCCGAAACAGCCCGCGCCACCCGTATCGAGGACCATCACCGTGATGGTGTTCTCACCGGGTTGCAGCAGGTTCGAAGGAATCGTGTACGAACGGTCCTGGTTCCAGTTCCCGGGGAGGCGCGTGTGACCGACCTCGATCCCGTTGACGTAGGTCAGGTCCATGTCGTCGATCGCGCCGATCGCCAGACTCAGGTCGACCGTGTCCCAGCCGACCGGCAGGTCGAACTTGCGCTGCAGCCAGACCGTGCCGTCGTAGAGGCTGGCCCCGATCTGATCGAAGTCCATCGGAACCGGAATGCGGGGCCAAGCGGTGGCGTCGTAGTCACCCTGGAACCAGCGCGCGGCTTGGCCGATCTCCTGCTGGGCCAGAACGCTCCACCACAACTCCTGGCGTAGGCTGAGGTCCTCTTCGATCAAGCCCTCGCGCAACTGCTGGAGATGATTGAGGTCGGAGTCGAAGTCGTGCTCGAGGCGCAGCGAGGCTTCGCTGGTCCAGGACTCGATCACCGAGCCACCCACGCTGGCGTTCACGAGACCGATGGGGATTCCCTCGAGGCTGTTGAACAGTTCCTTGCCGAAGAAGTAGGCCACCGCACTGAACTCGGCGACCGTCGCGGATTCGCAAGGTCTCCAGTGTCCGACGGCGTCCTCTTGCGGGCTGATGTCGTAGACCTCGCCGATGGTGAACAACCGAATCTTCGAGTGGTTGGCTTGCGGAATCTCCGCTTGCCCTTCCGCCGTCCATTTCATGTGCCAGTCCATGTTGGACTGACCGGCGCACAACCAGACCTCACCGCTGAGGACGTCCTCGATCTCGATGGTCTGGGCACCACTGGTCACGGTCAAAGTGTGCGGACCACCCGCGGGCGGCGTGGCGAGGCGAGCGACGAACTTGCCCTTCGCGTTGCAGGTGACCTGGCTGACGTTGGTCGGGTCCCAACTCCCCGAGACCTGCACGACACCGCCAGGTTCGTACCAACCCCAGACTCGAATCAAGGTGTCTCGCTGGATCACCATGTGATCTCCGAATGCGGACGACAATCGAAGGGAGGGGTCCGATTGGGAGCGCGCGAAACTCGGCAGCGCGAAGGCGAGACACACGAACAGCGACAGAACCAGAGGCAGGACTCTACGAACCATGGGAGACGTCGTTGGGCAGGGGGAGAACGGAGAGAGGAGTAGAGCCTACACATTCGTCCTGAATTGGCGATCCCAGACCCCTTCGACGCCCCTGGAGGGCCGATCGCCCCCCTCCGAACGTGTGTGTCCGTGCGACCGCGGGAGCGAGTCGGCGGCCCTGGCGGTAGGCGGCGTATCGGCTCGATCTCCGGGCTCGCTCGTTGTACCGAACGAGCTCACCAAGCGACCGCCGCCCGCGCACCGATCCTGTTCGAAGGCGCGCAATGGACCCCATCGATTCGGAGCCACCAACGCCGGCGAGCGGGAACGTGGATCGGCGCGCATGGCAGGGCGGAATCGCTCCGGGTGCGTGCGGGTCGTGTCGATCGACGCGGTCACGCACGCCGCACCCCGAGTTCATGATCGGTCGCAAGTTCGACCACCCACTCGAATCGTCACAGCGATTTCGTCACGGATCCGTCGAACGGCGCTAGGGTTCCTTCAGCGGATCCCGCGTTCCATGCTTCGACCTCACCACCAGCGACCCCACGTTCCGGGACCCGGTCGCCGCGTTCCTACGACGCGACGGCGTGTTTGGTGCGGCGTTCTGTTGGCCGCCTCCCTGTGTGGCTGTCGAGCCCTCGACGCCTCCCAGGACGCGGAACCCGGCGCCTATCCGGTGATGGACCACCGCATGGGTCTGCACATCGGCGGCCTGGATCTCGCGGACTTCGACACCAAGATCCAGGTGGGTCAAGAGGGAGGCAGTCCGGGCACACCGATCGACCTGGAGAGCGACCTGGCGCTCGGGGAATCGACCAACACGATCCGCGCCGACCTCTGGTACCAACCGTCCAGACGTCACCGGTTCGAACTGTCCTGGTACGACATCTCGCGGCGTTCGACCGACCAGATCGACCAAGACATCGAGTTCGGCGGTCAGACGTTCCCCGTCAACATGACGGTCCACACCGTCTTCGACACCGAGATCTATCGCATCTCCTATCGCTACAACTTCCTCGTGGCGGAACGCTGGCAGGTCGGCGCCTCGGTCGGCATCCACCAGGTCGACCTGGTGGCCAGCATCAGCACGACCGACGGCTCGATCCAGGAACAACTGGACACGGACGCGCCGGCACCCTTGTTCGGCATCCACGGCGCCTACGCGATCACGCCCAGCTGTCGCATGGTCGGCTCGGTGGAGCTGCTCGACGTCCAGGTCAGTGGACTGGGCGGATTCATCAACGACAACCGGCTCGCGCTCGAGTTCGACCTCTTCGAACACGTGGGGCTCGGCATCGGTTGGAACGGATTCCTGGCCGACGTGGACGTGAACGAGGCCGGGCTCAGCGGCAAGGCCGAGTACAAGTACAGCGGCTGGATGTTCTACCTGCGCGGGCTCTTCTGAGCCGCGTCACCGGAATCAGCGAACGCCGTTCTCTCAGCGTGCCGTCGGGGCGATCAAGCGACCGAGCGCGCGACCGATACCGACGAAGAACAACGGGTCGCGTGCCGAGCCGCCGATGCCGACTTGCACGCCCACGTCGAACACGGCCAGCGGTGCGACCTGATAGGTGCCCGCGAGGGTGACGACGATCTCGCTGACGCTGGCGTTGGGCGCGTAGAGTCCCGCGACCTCCCAAGCTCCGTCCCAAGAACCTTCCAGCTCGACGGCCGAGGCCAAGGCCAACGTGTGCTTGATGTCTCCGGTCGATGGGCCCGGCGTGCCGAGCAGGCCCAAGGAGTAGAACGCGGTGTACGGTCGACCGCCTTGGGTCCAATCCATGATCCCCGCGACGTCGAAGTCCGTGTCGCCGCTGCCGAGCCCCTTCGTCGCGCTCGCGGTCGGCACTTTCGTGCGCAGTTGATACGCGTAGGACTTGCCGGTCTCCGCGTCCTCGGCGAAACGGTGCCGCACACCGACGGCGAAGTCGCCGATCCCTTCGCCCGTACTGCGATGGCGCCACGCCTCGAACTCGAGGAACGTCTCGATGTTCGGTCCGGAACCCCAACGCAACGCGGCCGGCACCTCCCAACCGTCCCCGCCCGTGATCCCGCCTTCGAAGTCCACCTGGCCGGGAACCGTCGTGGCCGTGTTGCTGGAGATCGAGGGCCGTTGAATCGTAGGAGGACTGAGCTCGTGAGGAACGATCGTGCAGGCGGTCGCCGTCAGGGGCAGGGCGGCAAAGAGGAGGAGAGTGCGCATGCGCGCAGTGTGACAAGCCGCGCCGCCATCGGTCGAGAATCGTCCGTCTAGCCTGGAAATTCGAACTGGAGGCACGGGCCCGGCCGTTCACGATCGGAGCCCAAACTTCGGACGTCCAAGCCGATTCCCCCCGTCGGGGAACACTCGCTCGATTCAGGACTTCGCCGTTGCGGGGCTCGCGACGCGGCCCAACAGGTGGCGCAGCGCATCCTCCATCCCGGAATGCGCGAACGTGAACCCGGCCGAAGTCAGGACGTCCGGCACCGCCCGTTGGCTCGCCAGCAGAAGCGCGTCGGCCAGTTCGCCGAACGCCAACCGGGCGGCCACGGCAGGCATCGGGGCGATCGTCGGGCGGTGAAGGACCTGGCCGAGCACGCGCGTGAAGGCGCGATTCGTGACGGGGGTCGGCGACACCAGGTTGACCGGACCCTGGATCGAGGCGTCGTTCAGGACGTGATGGATCGCGTGCACCGCATCCACCAGCGAGATCCAGCTCATCCATTGGTCGCCACTGCCCAATCGGCCGGCGACGCCCAAACGGAAGGCCGGCAGCATGCGAGCCAGGGCTCCGCCGCGCGGCGACAGGATCGCGCCGAAGCGCAGGTTGGCGACGCGGGCTCCTTCGTTCGTGAAGCGCTGCGCGACCTCCTCCCAACCCTGGCACACACCGGCCAGGTAGTCGTCGCCGAGGGAACTGCCCTCGGTCAAGCGCTCGTCGCCGCGATCGCCGTAGATCCCGACCGCCGAAGCGCACAGCAGCGCGCGCGGAGGTGCCTGCAGCTTCGCCAACGTCGACACGAGGTGCTGGGTGCCGAGGACGCGACTGTCGTGGATCAACGCCTTCTGCCGCGGGCTCCAACGGCGCGTCGCGATGCCCTCGCCCGCCAGGTGGACGACGGCGTCGAGTCCCTCGAGGCGCGCGTCGGGCTCCGCGTGACCGTCCGGATCCCAGCGAGCCTCCAAAGGGCCCTCTGGCTCACGTCGCACGAGTCGCGTGACGCTGTGCCCCCCCGCTATCAGGAAGGGCTCCAAGTGCGAGCCCAGGAGCCCGCTCGAACCGGTGATCGCTATCTTCATGGGAGTGGGGTTGGAGCGAGTTGCATGGGCCGCCAAATCGCCTGCCGTGACATCATGCCTGTAGCGGAACATGCGCCGCAGACGTTTTTCGATCGAGCCCTTCGCGATCCACGTCCCAAGGGCCCCAGCGGGCAATCGATAGCGGATCCGGTCCGTAAGTCGGCACGCGTCGTCTCCGAGCGGCTCGATCTCGTGATCGTGGTTCCAGGAACGGAAGGGGCCTCGCAACTGAACGTCGGAGAACCCGCGATCGGGGCGGACCTCGGTGATGCGTCCTTCCCAGACGCGCCAGAAGGGACCGATGCGTACGCGAACGCGCTCGACGTGACCTGCTGCGAGCGTGCGCGGCTCGGTGTCGAAGCGCACGGATTCCCAACTGGGAACGAGCCGACGGAACGCGCCCGGTCGCGCATGGAACGCGAACACCTCGGCGGCGGAGAACGGCAGGACGGAGCTGTGCTCGAAGGTCTCGTCTGACAAGGGGAAGGTCCGGTGGAGGTTGGGGTCGATCCCAACTAGGTCCCACAGCCTAGACCTTCCACCGCCCACTCGTCCTACCCGCGAAATCCTGAGCCCCTTCCGTGACTCAAGGTCGCAGGTCACGCATACGGTGCCTGGCGCCGTATGCGTGCGCGTATGCGCAGGCTCACTTGCCTTCGATGCGCGTTCCGCGAAGCACGGTCCACGCGAGGGCGGTCGGGCCCTTGCCCACCAGGAAGCGGCGGGTGATCTCGTAGGTCACGAGGTCCAGCTCGACGACCTCGTCGCGGCGCTGGCACGCGATCCAGGCCAGCGTGCCTTCCGCGTTGATGTGAATGTCCATCGGCAGGGCGCTACGCCCGAAGTGCCGGCTCGGATGATCCACGGGACGATCGGCGGCGACCTCTTCGCTCACCTGGCCCAGGCGAATCTCCTCGACGACCGAGCGTCCGTTGCTCATGAAGACCGAGAGCGTTCCAGCCTGGTGGTTGCTGCACAGGATGTGCTTGCCGTTCGGCGTGAAGCAGAGCGCGCTCGGGTAGGTCCCGCAGGGGAACTCGGACTTCTCCTCGAGGTCGAACGTGTCGATCACGCTGATCGAGTTCGTCTCACGGTTCGCGACCCACAGTTCGTTGCGCGTGGGGTGCAGGGCCATCGCGGACGGCCCACCACCGGTCTCGATCACGTCGAGCTCGCGCGATTGTCCCAGGTCGACGACGCTGACCGCGCCACTCATCGCACCCGAGACGAACGCACGGCTACCGCTCGCGTCGAGCAGCACCTCACGAACTCCGGTCAGGGTCAATGGGATGGACGTCAACACGACTCCTGCCTCGAGGTCGAGCACGAGCAGGTTCGGGTGGGATTCCACGGTGACCAGCGCGCCCTCGCCGCGCGGCAAGAACGTGACACTGTGCGGGCGGTAGTAGGCGTGTTCGATTCCCAGGTCGTCGGTCCAGACCAGATCGATCGTGCGAGCCAATCGTCCCGCGCGCAGATCGACGACGGCGACCTTGCTGCCGGCCGAGGCGGTGCCGGCCAAGGAGACCAGCGCCAGCTCACCGTTGGGCGACGGGCTGACATCGCGCGGGCCGTCCCCTACGCGTAGGGTCGTGGTGGCCTCGCCCGTTGCGGGATCGATCAGACCGAGCGTCCCCTCGAGGTGCTGGACCACGAGAAGTCGTGTGCGGTCGGCGTCCTCCTGGGGCATGCCCAGGAGGGCTGCGGCCAAGAGAATGGTTGTGGTGACGTACATGCTGGAGCTTCCCCGACTGATCCACTCGTCTTGGTCGGGGGAGGATCTTGAGAATCCGGTCCTGGAATCTCGGATCGTCTCCATCTGCGACTTCGTTGGAAGCCGCTGGATGGGCCGATTCACGGGGATAAGGGCACAGATCGACACGAAATAGCACTTGTCAATCGCCGAGGTGTGTTCCTATTCTCTGCGCCCCCAACTCACCCAAGTGCTGGAAAACAACATGGCCAAGAAGAAGTCCACGAGCGTCGGCTCACGTCGCAAACGCCGCTCACCGGAAGAGCTCATCCGCGATCTCGAAGAGAAGATCCGCGACGTCAAGAACCGTCAGCAGGCCAAGGAGCTCCAGGGGAGCCCGTCGGTCAAGCGCACCCTGTCGATCGTGAAGGCCATCGACAAGGCGCTCGCCGAGGCTGCGGAGGAAGGCAACAACGTCATCCGCCACGCCCTGAGCGATGCGCGCAAGCCCCTCGAGGCGTACGTGGCGACGAAGGGCATTCAACTTCCCAAGGCACGCGTGCCGCGCGGTCGCAAGCCGAAGATGTGATCGCGTAGGGAGTCCCGCATCCGTCAGGATCCTCCCGCGAACGCACGATCGGCCCCCAGCAGCGAAGCTGCGGGGGGCCGATCGTGCGTTCGCGGGAGGAACGTGACGGACGCGGGACTCCCTACGCCGCACGCCTCGCGCAAGACTCAGTTGGTGAGCAGCGCCAACTTGTTCAGCAGAATGTGCAGGTGAGGCAACGCCGCAGCGGTGTGGGTGCCCTTCCGAACGATGTTCTCGGTCTCGAACGGATCAGCGATGAGGTCGTAGAACTCCCACTGATAGGGACCGCCCGTGATGCCGCGACGAATCAGCTTGTAGCGCTGGTTGCGAATGGCGCGAACGTCGTTGTTGGCCATGAGTCCGGCCGGACCGTTCGGCGAGAACATCTCGGCGTACACGTGGTCCCGGATCGCCGGCTGGGTCGGGTACTTCAAGTAAGGAACGAAGCTGTACGAGTCGTGGTTGACGCCGGGCTCCAGAACGGAAGCGTCCGTCACACCGCACAACTCGAGCGCCGACGAGTACATGTCGGTCGCGCCGACGAGCGCAATCACCTCGCGACCGGGCTGGGCCACGATCGGACCCGTGACGATCAGGGGCACGTTGAGTCCTCCCTCGTACGGCGTCAGCTTGGCGTGCGAGGGCAGGAACGGCGCCTCGGAAGCCAACTGGGGCGTACCGTTGTCCGCGGTGAACACGATGTTCGTCGACGCCATCGCCGGACCGATCGAGGTGAGCAGACGCCCGACCTCCATGTCCAGGGCCTCGACGGCCGCCTTGTAGAAGGGCGGCGGGTTCAAGCGCGGGTTGCCGTCGGGCAGGATGCGCTGAAGCATGTTGGCCGGCGGGCGATGGAACGGTTCGTGCGGTGCATTGAAGTTGAGCATGCACACCCACGGCTCCGGCGCCGTCGCGATGAACGCCAGGGCATCGTCGACCTGTTGCACGGTCGCGTAGGTCGTGCACTGACTCTCGACGCCGTTCTCGACGCGCAACCACTTGTCGAAGCGGTAGCCCAGGTCACTGCGAACGTTCTCGCGCGCGCCGGTGAAGTGATCGAACCCCTGGAGCAAGGGACCATCGAGGTAGCCGTTGTTCCAGTTGGACAGGTGCCACTTCCCGATCAGGCCGGTCGTGTAACCGAGCTCGGGATAGCGAGCGAGGACCTCGGCGAACGTCGTCTCGTCCTGCTGCAGCGACCAACCGAGGTTCGACACGACCAGGCCCACGCCGGTGTGATGACCGTAGCGACCGGTGTGCATCTCGGCGCGCGTCGGCGAACACGTCGGGTTGGCCCAGACGTTGCGAAAGAGAACGCCTTCGCTCGCGAGCTGATCGATCGTCGGAGTCTGGGGCGGATCCGGGCCCTCACCGTACGCGCCGATCATGTCGACGCCGACGTCGTCGGCCACGATGATCAGGAGGTTGTCCTGACCCGAAGCGAACGAAGCACTGTGAACAGCAAGCAGGGCTCCGAAGAGGAGCCCACTGAGATGGGAGAGAGTCGATCTCAAGGCGAATCCTGGGGAGAGGCGAGGGACCCCTTCATAGAACCCGAACGTCGCGGATCAGGCAAGTCAGGTCCTGGGCAAGGACCAGAGAAGGACGGTTGTCTCAATCGGAGACTCGCCTCTCCAGGAAGAGGCGAGCAGGGAGGTCGAAACGACCCCCCCGCTACGCCGACTCTCTGTCGACCAGCCCACCAGGGCCGAGGGGCCGATGGCCCATCAACTCGTCCAACCCTGCTGCGTAGTCCTTCCGAGCTTCCTCTCGGAAGGTCTCCCAGCGCTCCACATTCCATACGCGGAGGTCGTCGAGGTTCCCCACCAGGACGACTTCCTTGCGCCCCTCGACGCTGCGATCGATGCCTGCCTGTGCGAGCAGGGCATCCGGAATGCGCACCCGACCGCTCTTGTCGCAGCGGGCGGGAGACGAATGGGCGGCCAGGAACAACAGGGTTTGCCGGGCCCGAGCGGTGTGCATCGGGATGCGGCGGAGGTCCTCCACGTAATGGTCCCAGTCCTGACGCTCCCTCAAGCAAAGACCTCCGTCCGGCTCCAAGGAAGCCATCAATCGGAAGTCGTCGCGACGAAGATTCCATTCGTCGCGAAGTGCCTGGGGCAGCTGGATCCTTCCCTCCCCATCCAATGTGGCGGGGTGTTCGCCGATCAGTAGGGGTGAGGAGGGCATGGTGTGCGGTAGGAACCGGGTCTGGGACCGGAGGACCCAAGTGGGTCAGTCGCTCTCATCGTACCGGCGATCTCCAAAACCGAAACCCAGGACCAGTCATTTTCAAGCCAATCCCCCGGCTGTCCCCAATCTGAGTGCGCACAGGCCACAAGATCTCCACAATCCACCCGGTCGCTCCCAAACTGACCCCAGGCCACCCCAGACCCCCGCCAGGGCCGATTCCGGAGCACCAAGGCTCCCCGCGGGTGCGCTCTCCACGTGATTTCCCCAGCTCGGAGCCCCCAGATTCCCCAATCCATCCCCGATTCTGAGTGACCTCGGGATTCTCCACCACCTCGGCTTCGAAAGGCACCGCTTAGGATGATCGGCATGCTCCTGCCGGCCTCCTCGACGCGCGATCCCGACGCCATGGACGGCGCAGATCGATTCGGGGTGAAGGTTCACGAGGTGCGCCTTGGCTCGGGGGAACGCTGGTTGATGCGGGAGGAACCGGTCCAGGTGCTGGTGGTCCAGCGCGGCACGGCGCGGACGACGGGGGACGCTGCGACCCCGCGGATCTCAGCCTTCGAGGTGATGCTGTTGCCGGCGGGTCGCGCCGCTTGCCTCGAGCCGACGTCCGACGAACCGCTCTCGGCCTTGCTGTTCGAAGCGCCCGAGGCCCTCGCGGCGCTCGCGGGTGCCGACGAACTGCCATCCGGCCGGTACTCGCTCGACCCGGCGATCGAGCGGACGATCCTGCGCGCCCTCATGCGCATCCAGTTCGAGGGTGAGGCCCAAGTCCACCCTGCTCAGGTCACGGATTCGACCAGGTCCGTATCCGCGACGTCCGTTTCGACTGGAGCAGGATCGACCGGGACCGTTTCGAGCCCGGCCGAATCGACCGAGTTGGGTCCGATCGGTCTGCGCATCGAGATGGCGGTCCGCATGCTGTCGCTCCTGGCGCGGCCGAACACGCATGCGAAACGGGTGCCCCACCCGTTGGGCACCGGTGCATCGGCTCACGGGCAGGAGAGTCTCCAACGCGTGCGCCGCTACATCGATCAACTGGACCGTCTCCTGCACGAACCGGCCGACGTCGACCGCGTGGCCACCGCGCTCGACCTCAGTCGCCGACGCTTCACGGATCTGTTCCGTCAGCTCACCGGCTCGACCTGGCAGCCCTACTTGCAGCAGGTCCGCATGCGTCACGCCATTCGCCTGCTCGAGCACGGCACGATTCCGATTCCGACGATCGCCTTCGCTTGCGGCTTCGACGATCCGTCGACGTTCTATCGCGCGTTCCGGCGCGTGACAGGCACCACACCGAAGGAGTACGGAGTCAGGTAACCATGACTACGATTCCCCCTTCGCGGGAACGCCCCGCGAAGGGGGAATCGTAGTCATGGTTACCTGACTCCGTACTCCAACAAGGCGCCTTTGGGGGCGAACCGTTCGGCGCCTTCACCGCGCTCTTGAACGTCCGGCGCCTGCTGCAATTGAAGCAAGCGCTCGCGCACATGACCCAAGCCGCGTTTCTGGGCGTAACGCCACACACCACCGCGGAACGGTGCGAATCCGGTCCCGAACACCGTGGCCAGATCGAGCTCAGCGGGGCCGGCGACGACCTCCTCCTCGAGCGCGCGGGCGGCCTCGGCGACCATGGCGAGGACACACCGATCGACGAGGTCCTGGTCGGTCAACGTGCGCGCCCACTCGTCCGTCTGGAACGTGGCCAGATCGTGGCAAAGGGTCCGGTTCTCGCCCTTCTTGGGGTTCTTCGGATGGTCGTAGAAGCCCTTGCCGGTCTTGCGACCCAAGCGTTCCGGCGTCGCCAGACCTTCGAGCGCGTCCGACGGCTGCATGCGATCGCCGTAGCCCTCGTGCAGGCTGGTCGCCGCGTGACGCGCGATGTCGAAACCGACCTCGTCCAGCAACTGGAACGGACCCATCGGCATGCCGAAGGCGAGCAAGAGCGCATCGATGCGCGCGGGATCAGCACCACCGACGAACAGTCGCACCGCTTCGTCCAGGTACGGGCCGAGCAAGCGGTTCACCAGGAATCCGGGGACGTCCTTGGTGATGACGGGCGTCTTGCCCATCCGGATCGCGAGCGCGCAGGTGGCCGTGACGACCTCGTCCGAGGTCTTCGCACCGCGCACGACTTCGACCAATGGCATCGAACGCACGGGATTGAAGAAGTGCATCCCGACCACGCGCTTCTGGTGCGGAACACCCTTGGCGATCTCGGTGACCGAGAGCGACGACGTGTTGGTGGCCAGGATCGCGGTCTTCGACATCTGCCCCGCCAGCTCGCTCAGCACGGCTTGTTTGACGCCGAGCACCTCGGCGACGGCCTCGATCGCGAACGTCGCACGGCCGGCACCGGTGATGCCGACGGTCGTGTCGAGTCGGTCGATCGCAGCGTCCGCCTCGTGCGGCAACAGGCGTCGGCGCTTGAGGCGTCGATCGACCTGACCGCGGTGTTCGCGCAGCGCACCATCGAGCGCGTCGCGTGAAAGGTCGCCCAGGCGCACATGGCGACCGGACATCGCGAGCGAACTGGCGATGCCTGCGCCCATGACGCCTCCACCGACGACGAACGCGTGCTCGGGCAGATCGACCTCGCCGCCATCGGCATCCTTGCCCAGCCGTTTGGCCGCTTCGGACCCGAAGAACAAGGAGACGAGGCTCTTGCAGACAAGTCCCGTGCCCAAGGCGGCCACCGCTTTGCCCTCGCGGCTCGCCCACAAGGCGTGCGGCGTGTTCGGCGCGGCCATGACCATGTCCAGAGCCGCGTAGGGCGCCGGATAACGGCCGCGCGCCTTGGCGTCGACGCCCGCGAGCGCCTTGTTCCGAATGATGTAGCGCAAGATCGGGTTGCGATCCACGAGCCACCCCTTCCAACCGCGCGAACGACGCGCACAGCTCTTGCGACCCATGGCGATGTCGGACGCCACGCTCAGTAGATACTCGGGCTTGGTGATCCGATCGATCATCCCCAAACGCGCGGCCTTCTTCGCGGGGAAGAGGCGACCGGTCAGGATCGCATCGAGCGCGACGGGGATGCCCACGCGACGCGGCAAGCGATGCGTACCGCCCCAACCAGGCAAGATGCCCAGCTGGGTCTCGGGCAACCCGATCTTCGTCGCCTTCGCGTCCGTCGCCACGATGCGATCGCAGGCGAGTGACAACTCGTACGCGCCGCCCGGCACCGGACCGCCGACAGCAGCGACGGTGCGCGCTTTCAGCTTGACGATGCGGTCGAACAGTCCATGCACGGCGAGGATCGCGTTCTCGACGATCTCGGGATCTTCGATGCCGGCGATGGCCTCGATGTCGGCGCCAGCCAGGAAGCGTTCGGTGGTGCGGCCCGCGAACACGACGCCGCGCAAGGCGCTGTCGTGCTCGAGCTCAGCCAGCGTCGTGTCCAGGTCGCGCAGCAACGGCGCGTCCAGCACGGGGAACGAGCGGTGCGGCGGGTCGAAGACGACGACCGCCAGACCCGGCTCGGGTCGTTCGATGCGAATGCACGCGCCGGCTTCGGGCGCGTCCGCGGGGAAGGGGAATCCGGTGAGGTCCATCAGGCCACCACCCTTTCCAGGACGACGGCGCCACCTTGGCCTCCGCCGATGCACAGCGTTGCCAACGTGAACTCGTGATCGCCTTCCGCCAGCTCGTGGGCGGCCGTCAGCAACAAACGTGCGCCCGTCGCGCCGACCGGATGGCCCAGCGCGATCGCGCCACCATTCGGGTTCGTACGCTCCGGATCCAGGTCACCCAGCGCGCCTTTCAAACCCAAGTGCTGCTTGCAGAAGTCCGCGCTCTCCATGGCCCGGCGGCAGGCCAGGACCTGGGCGGCGAAGGCCTCGTTGATCTCGATCGCACCCATGTCTTTCAGCTCCAAACCGGCGGAATCGAGCGCTTTCGCGGTCGCGTACACAGGACCCAACCCCATGCGTGCCGGGTCCAATCCGGCCCATGCCCAGGAACGGATCTTGGCCAGCGGCTGCAACCCGAGTTGCTTGGCGCGCTCCTCGGTCGTCACGATCAACGCGCTCGCGCCATCGGTGATGCCGCAGGCGTTGCCGACGGTGACGACACCGTCCGGCTTCTCGAAGTACGGCCGCAGTTTGGCCAGGCGGTCGATCGATTGGTCCTCGCGGATGCCGTCGTCGTGCAGGACGCTGCCCTGGTTCGGCTTCGCGCCCAACGGCAACACCGGCAGGATCTCGCGCTCGAAGCGACCGCGGTCGCGAGCACGACGCGCGCGGTGGTGGCTCTCGACGGCGAACGCGTCACAAGCCTCGCGGCTCAACCCGAAGTCGCGCGCGAGCACCTCGGCCGTCTGTCCCATCAGCAAGCCGGTGACCGGATCCTTCAAGCCTTCCATCAACGCGATGCGCGGCGCCAGGAACGAGGGGCGGAACGAAGCCATCGCCGACAGGCGCGCCCCCAGCGAACGGGCGCGGGACAGGCGCGCGAACATGCGTGTCAACTTGCGGCCCATGATGAGCGGGTAGTGACTCATGAGCTCGACGCCCATGGCCATGTACAGGTCGCCGTGTCCGGCGCGGATCTCGGTCGCGGCGGTGGTGACGGCTTCGATGCCGCTCGCGCAGTTGCGCGCCACGGTGCGGGCCGGGACCTCCTCGGGAATGCCGGCACGCAGGGCGATCACGCGCGCGACGTTGGCCTGATCGTGGGGCGGGCCGACGGAGCCGCAGATGACCTCGTCGAGTTCGGCCGGATCGAGGCCGGTGCGGGCCAACAGCTCGCGCACGAGTCGCGCCCCCAGGTGCGCGGCGTCCTCGCCCTGGAAGACTCCCCCCGCCCGTGTGAACGGCGATCGGAGGCCGGCGGCCAGGACGATGGAGGGACCTTTGGGATCGCTCATGATGGAGGGAGGCGCCGATCGGCAGAGTCGATCGAGCGCTCACGGGCAGCCAGGAGGGCCGATTCCGGATGGGTCGGGTGGTGCACGTGGTTTGCAGAGGTTGGATCGGCAGGACCGCCCCCGTTCTGGAGCGGAGACTGGCCTAGTTCGTTCCGCACGGGGATTCGAACCCCCGTGGTGCCGCTCGAGTGCGGGTTCGGGCCGACGCCAGGTGCCCCGGAAAGCACGGGAACGAGGGTCGGAGCGTCGTGCGGAATGAACTAGGCCAGTCTCGGAGATCAGCCTTCCTGGGCCCTTCCGTGGCTGTTTTCCACCCCGGAGTCCCCGCTCCCCAAGAGTCCCGATCGCCAGCGGCAGCCAACCCCTGGAGGAAACAGCCCGATCGGGCCGATACTGGAGCGGGCTTCCCTGGCTCCCCGCCACCATCCAACGCCCTGGACCCCGAATCGGCTCCCTGACCCGCTCAGGAACCCCTTTCCGGACCCGAATCACCCCAACGGATGCCTCCCAGGCACCCGCCGACCCCTCCAGACCCGCCGTGAACGGATTCCTCGTCGCCCACCCCCTCGCCCTGCTCCTGATCCCCGCCTTTGCCCTCGCGCTGGGCTACGCGGCCTCGCCGCTCTGGGCCTGGACCGTGTTCAGCTTGGGCGTCGGGATCGGATTGGGCTTCCCGCCGCTGGCCCTGTTCGCTGTGGGCGCCGTCTTCGCGATCTTCCTGATCCGACCGATCCGCGTCGCCGCGGTCAGCGGTCCGATCATGAAGATGATGAAGGCGCTGAAGTTCCTGCCCGTCATCTCGCGCACGGAACGGGAAGCGCTCGAAGCCGGAACGGTCTGGGCGGACGGCGAACTCTTCAGCGGCGTCCCCGACTTCCAGAAGCTGCTCGACGAGCCCTACCCGGGGCTCAGCGAGGACGAGCAGGCATTCCTCGACGGTCCCGTCGAAACGGTTTGCGCGATGACCGACGACTGGGACGTCTGGCAACGCCGCGACCTGCCCGCCGATGTCTGGGCGTACCTCAAGAAGGAGGGCTTCTTCGGTCTGATCATCCCGAAAGAACACGGCGGCAAGGGCTTCAGCGCCTCGGCCAACAGCGCGATCGTGTCGAAGCTGTCGAGTCGTTCGACGACGTTGGCGATCACGGTCATGGTGCCGAACTCGCTCGGTCCCGCGGAGTTGTTGCACCACTACGGCACCGACGCACAGAAGGAACACTACCTGCCGCGTCTCGCGGACGGCCGTGACATTCCGGCCTTCGCGCTGACCGAACCGAACGCCGGTTCGGACGCGGGCTCGATCACGGCCAGCGGCGAGGTCTTCCAGGACAAGAAGGGCGCGTTGAAGATCCGCCTGAACTGGAACAAGCGCTACATCACGCTCGCGGCGATCTCGACGCTGCTCGGCATGGCGTTCAAGTTGCGCGACCCGAAGAACCTGCTCGGCAAGGGCGAGGAGCTGGGCATCACGTGCGCGCTCATCCCGACCAAGACCAAGGGCGTCCAGCTCGGCATGCGCCACGATCCGCTCGGCGTTCCGTTCTACAACTGCCCGACCCAGGGCAAGGACGTCGTCGTCTCGATCGACGCGATCATCGGTGGCACCAGCGGCATCGGCCGTGGCTGGCTGATGTTGATGGAATGCCTCGCGGCCGGCCGT
>TARA_R110002073_G_scaffold19020_5_pt1 | contig 23679 bp, 20 predicted proteins | sample TARA_R110002073 | Tara Oceans TARA_R110002073 (sample SAMEA4397174) | marine metagenome | biome: Polar Biome; feature: [DCM] deep chlorophyll maximum layer (ENVO:01000326); material: water (ENVO:00002006), including particulate matter (ENVO:01000060) such as... | depth 40 m | reverse complement strand
TTATCTCGTTCTTTTGAGTTTGTGTTACTATGTCTTCAGGACCCACGCTTGAAACCCCAAATACTTCAGGAGAACTACCTACATCTTTGTGTAAATGAAGAGGAATAACTTCTGCATCTTTAATAAAAACGTAATCACCGGCAGTTACTATAGCACCACCCGCTAGAGTTGGTGCTGTATTGCTTCCATCGTAAATTATCATGTTAGCACCAGCCGCAGTAGCGCCTCTCAAATCATAAGTAGAAGCATTTTGTATAGATGTGCCTATTTTTACCGATTCTAGACCTAACGCATAATATAACCATCTTGCATTGTGCATAGAAGTTTCAAATTGACCTCCTGTGTTAGTGAAACGACCCGGTACTTGTATGGCGACATCTCTACCTAAACCAATTACATGCATTCTCTTTAGGTCTACCTTGGTTTCCGGTAGAGATAAAGTGTTTATCAAACCAGCAAATTGGTCTGTTAAAACACTCTCGGAAGATGCATTAGCGTTAGCATGCCATGTGGATTCTATGTCTAAAGATGGTGTGCAAAAAGGCATTATATGGATTGTGCCATTTGTGCTATTGACTGTGGTAGGACTATCTGTAAGCGCTGAAATCATCTTTGGGGTGATGACTAATTCGGTATAATCTGCCCCTCTAGTATCTGAAACTATAGTATATCTTCTACCCGATTGATTAAAATTATCTTCTACACTGAAATTCTGAGAAGCGCTAAGACCGGAAAAAATTAATTCACTACCTACTAACATACCCAAAGGATATGCTAAAATTCCTGCTTCAACAGGGGTGTTATCTTTACCTTTTTGTAACTTAATTGTGCTAGTATCGTTACTTTCGCTCTCAGCAGACACTATAAAATGAAAACGGTCGCCAGCGCCGGGGACATTGGGATAGTCATAATCAGAAGGTAAAGTTATACCGCTTTCTCTACCGAAAGATATCTCTGTTAAATCACCCTTATAGACTGTTGATGGCACTTTTTTCACCTCATGGTATTAGTTCTGCAAAGATTATTACTTCAATTTGGAAGGTCATTCTGAATATCCTCTTGCTCCTATCGGAGAGGTCTGTTCGTGTTTTATATACTAACCTATCGAAATTTACACCATCTCCTTTGCGTTTTAAATGCACTAATCTTCTAATCTCATTTTCCATTTTTTTCATTCTATCTCTACCTTTAGAAGTTCTTATATCAACGGTTATGTTGATTCTAGTAGTAACGAAATCGTATAGAATTTCAGGTACTTCTTCGTTGTGCGCTGTTTCAAACACCATAACGTAATCTGAGTTGGTCAAATCTAAACGCTTTCCTCTTTCTGCTCCTACATCTGCTATATCTATGATTACAGGTTTTATGTTATCTGTGTTGCCTCTATTCCAATTTTGAGTGAATAAATTCAAAACAGTGTCAATACCTTCAGTATATGTAGCAACCATCAATATCCTCTCCCTGCGTTCTCTTTACCCTCGCCTCTTCTAACGGCGTTCTTTATACTTTCACTATCAAGAATAATTTTTCCTTGCATATTCATAAGACTCAAATTATTTAGTTTTGGGCTTTCTGTTATCATCCTAAGTTCTATATTTGATTGTATTTTTGCTTTTTCTTCTATAGAGATTGGTTGTTGGTTCCCATCTAAATAAATATCTTCTTCATCTTTTTGATAGCCATACAGGGATAACTCTTGTTTTTCTATTACCCCTTTGAAGGATTCTGTTTCAGGGTCATTAACCAAAGCACTTTTGATTTCTTTTTGTTTTTTTGTTATAGCCATACTTTGGTTTACTACTTTAAAAAAAGATTTAAGAACTCTATTTTCAAAATCAACATCACTCAAAAGCGACGACCTCCACATATCTAGGGAGCATTCTATCAATATCTTGTCTGTAAAGATTTATTTTTGAAGCCAAATCGACGTTTTGAGTGCCTTCAGGTATCAATACACTTCTGTCATCACTCATTAACAACTCAATAGCAACCATCTTGGTGCATATGTCTTCTATTGCTTTTTCAAGGTATCTCTCTCCATAAATATATGATGTCTTGATAGCATTCCACTCAAAGAAAGGATAAGAATTATTGAAATAAATAATACCCATTTCGCTGTCTAACCACCAATCTCTCAGTCTACCTCTATCACCACTAGCGCTACCTCCTTGTAGGTCTACAGATAACCTGTGTTGAGTTATCTTTGTTCCTGTTGTGTTAAGAGTAGATAGGGGTGTTCCGTTCAGGTTTACACATCCGGTAAAAGTTCCGAAGGCTGTCACAGCGCCTGTGTCGGGGTGTAATTCAGTTGCAGTCTTACCGGTATAAGATAACACTTCATTACCTACTTGTAATAATCCCTTTTCTGCAAACCCGGTAGTATGAGATGGTTCAGCAGTGGCTTGACCGTCTTCATAGATATACCCAAGAGTAACAGTGGTTGAACTAACAGATGCACTATATGTAGAAGTAGATGCTGTCTGAGTTATCTCAATATTAGTAGTATCAGTAGTTGCTATACTACAAGTCTCTCCTGATTGTGTAGACCTCATGCTACTGATTTTTACTATGCCACTACCGTAATCAGAATTAGCGGTTGCTAGAAATTCATTGTGCACAGCAACATTAGATGTGCTACCTTCAAGTAAGAACGTGGGTGAAAAATCTATTGCTGTTTTGCCTACTCTATCTTCCTTGTTGATAAGGTCTGCAAGATTTTGTGCTGTTGTTATCATATCGAAATCTGACCTCCATTGTGTGGTGTTGGTGCCGATGCTTAGAGTTCCTACACTGCCATTGCCCGGAGATAAATATATTGAATCACCCGATAGCCCTGCGTAATTCGCTATTTTCAGACGTGCTTCCGCTGCACCGATTTCACGATAATCGTCACCTTGCCATAATTCCAATCTTAGAATTTGCTGTATATTTCTAAATAACAGTGGACTCGTACCCACATAATCAGTGTAATACCTTCTTCTATATGGTTTGTAAGTATCGAAATTAATATATTCTGCTGAAACCAAGTTTGGTCTCCATGAATTATGTGTTTTATTATCTATTCTATCCTGTGCTCTTTTAATGAGTTCTTCTACTTTAGAGCGCTTCACACCTCTAGTTCTACCGTTAGTGAAAGATGCTTGATTTTGTATGTATGTGTTATCTGCTGCTTCATAGTGAGATACGGGATTTAACGCATCAGTAAAACTTAGTTTAACTCCTGCTGTATCTGTGCCTATAGAAGTTATAACTCTATCAACACCAAGAGGGTCAGCATCCGAGTAAATTAACAGGGTGTCACCTACAGTAAATCCTATGTTTCTATAATCTGCTCCTGTCACATAGACAGAATTTGCTATAGAGTTAGCATTCACTAATACTGCTTCTTGGGGTCCTATTTCAAGCAAGTCTGCTATTTTTTGAGCAGTTGTGTAAATTATAGCATCGGGGTCTAAAGGTCTAGTTTCCGCTTCTCCGGGGCTGAATACTTGTGGCATGACATTTCACTCCACTCGTATCATATCATATTACCGTTTTCATCAAAATTTACTTTTGATTGACCGGGAAATCTTTCTCCCTCTTGTTGATTTACTTGTGCCAATAATTGATTTAATCTTTCAGTGTGTGTATTACCGGGATTTTCTTCTGTTATAGGTAGAATGCCTTCTTTTCTGCGTTCAGCGACCCATGGACTAGGTGGTGGTTGTGTAATTCTTCTAATTTCTTCTGCTGCTGGTGGTGGTGGTGGTGCTACCTTAGATGTAGATGTTGGTAATATTGGTTTATCCAATAGGCTTTGAGTGCCTCTCGCTTCTGCTGGTTTAGGTTGAGTAAATGCATCTAATGTCATTTGTTTTGGTTGAGAATGTCTATTTCGTGCCATCTCAATATCTTGTTGTATAACCTCTTTAGGTAATATTGGTTTTGCAACTAAATTTGGAATAGATTGTTCGACTTTTTTCTTTTCGCCCGGTAAAGGTATATTTAACTGACCTGCAAAGTTATCTCTCAATACTTTCCATCTCTTCATTTTCTCTTCATTAGTGCCTTCAAAATCTTTCAAAGCAACACCATAAATAAATTTATTCAGTTCTTTAAGTGTGGTAGGTACACCTGCTGGTGATGCTGCCGGTGCTGGCGCTGGTGCTCGTTTTGCTTGATTCGCTGCATATAATTCTTCAGCCATAGTATTGAAGTCGGTTCTATTATCCAACCTATCAACTTTAGGACCTTTGCTTTGTCTAAACTTTTTATTGTCTCTAGGTTGCGCAGGACCCGTAGCATCGCTTGGTGGTCTCCTTCTAGTTAATTTTTCATCATAAGCCGCCATAGAAGGGTCTACAGGGGGAGCATCAACGGTTGGTAATGTTGGCTCAATTGGTCCGGTAGCAAGTTCTCCACCTAGAATTCTTTGAAATACATCTTTTTGGTCTTGTTTATAACTTTTGTAATCCTTTTGAGTAAAACCAACCAATTCATTCAAACCATACTGTTGAGGCGAACTCAATATATGTGCTTTGATTTTATTTTTTAATTCAGTAGAGGCTTTTTGAGGGTCGCCACCATTTTCTGCTATCATTCTATTGATGACTGTGTTAAAGGGTATAGGATGACCGGGATTACCTTGTTCTTCTACATATCTCGATGCTTTCAAAAGATTCCATGCAAGGTCAAAACTCATTCTCTAACCCCCATATTAAAATTCATAGGCTTTCTACAAGAACCACAGTTCTCTTTCCACATAAAGTGCAATAAACCACAATGACCACATCTAGTACCAGCACCAATATTCAACACATCCGCTGCTTTACGAGCGTTTGTTCTTTGTTTCTTAATTACCCCTTTTAATGGATTATCGGTGTTGTGTACTATGTTAGCCTGATAATTAATATCGCTCAGAATGTTTTGTTTCTGCGCTCTTTCTATATCTTCTATATCCATAGATTGTAATTCAAAACCACTCATTATTTAATCACCTCATGTATATGTTAAAATTACGAATACGTTGCCTAAAACAACAATAGGTTCGGATGCTACTAAACTAGTAGTGGAAGTAGCACTTGCTAATGTGCCCGCTGCTGTATCTATAGTAGCAGCGATTGTTGTTGTGTTAGTAAATTCCTTTGGCGAGAATGGTCCGATGACTTTGAACTTAGGATTAATCACCGCCATATTATGTTACCACCCATGTTAATTTAATAAATACATTCCCTAAAACAAGGAAAGGTGTGCTATCTATGAGCGTATTGGTATCGCTCGACGCACCTAAGTTACCCGCTGCTGTATCTATAGCAGTAGTCAATGCACCTACATCAGTAAACTGTTTAGGTGTAAAAGGTCCTATAATTTTGTATGATGTTGCTATGTTAGCCACTTAAGTCACCGCCTCAAGAGCGGTTTCCTAGTGCCCACCAAGTTCCGTCTTGCCCTGCTACGTGGTTTAACACGAGCGAAGGCGTAGCGGCGTTGATAGATGCGAACACCCCATCTACTCCACTACCGGTTCCAGCAGTTGTGCTAAGTGCATTAGCGCCACCTGCTGCTATGTCTGCTAAAAGCCCTGACAAGTCTATGGTAGTCGCTACTTCTGAACCTGTGTTGGTAAATGTACCTGTTACCATCATCATATTTCCCATTACATGGGGTCTTGCATCTGTTGTTTGTGTCTGTGTCATAATTTATCACTCCATTATTGTATCTACTGCTTCGTCTTCAGTTGGTTCTGATATAGTCTCTACAGGTTCCAACACAGGAACAACTTCTTCAACGACTGAATTTTCTTCAACCATTTTTAGAAGTGTGCTCTTTGTTGTGTAAGCACCTGTAGGTACTATACCACGCTCAGCCAACCAAGAGAGTATCTCGTTTCTACGCCATTCACTATCAGGAATTCCATCTCCACCTGCGTCATTATGCAGGGGTTCGTCATCCATGAGAGTCCATGCCGGTTCAACTAAGAATCTCCTATAAGTATCAACCCAACCTTGAGACACATCTCTAATTTCACCTCTAGTGAAATCAGGGGTGTATACATCAGGGCTCCTTCTGTTGAAGGAAGGACCGTTATACTTTAGACTAGGCATGTAGAATCAACCTTATTCCACAATCATCCAGCATGTAACCAATGCATCGGATGTTCCGGTCACTTTGAAAGTAGCAACACCAGCACTGCTGATTGCTTGTTTCAAAGTCACACCTGCTGCCGCTGTAGAATTGTCTCCAATTACTAATGCTTTTATTTTATGTGTTATAGTTTCAGATGTTACTCCACTTGCAGTTGAAACCGATGTTAGTGTTAATGTTTCATCGTTTGCCAATGCTGTTGTGAATCTACCGCAAATCAACTTTGCACCATTTGTTGCATTTGTTGTGTTGCTGTTTTTTGCTTGGAAGCCGGTTAAAGAACCGGGGTAAGCATCTGCTGCTGCCCCTCCGTCTAACCATGCTGTGTCGTCTACTGATGTTCCTGCGTATAAGTCAAGAGAAAAATCCTCCGTAAATACCGCACTACCGCTTGTTGTATATGTTATTGCCATAATTTGTCACTCCTATATATATCTCCAAGACAACCTCATTTGAGGTCTCTTACGCTCCCTTGTGCACCAAAGAAAGTAGTCCATACTTCACCCATGGTTCGGTATAGTCCTTCTTGGCCTAGTCTGTTAATTGCGAAAGGGTCTCCTGTTTCGATACCACTCTCAAAGTATTGTGTTGGAATTGCTGTGCTGAAGTGCATGTAATCAGTATCTAAGAAATACATTCTACTAATAGCACCGTCATCGGGCATATCTTTGGTAGGGATGATTGGTACTCCATTGTATGTAGCAACGATGAAACCAGCCTCTATGCCGGGTACACCCTTTACTCCATTGTATGTTGGGGTAACTCTCTTCTCTTCCATGAATCTTTGTTGTGACTGCAATAGTTGTTGTAGTCTCATCAAAGTGTCATATCCTGTTAGAATAACTTTTGGATTTCCACCACGTTCCCAAATTTGTTGGAAAAGAGTATCTAGGTGGTCTAGTGATAGTGTTCTGTTAGCACTACTTCCATCTGCGTTATCTTCAGCAAAAGACCATGGGTTGCTACTTCGGTCGATTGAGTAGATGTCTTCATCCCCTGCATCGTAGTGAGTACCTGATACCATGTTTGTATTACCTGTAGTAATTCGGTCTAATGACTCAAAGTTGTTTGCAGCAGCAGTGCTCACATCAGTTAGTAACATTTTGTTAACCATTTCTGCGTGGTGCTTACCCATTTCTTCTTTAAGAACTGAGCGTATATCGCCCATTCCATCGTCACGGTCTGCTAGGAAAATTGCTGTCTCAGACATATCGAATGTGTGTGCGATAGTCTTTGGTTTAGCAGCAACATGCTGGAAAGTAGGTCTTACTGTCTCAGGTAGTGTTGAGTTTTCTGCAACTCCACCATGAAGTGCTCCACCGTTAGGCTTTCCTGTAATAACGCGCCATCCGCTTCTATCCCAAGGTTTCTTAGGTAGTATTGAGAAAGCGTTAAATTCTTGATTTAATTGTGACCAAACCTTTCTGCCGTAAATCGCTTGATAAGTACCAGCGGTTGTTGACATCATTGGACTGTCTGCTTTCAATAGTTCGCTACCGGAGTATGAGTAACCCATTGCGTTACCTGCACCATAGTAGTATCTTTCCATATCTGTTATTGTTCGTACGTAATCTCTTGCCATATTATTCACTCCCCTCTAAACGCTGTGTCAGCCATTTGATGTACTTCGTCCCAAGACATCTTGTGCATGTCGGCGGTTGAAGGAATTTCCATTTGAGGCACAGGAGCAGATTTTGCTATAGTTGTGCCATCTGTGTTAGGTGTCGCAATTGTTTCAATGCGTTCTGCAAGAGTAGCGATTGCTTTGTTTATCTCATGTAGAGGTCCACGCGCATCATATGCTGCTGCTTCTGCTTTTGCGATTTCTGCTGTACGCTCAGAAGCGTATCTAGCAGCAAAAGTGTCTTCTAAAGACCCACGGAACTCTTGTTCTAGGGATGCAGCCTTGTATACTTCATATGCTGCTTCTATATCGGATTCAGTAACTCCTGTTGGAGATAAGAAGTCAGATTTCTTTACTTCTTTCTTTCCACCGGAACCTGTGGTACGAGCCACTGCGTTAGTGGATGGTTTACCATTTTCTTGCTCCCTATTCTTTGTCTGACCATAATCTAAGTCAAACTCTTCAGGCGTAGAGCCTAAGTTTGCCTTGTTTAGGTCATCGAAGTGGTTTCTAGCACCGTCTATATCAACACCTGATGATTTTAGTGTTGATTCCATCCAATCTAGATATTCAGAAGTAATTACATCAGAATATTCTGATTTTTCTACTTCTTCCGACTTCTTTTCGTCGTCTTTCTTGTCATCATCTTTTGCTTTGTCTTTCTTTGCTTCGATGGCTTCTTTCATAGCAGGGGGCATTCCTTTCTCCATGCTATCTAATCGGCCTTCTAAGCGTGCAAGAACATCGCCAAGTTGCGTTGTCACATCTGTTTCTGTCATTTTTTTCACCTTATTTTTTATATTTTTTTCTGAATCAGTTTCCTGTTTTAGAATTCTAAATGTTGCTTCCGGGTTGATACCTTTTTCACATATTGTTATCTCATGTAGTTCCAATTTACTTATCTCTTGGTAATCTCCATGTTTTGGGTCAGATTTTCTAACTCGCTTGAATGCTTGTCCTCCAATACTAAACCCTCGTAATTTGCCTTTCCGAATTTCGGCGGCTACTTCTCGTGATTTTTCGATGTCATCTCTAAGTTGTATTACAACAAACATTCCGACATCATCAACTTCGCTTTTCCACAACCTCCCTTCTGTATCTGTATATGTCGGTACTACTTCTCCAACCTGAATATTACTGTGGGCTAATTGGACGTTTCTATATTTCGGGTCGCTCATAAATTTCCGAAATCCGTCCTTCAATGCCTCCCTTGTTATTAAATCGCCCTGTTTGTCTACTAATTCCACACTTGCATATCCAGCAATGATGAGGTCACTTCCTGCTTTAAGGATGGAGATGGACTCATCATGTCCGTATAATCGTTCTGCGGTAAGCACACTATTTGCTGAAACGTATTGTAATGATATATGAAGTAAGCGCGTATTGCAATTATATCAAATAAATTAATAATCGACTGACTGCGGAGGGATTTTCTTCTTTTTTGGATAATCTTCGGGTTTCTCAGGGTCTTGTGTACTGCGGTCTTTCATATCCCAATCAGGCAAAGTAGATTCATGCGTTAGTTTAGTAGGTCCTCTAGGGCTCGCTATATCGCTTCCTACATCAATTCCTAAGCCTTTACCCGCTGTCATAGGAAAATGACCTTTTTCTATAGCATCTAAGACTCTTTCTAAAACATCTAGCGCTTTCTTATAATCCGGTTTAGATATATTATTAGGGTCATCCGGTTTAATTATACCAGCGCTTTCTTCTTCTATATGTTCATCTTCACTTTCATCTTCACTTTCATCTTCGCTTTCGTGCATCTTTTTTTGTTCTTTCAACATTGCATCTAAAGATGGCTTCCAATACGACTCAAGCGATTTAGCCAAAAGTAATGTGTAATCTCTTTGATTTAATTCTCCTAAAGCAGAACGAGGATTTTCTGCTTGGTTTTCTATTATGTCGTATTTTATTATATCGTGGTCGAAATGTATAATAAAATTGTTATCTTCAATCTCCATACCAAAAGGTATATGGAAATCATCATCAGATTTGGTTAGTAAAACCCACTTCGGGTGTTTTTCTTCTCCTTTCATATATGTGGATTTAGCGTCTCTAAGTAATATTTTACCTTCTTTATTATCTCTTGTTAAGTTATTGACAGCCTCTTCTAATCCTTCTTCATCTATTATTTTTAAGTTAGAAGGTCCGGGTATCATCACTCTTTCGTGGCTGTCGAACTGTCCACGAAGTAATTTGATGCGCTCTCTAGTGTCCATATCGGTCACATCATTATCATCGTAATACATTATATCGAAAATATGAATTCCTCTCTCGTTTTTTATAGCGTCCATAACATAGTTCTTTTTACCTAATTTTCTCAGTGATGTTTTTTCATCATCACTAAGACCCAACTTTTCATTATCGGAATTTTTTACATCTAAGAAACTAGATTTTCTCGTTATTTTAATCCTTTCTCCTTCTTCTAAGATACTAACAACCCATTCACCTGTAAAACCCCTCAATTGGTCTAAATCATCGACTTCAAATATCTTATGATAAGGTTCTATGAGAGGCATTTCTTTTGGTAAATCTGCTTTAGCCATAGTTTGCACATTAGCATTCATTTCCGATATAGGTTCTTCTTGTGTTGCTCTTTCAGAATTACTCACAGTGTTTTCAAAGTTAAAACCTTGAGTGGTGGCATTTTGTTGATATGTTGTCCAAGCGTCTTTTCCTAACAACCCTTGTTGAACACTTTCTGAAGGAATGAGAGAAGGAGAAGATATTGTCTTATCCCCCCAACTTATATCTCCATTAAAATTAATATTCATACTAGCAGAAGGCGCACCCATCTCTATCCCATGGTGTGTTCTAAGACCCGGTGATGTGTAGTGTGCATTTATTGGTGTGCCCTTGCCAGCAATATTAGGATGTATTTCACTTCTTCCTCTTTTTATCGGTGTGTGTTCTATTGATTCAACATCTCTCTCGTTAAATTTGCCTTCATCGAAAGAGATTAATTCAGTGGCCTGTCTTTTTGCTGCATTTTCATTGTATGCTCTATTGCCGCTTTTATTTTTACCTTTTTCTTCACCATAAAAATTTCTTTTTAGTGGATGATGAGTTAATCCATGATTACCTAATTCTGCTTCTCCACCTACTTTATATTCACGCTGTAATCTATTTAAGAATTTATAAACGGGGTTGTTAGAATTAAACTCTCTTATATGTTTTTTATTATTTACAGTGTTTCCTTGTAACCTTTCTTCTGTAATAATTCTCTTAGAGTCCAATGCTAATTCATCTATAGCGTCATGAGCGTGATGAGGGTCTTCTGCTATTTTACCATAATTAAAAGGAGAGTTAGGATGTAATGAAGAAATTTGTCCCATAGTCATGAATCTCCTTTCACCATCCATATCATCTAATATTTTTTTAATGTATTTTTGATGTTGAGCATCATTTGGTAAATTGAGTTTTATTAGCGCTTCTTCTGCTGTAAGATTTGGATGTAATACTACTCCATTTTCTCTAAGATGTTTTGATTGGGTAGCAAAAGAATGTTCAGAATTTTCGTTGTCACCAACTATAGTAGCAGATTTTGTTTCAGGCTCTCCGAGTATGTAATTCGATGTGGTCATACCGTGTTCCGAATGAGGCACATGCATAAGATACAATTCAGCATCATGCATTGCTTGTGACATATTTATTGCACACTTTGTGGGATTATTCACATCAAAGGCTTCAGGGTCTATCTTTAACATTTCAGGCATTATCTTAGTTCTTGCTATTTCCATCCTTGCTTTTTCATTTTCCATTTTCATTTCTTCTACGTCTAGAAGTTTTGCATTTCCTCTTATTCCTGTTCTGTTCAAAGTTCTTTCATTCTCAAAAAACATATCATCTTTTAGTTTCTGAGTGATTTTTGTATGACTTTCTTTCAAATCATCTAATTCTTCCATCATCTTATTTCTAACCGTTGTAATGTAATAATTTTTCAAATCACTATCGGAAGGACCCTTAAAATCATTAAGATGTTTACCATTAGCAATAAAATCTTCCAACTGATTTTTACCCTCTTCAGAATTTAACCATTGAGAATAATCTTCTTTTTGGTCATAATTCCAATATTTAGTATCTCCAAAAGAACCATCGGGAGATTTTGACTCTTCAAATTCGTCTAATTTCTCCATCATATCATAGGCTCTATATTGCATTTCTTGAAGAGCATCTTGATTTCTATTGTTTAACGAAGTGAGTAAATTAGTTCTGTCTTTTCTTTTCACATTACCGGTAATTAAGAACTCTTTATTGTCATTCACGTCATTTGCTCTAGAGTAGTTATCTTCATTTTCTTGAAAGATATCAGTCAATTCTTCGGGTGATTGATAAGAAGGTATTGAATCGTCATACTTACCACTCAATATATCTTTAATGCTAAACCTCATTTTAGGAGAACCGGTAAAGACTCTACCTGTTTCAGGGTCTATATCACCGGGTTTGATAAAATGACCACCAAACATATAGTCTCTAAAAAGATTTACAGAATTATGAGCAAGGTGTGCATCTGCTATACTACCTTCATCGCTACCAACCGTATTACCCCAATTGTGGTGTAAAGGATGTGAATTTAAAACTCCACCAACAACTTGTGTAGACCCGGTGTAATTCCCGTCAGGATTATTAATTAGGGCTCTATTAATATCAGGAGCGAACGTGTGTGCCGCTGTTTCTCCATTGTGAGAATTTCTTGTGCGCCTTGGGGCACCTCTAGTGGCGCTTGCAGTGTTATTCCTAAGTCTGCTTAAAGGAGCAGAAGAATCATGATGACCCAATAACTGACCCAATGTAGCAGGAGACTCTTGATGAGGGTCTTTGATATCTTTTACCATATTACCTATAAGAGAAAGCATATCGCTTCTAGGCATGAAGCCATTATCTGTAATGTCGCCAAAGAAACCCGGTAACATACTGCTTAATTTATCCCACCATGTATCATTTGATATGGGATTGCTGCCATTTTGAAAATGATGTCCCCAATATGCACCTCTACCTAGTAATTTTCCATCTTTCGACGCATAGTGTTGTCTTTGTTTATCATCCAATAAAGATATTTCAGGTCCATGTGTATTTCTATAAATAGATAAGATGTTTTGTACCCCTTTAGAATCTAGACCCATAGTATCGAAATTTGAATTGTGTTTTTCTAACATCTCAAAAAATTTATTAGTAGTCGGTGTTTTAGTTTTATCATTAGACTCATCTTTATCCAAGTCAAAGATTGGATTTTCTTTATTCACTCTAAGTATGTTACTTAAAGGATGGTCGCCTTCCATTGAAGTATATCTTTTTATGTCCTCCATACTAACATTAGGTTTTAAATGATTAGAATTGCTATCGTATTTTTTATGATAACTCAAAGCATATTTCAGCGCTTGCCTCTCATTCATTTTTTTATCACCCTTCTCATCCGACATCAATTCATTCATCATGTCTTTGATTCTCTTAGTGTCGGCTTCGTTATATATTGGAATTTGTTTTGTTTTTTTTCCTCTATTGGGTTTACCCTCAAAACTGTCACTATCATTCCAATCAAGTAAATCGTTATAATATTCCAACATGTGTGTTTCTAAATTTTTATTGCTACTATTCGTAAAAGTCGATAAAGTAGTTTTCGCTTTACCGTAATCTTTAGGTCTCTTTATAGATTCACCAATTTCTTGGTCATCTAAAGTTTGCATGTGTGGTAGATTAGGTAGACCTCTAGAGTGTTCTCCTTGTGAGTGTTTATACTCTTGGTCTCCCCTTGATATCATGTTTCTAACAATTCTACCTAAAGGTATAGTCAATCCGGTTGATAATTTAATTTGACCATCGGTAGTATGTGCTCCGTTTTTATTGAGATGTTCAACAACCTCAGTTCTTTCTTTTGGTTCTAACCATTCTAATCCAAGTTTGTGCCCTAACCAACCCAAGCGATGAGGGTGTTTTTTTGTAACTTCTTTTGTATCAAAATAATCATCGAAACCTTCAATCTTTTCTTTTACCGTTTCAAGTGATTCTTGGTAATCATCGCTATCCCATAAATCTGCTGCATCTTCAAAGTGTTGCTCTCTTAATTGTCTATCATTCATACCTGATGCTATTGCTTCTTGTGCTTTTGGTGATTGTCTCCATCTATTATACGCTCTTTCATAAAGACTGCTTGTAAAAGTACCAGCGTGTTCTTTAACCGCTTTACCGGAGTTGCTGGTTTTTAAAGAATTTAAAAAAGGGCTAAAACTTTCTTTAGTTATGGGTTTTTGTATTCCCCTGATGGTTTTATGGTCTTTATGATATTCTTCTATTTTAGAGTCTCTTTCATCATCGAGTGCTGCAAGACTTAGACCTCCATCAGAAGCAAGATAGTAACCTCTTAATTCTTCTATCATATTACTTCTACCCGTCTTAGAATTTTTTCTTCTTAGGGGATGTATTTTTTCATGATTCGGATGATGTTGGTATCTACCACCGGGGCTCATCTCCACTTCAGGCCATCTTGCAGCATATTCGCTAACATTGTCGCTTTGATTTACCATAGCATCAGACCATATGTGATTCAAATTAGATGCCATTGTTGTTCTTACAAAAGAAGCCATTTGATTGTCCTGACTCGGCGGCGGTGGTACATTTTTTAACATTAAAGATGCTTGTCTATAACACACATCGTCAAAAAAATTCTTTTGTAAGACATAACCTTTATGTCTTAAATTTTGCAAACTTCCAAGATAATTACTTACTTCATCACTAAAATCATTAGTTAAAAATAAACTCTTAAAGAAATCATCCCTAGACCTCAAGTGTATGGCATAGTCTTCTTCTATCATCCATATCACCTACCCCCATATTTAGGCTTGGGGTACACTTGCATTAGTTTGATATATACCACAGTTTGAAAGGGGTGCGCCGCTGCTAGGACCTAAACACCCTGTGGAAGAATTTCCACCACAAACATTGCACTGTTGAACCTGTGCAACGCCCTTCTTAATTGCCACTTTGGGCAATCTTACCCCTCCGTCAAATGACTCTTAACAGGATGACCGTGTGTATTCAAAGAATCTGAAAGGGTTGCTATATCTACGCTGGATTTACTTGCTCCTTTATTAGCAACATCTGTAGAATCTAAAAGATGTTGGTTAGTTGTATAGTAAGCATTCCTTGTTTGACCGCCCGATTCCGACACAAAAGTAACATCTTGAGGTTCAGTAGAAAAACTTGTAATAAAATCAGGACTTGCTTTTTCTATTTTACACCAACAATCGTCTGCACATGAGCCTTCATTAACACCACCTGCGCCCGGAGTGAAACTACCGAGTTTATGGGTTCTTTCTTTCTTCATTTCAGGACAACATTTTGCTTTAGGTTTTCCACTACCGCAAGGACACATATTTGCTTTTTCTATTTTTTCTTCTAGTGCTTTTGCTTTCTTTAGTAAATCTAAAACCTCGTTAGAGGCTTCGCTTCTTATTGGTCTAACTGCCATATTAATACATCTCCGTTACAGGTTGAACTGATTCAGCCATATCGTGAATTTCTTCCCATGACATTTCATGAATCTGTTGATTTGAGAAATCTTCTTGTGATGACTTTGCGAAAACACCCGCATCATTAGGCAACTCCCCTCTAAAACCATCAGGCCCTACATCTTCTGCTATTGGAGTTCTCATAGCAACAAAACCTGCTTTTTTTAATAGACGATTAGGAGAATTCAACTGTTGTTCCATGTTGGTTAATTTAGAATCCATAGACTCCATTTTATTGATGAGCGTTTCCATTAGTTTTTGTGTTGCACTAATTTCTACTTCCTCAGTCATCTAATCACCTTAATTAGACCAACGACCAAAAGTCCCTGTAACGTTTCTCATGTTGGGATTGGTTCTTGCTGATATGATAGTCCCCGGTATTACACGGTCTCTTTGTGTGGTATCGAATTTAGTGCCATCTTCGTTAAATTTCATTACAGGTACTCCACCAGCAAACTGCTCTACTCCTTCAGGAATAGGTGTTGCTTCAGATTTACGAATTTCTCTAGTTAAATCAGATTGTAAAAAGTCAGCATATTTTGTAATTTCATTCAAATGATATCTAGTTGCAGAAGAGTCATTCACCTCTAAAGCCTTGTGTAATTCATCCATATGCACATTCATTTTGCGAGCCATTGGGTCCATCTTTGTCAAGTCCACGTCTAACACCTCGTAGGTTCCACTCCTACAGTGGTATATTACTTATGCGCCCCTTAAGCGCCCTGCGTTGGATATTTGGTCTTGATTTTTTTGTTGCTGTGTAGGCATAGGTCCTCTTTGTTGCACACTAGACATTGGAGAACCTAAACCAGCCGTAGTTCTATTGTCAGGGCTTGCAGGGCCTCTATTTCTAAGACCTACCCCTTGGCCTCCCGGTACAGGCGAAGGCATTGGTGCTCCGCCCGGTGGTGGTGCAGCCATAGGTGGCATACCGGGTGGCATACCGGGTGGCATACCGGGTGGCATACCGCCTCCCGCGGGCGGTGCTCCGCCCCCATCATCAGGTAACTTGCTATATACAAATCGGATGTCTCTATTTCCTCCTTCTTCTAATAATTCGGGTTTATAGCCCAACATCATCATGCGTTGAGCCAAATTAACTTCCATCTCATCGCGGCGCAGTCTAGTGATTTCATCTTCTTCTTCGTTAGGATAGAGAGTTATTTTCCAATCCGTGACACCGAATTGTTCTAAAAGTCTAGGGAATAACACTTGTGTGTATACTTTTTGTCCAAACTCTACAGACCTATTTGTTACTAAAATCTCTAATCCGTTATTACCAAGACCACCTGATTTTCCATTATCTATCATAAATACGTTACTCACACCATAGAATGCAGACATGCGTGCACGTATTTCATCCCGCACTGCCGTGTATTGCATTTCATCTAAAGTGTCCATGAATTTGACCCAATTAACACCGCCTCTTCCGGTTTGACTTTCAATACCAACTTTAGGTATGTAGTGTGGGTCTCTTTCCATCTTCTCATCTACTGCTTTCCAAAAAGATTTCATTGATTCTAAGTTATCGGTAGTGACCGATATTATTCCTTTAGGCATACGTCTTTTTTGATAAGATGTGTAAATATAATTATCCATGGCAGTCAAAGACATCGCTTGTCTCCACATAGAATTTACAGGGCTTTTACCGTAGAGTCTAGATGGATTATATTTAGAAACGTGTATAACTTCTCCTTCGACATAATACTGTGTTTTGCCGCTACCAACCATGTTCACATAATGAACTTCTTGCATTTTATTACCACAAACTTCGCAAGTTTCTTCTTGACCCGGATATGATATTTGGTCTCTATGTAAAGTACAGACCTTGTAGCGTCCTCCACGCACACCCCGTTTGTCTGAAACTATTCTCATAAAAATTGGATTACCTCGTATAACTTCTTTGACTCTATAAAACATTATTTCTCCTGTTTCAGGGTCTACATAATATTCTTTTACTAAAATCAAAAATGCGTCATCAACTACGTTTAAATCGTGCTCTATTTCATATAAGACTTGTATGAAAGATTGCTCCATAGAATTCATACCCTCAATAATTTTCTTTGGATAAAGTAATTGTTCTGCATCAGGTTTTCTGACTTCACCTCCACACAATTTGCATTGTTCTACTGTGTCGCTATATTCTTCTCCACAAGAAACACACTTAAGTTGAAACTTCTTTTCAAAATAATAACCTCTTCTAAATATCTCTTGTTTTAGTTTAGATACGATAGTACGCAACACAAGGTTTTCATTAGTAACAGCATACAAAGCAGGTATTGTGATACCTTGAGCCAACACAGGTTCTTGTATTCCTGTGACATTTAGTGCCATTGTGGGTTCAGGAGTTTGTCTCCTACGAAATCTATCGCCTAAACCATAAAGAAAATTTGCTAATCTACCACCATCTTCTCTATCGGCCATTACAATCCCTCCGTCCACTTATTCACAGCGTCTATGTCTACTCCCCATTCTGCGAGAAGTGAATCGGCTTTTGATGTATCGTCTGACCAATTGCTGTATTTAACTAATTTTTTAAGTTCTTCTTTCCTCATGCCGTCTTTTTCATCAATAAAAGCCAGCACAGCCCTAGCCTGTGTTTTTTTCATTTGTAAATGTGGTAATAACATAGTCAGTAATTTTCTAATGTCATTTTTAGAGTAGAATTGTAATCTGTGTTGAGACCTTTGCCCGTCTTTGTATATTTTTTGGTCTAGTTGTAATATCCCACAATCGAGAGTTTTTTGCAAATGTTCGCAATGTGCTCTCCCTCTAGTGCCCGTAGCAATGAAACCACACCTTGGCTCACCTCTACCTGTAATGCTAATGTAACCATCGGCATCTAAAAAACCACTAGCATACGCATATGGGTCTTTTAAAATTAAACCGTTTGAATCCATTTTTACAAAAGTAGACCTTGTAGCACCATCGATAATATCTACTTCTTCTCCATACATACTAATCAGTTTTGAAAGTTTCATAGGAGTCATACTTTTGTGTAAAATTTTTTTCTCATAGAGATTTTCAAACAAACTTCTCCCACTCATGGGTCCTTTGGATTCTAATACTTCTGCACTTTTCACTAATGCTATAGTTTCTTTTTCTGTTAGTCTATCCATTTGATGTAAAGTATTCTTCCAAATTAATTTTGCACTTTTTCTTTCATCCATGGCTTTCACCCAAGCATCCTTTTCTTCTTGTTGCCAAACAGCCTCGTGTTCACCTAGTGTTTTGATTATATGATTTGCTTTTTCCCATTGATTACAAGCACGAATTAAATTAACTTGTCTAGTATCACCAAACTTTCTAAGTGCTTTAAGGTCTCTACTACTTGGTCCAAAAGAACGTATAGTATTAGAAAACTCTTCTTTTTTTATCCATTCATGCATATCTAAAGTCTTATCAAATTCTAAGGCTTTAATGGTTCTAACGTCATTGATGATATCATCAATATCGTGCTTTTGACCTTTATTTATTCTTCTAGATTTTCTTAACCTTTTTACTATATCGTTAGCACTACAACCCAAATGAGATTCAAACCATCCTTCGCCTGTCGAAGAAAATATATCATTCATCGCCATCATGTCCACTTGGTTTTATCGGTGTTCTTTTCTTTCATGTATGTAGTGTTATCATAGAATACATCATCTTCATCCATCATATTACTCACGGCACCATCCAACCTTTGTTTTTAGTGTTACCATCAAACCACCCATCAAAGTTCTCCATTACATCATCCAGCAGAACTACCGAGCCTTTGAATTCTTTAGTAGCCCAATTAGCCAAAGCAAGACCCATTGCTAAATCGTCATGCACACCAACTGACTCTAGACGACCGTTCTTTTGCATACCAAAACGATTTAATTGTTCTTCAAGCATATGTGTGAACTCTTGTGATTTTTTATCACCATATGGAGTTTTAATATATCCTTGTTCAAAAGCCAATAGAAGAGACATGAAAAGAGATTCTTTTTTCGTCCTTGTAGTCATAAATATTCTAATTGGCATATCTGCTGACATTTCCCGCATTTCTGCTTCTAACATACGTTGAAAATTGTTACCTTCAAGTTCTATTAAATCAGGTTGAAATCTACTGTTCAGTAAAACCATCATTCTTTTTTGAGCCAAAGACGACATGCCTCTTTCGTGCACAACATGTATCAATTGCTTTATCGGTTCATTTGGTAACATCCTCATAACAATCATCGCTGTAAAGTCAGCATTCTTATCAGAAGATATAGCAGGGTCATGACCTATGAAATGTTGACCCCATACTCCATCGGGTTCTCCATTTTCGTTGTAACCGGTTTCTGCTCTATCCATTAATTTTAGTTCGGGGTCTCTTGCTAACTCTAGAATATCCATAGGGAACATACTCGCTACATCGTGTATTGGTTCACATAAATATTCACGAGAAAATTGTATTGCTGGCATGGATAGTCTTCTTTGTGCAAGTGCTTCTAAGTTCCAACGCTCAGGCCATAAAGCGATACCTTCTCTATCGATTGCTGGATAAGTTTCTACACGAAAAGTATCTTTCTTTTCTAAATCTGCGTATAAATCGTTGTAACTGAAAGGAGTTCCGACCATCATTAATCTTGAAGTGTGGTGAAGAACAGGTAGTAAGACACCATAGAACCAATCTGCCGTTCTAGAAAGTTCGCTACCTGAAGTACCCCAAAGAATATCATCACACACTACAACATCAGGGTGGAAACCACGAGTTGCTCCACCGACCGATTTAGCCATAATACGACTACCGTTTGTAAACTCAAAGTATGATTTAGCCCATGGTTTTCCTGTGGGTTTCAAATCTCTCAACATTTCATTTTCTTCTATATTTCCTCTAATGAATCTCATGTGTTCTAATGTCTGTTCTAGAGAGTGAGAGAAAATCATGATGTGTGTACCGGGATTAAACGCTGCTAACCATAAAGCATAACTCATAAAAAATACAGACTTACCGTGGTCACGAGAAGCCTTGACACAATAATATTGAGATTCTTCTAAACCTTCTTTCCAAGATTCATGATGATGATTGTATAAAAAACCTAGAACATCTGTAAAAAAATAATGAAAAGACTTTTTTGACATTTCTCTATCCATCTCTAGGACGAATTCTTTCATATCATCTGTTGCCATGATACTCACTGCCCGTAATTACCGTACAATTTGCTTCCTGATGCGCCCATTATGGAACGATTGGCTTCTACCCATGGGTCTACACCACCGGGATTATTAGGATATACAGGGTCAGTTGTCAAACTATTTTTTTGACTTTCTTCAACAGCCGCTTGATGCATGGCACCCGTAGGAGGAACCGACCAAACGCCTTCAGGGTTTTGTACCATTTCTATCGGTGGTTTTCCTTCAGGTGAAGCAATATTTGTACCACTAGCATTCTCAGGTAATTGAGTTGGAGATATTTCTTCTTCGGTAAATTCAGCGTTCATGGTACCGGAATTATTTTGCGATGGTGGTCCAATATATTCCCCTTTTTCGTTATAATGTGTAGGATTATTTTTTAAATTTCTTCTCTCTCCAAATCTTGCAGCGGCTGGTTCTAATGCACCTCTAGCAATATTGTGCGTTGCTGATGCAGAAAGCCCCGCTTGACCTAAAGTAGTGAATAAATCTTCTCGACCATCACCTGCTAATGTAGACAACGCTGACCAAGCAGCCGGTATAGCAGCAGCATATCTAGCCCCTCTACCCCAATTTGCAGCCGATGGACTCAATTTAGAATAATCGATTTTTTTACCTTCGCCGCCAACATTTAGTTGTACGCTAGACGGACCACCCGGTGTCATATTCATACTTGCATTTTTTTTAAGGACGTAAACACTACTCATTTGGATTACCCCTGAATGTCACTTTAACGATTTTTATATCCCTTTCTTGAAAACCAAAGGCTTTGCTTAAACGCAACCAATCCCCTTTTGAATTATTTATGAGTCTGATATCTTGTGCAGTCAAGCCTAGTTTTTTAGCCATCAAAGATACATCATTCGCTGATGCGATAGAGAAAATTCTTTCAGGTATGTGTTTCATAATTCTATCATCAACTATAGCATCTTTCATTTGTAATCTTTCCATAGTTTTGATAAGTCTGTCCTGTGCTTCTGCCCCATCACCTAGTGATTTCATATAGTCTGTAATCATTCTTTGGTCGGGGTCAGAATAAGCACTTCTAAAACGGTCTATGTTACTTTGAGTAGTCATATTAGAACCACCGGCGGCGGCAATTCTTCTCAATTGCTCATCCGTCATATTAGCAGCGGATGTGCGTGCAGCAGTTATTTGTTCCGGCGAAAGTTGTGTGTTCTGTGCAGGTTGCATAGGTTGTGTTGCATTTTGCACAGGTTGTGTTACAGGTTGCACAGGGGGTCTAACCATAGTGGTCATTGCGTCTGTTGTTTCTTGTGCAACCGTAGTTGGTAAAATTGGCGAATGCCTTACATATTCAGATAAAGGGAGACCTGTAGCATCAGCACCACCAACGTGGTGTGTTACCAAAGCCTTGTCGGGTAAGTCATCGGGATAACTCATTCTTGAATTGTGACCATGTGCATCTGCTAAATATTCACTCATTGCTTCAATAACATTTCTCGTCATCTGCAACTCTTCATCGCTAGTATTTACTAAATTAAGTCCATGTTGTTGTAGAAGTTCTTCGGGTATTCTAGTGCTTCTAAATTTAGAATTGCCGGGTGAATCTCCCATATTTTCATCTTTACCTGCTGCAATTGCTAAAGCGTAGGCATCTGCTGCTCTATTATTTCTACCCGTTTTACTACCGATTGTGTCATATTCTGTACCAATGTGTCTTCTATATTCATCTAAACCCAAACCTTCAACTATTTTTTCAGGGTCTACGTCTTGCCCTGTGTGGTGTTTTACAGATGCCGCCATCATTCTACCTGCGGGTGAATTTTTATCGGTTTTACCAAATATTTTCATAAAAGCAGGATTCTTACTTAATGAAGCCAAAAGAGCCTTTCTGCTATCCTCATTTTGTAATAAAACTCCCAAAGGTGTGCCACTCGGCAATAAGGTATTCATTAAAGCAGGATGTTGAGTAGGAGGTATAGTTTGTTTTATTCTGCGGTTGACCACTCCATCCATATTACCCATACCGCCCATAGCATCCGTTAACGCTTGATTGGCTAATCTTGTAGCACCCGAATCTCTATATGTTCTTTCGGCTGTACTATGTGAAGCCAAATTTCTAAAAAAATCATCATGAAGCCAATGTGCTATACCATAAGATGACATTTTACCCAATTTTTGTTGAACGGGCATACCCGCTTCTTCTAACCCATCCATAAAGGCTTGACTAGCAACAGGTTTTCCCCCTCTTTTGTAATGACCTGCCGGATAATTATTTCCGTTTCTATAATAGGAACCTTGTGGGTTTTCTTCCGATGGGGGTATATATCCAAAAGACATGTGGTTTCTAGTAATGTGTGGTCTAACTAAAAAATTGGTTGCTGGTGTGTCTAGTTCTTTATTGGCATTACTAATTCCAAACTTTGAACCTAAGATTTTTAACATTTCATATTGCCATGGTGCAGATACAGAATCTAGAAAAGTTCCATGTCGTGATGTATCTTTGTGATGATTAGTATAACCGGTGATAAACTCTCTTTTACCATCTATGTTAACATAATGTTGTCTAGGTGAACTTCTACCTGTGTCATGACCCGCCCCTTGATAATTACTTATGACGACTCTTCTATGAGCCGCATCTAAAACATCGGGTATATGATTATCTTCGGAATGCTTTGTATTTGTTGCTGTTATGGCCTCTTGTAATAAAGATGGTACTAATTCTTTATCGCCGGGATTTTTAAAACCCGATTTTTCTAAAAAATTTCCAAGCCCATGCATAAAAGCATCTATACCGTGAAAATGTAAACCACCTGCTTCATCTTTGTAAATAACTTCTCCATGGGGTCCTACTTCATAATCTCCTTTTATTAAATTACCAACTCCGGGTTCTCCCGTCTCATGTTCGTGCGCTTCTCCTGTGTGCGCAAAAGGAGGATAATCCCAACCCAAAGAATTAGATTCTACGTGTTCTCTAGGAGGATGTCTTTGTGCTCTTTGTTGTCCATCCCAAAAGATGTAATTTCCATCGCTCTTCCGAATTACATCATCGAAATTAAAACTCATGGTGTTACACCCGCACGATTTTCAGCAACTATACCAAAAGCGCGAGAGTCATTAGTAGCGTCTTCAGTCGCTCCTTCGGGTCTAGATGTTTGGTTCATTGGAGTATTTTTGGTTTTTGGTTTATCTTCACCAGCATCACCTTTGCTTTTCTTATCTTTATCTTTAATTTCTCTTCTAAGTTGGAATAGCATTCTTCTCATTTCTGCTAAGTCTCCACTAATGCTCTTTGTTAAACTGCTGTTAATCACA
>TARA_R110002073_G_scaffold335894_2_pt1 | contig 23717 bp, 17 predicted proteins | sample TARA_R110002073 | Tara Oceans TARA_R110002073 (sample SAMEA4397174) | marine metagenome | biome: Polar Biome; feature: [DCM] deep chlorophyll maximum layer (ENVO:01000326); material: water (ENVO:00002006), including particulate matter (ENVO:01000060) such as... | depth 40 m | reverse complement strand
CGGATCTACGGTCATGTCTTCACGCCTGAGCGGATCTTTGGCAGAACGTTACCAATCACCCGGCACGCGCGAGCGACCAACCACTTCAAACACCCCGACTCGCGTGCTCGGGTGCATTGGATTGTTCCCCTATTCCTGACTGCCAAGCCATCCATGCCAACGGTCCAAAAATTCCGAGTCTGTTGCAACGAGTTGAGACTCATGATCATACAGTTTGTTAACGGGCAGGAAATCTGGCCATGGCGATCCGGCCCACGCCATTCTCGTTACGTAGTCGGTGAAAGAAATCGCCAACCTACGCCCCATCATTGTGAGGTCGAGAGCCTCGGCAAGGTACACGATATTGCCGGTCGACGTATCGAGAGCGACGAAATCCCCGTTATCGATCACCACGATGGGAACCGTTGTTTTAAAAATGTCTCCCAACTCATCCTCTTCTTCGTCGTAGCATTCGCAATAATCGAAAAATGCTTCTGTCTCATCACGCATTGCCGGGAAAGACCAAACAGTTGTGTCGCCTCCAAACAGTGGGATAGTTTCGTTGGATTGCATTTGCTCCCAATCATTGATCTGCGATGAATCTTCGTCGGGGTACGGGAAGCGGACGACTGCTTCGCCAGCGAAATCCGTTAAGACAGTCTTGAGATTTGCCGGCAAATCTCGTTCAAACGCTTCTTCATATTCCGCGATCTCCGCGGACGTGATGCGTTCGCCCAACACGATTTCACCACGCGGCCAACCTTTAGCTGCAATGGAATCGATTGCCCATTTCCAAAGATGCGTCCAGACGTCAGTGGTCAACGACGAAGCATCCATCGCGTGTTTATCAAAGTTGGGGCGTGGAGGCCGAGCAGACATCAGAATCTTGATTAGGGGAACGATATGCTTATCCCCGGTTAGTCCGGAGGTAAGTCGGATGGATGGGTGTTCTCACCGGTTGCGTTGTCCAGTCTCAGGTTCGCAGTCTCGGACTTATCGCTGGTTGGGAGGGACTTATCGCTGGTTGCGCTGCCCTCACCTAACGTGGTGGTGCAGCACGCCGATGTCAAGCATTTTTTGCGTTTGGGAACCAGTGCTCGCTGGGCGAACGCAACCTTTGCCAGCCAAAAGCTGGTTTTCGATTCGTCAGGGGCAACCGGGCAGAGTCCCAGGGGCGAATCAACTGGCTTCGATGAAACTGGCCGTTGGCCAGTTGTCCACCTTGGCCAAAAGCCATGCTCAACATAGCCAGTGGGAAACGCCACTGGTCTTGTGTTACGCCACCCGCACGCTTTGGCCAAAGGCCAAATTCATCCACTTCATCGGGCCTAACGTATCCGTGATCAATCGCCTCACTCGGGAAACGTGTAGTCCGGGTTGGTTGGATCGAAATCGAGGTCGGTCAACGCCGGATTGATGACCAGATCGTGGTACTCGTACGATTCGATCAGGGGCGGCGTTTCGCCTTCGGACTCTGGCCAACCAAAGCTGCGGAAGCTGACGATCAGTTTCTGCTCTTCGTCGATCACGACTTCGGCCAACGAAAAGTCATCGGGTTGATCGGTGGGTTTCGAACGTTGGATTTGCAACAGCGTCAGCGATTTTCCGTCGAAGTCATGCCCTTCTGTGCGAGTCACGCGGACGTCGGGATTGTTGATGTCGCGTGAGCCACGTTCGATCAGCTTGCGCACCAAGTTGGTCAGCCCCAGCTCGGTGATTGGGTAACGCTGACCCCGCATCGCCAGAAAGTTGGTTGGATCCAGTTTGGCGGTCATCATGCTGCCGATGATACCTGCTTCGCGAACCAGCAGTTGTCCATCGTTTTGATCTTCGATCCAAATCACCTCCCGTCCTTTCGCGGACTCGGGTGTTTCGAATCGCAAGTAAGCACGCAGGCCTTGGCCGGGCTCGCCACCAACGTGTCGCGTTCGGATCTTCATGAACATCTCCGACGGTTCTTGCAGAACGCCGTTGCGGTCTTGTTCGTGTTTGATCATTCGCGTCGTGTAGCCGTCGACGTTGTCGATCAAGTGCTGGAGTGATTCCTCCGCCAGTTTCAAGACATCCTCCATGGGGACATCCGACGAAGCGATGTTCGTTTGTCCGTCTGATGTTTCACCTGATGCAGTTGGTTTGGATCCGACGACGGTCGGTGGAGTTGCCACGGAGGATGGTGATTGCTTGCCTCTGAGTATCCACCCCAAACCAATCCCGATTACCAAACACGATAGTCCAACCAAAAGCGATCGGCCTGGGCCGCGGGAAGGAGCGTTGGCATCGGACTCAGTTGACGCGGCAGAGTTGGACGCGGTAGAGTTCGGCGAAGATTCAGTGACCATGAGATCAGGAATTTGTGGAGGGCAAGAAAAAACCTCCCTGGATCCACCCGGTAAACGGGCCGGCCCAGAGAGGTTTGAAAGCAGTGTCGAATTCAATCATCTGGCGAGCAGGCGATCGAAACGAAAATCACTCAGAAGCCTTGGTTCATCTTGGCTTGCTGAGCTTGTCGAGCGGCCGCACCGATGGCTTGCAGCATGCCATCACCGATGACGAAGCGGCTGATTTGACCATTGGCAATGGCTTCGGAAACGATTCGCAGTTCGCCCGCGTCATCGGCTCGTGAAAGAGCGTCGATCATGGCGGCGATCGCGTCGTTGTTTTCGACCGATTGAGCGAACTGAAGGATCGGCATCAGGTTGACTTGAATCTGCATCAACGTGTTGCCCGATGGAGCCACTGGAGTGGCTTCTGAATCGATCAATTGTTTCATCAAAGGTAGGCTGTCGTCACCCAATGCAACGTAGATTGCTTTGGGGCCCGTTCCGATGTGAACGCGAACTTGTTCGCCAAAGATCTTGCGAACTTCGTCTTCGTCAGCGGGCACGTCGGCTTCCACCAAGTGCATGTTGACGCCTTTGTAGTTGTTGACGTCGAACTCGAAACGAGGTGCGTCACCACGGCCCTGGACTTTTGCAGCGACGTCTTTGACGATGCTGGCTGCTTCTCCGCCATCGGATACGAATGCACCCAGAGCGAATTGAAGTTTGTTGGCGTCGGTCAGCAACAAAGCACCGAAGTCCGATTTGCCTTCTTTGGCCGAATCCATCATCAGTTCCACCACACGGCGGATCATGTCCGTCGCTTCGGCTTGCTCGGATTCGCTCAGCTTGTCGGTTTGGCTCAAGGCCGAACCCAACATTTGCATCGCGCCGTCGACGCTGGTTTGTGCTTGTTCAAGAGCTTCGGGGCCGATCGAGCTGGCGAAGTGAACATAGCCAGCCGCATCGTCGCGAACGACGCTGCTGTAAGCCGATGGAATGGGCTTTTGTCCATCGTACATGCGAGCCAGCTTGGAACCTGGGACGGCGGTGAACTCCGTTTCCAACAACACGCGACGATTGGCGGAATCGATGTCGATTCCAATCATCAGTTCTTTGGTTTGATCGATGACTTGTTCGAGTTGTTCGATCGATTGGGCAGCGTATTCCATTGCGGCTTCGTCGCCGTTTTGTTGCTGCTTCATCGCCTGGTCAAATCCTTGGCGAATTTGTCCAATCAATGCGTCACGCATTGGCGGTGGGACTTGTTGAACGTCCAACCGAACCGCGATGTCGTATTCAGCTCCCATTTCACTGATCAGGGCCGATGGGTCGGCGGGAGCACGGTCCAGAACGGCGCGGTTGCGAGCCAGGACTGCCCAGTTACCAACCTGGCGTATGAACACTGTGTTGGCACCGATGGCGATCACCATCGTGCCATCGTCCAGCTCGTCGGCAGGACCGACTTGAGCTTCCATGCGTTTGAGCACGGTTTTGACATTCGATGTTGGCAGCAAGGCGATGGGTTCGGGTGCACCGTCGATCAATGGCACGACAATGCCAACGGGCTGGGATGTGTCGAGACCTTGTGTGAAGGTTCCGGCCATCATGGCGAACATACCGCCCAGTTGTGGTTGGCCGATCGCACCACTGAAGTAGTTCAGGTCGCGAGTCAATTGATCAATGCTGCCCAGCGTGACCACGACGACTGGTTCAGTGGATTGTCCCGCAACGGCACTGCCGCCACCGGGAATCAGTTTTTCTTGAGCCGTCACCGAAGTGAACGGTGATGCGATACCCGCAATAGCGACCAGAGCGGCCAACGCGAACGTGGCGACTCGGGAAACGCCTGGGCGGGCGGGTTGGATACGGGCGTACGACAATCTCACGGGTGCGTCCTTTGTCGGATCAAATTGGAAATTGAAAGGCAAGAGCTTCAACTGTAAGGCCGTGTCATCTCAAGAACAGGGCGCCTACGAAGAAAGGTACCCAGGCGGATTCGCCGAAGTTTCAGCAATGTTGGCAATTTAGGCGAGATTCTTTTCGGATAATTTCGCGTCGCCGTGGCTGCCCGGATCGTCGACTCCCGCCGCGATCTCGGCTTCGTCGTCCGCTTCCTCCTGGATTTCCCGCTCCAATCGAGCGATCGCGAGCCGGATCAATCGCGTTTCCCGACGGGCGACCGCCAATTCAGCTTGCAGCCGTTCGATTTGGCGTTTCTTGTCGGTTTTGAACAGCCGCGTTGCGACGCCCAAGATCACCAGGGCCCGAAACCCTTTTAGAGCGGTGCCTCGCAAGCGATAGGCCCGCGCGAGCTTTGCAATTTGCGGGATTTTCGCGAGCTTCGCCAACCGGGTTCCGCGAACCGCTTGCATGGATCGCAAGAAAGAGAAAAACGGCAGCAAGATGATCGCGAGATCGACCCAGTTCTGGCGGATGTAGTGGATCTTTTTCTCGGCGATGGAAACCATCAGGATGAATTCAGCCGCGAAAGCGAACCAGATCACGCCGGTGCCGACGTGCAATGCGATTCGCAGCCATTGATGCTGAGCGACTTGTTCTTTGAGAAAGAATTCTGTGACCAACACGGGCAAGATCAGCAACGCGATGCCAATCATGGGAACGCTGAAGTGTTGAGCTAAACGGCGACGCAGTCGTTTGTTGGTGCGTTGCCATGACATGACCGGCAACCAAAGCTGACCGTGCATTTCGTAGCTGCGAGCACACATCCGCAGCGACGGGCAAATGCAGAACATCAACGTGAAGAAGTGAAACCATCGCATCGAGCGAGACTTCGGCCGGATGATCCAGTGATAGATGGATTCGATGATCACGATCGGCCAAATGGCAGCCATCGAAAGAATGGCGAGTCGTTCGAACCACATCCCTAAGTAGGTGGAATCAACCCGGAGGACGTAATCTTCCGCGTGAGCTTGGGTGGTCGTTTCGCGAAGATTGGGGACGTCGACCCACATCACAATCAAGATCGCTTGGCACACCAAGAACCACACGGAAATCGCAAACATCCACGGCGCCGTGATGCGTGCGATTTTGGTGTGAATGGGGGAGTGCAAATGCGAGGTCATGAAGTGCGGATGCCACCAGCGAAGACTTGCCATACGGAACTGGCGGCCTCGACATCATTTTTCGCGGCCGCTGCACGACCATAAACGATTCGGTTGTAAGCATCGACGACCTGGATCGCAGATTGACCCAGCGTCGGGAATTGCACCGCGACTCGTCGAACAAATTCGGACGGAGTTTCATCCGGCGATCGTTCGACACCCTGTTCGCGGCACCAAGCTTCCAAGGCTTGGAACGTCACCACCACCACCTTGCGCGGATCGGGATCGCCCACCGGATTGCGAAACGATGAGAACGGTCGCGGCGGCGTCTCGGGTTGGAGCTTCTTCGGGGAAGGTTGTTGCGCGGTCGTTTCTCGATCTTCCTCCGCAAACAGGCTGTCCCACCACGCCATGATGGCGTCCAAATTGCGAAAGATGAAAATCGCGATGAAGGCAAACAAACCAAGGAAGATCAACCATTTCAGCATTCCCGCGATGGTGCTGAACACGCCACTCAGTGGAGGCAAACGGTCCGGTGGCGGCTTGGTCCGAGCCGAGAGTGGTTCCTTCTGCTGATTCGAGTTCTCGTTTTGGTTCTCTGATGGTGGCCGGGACTGCTCGTTGTTTTGTTTCGATTGATCAGATTCTTGCTTGGATTGTTCAGCGGATTCGTTCTTGGACGATTGAGTTTCGTTCGCCGAGTCGGATTCAGCGTTCGAGGAATCTTGTTCGCCGCTTTTCGAATCATCGCCTGCGGAGTTGGTTGCTTCCGATTTGGATGCGTCCGATTTGGATTCGCTTCCTGGACTCGAATCGGAAGAGGATTCGTTTGCTGATTGAGAGGACTGGTTTTGCTGCGATTGGCTTTGCGACTGTTGGCTGTTTTGCTCGGTCTTTGTTTGTTGTTGGTTGCCTGAGCTCTTGGAGTCGCTGGACGTCGATTGACTTTTCGAGTTGTTCTTTTCACCGCCAGCAGGTTGATCGCTGCCGGGGTCTTGTCCTTTTCCCTGTTTCTTTCCGCCGGGATCACTCCCTGCCGGTCCGTCTTCGCGATTGCCCTTTTGCCCGCCCGCTTTTGCCCCGGATTGAGTTTCGCCGCTGGGCGATCCGTCCGGGCCGGTCTCTGATGATTGGGCGTCGTTTTCGTCACTGATCTCCGCTCCTTCATCACCCCAGCCATATTCGCTGGCGGACAACGGCGATCGGTTGGTGAGGAACTCAGGTGCCTTTAGCGACGCAATTGCTTTGCCGGGCAGCGGAGCGACGTAGGCGATCATCAAAATCAGCCCGATGATGACGATGCCGCCGGCGAGCCAAGCGATCGTTGCATCCAGAGGCATTTCCGTTTGTCGTTGTCGCAGATAACGACGAAGGTTCAGAAACGATGTCACGACCAACAGCGACAACGCAGAGAACAGATACAGCGTCAGCAGGATTCTGGCGAGGTTCCACGATTTGGAATCACCGCCAAGAAAGAACTGGCCCAGGCCAAACAGCGGCAATGCACCGAGTGCCAACCACAACACTGTTCGACCAGGTTGATGGCCGGCGGCAGGATTCTTTTTGGGCCGTTTTGATTTGGCGGACGCATCTGCGTCGTCCGATTTCGGTTTGGATGGTGAGGCCGCGGTTTGGTGTTGCTGCCGCCGAAGCTTGAGAAACGACAAACCAGTGTCGACCAAACCTTGGCCACTGCTGTCGATGGAATCATCCACGATCGTGCAATCGTGAACGATTTTGTCGGCCAGATATCCGACGATCCACACGATCCCAATCGAGAAGATCGGGTCACCGACGTACGCGACCAAGACGTAAACCGTCGCGATACCGAGCGCGATCGCGTACAGAGACGAGTACTGGCGGTCATTTTCGATGGTGATTCGAGCGACCGCGGTGGCTCCCATCGAGTACATCAGCATCGTCCACACCAACGCGCCCGAGTATCCACCCGAATACAGGACGATGCACAAGAAGCTCGCCAGGCTGAACAGCATCACGAAGATCAGCACCGGCGCGATCGCGATGGCGGCGTAGTCGGCGGCGGTGTGATGCAGTCGGCTCAAGAAGATGCCGTTTTGCTAGCTGGCCTGCCCGTGCGCGGCGTCACCGGCTTCGTTGGGATGCGATTGTTTCCATCGCCGCATGGCAGGTTCAATCGTACTCATTGGAACCCAACGCTGCCGAGTCTTTGAGCTCTGCACAAGCGTTTCGGGAGAGATTTTCCCCCGGTCGATGCGGAGTAATAACTCGGGTTCGCTAATTGGACCGATCCGTTTTGTCGTATGAAACCATCCGTGGCTCATGTAATACCATTGGGCACTCATATGCTCCTCCACTGGGTTGCGGAACTCCCTTTATCTTAGTGATTTTATCACATCGATTACAGCTGATTTCGGGGTGATTCTTACGCGTCAAGGGTGGTGAGTATGCCTCTATGGGGGCGATTTTTGCGTGCACACCGCCCCTGAAAATCGTCTTGTGACAACGGTGATGAAACCAGTACTTTGGCGTTGGACGGTCCAAGGTGGATGCCGTTGATACCCGCCGAATCAACCACTCAGATTGGTGGTGGTTTTCACGAAAACTGGTTTTTAAGTGATGGGGCAAGGCGAAACGAACGCTCGAACGACATGGCGGAACGACTTTGGTCGCGACGTGTGGCGACCTTTCTGCGATCCTTTCGCAATCGCGGTTTGGCGATGTTTGGTTGGTTTCGTGGTTTGCAGTTTTGGCGTGACAGACGCCCTCGCGCAAACCAGCGAAAAAATCGTCGTTTTGCCGCGTTTTGGCACCCCTTCGTGTGAATTGAATGAGTCAGTCATACGATTCCGAATCGAAAGCGAAGTGGACTCGACGGATGACGAATCCACCTCCGTCGACGGCCCCGTTGGTCAATTGACTTTGTCGGGACGACTGGACATCCGATCCGCCGACACAAATGACTTGATCGGGCAAGTTGCCATTTCGCCGGACACGGTTTCAGAACCGATCACGATCACCCAACCCGGAATCTATGACGTGCAAATGCGCGTCCCACGAGATCATTCCGGTTGGCAACGTTGGCTGCGATTGGATTCGCTGACCGAAAGCGACGCGACTGATGTTGTTCGCAGTTGGACAGTCGTTGCTTTGCCCGAGAACAAGCCCACAGAAGCAGCATCCAACAAAAGCAACGTCGGCAAAAGCAACGCTGGCAAACTTGCCGCGAAGAAGATTCCGCCGCGTCAGGTGATGACGCACGTCGATGTGCCCACGTTGCGATCATGGTGCTCAACCGCGACAGCGGAAGCGTCCGAAGAGGAACGCTCGCTGTTGAATTGGAAATGGCGAAGCGAAGGTACACCGCTTTCTCAAGACGCGATGATCTGGCAAGCACGTTTGAAGTGCGTGAAACGCGAAATCAAAGCCATCCGTGAACAGGGCGTGGATGGAATTGTGTTGCCGATCGCAACTGCATCGCCGAGCGATCCATCAGAAACAGGGACAAACGATTTTCATCCGACGGACGATGCGTTGCTCGTTCGTTTAGCCGCCGAAGAAATGGTCCAAGCGGACGGCCAGGTTTGGCTGGAACCACCGCGTTTGCCATGCGGTGCGCCGGTGGACGAACTGGTGGGGATTTGGAATCAGTTCTGGGGTGATGGCCGAGCGACAGGCTTTGTCGTGCGATGGCAATCGGACACGATTCATTGCCGGCAATGTGGGCATCATCATGGAACCGATGCCTTGCTGCCGATCATCGCTGACTTGAATGATCAGCATTTGATTTTGGTCGAGAACGCGACCGCGGATTCTTCTTCGACCGAGGATGCAAATCAAATCGCCGCGGAAGTTCCTTCGCTGCAACAAGCACTCACTGAGATTCGCAGTTCTCAATCGGAGCGGGCGATCGGACAAGTTTGGCTTCTGCGAGATCAGCGACGACAGCCGCCACCGCGTTTGAGCAGTCACTTCCAAGTCGTTGATGGTGGAGCCTTCGGTCCAGCGGACGCGGTTTGGTTGGGGCATCGAAAATCCGCAACGACAGAGCTGTCCTCCTCTTTCAGTCACGATGCAGCGTTGACCGAAGAAATGGATGAGCAATGGATCCGATGGTGGGACGAAGTTTCAACATCGGGCAAGCAATCCAACGCTTTGTCAGCATCACGATTCGTGCTGGCGGATTTGGAAATGCTCGACACATCCAGCGGAGTTGCCGCATGTCATGCATGGAAAAACTGGAATGATGAGCTGTCGTTGGTTTCCGCCGAAGCGTCCGCAGGCAAACAGAAATCGATCGATGGTTTGGTGACAGTAGCGACGCATTCTGCCAGCCAATCGTTGGTACTGGTCAATCGTGCACCGTGGTCAATGAGCATCACGCTCACCACAACGGAAGCAACGAATTGGTCAAAAGATGCGGGTGACGATGCCGGGCGTCTGACGCTGACGGTGCCCGAGCAAACACCACTGGGAGCGAGATTGAAATTGCCACCAGGTCAGATGGTGATTTGCCGGAGCGAATCGCCGCTGCCTCGCAATTTGGCGTGGACGGGTTACGTATCCGACCCCGCCACGATGATCCCACGAATCACCGAACAAGTCACGATGGTGGTCGAGCATGTTGGTTTGCTGAGTGAGCTGGATCGGTTGCCTCGATCATTGAGCACGACTCCCGAAGTAAACGATACTCAAGGCGCGCCTGCGAGATCTTCCATTGATCGTTGGAATCCCGGTCGTGTGATTCAAGCCAGCACCACCTTGTTGCGTTCGCCAAAACCATCGGCGCCGCAGCCCAAACTCAAGACCCCCGAGTCCTTGCTCACCAACGGTGGTTTCGAACAAAAAAGTCTGACGGATGCGGGTACGCGGTTGGGGATTCCCAACTGGATGCACGCTCAGCATCCCGCCGATGCGGTCAAGCTCGATCCTCGATCCGCGTTCCGCGGCGAACAAAGCGTTCGATTGGCCGCGCGTGATTCGTCGGGAACTCAGGCTTGGTTGATCAGCAAAAACATTGCCACTCCAAACGCGGGACGCGTCGCGATCTCGATGGCACTAAGAGGTTTTCGCGAACCGAGCAAAGAAGTTACCGCGCCGAGCGAGAGCACTTCGCCGATTGGCAATCCGGTTTCGCGGAACCCCGCGTGGACTCAAGCAAACCAGCCCGGAACCGACAATTCAGCACGCTCAAACTCGAATGAGAAACAGTCCAACACGCTGACGTTGCGGGTCGCTTTGGAAGGCTCGCTCGACGGACAACCATGCCGTCATTCTCGCGAGGTCGAGGTGCCGGTCGATGGCAAATGGCAAGACTCAACCGTGGTCCTGGAGTGGTTGAACATCGATGTTGAGAACACGCGGGACTTGCGAGTGACGATCGACAATTTGTCTGACGGAATCATTTGGGTGGACGACGTTTTTGTGACGGACTGGTTCGCCAGTCGTTCCGAACGGGCTGAGATTCAAAGCTTGGCTTATCTGGCTGTCCAAGGATTGCAGCGTGATGACATCAAAGCACCCGCCCGGCTCTTGAACCAGTTTTGGGCCAAGCAGTTGCTTCAATTTGCCAAGCGTCGATCAGCGGATCCCCGACGCGCTGAGGTAAGCCGACCTTTGGTTGAGCCGGGGTTCAGCGGAGCGACCGCGACAACGGTTTCGGCCACCCCCCGCACGTTCGGAGCCGCCGACCGTGGAGCATCTTTGGCGGCGGTCAACACAGCGGGTTTGTCATCGACTTCACCATTGTTCAATAGCATGCCGGCCCAAAAACCGGATGGTGAACGCCCCCCAGTTGAACCGGCGAATTTGCAACCTGTGGTGGATTCGCCCATGCAGAACAATGGTGTAACCGACAGAATTCGCAACTGGTTACCGCAGTCGTTAAGATTTTGAGTCCTACTTGATCAGTCGAACGCCCTTCCGAGGTTTGGCTTATGTCCCAATCGCATCGATCAGAAACTGCGAACGCTAAGAAGAGCAGTCGGTCATCCCTTCGTTTTTGGGGGCGATTCGTCGCCGTGGTGTTAGCCGTGACTTTGGTCGTTGGCGGGATGGTGAGTTATTGGGCCGTGTGGCAATCGCGACAGGTGCCTGATTTCTACAAACGGGCGTTCAATCAATCTGATCAAGCGATGCAGGTCGCCAGGAATCAGCTGCAGTTCGATGTCGAACAATTGCAGTCCGATCTTTCGCGACGTGGTTCTTGGAACGCTTCGTTCAGCGAAGACGAAATCAACGCGTGGTTGTCCGATCAATTGCCGGAACGTTTTGATCGATTGTCAAAACGTGGCGTTCGCGAACCAGCCATTGCGATCGAAGACGGGCAAATTCTGGCTGCCGTTCGTTATCAGTCATCACGTTGGGACACGGTGGTTTCTTGCCGGTTGTCGGTGGAGATGACCGAAGAACCCAACCTGCTGGCCATTCACTTGTCAGATCTCAAAGCCGGCGCGCTTCCGCTGCCACTCGAACCGTTTGTTCGTCGTATCAGTCGTGAGGCCGCTCTGGGGGATTTGGATATTCGTTGGGACTTCACCGAGGATGGACCGATCGCTTTGGTGCATATCCCACCAGAAGACCCGCACTACGCCTTTGCACCCTTGGTCATCGAACTGGTGAGTTTGACCGCCGGACGCTTGCGATTGTCTGGCCAAGCCGGCCAATTGGCGCAGGATTTCTACTCGCCTCGTGGTCCACTGCATCGGTTTGTGTCGTTTCGCAAACAGACACAACCTTCGAATGAAACAGAAAACGAAACCACAAAATCGCAAAGCAAACCGACGGATGGTCGTTCAGCTTCCGCAGATGTCGAGCTTGAACAAAGCTCCGACGAAGAGCTCATGACAAGCGATCGGGGCTTCGATCAGCGTCAAGCTGATTCCGGTGCCTCGGGAACGAAGGCATCCGGTCAACGTTGGATGGTCAGAAAGCCATCCCACACAACGCCCGCCATCTTGCGGACTCGTTCAGACGAATCGCTGTCGCAGTTCCAGTGATCACGCTGGAAGGTGAGTTGGAGCTTTTGCATCTCACTTGACGAGACTGAGTCGACGACCCGTTCCAATTCGACACTCGTGCGGAACACAGCCCGTTCCGCGTCGGTCTCCAGTGCGGCAGTGACCACTCGGTGCGTTCCACGAGCGATCTGAGTGACGCTGCCTCGATTGTTGGAAATGGGACCTTCGTAATCCAAGTATCGACGGCGATGGTCCGGCAACCAAGTCATCGGAATCTGATGATCGGTTCTCAGTTTCGCAAAGTTCAGGTCGATGACCGGAGTCGCGAACGTCCATAGCTCGCCACCGCTTGCGACTTCGAACATCCAATCCAAGTGATCACCACGAGAGACGGTGTCGCTCGTCAACGGATGTTCGGTCGCGGGTTCCGGAACACGGTGATGCAACACGACGCACCGCAGCGGGATTGTCGCGTCCGAATGTATTGAGCTTTCCGAGAAGGGGCTCACGACAACGGAGGCAACTGGTGACCCATCTTTTCGCGTTTCGTTTCCAAGTAGCGAACGTTGTGTTCGTTGGTTGGTGGAACGATCGGCACTTGGTCGACAACTTTCAGGTCAAAGCCACGAAGATTGAACGCTTTCGTTTTCTTCGGGTTGTTTGTGAGCAAGCGGACCTCCGACAAACCGAGGTCTTTTAGGATTTGCAGTCCGACGCCGTAGTCACGCATGTCGGCTTTGAATCCGAGTGCGTGGTTGGCTTCGACGGTGTCCATGCCTTTGTCTTGCAATGCGTAGGCACGAATCTTTTGTGCCAAACCAATGCCGCGACCTTCTTGCGGCAAGTAGATCAACGCACCACGGCCTTCGCGGCTGATCATGTCCAGTGCCATGTGAAGTTGGTCGCCGCAATCGCAACGCAGCGACTGGATCAAATCGCCGGTGAAGCAACTGCTGTGCATTCGAACCAGCGGTGGTGTGCCGGGAGCGGTCAGGTCACCAAACACGATCGCGATTGGTTCTTGTGCTTCGTAGTTGACTTCGTAAACGATGATTTCAAAGTCGCCGTATCGTGTCGGCAATTCCGACGTGGCGGCGCGGCTGACGAGTTTCTCGCTGACGCGTCGATGTGCGATCAAGTGTTCGATGCTGATGATCTTCAGATCGTGTTGTTTGGCCAGTCGAGCCAAGTCGTCGCGGGTGGCGCGGTCGCCGGTTTCGTTCAGCACCTCGCACAGAACACCAACGGGAGCCAGCCCGGCCATGCGAGAGAGGTCGATCGCGGCTTCGGTGTGTCCGGCGCGACGCAGCACGCCGCCTTCTTTGGCCAGCAACGGGTACACGTGACCGGGACGAACGAAGTCTTCTTGGGTGGCTTCTGAGTCGGTCAAACGACGGATGGTCTCGCTGCGTTCCGCCGCCGTGATTCCCGTTTTCGCAGTTGCGATGTCGATCGGCGTCATGAAAGCTGTCTGCAGCGGGGCGTTGTTTTGCGGCACGACTGGCGTCAATTCCAAGCGTTTGCAGACTTCCGGCAGGACCGAAACACACAACTGTCCACGCCCACCGAGGATGAAATTGATTAACTCCGGCGTGGCTTTTTCGCCCGCGCAAATGAAGTCACCTTCGTTTTCACGGTCTTCCGCGTCGATCACGATGATGACTTCGCCTCGCGCAATGGCTTCGACGGCTTCGGGAATCGTGTTCAACTCAATCGAGGATGACATATTGGGCAGATCAGGTCGGCGATGGGGGGAAGGTGGAAGCCACTGCGTCGAAATGGCAATGACTCGGCAATGGACCTAGCTCTATTATACGTGTTGTGCAAACCTCGCCTACGGACCCAAACATGACGCAGATGACTTCTTCGACCCGTCGCTCGACCTCATTGGTGCATATACAGGGGGCCGTCCCACGGAAGTGCTCGATGCGGAAATTTCTGCTGGCTCAAGTGGGTGGCTTGGTTGCCTGGGGATTGGTTCTGGTATCCACTCCGGCTTGGTCTGCGGATGGTGGAAATGCGGATCCCGTGGCTGAAGCCGCCACCGAAAAGAACACGACCGACCCGGTACCCGCCGTTCAAGCCAGCGACGCAGTGGAAGACCCGAGCCAGTCCGTCGAGGTGCGGCAATTTCTCGATCTCCGATACAGCGAGTCAGACGGCACCGCCGGATTGTTTGACTTGCACATTCCGGTATCTGACCTTCATACGATCACGACCAACGATGCCGGTGAAGTCATCGTGGAAGGTGAGCCTCGACCGGCGGTGTTGATGATTCACGGTGGCGGTTGGGCGATCGGTGACAAGTGGACTCTGCGAGCGTATTGCGATCGGCTGGCCCAGTTGGGCTTTATCGTGGTCAACATGAATTATCGATTGGCACCACAGCACCAATTCCCTCGACAGGTCGACGATGTTCGGCAGGTCCTGCTGCAATTGGTGGAGCATGCCGACGATTGGAAAATCGATTTGAGCCGCGTTGGCATGTTTGGCTACTCCGCGGGAGGCCACCTGTCGGCGTTGATTGGAGTGTTGGGAAACGAAGAACGCTCCACGCAAATGCTGGCCAGCGAGTGGCCACGCGACGACCCACGCTGGGAACTCTTGCCGCCCATCGCCGCGGTGTGTGCCGGTGGTCCTCCGTGTGACTTCCGAATCGTTCCCAATGACAACGCGGGGTTGAGTTACTTTTTGGGTGGCACACCGCGGGAAGTCCCCAACAACTACGTGGCAGCTTCGCCGACCGCGCACGTGTCACCGGGCGATCCGCCGACGCAGTTGATTCACGGCGAAAAGGATTTGTTGGTGCCGATTGAGAACAGCGAAAAATTCGCGGCCGCGTTGATGGAAGCTGGCGTCGCGGTCTCGCTGACTGTGGTCGAAAACCAAGGGCACATGATGACGTTGTTTCATCCGAAGACGAAACAACACATCAAAGACTTCTTCACCAAACAGCTTCTGCAGCGGTAGTTTGCCAATCGGCAAAGTTGCCTTATCCGAGTTGGTTGTGATCAGCCCAAGACGGCCAAGGCAACGGCCAGGGTCAGCAACGCCGCGCCGGACAAACGCATCAGTAGGAGTTTGCCGCTGAGGTTGGCTTCGTCACCGCCCCAAATTTTCGCGGCCGCATAAGCGAGCAGCACACCCCATAGCCCACGAAGCGAATAGACAACGTTGAGTCGCGCCGCATCGCCGAACAGCGAGACCGCGATGGTGATGCAGAACGCTTGGCTGGCCAGCAAAATGACGGCCGGAACCATCAGCTTCCAGTTGCCGTTGGAAACGACCGGTTTCCAACGAACCCAAGGCAAAGCCAGCAACGACAAACCCGCGACGATCACGAACACGGCAGGCAGGAACCGTGTTGATCCCCAATCGGGAGACCAGCGTTGGACCAAGATGTCAAACGTGGCGTAGCAGCACGCCGCCGAAAGAGCGAGCAGAATCGTCAGTCCGATTCGCCTTGGGTGATGTTGTCCCGTCCACTGGATCAGAGCGATGCCGGTCGCGGCCAGCAATGCCGCACCCCAAATCGCACTGGGGACTCCGTTGGCCGATGACAATGCAAGCAGACAGGTGACAAAGACGACCTTCACGCCGAACACCGGCGTTGCGATCGACACGTCCCCGACTTCCACGGCGGTGAACGTCAACAATAACCCCATCATGAACAGCACTGCCACGATGGCGGGTTGCCACCAATTCAGCCAATACGTCTCCGGTCCGTCGAACAACCACAGCAAGGACATCAAACCGGCGCTGCCCATGTTCATGCAGAACAACAACGCGACTTGTCCCACGCCATCGGGGCGGACGTCGGACCGGCTGACTCGTTTGACAAAAATCAGGCCGCACACGAAAAGAACGCTGGCCAACAAAGGAAGTAGGAGATGCATGGCTGAAACGATACCGCTCGTCGCCCCGACGCGATAGTTGAAGCGCGGGGCTGAGCTCTTGATTCGATTGCATGGATATGGCAGGTCACCATATCGCTGACCTTCAGTTTCAAGTGCGTCCTGTTTGGGCGAAATTTGCCGGCGTTCTTGTGCTGTCGAGATTCCCGACGAGAATTCAGGGGGGGATGGTATCCGCTCCTGTGATATTGGCCTAAGAATCGCACGGTGTTAATCATTGGCCGCGAAGCGAATTGCAGGTATTCCCTGACTTGCTGCGACTTCCTAATTTTTCGTTCTGCTCAAACACTTCGCATGGAAAAGAACACCGACCTGACCAGCGACGATCAACGCACCCGGGATGACACCGGTGCGGATTCGGAAGCGACCGTTGTGGTCGGGGAGTCATCGTTTTTGCTCAGTGCAATCGACGCACCCCAAATCTGGTCCGCTCGTCAGATTCAGGGGCATGTTGGCGGCTACGAATTGGTGCGAGAGATTGGCCGCGGCGGGTTTGGAATCGTTTACCTCGCGCATGATCAGAAACTCAAACGTGATGTGGCGATCAAAATTGCTCGTCCCGAAGTTGTCCGTGACAAGGTTGCGGTTCGGCGATTTCAGGAGGAAGCTCAATCTGCCGCCCGCTTGGATCATCCCGGCATCATTTCGATCTACGACTGCGGTGTACAAGACGATTTGCACTACTACGTGATGCCCTATCTGACCGGGCAACACTTGGGCGATTGGTTGGCTGGGCTATCTGCTCCGATGTCTGAATCGCAAGCGGCCGAGTTGATGATTCAGATTGCAAACGCCGTTCAGTATGGTCATGAGTCGGGGATCATCCATCGAGATCTCAAGCCGCAGAACATCCTGATGCAGCAAACCTCCAGCGGCGAATTGCGAAAGCCAGTGGTGTTAGATTTTGGGTTGTGTGCACACACGGATTCGACCGTCGCCACAACGACTCGAATCGCGGGCACGCCTCGCTACATTGCGCCTGAACAAGCCATGTTTGGCAATCGTCAAATCACACCGAAGAGCGATATCTATTCGCTCGGCGTGATGCTGTATCAGATGCTGACGGGGACCACGCCTTTAGCACCGGAAAGTTTTGCCGAAGCGGTCCTGATGCTGCATCACACTTCAATCGAAGGTCCGCAAAAACATCGACCGAATTTGTCCAATGCGATGCAGGCGATCTGTTTGAAGTGTCTGAGACGTGATCCGGATCTGCGTTATGAATCAGCCTCAGCTTTAGCCGCAGATTTACAACGTTTGATCGATGGTGAACCCATTGAGGCGAAGAGTCCCGGACTGATGGAACGTTTTGGTTACGAGCTGTACCATGGATCCCTGGCGAAGGTTTTTGGTTGGGCCGTCATCGGCATCAACTTCTTTATTTGGGCTTGGGCCGCGATCGGCGCGATCTTCGTTTGGCAGCGACATTTGGATGTCCCCGGTCTGGCGGAGTCGCTGCCGGAGTTCATCTTCTTTGTCGTGTTGGTGGTCATGCCTTTCCACCTGCTGGGTGCTCACGCCGGATACATGATGATTTGCAACACCAAAAACTATCGATGGTTGGCATTCATGAGCGCCATCTCGTTGGTTTGGTCCATAGTTCAGGCGACCAACTTGTTCAGCGACGGGACCACGCTGAGACTCTACGAGGGGAGAGTGGTGGCGACGACCCTCGTGTTTCTGGTGATTGCGCCCGCGTTCTTTGCTCAAAGCTGCATGCTCGCTGCGGGAGCCTGGACCGCTTGGCGTCGAAATCGAGCTAGCGTTTGATGGCAAACTCGATTTCGTTCTGGCCATACTTCTTGCCGTGAACGTCCTCCATCGTCAAACGCAACCGATAGCTTCCCGGTTCCAAAGACTCAGGCAAGTACATCTGGTAGGCAATGAAGTAGTCACGCAGTTTGTTCTTCGAAAGCTGTTTGTCGACGGGCAACGATTGGCTAGCGACTCTGCGTCCTGAATCATCAAGCAGATCGTAGCTGCCCTGCAACATGGTTTCGAAGCCTTCTTTGCCGGCATCGCTGATTCGCTTGGCCACAAAGTTCTCAATCTCGCAGTACAAGATGACTTGCTGACCGGGATCAAACTGCCGTTTCGGAAATGGTTTGACTTGGCCGTACGCTTCGATCTCGGTGCAGAATTCCAAGGCGCGAACATCAAGTGAATCGGTTGCCGCCGCGAGGAACTCGGTCGCTTGACGAATTTGCGGAAGTGCGGAGCTGAAGCGTCGCGATGAAACGGGGTGCCCATTCGGATCGATGATGGTCCAAAGGCCGAGCAATTGATGACGCAGGTACTCTTGTTCTTGCGTGGTCAAACCTTCCAGTTTGTCGACCGCACGATCTGGGTCACCGGACAGAACCATCAAGTGACGCTTGATGATTTGGCGGCGTTGTTTCTGAGCCTCTGATTCGTTTGGTTCGGCTTGTCCCAGTCGCTTCAGCAGAGCGTCATAAAGTTCGGAGTCGCTGAGCGATTCAATGTTTACCGCTGGAGCAACCGCGGACGATGCTGGCGTCTTGGGCAGTTCGGTTGCCGAGACTTGTTGGACTTTGACGACGTTGCCATTGTCGGTCGTTGTTTCAATGTGGTCCGACAGAGTGTGTGTGGCTTCCGGTGTGGCAGCGGTCTTGTCAGAGAAGTTCCACGATGCGGGTGCCTCGGACTGTGACGATGAGTGGTCGGAATCGTTCATGCTGAACGACTCTTCGTCGAAGACGTCTTCGAGAACTTGATCGGTGAAGTTGAACTCAGAGATTGGCTGAGCTGCCTGGGCTACGTTGTTGGTCGCAGATTCCAATGGTGATGGGGGTGCATCGGGTTCGTTTGCTGCGATTGTGTCGGTCGCTGGCTCGACGGAAGTCTTGGGATGGTACTCCGCCGCGATCCGTTGTGGTGTCAGGCCTCGGTCGACCACTTCGTCGGGAAGTGCTGGCAGCGAATCCAATGACGCTTTCAAAATGTCATCGATGCTGGCGGGTTGGTTGGTTGGTTTTGCCTTCTTGTAAGACATCGCCATCAGACGGCGGATCGCTTCACGCTGCACTTCAGGAGGGTGATTCTTCAGCGCGTCTTGGATCATGCTGACGTCGACGCCCGCATAAGTGTCCGGTGAGCTGGCTTCTTTCGCCGCGGGTTGGTTCTTCGGTTGAGCGGCTCCGTTCGCGTTTGCGATTGACGGTGAATCGCTGACGTAGCTGACCTGCCTAGTCGCAGCGCCGAGTTGATTTGACGACATGTCGTCTGAACCTGGTGCCGGGGCGGTCGCCTGCCTGGACTCAGGTTGCGCAGTGTTTGCATTGGACGCGGATGTCGATCCCGAATCTTTTCGTGTGATCGGAGTCTTCGCGGTTGCGAGTCGTTGCGGGACTTCTTCCAGGAGCGTCTCGGGTGTCGCGTCTTCGCCCGAGATGAAAATGTCCGATGGTCCCTGATTGGCGTGCCTTTCGAGACTGGACCTGCCGTTCAGCGGTGAGAACAATCGCGAACGATGGCATCCCAGGCTGGTGAGTCCGGCGGCCAACAAGGCAACAGCCAATCCCGAGCGTGTCAGCGACGATGGTCGCAAGGACCATTCGGTGAACGTGTGCGGGAGGAGGAGACGTGGCGAGGACATGACGAACCTGGCATCGGAGACGGGGGACAATCGACCGGCCAGACGCTACGAAATGAATGCCGTCGGGAACAACGTCAATTTGAATGAGCAATTCTTCAAGGATTCCTTGAAAATCCAGCGATTCCCTGAATTCTCCCCCCAATCGAGCTTGTCCATTTGAAGCATGTCGGTAGGATTCAGCGAAGATCGTTGATCGATTGTGGACGCACCCGACCCTCGCGTTGTTGCTAGCAAATGGTCAACGTCGGAGCCTATGCCGACGGATGGGCATGATGGATGAGCATTTCACGTGAACATGTTTCCTTGCTGCTCCCCTCAGGAGGGGATCGAATGAACAGTCGAGTGTTGTTGGTAACGTTTGTCTTTTTGGGTGCAGCCCTTGGTTCGTCTGCGAAAGCGGATTGGACTCAGACTGTATTTCCAGTGAAAAAGCACGACTTCGGGACCGTCGCGGTAGCGTCGAAGACGGAATTTCGATTCCCGGTCGTCAACACGTTCACGTCGGATCTTCACATCCGGTCTGTCCGCGAGAGCTGTGGTTGCACCACGGCGATCATTGAAACCGCGACGATTGCTCCCGGCCAATCGGGTTCCATCTTGGCTCGGTTCAACACCCCCACGTTTCGCGGCAAAAAAGGCGCGACGTTGACGGTCGTGATCGACAAACCTTTCTACAGCGAAATCCAATTGCGAGTGGATGGTTACATCCGCAGCGACATGGTGTTCCATCCCGGTGCAATTGAATTGGGAACGATCAACCAAGGCGAACCGAAATCGGGATCGACCAAGTTGTTCTACGCCGGCCGAAGCGATTGGCAGGTTGTTGACGTCCGATCGAACACACCTTGGTTGGTTCCATCCTTCAAACAAACCGAACGCGGTGCCGGCAAAGCCAACTACGAATTGTCTGTCCAAGTTCGCGAAGACGCTCCCGAAGGCTACTTCCAAGACGAGCTGATCGTTCAAACCAACGACCGCAGCATGCCGAACGTTCCTTTGCGTGTGATCGGCACCGTCGAATCGGCTCTGTCGATCGCCCCGCAATCCATCGCCGTCGGAACAATCAAACAGGGAGACAGTGTCTCGCAACGTTTGGCTATCCGAGGTCGCAAGCCATTCGCGATCGAGTCGATCGAATGCGAAGGTTGGAAAGTGGAATTCTCGGCCAGCGGAGATGAGCGAATGATCCACATGGTCGACCTGACATTGACCGCTGACTCCGCTCGAGGCAATCAACGAGTTCCCATGGTGATTCGCACTCGTGGCGAAAACGCCGTGACCGCGAAAGCCATCGTGACGGCGAACATCGCCGCAGAACAAGTCGCTCAGGCTCAGTAACAGCTTAAGCTCGAGAAATCTCGGGCCCGTCAGCTGCGAAGCAGAACACAAAAAGCCTGCGATCGAAAAGTCTCGATCGCAGGCTTTTCTTATGCGCTCGACAAACGTCTTGCCAAGAACCGTCCGCGAGTCATCTCTCCGTTATTGCACCGGTTTCAACGGGCAACAGTTGCACGGCGTCCAGGATTACGAACCCGGACGTGTCAGCATTCGTGATACGGATGATGGTCTCGGTCTCGGCCGATAGAGCAACGGTGCCGATGGAGCGGAAGTGTTTTCCGGATGGCATCGGGATGGTCTGGTCCACGTGGAAGGACACTTGTTCTTCACCGCTGGAGATCGTGAGAGGAACGTTATTTGATCGGCTCTCGTGAGCCGAGTATGCCATCAACACTTGATACCGTCCTGACTTGGGGACTCTGAAGTCAAAGGTGGCGGTCGTGTTCCCCTCGCCCTTCGCTCGAGAGTCTTTCTCGCCGCAATAGAGATAGCCCGTTCCGATGTGAGGTTTGAAGTTTGTCGAGCGCGACCAGTGGCCGGTTCGTTTCGCTTGCGAATCATCGAGCACGATTCCCGGCAACGAATTTTTGTCGATTGACTCGCTCTGAGTCGCGGGTTCTGGCACTTCTGGAAGTTGCAAAACCTGACCTTGTTCGATGAGACGCTTGCGAAGCTTTTTGTAAGCCAGATCCTGGACAGGCAAATCCGCATCCGCCGCTAGCGCCGCGGCGACACCGGCGCCTTGGCCGATTGCCATCCAAGCTCCTTCGATTCGCAATGATGAGATCCCGACGTGCGTGCAAGATAACGCGACCGGCACCAACAGGTTGTCGCACTGTTCCTTGCGAGGAAGGATCGATCGGTAGGGAACATGATAGGCGTAGCCTTGTTTGGGATTCGTTCTTCGGACGGGAAAGATTGTCCCTTCATTGATCACGCCACCGCCTGGAAGTGCAATCCGTTGGCAATCATGCGAGTCGATTGGAAACGACGAGATCGCGATCGGATCCTCTTTCTCAGGAGTTTCGAGGATGTCCTTTTGGCTAATGACATACTGCCCCTTCATTCTGCGAGATTCGCGGACGTAGAGGGCCGGTGAGAAGTGGTCGTGACTGGCGAATTCGTCTTTGCATAGTCCGAGCTTCGCGTATCGTTCCCGCATCGACTTTGGTACGGCAGGGTCGGTGGTCAGGAAGTGATAGAACTCAAGCGTGTACTGTTTATGTGCTTCCCAGATCTCTTTTCGTCCAGCTTCATCGGCGGCGTGCCAGTCGTTTCCACCGCCAATCAAACCGATGGAAAATTGACCGCCGATTGAGTTGTTTCCGTCGAGTTTGTTCCCGGGCAGCGGGTACAGGTCGAAGCCGATACGAGTTTCACCAGCTTGGATCGCCCGACGGACAATCTCGAACCTGGCCGGGTCGTAGTTGGTTGGTTTGGGCATCGGAACCCGGTTGTCAGCTTCCTTGGTCAGGCACAGCCGAAAGCTGTAGGTCATGACATTCTTGTCACCGACGTTTTCATCACCGATATCAGTCGCGGTGATCAGCGGAAGCGGTTTGCCTTGATCGTCGAAGCCGTTGATGTTCATTCTCGGCTTTGGCGTTTGCTTGCCTGCTAAAGACTCGCCGTATTCCTCGCGTCCTTCTCTGCCGATGGTCCAATCGACTCCCGCGGCGGCCATCAGATCGCCTTCGTAGGTGCCGTCCACGAAGACCTTGGCAGTGAAGACTTCATTCGCCGTGCTCAATGAAGTGATGCGTGGCCCATCCTTCGCGACCGATTGCAGAGCACGCTTTGTCTGGACCGTGACCCCGGCTTCGTCCAGCATTTGCATGGTCACGCGCATGGCCACATGTGGTTCGAACGTCCACCGCGATTGGTCTTTCTTGGCCGGGTTGTACGGAGCCGGCAGACCACGGTCGGTGTAATCCTTCACGATGCGTGTGTGCCACTCATCAAACAACCCCATCAGCGTGCTGCGAACCATTTGGTTGGAGTCGCAGTGACTCAAGCCACCCGTGTTCAACCCGCCAACATGATCGGTCGGTTCGAGCAAGATGACCGAGGCTCCCTCGCGAGCGGCAGCGATCGCGGCACAGAATCCGCCGGGAGTCGAGCCGTAGACGATCACATCTGCCGACGCTTCATGCGAAGGTTTGTCGTTGGTTTCCGGCTTGGCTGCGTGGGCGGGAAACGTTGCGAGGAGCGTTTGGAAGGCAATCGCAGCGACAGCGAGGAAAATTCGGAAATCAGGGCGCGGATCTGGGCGGTTTGACATGGGGCTTTCCTTGGGGCAGGCTCGCATCGAGCTGGTCCCAGGACTTTGTGCTCGGTTCGGAATGGATCCAGAGCCGAATTCCTGGGGAACACGCGTGACCAGTCACGGAGCGACGGTTAGGTGCGGTTCATGAAATGTAGCACCGGATGGAGCCGTCGGTGGCACGCGTCGGGGTTTCAATTCGACGGGCTTGGAAGCCTTTTTGTACCCCACATCTTTTGAGAGCCGCTTGCGCTGGGAATACAAGCGGTTTAAAGCCAAACATCCA
>TARA_R110002073_G_scaffold284747_3_pt1 | contig 23737 bp, 16 predicted proteins | sample TARA_R110002073 | Tara Oceans TARA_R110002073 (sample SAMEA4397174) | marine metagenome | biome: Polar Biome; feature: [DCM] deep chlorophyll maximum layer (ENVO:01000326); material: water (ENVO:00002006), including particulate matter (ENVO:01000060) such as... | depth 40 m | reverse complement strand
CCGCCCGATCCGGTCGCTGTCGGGTCGCCCCCCTGCAGTACGAAGTTGTCAATCACGCGGTGGAATTGAATGCCATCGTAAAAGTTTTGGTTGGCCAACGTGATGACTCGTCCGGTTGCGGTCGGCGCTCGGTCCTCGAACAACTCGAACACCATGTCGCCATAGCCTTCCATGTCGATTCGAATCGACCGGTTCCCCGACAGCACGACCGCTTCTAATAACGCGGGATTCTGGACACTGACCGTGATCGTCAATGGGCCGCCATCGGGATCGTAGGCATCGATGGGCACATGCAGCGGAGCCCCGATTTGGACCGTTTTGTTGCCGACCGGGGCAAACGTTGGCGTTTCACCTTGCGGGATCGCTACCCCGCTGCGAGCACTCAGCGTGGCAAGCGTTTGCACGCCAACGAGCCGCGTGCCATCGGGAAATTCCCAAGTCGGATAGCTGGTGATGCCTTCGTCGATCGCCAACTGCGATGGCGTGCGGTCAGGATTGGTGACCTCTACAAACGGCAAATCTTTGCCGCCGTCCTCGAATAACTGTTTCTGCTCGGTACAGGACGGACACCATTCGGCGCCGTACATGATCACGCCCGCGTCTTTTAGGTCTTTGGCAAATTGAACCAAGTCCGGCTTGGACTCCCCTTCGGCCGCTCGCGACACGCCTGCTGACTGGCTGCTTCCCGTCTGGGATGCAATGCTGCCGGTTTGAGAAGCCAAGGTATTGAACGTCTCGGCGCTGGCACCATCGGTTGACATCAATTCGACGTCACCGGCCATCAATTGCCGCTGTTCGAGCGATTCGAGCAGCAATCGGCCTCGTTTTGCCGAGACGGGAGTATCGTTTGCGGAACGAAAATGGGTCAAAAGTTCGCGAAGCATACCGCGACGTCCCTTTTGGGGTTGGTTTACGGCGCTGGAGCGGTTCTCGGTGGAATTCGAGTGGTTCTCGGAGTTGCGTCGCATCAGTTCTCTCAGGCGGCAAGTGCAAAAAAATAGCGGGCGGTCATGTCCAAGCAGGTCTGCAATCCGGCTGTCCATGGCCATTTAATGGGCCCATTCATCGGTTAAACGTCGACCACTTATAGTCGTTAAGACGAAAAAATTCGGTACAACCCGCAAGGTTTACCAAACCAGCTTTGTGGGGGGCGTGCTTCGTCTGTGGCTTTGTGTCAAACGGGATTTGCCTAGCAAGGCAGAAGTAATGAGGGGCTGTACTGTTTCAATAGGACGAAAAACTCGTCGCGATTGTTCCCATATTATCGAAGCGGGCTCGTTTTCGGCAAATTATTTGCCGGTCGTTCGTATTTTGCGTCCAGCCGCCGCAACCCATTCCCGCAAAACGTTTTCGTTCGCCTTCCCAAGATTTAAAAACACTGCCAGAATAGAGGGTTTACACACAAACTCTCGCGAATACCTCTCCCCCCACTTCCTCTTTTGCTGGCAATCACTGTGGAACGGCGTCTACTCACTTTCATTATCTACTCCACAGCGTTCTTGGCCATCTATATGTCGTTGCGGCATTGGGTGATGCCCCCGCCGCAACCGATCGCGAAAGATAAACAGCAGGTCGCCGCCCCGGTCGATGAAGACGTCCAGGACCAAGAGGAGGACGCGGACAGCGAGGCGGCCCAGTCCCGCAGCGACGTGGATGCGAGCGAGAACGCGGCCGACACCGACACCGACGCCGAGGATCGTGTCGTACCCGAGCGGCCGAAGACGCCCGAGTGGGTGACGCTTGGATCGATGGACCCCAAGGCGGGTTACTCGATGCTGGTCACGCTCAATAGTCGTGGGGGAGCGATTGAGCGGATCGAATTGGTCCAGCGCGAAGAGGGCAATGGCAAACTGAAGTATCGCCGCGTGGATGTCCGCAGCGGGTACATGGGCTACTTTGCCGCGACGACTGCCGAATCGGTCGACGGAGTGACGGTGAATGTCGTGGGGCCTGGAACCCCGGCTCAAGTCGCCGGACTGAAGGTAGGCGACATCATTACCAAAGTGAATGGCAAGGCAATTGTCCGCCGCAATGATATCGATATCGCATTGGCGAAAACCAAGCCGGGCGAATCGGTCAAGGTTGAACTGCTTCATCGCAGCAGCACATCGGCATCGAACGAGCCGGGCGAATCAGCAGAGGATTCGCTGACCCCGCAAACGATCACCGTCAAACTTAGCGAACACCCTCTGGATCTGATTCGTTTGGCCCGCGACGGCGGCGCAGACGAAGTGATTGGTAACGATTCGGAATTGTCCTGTTTGCTGACGTTAGCACAGGTCAATCGCAAAGGGATCATGGTCGGCGACCAGGCGATCAAAGGAATCACGGACCCCGCCACTCTCGTGTGGACCACCGAAAAGACGAACAAGTCGGCGGGCGATGCACTGGATGAAGTCGACGAGCTGAGCTTTCGTTTAGCGCTCAGCAGTGATGAGCTTGCAAAGGCCAAGGGGCAACCACTTGAACTGGTTCGCAGCTATCGTTTGGCCAAGGCGAGCTACGTGATCGACATGGGGATCGAGATTCAAAACAAGGGCGATCAGCCTCAAGACTTGGCGTATCGACTTCATGGACCCAACGGTTTGACGTTGGAAGGTTGGTGGTACAGCAACAAGATCAGCCCCAATTTCAGCGGAGCTGCGGCCCGCGATATCGTTTACACCAGTGTCGCGAATCGTCATGAATTGTTGAGTGGTTATGACCTGTTAAAGCTTGCGAAGAAGCAACCCGAGGACCCCGATCAATCGATCTACTCGCCGGATTCGGACGTCAGCACTCAGGCGCTGAAGTACGTGGCCGTGGATGCTCAGTACTTCGTGACCGCGTATCTTCCGGAAGCCGGAAAGAGGGCGTTTACCGATTTGCAACGTGTTTCGGCCGGTATTGTTGCTGACGCTGATGAAATTCCGCGTCACAAAGAACGCGCGGTCAACACGACGTTTTATCTGACCAGCAATGTCAGTACGGTCAAACCGGGCGAATCGTTGAAGCAGACGTTGCGTTTGTTTGCCGGTCCCAAAGACCCCGATGTGGTCGAGGAATACGGCTTGGGCGACACCATCTATTACGGATGGTTTTCTCCGTTCGCTCGTCTGTTGGCAGGATTGTTGCACGTCATCGGCGGAGTGATCGGCAACTATGCGATCGCAATTATCTTGTTGACCGTATTGGTGCGGGGATTGATGTTCCCGCTTAGCCGCAAGGCCGCGATTAACGCTCAGCGGATGCAGGAGTTGGCACCAGAGCTGAAGAAGATCTCTGAAAAATACAAAGACGACATGGAAGGCCGCTTGAAGGCGCAGCGTGAATTGCAAGCGCGAGTTGGTTTCAACCCGATGGCCGGTTGCTTGCCGATGTTCTTGCAGTTGCCGATTTTTATCGGGTTGTACCGTGCCTTGTCGGTCGACATTGAACTACGACAAAAAGCGGTCTCGTCGGCGACAAGCTGGGCGTCCAATTTGGCGGGTCCCGATATGGCAGCGTATTGGGGCGATTGGATGTGGGATTATTTGTCGGGGCGTGGCACCGGTTGGCTCGGTCCCTATTTCAATATTTTGCCTGTGTTTGTGGTCGGGTTGTTCCTGTTGCAACAGAAATTGTTCATGCCGCCCGCAACGGATGAACAAACCGCGATGACTCAGAAAATGATGAACATCATGACGTTGATGATGGGATTGTTTTTCTTTCGTGTTCCCGCCGGGCTCTGTATCTACTTTATCACCAGTAGTTTGTGGGGGATTTGCGAGCGGATCTTGGTCAAGAAAACGTTGCCAGCCAAAAAGCACTTCGATCTGGGCGTTGTCGATGGGACCGCGGTTCCGACTGAGAAGAAGGACAAACCGTTGACGCTGGCCGATCGAATTCGCAACCAGGTCAACAAACCCGAAGAACCGATCGAACGCCCGAACAAACGCCGCCGTCCCGATCTAAAGAAGAAGCGATAATCACCCGTCGGGCGTTTTTATAGCGGTGCGGCGCAAACCGCCCGGTCGAAATCGAACGACTTTCGTGACGCTGAATAGACTTTCGCTGCGTCTAGTTCATGTCCGTCAACGTGACGGCGGTTCGGTACCGCTTGCCATCGCGGTAAATGATCATCGGGATATTCGAACCAATCGGCGTCAAGCCAACCCGAGCGACCAAGTGGTCATCGTTCTCCACCGGGCTGCCGTCAAATTCGACGATGATGTCGCCGCGTTGCAGGTGAGCGATCTCGGCGGGCGATCCGGGGCGAACGTTCTTCACCAACGCTCCGCCCTTTTCCCGGTAACCTGCTGCCGCAAGGTCCGCGACGGTAAAATCCGGATCCAGCGTGACGCCCAAGTAACCGCGGCGAAGTTGTCCGTTGCGAACCAGTTGATCGGCGACTTTGATCGCCATGTTCATCGGAATAGCAAACCCGATACCCTCGCTGCCGCCACTGCTGCTGGCGATTGCGGTGTTCAGTGCCACCACTTCGCCACGCAGGTTCAATAGCGGGCCACCGCTGTTGCCGGGGTTGATCGCCGCATCGGTTTGAAAGAAGTCTTGCAGATCGATGCGTTGTTCGCCGAGCGATAAATCGCGCCGTCCCTTGGCACTGAGGATGCCGAACGTGACCGAGTGACTGAGCCCAAAGGGGCTGCCGATCGCAATCACAAAATCACCGATCTCGGTCGAGTCGCTATCGCCTAATCGCGCAGCAGGCAGGTCGATGCCGTTGACCTTCATCACAGCCACATCGGTGCTGGGGTCCGACAGGACTTTGACGGGGTGAAATTCGCGACCGTCGCTGGTCCGTAGCAAAATCTGCTTTGGACTGGCGCTGACGATCACGTGCCGATTCGTCATGACCCACGTTTCATTATTGATTCGTAACACGACACCGGCACCCGCCTCGTCGTACGATTCGTTCTTCTCGGTTTTGTGGGCTTCGATGTGAATCACGCTGGGCTTCACCAACGTCGACACACGGCGAACCAGGTTCCCCAAACGGTCGAACATGCTGAATTCTTCAGCCAGTTCATCGAACAATCGTTCGCGTTGATCTTCGATCAACGGTTCCGTCGACTCGTCAAGCGATGGACGACGGACGCTGACTGAACGGCCTTCTTGATAGCCCGAATCCGATGGCGAGGCTGCATCGGAAGGGTAGGCTGAATCGCGATTCGAATAACGCGACTGGGGCGGCGCGCTATCGGTAACAGCGTACGAGGGCGACTTGGGGCTGAAGTCGATCGAGCGTTTGATGATCGTGGGGTTCTGTGCATATCCAACGGACGATATCCCGAGTGCCAATGCACACGCCACGCTCGCCATGAGCGACGTTCGTTGCGGCAACACTCGTCCACACAGCTGAGCGAGACGAGAACGACGATCGGCAACGGTTGGGTGTCGAACCGTCTCCGCAGCGGGATAAGAGGTTGGATTCATAGCGTCGTATTGGATTGGAAGGAGCCGATAATGGGTGAACGTCATCGCATGGAGAGGTGCCGACGTGATTGTATGCATCGACCTCGGGGGGGCGCGAGCTTTGTTCCTTCATTTGCTGGCATCCCTGTGCGCTTCATACGTCAGAACTAGTACTCTCGGCGCATTAAAAAACGGCCGAACATTCGTCCGGCCGTCTAAGGTTACAATCGGCAAATCCGGTAATCAAATTGTCACGACCGATACGGCCGGATCAATTTCAACCACCGCGACTTAATTTTGTCATGCTAGACCGAGTCGACTTCGGCATCCTCGAAGACACGGTTCCAACTGACCGCACCTGCCGTGCCGCTGGACATTTCGGATTTGCGGCGGCATGCGATGCATTCGGTTGCGTAAGGAATCGCGCGAAGCCGGGTCAACGGAATCGGTTTGCCGCAATCGACACAATCCCCATATCCGCCTTGTTCCATTCGAACGATCGCCTCTTCGATAGCGCTCAGCTCGCGGCTCTCGACTTCCAACAGCTGGCTGTTCAGCTCGTCTTGCATCGTGTCGGCTGCGGCGTCAAGCACGTCGCCGGTCTTCTGTTGATGCAGCTCTTGCAACAAGCTCAAATCGCCCGCCAATGCACGACTTAATGCGTCGCGGCGACGGATAAGATTTTCTCGGAGCTTTAATAACGCGTCTTTTCGTGGCATCTTCGTAACCTCGCTCTATAGGATCGATGCCTCCAAAAAGTGGATGCACCGTATTGGCTAACCCCAAACTCGCTAATCAATGCTGCTGCTACTCATTCTCGCTTGCAATTTCTCGCTCGCAATTTCTCGCTCGCACCCATTCGCTCAAACTCTCTCGCCTGCGCTTCGGCCGGACGCCGTAATGACGCCGCTCGTTTTGCGGTAGCGCCAAAACCGTTGTTTCACCTTCGCTGCTGGTCCTTGCCGCTCACTGCTGTCCTGTAACGAACCCGTCTAATATGTAGTGCTGTATTGCGTTCAGTTGTGCAGTGGGTGGCATAGGATACCCACAAATGGACCGGATAACGACGCCGTCGATTACAAAATAATGGCAACTGAGTGGTTCAACCCGCCTTTACGCATATCTCGTTCCGAAGGTTCAGCGAATTATCGAGTCCGTCCTTAGTTCGCCCCAATCATAGGAAGCTTGGCCAAATTGTCTTCCTCCCGATTTCGATTTCCTAGCATTTTCATCCTTGACTCGCCTTTCAAGTCGCGATTGAAGCGGTTTTAGCGGCGTCGGCCCCCCCGCTAGAATTTTCGTTTCGTAGGACATTTGCGATCCAAGAGAGCTTCGAGCGGTGCTGCAGAAATAAGCAAATCACAGCTGGCTGCCAATATGGCGGGCACTTAAGCCATCGAGTGGTCATTCAGGCCATTTTGTGGGGAATTGAGCCCGTCTGTGGGGACTGAAGCAGATAATCGACAAAATTGGCATCGTCGTCACGATTAGATTAACCGTAATAAGTCCTCACATCCGAAGAAGATACAGTGCAAACCTAAAGCAACAGGGGAAGACCCACGCGCCGTGTTTGCCAGCAATTGCGAACTGATCCCACTCTCCATGCGGTTTGAACCATCCATCAGAATGGCGAGCCTGTGGGAGGGGGCACTTTGGGATTGCGAACCACTAGCTAATACCACGATGCAAGGGACATGAACGGTGAATTCCGATCACACGAGCGATACAGCTCCCTTTCCAAACGACGACTACGCTTTTGGTTCTTTGGTAGAAGAATCGTCCATTGCGTCTCACTCGGATTCCGCGAAGCCTCGCGATGCGTCTTCGTTGTTCCGTTCGCAACAGTCGATCGAGGACCAGTTGGCCTTTCCCTACGAAACACTTGATGTCAGCTCGGGCCAAGTTCCCTCGCTGGCCGCTTCGGGGACGAGTTTGCTGAGCAAGCCGGACGAAACCGAGGCGATGGAATTCCGCGTGATCACCGCCGGTTCGCCGGTTCGCCGACTGCGTTTGACCGGCAACCGCTACACGTTCGGCAGCGCCCATGGTTGCTCGGTGCAGCTCGGTGACCGATCGCTGCGTCCGATGCACGCGGTGCTGATTCGCGATGCCAACCAGATCCTCGTTCGTGCCTACTCGGTGCCAATCGAAGTCAACAACACGCGAACGACCGAAGCGAAGCTGAGTGTCGGCGATGTGATGCGGCTGGGCAACTATCAATTCGAGTTGCTTGCGTCGACCAAGACCAGCACGCAATCGATCACGTCGGATCGCTTCCAAAACCGCAGCGTGACGACATCGATCGCATCGTTGGCAGACCGCACCGGCAATACGCGAGACGTCGCCCATCTGGGGCAGCTCGACAGCACCATTGCCGCTGGCGTGTACCCGTCATCTCGACCGCCATCGCCATTGGGGATGACTGCGGCTCCGTCGACGCCTCGTCGCGACTTTGCCCCCAATGTGCCGATGGCCGAAGACGCGGCCTGGCGTGAACAACTGCGTCGCGAAGTTCAGCAGTGGCGAAAACGTCAAGAGGAATGCGAGCGTCGTGAATCCCATTGTTCGCAACGTGAACACGAACTCCGTGGCCGGGAAACCGAACTGTGGACTCGCGCCGAAGATCTTTACAAACGCGAAGCACGATTGCTTTCCGAAGAGTCCAATTCGCGGACGATTCAGACTAAGTACGAGCAAAAGAAAGCCGAGGTCGCGCGGCTGCTCGAGGAAAACGAATCGAACCAGCGAATGTTGGCCAAGCGTGAGGTCGAATTCCAGAGTCTGGAGGAAAATTACCGTCGCCAAGTCGAGGAAGCCGCTCGGCAATTGACTCAGTCGCAACAGCAAGCGAAGGCGGCGACCGATGCGATTCATCGCATGCGTGAGCAGTTCAACAAGCTGAACGAACAGCTCGAAACCCTATCGGCAAACCAAGAGGTGCTGACTCGCGAAGAGGTGCAAAATCGCGAGGAGCATCGCCGCATTCAACGCGAACTCGAAGAATCTCGTGACGAAGCGATTCAAGAACGCGTCAAAAGTGAATCACGCCGCGCCGATGCAGAAGCTCGCTTGGCGGAAATCACCAGCGAACTTGACGCGATTCGTAGCCAGCGTGAATCCGAACGACGCATCGTGGCCGAAAGCGAAGTCGTCGCTCAGCAGCTGCGAGATCAAATCGAAGAGTTGCAGGAAACGGTGGTTCGCGCTAGTGCAGAATCGTCGGAACTCCGCAGCAACTATGGCGAAGCTCGCGAAACAATTCAGCAACTCGAGACGTTGCTCGCTGAAAATGGCGAACGCCACGAAGCAGATCGCAGCAGCTGGTTGGCCGAAGCCGAACAGTTGCACCAATCGGTCGAAGCGTTGTCAGTCGAACTGGCCAACGCGCATCGCGAATTGTCGGAACTGCGTGACGTCAATAACGAAGTGACGCACCGGATCGACGAAATGACAAAGCAACGCGATCAAGCCCTTGCCGAAATTCAAGTGCGTCCCACCTCCGAAGCGTTCGATTTGGTGTCTGCCGAATTGGGAGCCACCACCGAACAGCTCAGCCGGATGCGGGCGCAATACGAAGAAGCGATTGCGGAACTGCAAGACGCGTTCGTTGACCGCCCTATGCTGGATCACGATACGCCCTCGAGCACGTCGTCGACGCTGTCGCCCTACCCCGCACTGGATTTGGACTCCCTCAGTCCTGAGCACCCCCTCAGTCCTGAAGACGCCAGCAGTTCAGAATTTCTCGGCAGCCCAGAGGAGCCCAGCGGCCTGGTCGATGTTTCGTCGCCGTCCGAGTGGAGTGACGGAGTTGGATCAAGTGAGTCCGCGATCGAAATGGACTCTGCGATCGAATTAAACTCTGCGATCGAGCGGGACGTGCCACAGGATGGCGAGCTTGCCGAGTCCACCGATGCTGAATCGACAGCCAACGAATCGACAGCCAACGAATCCACCGCGGATAGTTGGGTCGACCATGATGCGGTCGGTTTCCAAGCGGGTGAAGAGCCGACGTTTGCCAATCAAGACGAAGCCGATTCGGTTTCGCTGTCGGCTTATGAACAGGACAACGAGGCTTGGCCGACCTATGAAACGCCGTCGCTGCAAAGTCACGAGCAGCCCGCTGCACCCGGCGAGCAAGCTCAGTGGATGATCGAAGAGTCTGCGGACATCGCCGAATCGTGCTCGCATGAGAGCGATGATGTGGCGGGGGTTTCCAACGTCGACGACGATTCCTCGGCCGAAGAGGTGACCTCGAGTGCTTGGGGCACCCCGTCCGAATTGCGGAGCGAAGAGCCGATCGGCGAAGGGGCTATTCGTGACGTGGGACTCAATGAGGATGTCACAGATTCCGATTCCGATGCGGCTTCATCGGTAAGCTGGGCGGCTCCTTCGCAATCGATTGATGATTCGACCACCATCGACGAACCCGAGCTGCATCAGTCGTATGAGGATCATGACGAAGAAGAGACCGACGTTTCGGTCAGTGTTTGGAACACGCCCTCGCAATTGATCGAAGAGTCGGAGGAACAAGACGATTCGCAGCTGAATGCATCGTACGACGAAAGCGATGACGATGACGCCAACGTCTCGGTCAGCACTTGGAATACACCTTCCCAGTTGCTTGATGAAGTCGCTGCGGCAGATACTGAGTCCGCAGAGGGCGAGTCCGCACAGGACGATGACGCTGTCGCGATGGAAGGCGAGGTCGCCGACGAGACAACAGACTCCGAGAATATTTGGTCCTCGCAGTACAGTGGGTACCAACGTGATGATTCGCCAGAGTGCGAAGAATCGCAGGAATACAGTGAATCGCAGGAATACAGTGAATCACGGGAATACAGTGACGCCGCAGATGAAATGGAGTCCCACGAGGACATCGAAGCGGTTTCGCAGTCCCCATCGCTCGACAGCGATGGCGACGATCCCTATGCCTCGATGGGATCGCTGGCGAGTCAGTTGATCCAAGACATCGAAGCGGATAACGCATCGTACGAATCACAGCCTTGGGATAACGTCGATGCCGTGGTCGACACGGACGAATCCCACAACGGGCATGAATCACTCGGCGAACATGAATCCCACGACGAGCATGAATCACTTGACGCGGTCGGGGCATCCGATGCGGTCGAAGCGACTTCGATGTTCAGCGAAGCCGAAGCATTGGATCGTGATTTGCAATCGGGTGAGGTTGACCCGCATGCCGAGCAAGAAGTGGACTCCGAGGTGGTCGAGCACACCAGTGCTTGGTCGTATAGCGATTCGCAAGACGCGGTGCTCGACGAAGCCAGCGTGGATGAAGCGATGGTGGGCGAAGCCGCAGTCGACGACGCCGAAGCGGATGCCTACTCCAGTGAGCGGCTCGAAGAGCTTACGTCGATTGACGATGCGGAAGACAGTACCCCGGAAGACTGTGACGCGGATGCGGATGACGATTACCAAGACGAACCGGCCGTCGCAGAAGATGCCACGGTGATGTCCAGCGAAACGGTGGTCGCCGACGGGGAACAAGCGGCCGCGCAAGACGAGGACGAGGATTCCATCGAAGCCTATATGAACCGCTTGTTGAAGCGGGTTCAGGGCGAATCGACACAGCCCAGCGAAACGGGCACGGTCAGCAAGACGACCAAAACATCGACATCGGTATCGGACACCAGTTCGGCTGCAGTGGCGACCGCACTCGGAACCACCACGGTCGCTTCGACGACGGTTGATGCCGACGAGTCGACTTACATTGACCCCGATGAACCGATGGTTCCGCGTTCGCAGGCCCCTGAGAAAACAAGCAATCTGTCGGCGATGCGAGAATTGGCCAACCAGTCGGCTCGCAATGCGATTTCGCGGAGCACTCGAGTGCAAACGCGAGATACGCAGATCAAAGCGATGTCAAAGTTCGCTCAAACCGGAGTGGCGATCCTGTGTGCAGTGGCCATGATCATGTTCACGACTTGGTCGCTCCGCTACATCGCTGCCATCGCGATTGTGGTGATCGGATTTGTCTGTTTCAACGAGGGGATCGTATTGCTCAACGAAGCAAGGAAGCGGATGCAAGCGATCGAAGAGGATGCGGCTCGTGAAGAGGAAAAGACGGAACCCAGCGAAGAAGAGTTGAAGGAGCAGGCTGAAATGGCTGCCAAGCTCGAAGCCAAGCTGGATCTTGCCGTCAAGTCAAAGAAGTCATGAGTGAGCACCAAGAAGTCTCGAGTGAGGACTTGAATTTGATTCGTACTGACCTCGCCAACGAACGCACGTTACTGGCTTATGGGCGAACCGCCTTGATGGTCGCGGGAACCGGAGTATCGATCCTGCAGTTCTTTTCCGTCACACTCATCTATCACATCATCGCATGGCCGCTGATTGTGATCGGATTCGTGATCGGCATGATCGGCGCCGTCCGTTTCACCAAATTGAATCGCCGACTTCATTCCGAGTAAGTTCCCCGAACTTCTCGCTCGTCTGACAGATCAAATTGATCTCCCCAAATGCGTTGTTTTGGGGGACGGTCGGGGGAACATGTTTGCATCATCGAACCTCGATTGGCGCAAGACAAACTCCACCTGGCTTTTCGAAGCGATCGTACGAGCAAATTTCAGCGGGCGGAGTGCTCAGTGAGACCTGGAAGCGAGTTGGGATGCCTGAAAACGGCAACCGTATTCAGTAAGGCTGCGATCTGGTCTCTCCGTTTTTATTTTTCGTCCGAAACAGGCTGCCGCTCGCTTGATTGGCTTTTCCAGCCGCGTTCTGCCTTTTGCGTTTTCGGCCGAGCCGGCATCGAGGTCGGGCACGCTTGAAAGATGCCTCGAAAAGTTGCCTCGTAGCTGCGGAATTGGCTAGAATCCTCTTTAGGATTCGTCGCGGCATGATTCCATCCATTAGGAATGTCGGCGGTCGCGTCAGAGAAAACGGTCAGGATGACATTTGAATCTTCTTCGAGGGCAGTGTCATGGGATTTCATATTCGCTTGATTGCGATCTCGGTACTAATGCTTGCGATTCCAACCGACGTTTTCGCGGATGGACCGAATCGGATTTCGATACGGGTAGTTGACGAACAGGGAGATCCGGTTGCGGACGCATCAGTGGTCGCTCGCTATCAGCAGATCATTCATCAGAACGGAAAAGAATTTCGGGTACCGATGGAACTGGCGGCGCCGCAATCGACGGACGCCGATGGCCGCTGCGAATTGTTGCTCTACGACGTTTCCTGGACGCTGGCGGCAGTACATGCACTTCGTGCCGAGTTGAAGACCGAAGAGATCATGGAAATGGTTGACGATGCTCCCACGGATCCGCTGGCACGAGAAGAGTTCTTGCGGGCGTTATACGAGCGTGGTCGGCGTTTTAGTTCGGCTTACCACTTGCTCACTCTGGAAGCGAAGGGCGAGCCGCTGATCACTTTGCAGATGGCAAAGGCGATCAAAGTTACCGGTCGCGTTCAGGTCAACGGAAAACCGCTGGCGAAGGCATTTGTCACGATCGGTTCGCAGCCAACTGCGATTGACCAATTGTACTCGCGGTGGGCTCCGGAGCTGACCGACCACGAGGGCAAATTTGCATACTATTCAGTTCCAGGGGACCTGGACCGTGCACGAATTGTTGTTGAACGTGCGGACGGGAATCGCTTTCTTAACCTCAACGACGTTCGCTCCAAGACCACCTCGGCCGGTCTGGATTTTCAATTCGACACGAGGGCGAAAGACTTTACGCGTGAGGGTAAGCTGTAGTTCGGTCCCTCGCGTCGATGGCTGCATGCTGTCCCCGGCCGATTTTGTCACAGCCCTTTCCATACGCAGTGGATCATTCGGGCTACAGCAGGCCTTCGAGACCCTTCTCTTTGAGCTGTTTCGCGACTTCGCGAACTCGTTCTTCGGCGTGTTTTGGGGCGACCAGCGTTGCATCCGGGGTTTGTACGACAATCAAGTCGTCGACGTCGATCGTGACCACGGTATGACCATCGTGGGTGTTAACGATGCAGCCTCGGCTGTCGATGCCGATGTGGGACCCGACAACCGTGTTGCCTGCTGCATCCGGCTCGTGAAGTCGTGATAACGCTTGCCAGCTGCCGACGTCATCCCATGGAAATTCGGCTTCGATCACGACGACGTTCGGATATTGTTCCATGACGGCGTAATCGATCGACTTGCCTTGGATCGCTGCAAACTCTTTTTCGAGTGTTTCGGCGTAATCGGGCTTTCCGATCCGGTCGGCGATCGCAGCGATGTGCGAATACATCTCAGGCTCGTTCTTTTGCAAAGCGTCGAGGATGGTCGATGCACGCCACAAGAAAATGCCGCTGTTCCAGTAGAACGACCCTGCTTCGAGATAACGACGAGCCGTTTCGGCATCTGGCTTTTCACGAAACTGTTTGACTTGGAACACCGACACACCCTCTGCGGCGATCGGTTCGCCACGTTCCACGTAGCCGAACGACTCGGCCGCGTACTTGGGCGGAATTCCATAAGTCACGATTCGCGTTGGGTCTTCTTTGATCAAGGCCTCGCCGGCCGCGATGGCGGCCTGGAACGCCTCGTGCGAAGTGATCACATGATCCGAGGGCATCACGGCCATGATCGCATCGTTGTCTTCGTGATGAACCAACGCGGCTGCGAGTCCAACGCAAGGGGCTGTGTCGCGTTTGCACGGTTCGCCGACGATGTTTTTCGGCAACAGCGACGGCAACTGTTCTGCGATCGCATCGACCAATACTTTGTTCGTGACAATCATTTGCCGCGACGCAGGAACCAGGTCTCCAAGTCGGTCGATGGTTGATTGGATCATCGTGCGGTCCCCATGCAGTGTTAGCAATTGCTTGGGGCGAAGCGTTCGGCTGGCAGGCCAAAATCGTGTGCCGCTGCCGCCCGCCATGATCACTGCATGAAGCATGATTTGTCTCTCTGGTGAAGGATTCATTCGTGACGTGCTGGGAAAGCCGCCGATGCCTGTTGGTTTGTTTGCTGCACAGCGTAGACAATCGCGGGGGCTTTTGAAACGCCACCGAGCTTGTCAATTTCGCTCGTGCTGCGATTCGCGAAGTTTTAACAATTTACGTTTCAGGCTGGATCGCGGCCGCGTCGTCGCCCAGCAACGTGATCTCCCAATCGGCGATCGGACGCAGCATTGCCGCTTCCTCGGCCGAGGGCAGAAAGATTCGCACGTCACGAAGGTCCAATTCCCGCAGGTCGACCGACCGATCGGATCGCCATTCACGCTCGCGTGTCCAATCGAACGTTTTTCCTTTGGCTTGAAAGCGAAATTGGTCCTCCGCAGCGAGCTGGTTTCGCTGTTTTGGATCGCCATAGATGACCGGTTTCAGTCCGAGTTGCTTGGCGGCATCCAGACGGATCGCAACTCCATACGGATCGTCATCCCAGCGGCCAAGGTGCGAACGATACTTGCGTTTGTGCAGTCGGTCTGCCAACGGGACTTCCGAGAAACAGACCACCGGATATTTTTTTGAACTGGTGATGGCATTGGCCACGATCACGCCGCTGCGAACGATGCGGGCAAGCGTTAGCAGAGGGCCGCTGCTGGGGATCCGCGACGCACTGTCTGCGATCCGATTCAGCAGCAGTTCGTCTTGGTATTGATGGTCGGTTTGCCCGGGCCAGGGGCCATCGCAACCGCGAGTGGTGTGCGTCAACCATTGGCCGTCCGAGCGTGTCCAGGCGATGTCGTTGTTCGTTCCGCGATCCCCACGAACAATCGAGACGCAATCATGCGTTTTGGATGTTGCACGTTCGGGGCGAGTCAAGTACCAACCGATCGCGCCGTCGGCAATCAACTCGGGCGCGGCCGATGGGACGTCGGCGATCACCGCGACGCGTGTCGATGTATCGCGTAGTGCGGCGATCCGAGCTTTCAGGTTCGTTTCAATCTTGCCGCCTGGACGGACGTAAACCGCATCGACGCGGTCAGCGATTCCAATCAACACCGCGTCCCTGGATAGCGGTTCGGTGGACTGGATCCGGCAGACGTCCGAGTGATCGCAAGCACTGCCATCCTCTGGGTTCACCACCAAGCGGATTATCGGGACATGGAACAGCTCGGCGGCGCGAGTCGCCAGCGGGTCGATCGCCGAGCCCGCTGCGACCACCAACGTCGACTCGCTGTGGCGAAGATCGAGCATCCGGCGGGACAAAAATTGACAGACCCAGCGGTGTAGATAGGGATCGCGACCCAGCCGGCTGGCCGTAATACCAACCAGGGCGGACGCAGTAGCTACAGAATCGCAGGAGTGGATTTCTGATGCGTGCAGCGAGATCGCTGCGCAGACTTCGAGCCGGTGGAGCCGTCGTTCCAGGTTGGCTGCGAGGTCGTTGGGCACGTGATGGGTACCCCGCGGAAACTTGTTTTCAGACAAAGGATGGATGTAATACAAACGTAATCTTAATGTATCTTTTTCGCTGGCGGGTTGCCCGATCCGTGGTCGGGCGAAGACAATTGGACGCGTGTCGGAGTCTGAAATGCTATCGTTTCTGACGCCCGGGCCTGCGGGCCTCGACGCTCCCCGTCCGCACCCCTTCCTTGCTATACCTTCGAGAGAATTATGAAAAACACTCCCCACGCTCTCACTGCCCGCTCTCTAATGTTCCTTGGTTTGATCGTATTCACCGGGACGCTGCAGGCGGAAATGCCTGCTGCTGTAGCCGCCGCAAACACGGCGTCGCCCGATGCGATCGTGAACGTTTGGCCGAGTGAGCCGCCTGCGTGGACGGCGCCTAGCGAAGCAGAGAAAGACACCAGCGACGAGAACAGTCGTCAGGTCGCAGGAAAATATGTCACACGGATCGGGAACGTTTCGACGCCGCAGTTGTACGTCTACCATCCCAAGGCCGATGTGAAATCGGATACCGCGATCGTGGTTTGCCCCGGCGGCGGATATTCCATTTTGGCATGGGATCTCGAAGGGACCGAGATCGCAGAATGGCTTCAGGAAATTGGCGTCACCGCCATCGTATTAAAGTACCGCGTTCCGACGCGAAGCGAAGACGAAAATTGGAAGCCCGCGGTCCAGGACATCCAACGCGCGATCAGCATGGTTCGCAGCGGCGCGGTCGAGGGTGTTTCGGCAAAGCGTGTGGGCGTGCTTGGATTTTCTGCGGGGGGCAACGCATCGGCTCGCTCAGCAACGGCGAGCAAGCGATTCTATGACGCGGTCGATGAGCACGATTCTGCGAACTACGTCCCCGATTTTGCCGTGTTGGTTTACCCCGCTTGGCTTGTCGAGAAGGACGATAATTCGACGTTGATCGATGACATCCAAGTCACCGAAAAGACACCGCCGATGTTTTTTGCTCACGCTCGTGATGATCGCATCAGTTGCTTGGGAAGTGTGACATTATTTACCGAACTTCAAAAACACGGAATCAATGCCGCGCTGCATGTGTTTGGTAGTGGAGGGCACGGATTTGGTTCGCGTCCCAACGACCAGCAAACCGATGCGTGGCCCGAACTACTCACTCTTTGGATGCGAGACCTGAAGTGGATCAAGTGAAAACGTTGGAATCAAAAACGTTGGACATCGGCGACGCTCCGGTCAAGCACGACGAGGAATGGGCCAATGCGCTGACGCACGGAATCGCCGCTCTCGTATCGACGATTGCGGCCGCTTTTCTCGTGCGGGCTGCGTTGGACGTCAGCCAGGGGGCGGCGATCGCCGCAGCCGCCTACATGGCGTCGGTGATCGGAACATTTGTCTCGTCGACGTTGTCGCATCTGATTTTTCGCCAACCGATGCTCGATAATCTGCGAGCCTGGGATCAAGCGATGATCTACACGATGATTTCGGGGACTTACACGCCAATCATCTATGCTCACGCGCCCGATGGCGTTCGCGATCCGCTGTTGATCGCGATTTGGGTTGCGGCGGCGGTCGGATTCTTCGGCAAAGTCTTGTTGCGGCACCGAGTCAATTCGATTGGCACCATCTCGTATTTGTTGCTCGGTTGGTTACCGGCGATTCCGTTAGCGGGATATGTTCCCGCTCCGCTGGTGTCGCTGATGATTACCGGCGGCGTGTTGTATTCGATGGGCGTCGTGCTGTTGATCAACGATTCTCGGATCAAGTACCTGCATGCCGGGTGGCATCTTTTCGTGATGATGGCCGCGACGTCACACTTCTTAGGGATTTGGTGGTACGCGCTGTAGGGTCTGCGTGTCGCCGGGCTATGCAGCGGTTTCACAGAACTTTTTTAAGCTTTGCATTTCCAATTCACTGGCCTTGCTGTGTGATCGCTTCATCATCCAGCCAAACAACAACATGAACCAGCGGAAGATGCCTTTGCCCGTCACGTTGGCTCTCTGAGTCACTCAAGTACGACCTTTTGATTCGTTGAAAACGTACTCTGCGTCGATGTCGAACATGTCGCCTGTCATATGGACCGCGTGGACGTACGGCGGTTCGTGACGCGTCACGACGCCCGCAAACTCCATTCGTTTGCCATGATCCTCGGTCACCGTACGGAACGTGGTTCCGACGCCGCCCGGTTTTTCCTCGATCACTTCGTCTTCGATCACAATGATGCTCCACTGAGCCACGTGCTGGTGAGTGAGCCGAAATACGTCGTCGATGTTGCGGTCGATCTGGATGCTGATTGTGCTTTGCATTGCTGTCTCGGATCCACCTTCGGTTTATCGCGGTGGTGTTTAGTGCACGCGGTGGTAAATCGTCTCGACCGCTTTGGCTTCCATCCCTTCGGGGTGGACATTGTAGGCGGTGATCATGAGGTGGTCGTCATCATGCGATTCGAATTCGGTTTTCCAGCCCCATTTGGGATGGTTGACCGCAACGTCATATTCGCCGAACACACAAAAGCCGTGTTTGGATACCGGGCCTTGCGAAAACATGATCGCATCATTCATGTGGAAATCATCGATCCACGAGCACTGGAAGGTCTGCAAGATCACGTTAAAGGCGATCAGTTCCTCGCCGCTGCGGGGCTTGCCCTGGATCGAGCTTTGATAGGAATGGCGAAGAAAGCTGCCTTCGAGCACTCGCGTGATCTCGCCGCGGATCGGAGATTCATCGGCGATTTGACCGGGCTGGAACCAAGTTCGACAGGTGCCTTCCCACTTTCCTTTCATCTTTGCAAACAAGATTTTGTGAGGCATGGCGAGTCTCCTTGGATCAAGATCAGAAAAAGAGAACTCCCCCTAACGGTGACAAAACGATGGAATCGATGTCTCCGCTAATGGGGGGGGCGGTGTGCGCTCTGCTAAAAGCATAACGTACATCGCCGCCAAGATCGATGAAAAGAAAGGCTGCGCGGGTAAGTCAGGAGCGTTTTGTGAGAATCGTCCCGATAGAAACACGCAACCTTGGCTGAGGTTTGATCAAGCCTCAGTACCCCCTAAGGGATTCGAACCCCTGTTTCCGGACTGAGAGTCCGGCGTCCTGGGCCGCTAGACGAAGGGGGCGGTCGACGCGGGAACCGCGGCAAGCGAGTTGCCGCGGGTGATACATTTCCGCTGTCGTCGGTCCGCTGCTGCGGCCTGCTTAGACTTGGCCCGCTTTGTGGACCACTTTGTCGATCAAACCGTATTCGCACGCTTCGTCGGCCGACATGAAACGGTCGCGATCGGTGTCCTGTTCGATCTTTTCAAGCGAGTGACCGGTGTGTTCGATCATCAACTCGTTCATCCGTTTCTTGATCCGGCGCAATTCTTCGACGTGAATTTCTACTTCACGCGCGGTTCCTTGCATCCCCGCAAGCGGTTGGTGGATCATGATCCGAGCGTTGGGAAGCGCGTAGCGTTTTCCCTTCGCGCCGGCGGTCAACAGTGCGGCACCCATCGATGCAGCTTGGCCGATGCAGTACGTTGCAACGTCGCAGGAGACGAATTGCATCGTGTCATAGATCGCCATGCCTGCGGTGATACTGCCACCAGGGCTGTTGATGTACATGTGGATATCGGCTTTGGGATCGTCCGATTGCAGGAACAACATCTGTGCGACCAGAGCGTTGGAAATCTGGTCGTCGACTTGTTGGCCGAGGAAGATGATCCGGTCTTTGAGCAGTCGGCTGTAGATGTCATAGACGCGTTCTTCGCGTCCGCTTTTTTCGACAACGTAGGGAATGATGGGCATGCTTATAAACTTTCGACGGTATGGGGGCAGTGGGATTCAGATAAAATGACGACGTCTTGGAAGCGAGATTGGAGGGTCTCGTTCATCGGACTATTTTTTGTCGTCGTCGTCATCGTTGTCGTCCGCAGGTGGCTTGACCAAGATGTCGTCGACAAGCCCATAAGCCTTCGCTTCTTCGGCACCGAGGAAGAAGTCGCGGTCGGTATCCTGCGAAATCTTCTCTACCGATTGGCCGCTGTGCTTGCTGATGATCTTGTTCAACACGTCGCGGTAACGAAACATTTCAGCGGCTTGGATTTCAATGTCGCTGACTTGGCCGCCCACACCACCCATCGGTTGATGCATCATCACGCGGCTGTTGGGCAAACAGAAACGCTTGCCTTGAGTTCCACCGACGAGCAAGACTGCGGCGCCGCTGCAGGCTTCGCCGACACAGTACGTGGCGACGGGGCACGACAACATCTGCATCGTGTCATAAATCGCCAGCGTCGCGGTGACCGATCCGCCAGGGGAATTGATGTAAAAGTGGATGTCTTTGCGACGGTTTTCGCTCTGCAGATAAAGCAGCTTCATTACCACGTCGTTGGCATTGGCGTAGTGAATCTCGCCTTGCAGAAACACGATGCGGTTTTCCAAAAGCAAATCGCCAAGAGTCAGTTGACGCTGACGCTGATAGCTCTGGTACGAGTGGCTATTGGAAAGTTCGTGAAGGGGGGAATGGTTCATGCAATCTCTTTCAGTGCAGTGAGGGGTTGCCATATTTTTGCGGCAGTACCCCGGTGACTTCTACTTGGAGGAAGACGAGTCAGGGTGTCTCGTGTCTTAGTGTTCGTGATTATTGCAAAGATGGCAAGACGGGTTGCCCAGCCGCCGTGGTCTGCGGGCGGCTGATTGCAGGAAAAACGTGAATTTACGGTGCTAGCAAAATGCCACCGCCTCGGGTCCCCCACAGGCGACTCGAGGCGGTAAGCGAAATTGACAGCCGTGATGCCATTTGACTTTGGCACCAAGCGGGTGGCTTTTGAAGCGGCGACAGCAGGGGCGATCGCCCTTGAATCTCGCTTCTGCCCTGTTTACGAGGCGGATTGAGGCGATTCGATCTGGTTGACGTAGATCTTCAGCGAGTGGCAAGGCACATCGATCACCCGATTGCTCGGTGGCATCGGCCCATTCAGCTCGGGGAACACCTCGTTCGGAGATTCCGCAGCCGTGTCGACAAACAGGTTCCACTTCATTCCGCGGCCGACTTCGGGCAGCATGAATTCGCGGTTTTGTCCGGTGCTGTTAAACATCATCACCACGTCGCGGCCGACGCCTTCGGGATCGTCCCGGCGACTCGGAGCCGCGATGTAGGCGACCATCGCCAAATCGTGTTGCCCCCAATCAAGCGGAGTCCCCGCCGCCGAATACCACGAGACGTCCGGAATCATCCGCCCATCGACAGGTTGCCCAGTCAAAAATTCTCGGCGACGTACGGTCGGTTGAGCCTTGCGGAACTCGATCAACGATTTCACAAAGCGAACCATGTTGGCGTTCTTTTTGACTAATCGCCAATCGAACCAACTCAGCTCGTTGTCTTGGCAATAGGCGTTGTTGTTCCCCTTCTGAGTCCGTCGGCATTCATCGCCGCTGACCAGCATCGGGACGCCCTGGCTAAGTAGCAAGGTGGTCAACATGTTGCGAATTTGACGCTCGCGGATCGTTCGCACGCCTTTCTTGCGTGACGGACCCTCTTCGCCATAGTTGTCGCTGATGTTGTGGTTGTCACCGTCACGCCCTTCTTCGCCATTGGCCAAGTTGTGCTTCTCTTTGTACGACACCAAGTCGTTCATCGTGAAGCCGTCATGGCTGGTGATAAAGTTGATGCTGCAATGAGGCGGACGCCCAGCGTGCTCGTACAAATCGCTGCTGCCGGCCAGCCGTGTTGCCAACGAACCGAGTGTTCCACCATCGCCTCGCCAAAAACCACGAACGTCATCACGGTAACGACCGTTCCACTCGGCCCAGCGGTGGTTGCCAAACGATCCCACCTGATATGCTCCGGCGGCATCCCATGCTTCGGCGATCACTTTGGTGTTCGCAAGCATCGGATCTTCGGCAATCATCTCGACCATCGGCGGATTGGGAATCAAGTTCCCCTTGGTGTCTCGGCTCAGGATGCTGGCCAAGTCAAAACGGAATCCATCGACGTGGTAGTTGTAGACCCAGTGACGCAAGCAGTGGAAAATCATTTCACGGACAACGGGATGGTTCCCATTGAGCGTGTTGCCACAACCCGAGTAGTTGCTGTAGTGTTGGCCTTCGCTAAGGATGTAATAGACTTGATTCTCAAGTCCTTTGAAGGAAATCGTCGGCCCGTTTTCGTTGCCTTCGCAAGTGTGGTTAAAGACCACATCCAGGATGACTTCGATCCCCGCAGCATGTAGCGCCTTGACCATCTGTTTGAATTCGACGACTTGAGCGCCTGGTTCTTTGCCATGCGCGTAACCGCGATGGGGCGAAAAGAACGCCATCGGGTCGTAGCCCCAGTAATTGGGACGCTCAAGTTTTTTGCCATGAGGATCACGAATCGGAAATTCGTTGATCGGCATCAACTCCACGGCGGTGATCCCCAACGACTTGAGGTACGGGATCTTGTCAATCACGCCGAGATAGCTGCCGGCGGTTTTGACCTTTGCAGTCCGGCTCTTGGTGAACCCACGGACGTGCATCTCATAGATCACCGTCTCGCTCATCTCGTGACGTAAATGGCGATCGCCTTCCCAATCAAATGTGTCTTCGATCACGACACATTTGGGCGGGCGAACCACACCATCGTTGCTTGGCAAATAGGTGCCCGCGAGAGCCTGGGCATAAGGATCGATCAGACGCGCCGAAGGGTCAAATCGCTGTCCATGCTCGGGATCCCAAGGACCACTTGCTTGGTAATGGTACAGTTGGCCGTGCGCGAGACCGGGAACATGCATGCTCCAGATATCGCCACGGCGATCATTGATGGGGTCAAACTCGATCACCTCGCTCGGTTCACGATCGTTGACTTTGTTGTACAGCAGCAAACGCATTGCGGTCGCCGAACGGCTGAACACGGAAAACTGAACGCCAGTGTCCTGCAGTGTCGAGCCGTAAGGGGCTTGGTAAGCAAATTGCTGTTCGGGGCACGGCTGTTTCATGAGCATATTGCAGGTTCCTCTATCAAAAATGCTAGACGCTTTTAGTGCAGCGGAGAAAATGTAGGCTCCCATGCCTCGCTTAACCGGGCTTCCTCTATCGTGACGCTCCACCATGCTGCGTCCGTCTGAGTCATTGGGGGGCCGCGAATTCGCCGCTGTCTGAAGTGCCTTATCGAGTGTCTGTGACGTTGGCGATGAACTTTCATTCCAAACAAGTCCCAGTTGCTCAGGCACCAGGGTCTTAAACGGATAAATCGGTCCAGGTCGCTAACGAATCAAACCTACCACGCCTCTACATGCATGCCGGAGAAAGACCGATCGCGTCTGACTTTTACCGACGTCGCTATGTGTGAAACGCCGTCTAGCGATTCCGTAACAAAGAAACCTCCCAGGTGAATTAGAGAAACGGTGATGATTAATGTGAAGAATCATAGCCGAAATGCCATGCGGGGAGCACCAAGGAGGCTTGTTTAGGTGCCCCGGCCTGGACAAAGGTCGCGGGCCGTCCTTTATCACCGCAGCACGGACCCACATCATGCCGGAATCCAGCGATGCGGTCGCAGCCAACGCGAGACCGTTTTTTAGGGACTCGCCTGTGGTCTTTTGTAGCAGCCGTTTGGGCTCGTGGTTCGTTGCCCCGCAAATGCGAATCGCCACCTGCTGGCAAAGGTAGCTACCCGAAAAATGCTTCACAGCGTTGCCGAAGATGCTTTGTCTGCTTGCCGGGATTGTGTCTGGGGTTACCGCTAGGTTTGGCTGTCGCGGAATCCGAGAATCTGATTTTCCGTGATTCAAAAGGTCGATTTGTCGCCTTTCGCGACAGCGGTTTTTTGTATAGCGGTAAGCCGCACGCTGTTGTTTCCTGCCGTACGGAAAACGAATCGCCATTAGCGAAGATGAGACAAATAGCTCCCGGTCGCAGCGATGCAGCAAAACGACCTCGGGTCATGAAATCAAGCAAGAAAGACCGGCGATTGCTTGAAATAAGAGCAAACCGGCAAACTTTCCTTTTTGAGTTTGGAGGCAGTCCGGTAGAGGGGCGTTGGGTTCGGAAAACAGAAAACCGTTCTGGTAATCGCGTTTTGTCCCCC
>TARA_R110002073_G_scaffold3509_7_pt1 | contig 23821 bp, 21 predicted proteins | sample TARA_R110002073 | Tara Oceans TARA_R110002073 (sample SAMEA4397174) | marine metagenome | biome: Polar Biome; feature: [DCM] deep chlorophyll maximum layer (ENVO:01000326); material: water (ENVO:00002006), including particulate matter (ENVO:01000060) such as... | depth 40 m | reverse complement strand
TTGTTCTGGCACGATGATCCCGAGACCGATACCGGCTTCTGGGCGGTGACCCGGCAGAAAGACCTTGATTTTATCTCCAAGAGCCCACTGCTTTTCTCCTCGGCGGAAAAGAGTTGCCTGCCGTGGGAGTCCGCCCCGGACCGGGTCGTGCTGATGCGGCAACAGCTGATCAATATGGATCCGCCGCAGCATTTGAAGTATCGGCGCCTGGTGCGCAATGCGTTTACGCCGAAAAAGGTCGATGGCTACGAGGCCCGCTTTCGTGACATCGCGAAAAGCATCGTCGAAAAAGCGGTGCGCGGTGGTGAGTGCGAGTTTGTAGAAGACGTCGCGGCGGAATTGCCGTTGATCGCTATCTGTGAGCTGATGGGTGTGCCCATCGATCGGCGCCAGCACCTGTTCGAACTCACCAATATCATGCTGGGCATGTCTGACCCGGAGCTCTCCACGTCCGAGGCAGATGGCGAGAATGCGATGGCCGAGATGTTTTTCCTCGCGCATGAACTGGCACTCGCACATCGCGATAACCCACAGGATGACATTGTCCATGTGCTATTGAACGGCACGGTGGAAGATGAGCCGTTAACCGACGAAGAATTTTGTCACTTCTTCCTGATGCTGATGGTAGCGGGCAATGAAACCACCCGCACCGTGACATCGCAGGGCATGCGCCTGCTGATGGAACACCCCGAGCAGTATCAAATGCTGGTCGATAATCCGGATTTACTCGAGGATGCCATTGAGGAAATCCTGCGCTACGATCCAGCGATCATTGCCTTCCGCCGCACGGCGATGGATGACGTGGAACTGGGCGGTCAGCAGATTAAAAAGGGTGACAAAGTCCACCTCTACTACGCCGCAGTAAACTCCGATGAAGACGTGTTCAGTGATGGTGATACATTTGATATCACGCGTCAGCAGCGAGAGGACGTGAAAAACAGCCACCGTGCATTTGGAATTGGCGAGCACTTCTGCATGGGCTCCCACCTGGCGCGGCTGGAGTTAAAAGTGATTTTCGAGGAGATCCTTAAGCACATCCGCAATCCGCGCCTGAAAGGCGACATTAATTGGCTGCGATCCAGTTTTATCCACGGTATCAAGAAGATGCCAATTGAGTTCGATGTGGTGTGACGCCGGTCTGTTGCGCCTTCAATGCCATTGGAAAATTGACCCAAATCAAGGAAACGTATTTGACTGACGCTCTGTAGCCGATTTGAGGTATGAGCCGCTCGCCAGCGGCGCGCATAGTGGAGGAAAATCTCATCAATAAACGCTGAGGAACCGCCATGAATGCACCCCAACTGACCCAGGCCGAGCACCTGTACAAAGCGGCTCGAAATCTATTGCCAGCGCTGCGTGAGCGCGCCGGAGAAACCGCCAGGCTTGGCCATTTACCCGAGGCGACGATCGCGGCCATGCAGGAGGCGGGCTTTTTCCGCATCATGCAGCCGGCGCGATACGGTGGCTATGAACTGGATCCGGAAGTCTTCTTCAGGGTGCAGATGATTCTGGCCAGTGGCTGTATGTCCACCGCCTGGGTGTTGGGGGTGGTCGCTATCCACAACTGGCAGTTGGGCCTGCTCGATGATCGTGCGCAGCAGGATGTCTGGGGCGAAGACGACGCCACCCTGATCTCCTCATCCTATATGCCCGTGGGCAAAGTGAAGCATGTGGACGGCGGCTACCGCCTGTCTGGCCACTGGGGTTTTTCCTCCGGTTCCAGGCACTGCAAGTGGGCCTTTCTCGGCGGCATGGTGCCTCCGAAAAACGAGGGCGAGGCTCCCGATTACCGCACATTCCTGGTGCCTCTCGGTGATTACAGGATTGTCGAGAACTGGAATGTCAGCGGACTCGAAGGTACCGGCAGCCATGACATCGTCATCGACGATGCGTTTGTGCCGGAGTATCGCACCCACCGCGCGATTCACGGTTTCGAATGCAACAGTCCTGGTAACGCGGTGAACAGCCACTACATCTTCCGATTGCCCTTTGGCCAGATATTTGTCCGCGCGGTCTCCTCATCCAGCATCGGCTGCTTGCAGGGCGTTATCGACAACTATATAGCGGTCAACAAGGACAGGGTGGGGCTGAACGACGGCAACAAGATTGCCAGTGACCCGGATGCACAGATGGCGCTTGCCGGCGCGGTCGCCACTGTGGATGAGTGCCAGACCATCATGTTCCGCAATTTTGATGCGATGGTGGCAGCGGCAAAGTCCGGCATTACCCTGCCAATGCAGGAGCGCATCAAAATGCGTTTCGATGCCGCGCTGGTGGCGCGCAAGTGTACCGACGCCATCAACCAGATGTTCATCTCCTGTGGCGCACAGGGGATATTCCGCGACCATCCGCTGAATCGAGCCTGGCTTGATATCAATGCTGGTCGCACGCATGTCGCCAACAACCCATTCAAGTTCGGGCGCAATCTCGGTGGCGTGATGATGGGTGGACAGAACCAGGATTTCTTTTTGTAGCCTGTGCACTATCGCAAACGATATCGGCGATTGTGGGCACCAGTATTCCAGCAAGTTCCTGAACAGGGAGAATGAGAAATGACAGCAATAGAAAAAACCAGCTCAACCAAGCGAGAGCCCTATGTCATCCGCGCTGAGGAACGCCCCGAGCGCTATGCCCGGGGCTGGTATGTGATCGGCGATGCGGGCAGTGTCAGCCACAAGCCGCGCGAATTGAACGTATTCGGCACCAAGCTGGTGGCCTACCGCGGCAAGCAGGATAACGAGGTGCACATTCTGGATGCCTACTGTCCGCACATGGGGGGTGATCTCTGCGGCGGTGAGGTACATGAGAACTCCGTCGTTTGCCCGTTTCACAAGTGGAGTTGGGGCAGCGACGGGGTGTGCGATGATATTCCGTACGCAAAAAAAATACCGGAGAAGGCTATCATCAAGTCCTGGCCGACACTGGAGAAGAATGGTCTCGTTTTCGTCTGGCAGGATCCCGAGGGCAATGGGCCAATTCCCGAGCAGGAGCCCCAGCGACAGGAAGATTGCTACAGCGGTGAGTGGACAGACTGGCAGATGGCCGCGATACCGATCAAATCCCTCGGGCGGGAGTTGGTGGACAATATGGCCGATATGGCTCATTTTGGTCCCATCCACTACTCGACAGTGAAGTCGTTCCGCAACACGATGGAAGGGCACAAGTTTGTGCAGTACATGGTTGGTGGTCACCAGATCCTTACCGAGGGCGACGGTGCACTAATTACCAGTGTTGCCACCTATGAGGGCCCCGCTTATATGACAACCTCCATGACTGGCCTGATGGACGGCCACCCCATGACCACGCACCTGCTGGTAAGTCATATTCCGGTGGACATGAACAATTTCATTATCAATTTCGGGGTGATGATGAAAAAGGATCCCAATGTATCGGAGGCGGGTAACCGCGCGATGGTAGAGGAGTACACCGAGAGAAACATCGAGTCCTTTCACCAGGACGTGGCTATCTGGAACAACAAGTGCATCATCGACAACCCACTGATGTGTGATGGCGATGGCCCCATACACCTGGTGCGAAAGTGGTATAGCCAGTTTATGACCGATGTGGCCGACATTCGCGACGATCAGGTGCGAGCGCGGGAACATGTGACAGTGGAGGGTCCCAGCGTGGAGGAAGTGATCGCCGCGATGAGATAGCGGCGAGGATGGCCTCAGTTGCGGGTGAGCAGGTAGGTAATGGCCTCGCTGAGGGCATCGCATTCCAGTTTGACGGCCTTCTTTGTCTTGACGTTCCGCGGGTTGATTTCGTCCACCATCCCGCGCAGCGTTGCAAACAGCAGGTGACGCGCGGTATCGCTTTGCTGCGGTTCCTGGATCGTGTCTTCAAACAGCTCGTGCCACAGCTGCGATGTTCTCCTCGCCCAGCGTGTCAGTTGCTTTTGACCGTTGATACTGGACGATTCATCCTTGCCCGCATTGCGCAGTATCGCGATGCTTACCCGGTACTCTTTTCTGCTGAAGAGTTTCCACAGTACGTCAATCAGCTGCCGTACCCGCGGCTGTAGCCCGTCGCCCTGCAGTGTTGTGTTCTCCAGCGTGTTGGTAAAGTCATCAAAAATATAATCGATAACCGCCTGCAGTAAGCCGTCCTTGTCGCCGAAGTGGTACTGCAGTACCCCCCAGCTGTAACCGGCTTCCTCGGCGATACGATTGGTGTGCGCTGCGTGAAAACCGTCGCGATAGATGCAGTCGATGGCGGCGAGGATGACCTTCTTCCGTGTGGCTTCGCGCTTACTGGGTTTCGGGCTGTTGGTCATCGCTGGATCCGCAAATAAATGGGCATGGCACGGTTTGAACTGTAAAATAGTGGCAACTATAAAACAATGGATATATATTGGCAGCATCTGATTATATATCCTAGTTCGTAAAGCAGGTGCCACTTTGAACAATAAAAAATTACTTGAATTAAGTCGTCTTCAATTAGCCCAGTTGGGTCGCGAGTATATGCTGTGTGCCCAGTTCAACAGCAGGACGGGTTACGCGGCCCTGCGTATCAATCATGGCGACGAGGCGTACAAGGAGGTTGCTATCGACAACTGGATGGGGGCGAGTCCGGTCTACACAAGACGTATGCAACAGGCGATGGGATTTGATGGCGGCACTGACGTCGCTACAATCTTCAAGGGGCTGCAGCTTGAGTGTGGGTTTACGCACCAGTATTTCGATGTGCACTTTGAGGTAACCGCTGCAGACAGGGGCCGTTTCTGGCTCAATAGTTGCGGTGCGCTGCTGGAGACGGAGCCGCGCGGCCCCGATGCAGTAAAGGTGATGTGCCATGACATCGAGGATCCGACCTTTAACGCCACAGCAGTTGCCACCAATGCCCGCGCTCGCATGATACCGGTGCATCGGCCGCCTCGGGTGCCGGCGGATCGCGAGCCGCACTGCGAGTGGACCGTACTGATAGACCCAGCCGCCGATGCCGTGCCTGAGCCCGCTATGGCCACGGTGCTAAACGACACCCGGCTTGCGACTGTGGCCATCGAACGTCCCCAGGGTTTGGAGTCCGGGGGGCTGGATGACTACTCTGGCCCACTGTTTGAGCAACTGCAGCTGGAGCAACTTTCGCACGCGGCACTGGTCGGGGTCTGCGGTGAGCTGGCGGTGCAGGTGCACCTGCTGATTACCGGCCTTATGTACGCGGTCGCGCAGCGCTACGGCGATGCCGCAGCGCACGCTGTCGGTGAGTTCCAGATGACCGGGAGCAGTTGGGTGATGAGTAATCGGCTCAGTGAGTGGCTGGGCTGTGGGGATACCGGAATAGACGGCATCATTGAGGTGTTGGGCATTCATCCCGCCTTTCAACCCTGTGCGTACTGGTCCATCGAGGTGACACGGCTGGACCCGCATCGCGCACGGTTTGAGCTGCTGGACTGCCCTGCAAGCGATGAGGTCCTGCCCTACGGTTGGTGCACGCTACTGAAACAGGGTATGAGCGGTGGTTTGGATGGGCTGGTGAAAGGTGTGGATCGCCGGGCGAGGATTGTTGAGGTCGAGGCTGATGGCCCGGCCTGGGAAATCGTGATCGATGAGGGTGTCGCGATACCGGAAGAGCCGCTGGCAGTCCAGGTAGCGAAAGGTACAGTGCTGTACCAGACTAAACTTCAAGACCACATCCAACTTCTGCAGGTTTGAATACCGCCCTCGGGCGGCGTTGCAGGGTCCGCGTGTGTTAGGGTTGCTGTCGACTAAAAACGCAGGCACTCGGACAGCGCAGTATGAACACAAGCAAGTTACTTTTCCTCGGTATTTTCTCACTGGCTGCGCCCGTGCTCGCTGGCGCGGGCATCGAACCGGCAACAACCTATGCGCCCGGCGGCTGGCCGACCTTACACCAGGACGCTGGAAATCGACGGTCAGTGGACGCTGTTATCCGGCCGCGCGATTACGACTACTGGCAGGCTCTCGCTGGCGCGTCTGTGCTCACTGCCCCAGTGACCAGCCCTGACGGCCAGCAGATTTATTTCACCACAGGGCTGCCGGCAGGAAACAGCAATCTGCACGCCTATAGCATAACCGGTACGCCACTTTGGCAGGCCGAGCCCTGGAGCAGTGCGCGCGAGGGTGTCGATGCCTGTGCAATTCTGTCAAGCCCGATTGTTGATGACCAGGGTGATATCTATATCAGCGACTGCAATCAGGTGTTCGCGTTTCGTCCCACTGGAGAGGTGAAATGGGTGATCGAACTGCCTCCCCTGCAGCCGGGTGACTGGGTGGCAGCGAGTGATCACCCGGTCAATGCGTTCACCACAGCGGCATTTACCGCTGACGGTAACCTTATGGGGGTGACAAACTTCGGCGATGTGCTGGTCATAGCGCGCGATACAGGCAGAACACTGAACAAGCCCTACCGTTTGCCCGGCGTGTTGCCGCCTTACGCCACTGCGGAGCCCATGCCAGAGAGCGTGTTCGGGAATGGCCTGATGGACCCGGCGTTCAGGGAATGGGCCTGGCAGCTGATCTTTGGCGGCAGCATGCGGTCTGCGAATACACCCGCGGTAGCGGCCAATGGCAGGATCTATGTTGTCGGCAGTGCCGCACGGGAAGGCCTGGGCGCGCTGTATGCATTGGATGTGGAACCCTCGGCAGCGGGTTTGTCGCTCAAGGAGGCCTTCGTAACGAACATCGGTTTGGGCAGTGGTTCCAGTCCGGCACTGGCGCCCGACGAGCGCCATGTGTATGTCAGCGACGAGGAAGGCTGGTTTTACAGCATTGACGCACGCACTGGTGCAATGGTCTGGAAGGTCAAAACCAAGGCTGCTGCCGGTGCTGCGGCCGTCGGCAGGGATGGTACCATCTACGCGCTCCAGGCACGGGCGCCGGCTGTGGTGGCGATTGATCCACAGGGCAATGTCCTCTGGCAGAGCGATTTTTCAGAGCTGATACCGCAGGACCTGCCATCATCGCTGCTGTTTGGCGAACCTGTGGCGGCGGGCAACGGCAATCCCACCGTAGTCTCGAACGCGGTGCTGGTGCCGGTTGTGTACGGCTACACCGTGCCGGTGCTGGGCTTTACCGCGCCGGTGCGCTCGGTTGTGGCCGCGCTCGACCTGGAAACGGGTAGGGCGGTGCATGATGTGGTGACTCTGCCCGGTGATTCCAGTGGTATCACCGCGATGCTACCCAACGGCACCATCGTCAGTAGTATCGGCGATGCGCTGACGTCGGCGGTCAGCCCGCTACAGCCGATAATGGACATGCTGTTACCGGGAGACCTCGAGATGATGAAGTCAGTGGGTGGGATCCAGGTGGCTCTGCCGGTCAGGGATTAGGCTTGAGCATGCCTGCCCGCGGCACTGTCGCCGCCAGACTGCGGACGCGAGTCAACACGGTGGTACTGTTTTTGTCTCTCGGCCTGCTGGCGGCCTGCAATGAGATGCAGTACTACCGGCAGTCCATGCAGGGGCAATTCGACATCTGGAGCCAGGCGCAGGATATCGAGACGCTGCTCTCAGGTGACAACCTAGATGCAGAGGTGCGCAACCAACTGCGACTGGTGTTGCAGGCGCGCGAGTTTGCCGGCGACGTACTGGATCTGTCATTCAACGACAGTTATACCCGGTATGTGGATCTCAACCGCGATTATGTCGTGAAGAATCTCTACGCGGCAGAAGAATTTTCCACGCAGCTGTATTCCTGGTGCTACCCCATTATCGGGTGTGCCAACTACCGCGGATATTTTGATCTGGCGATGTTGAATCGCTATCGGCAACAGCTGAGCGTCCAGGGTTATGATACCTATGTCGGTGAGGTGACGGCCTATTCCACGCTGGGGTGGTTTGATGACCCTGTACTCAGCACGTTTGTGGGGTTGCCGGACTACCGGCTGGTCGGCCTGATTTTTCACGAGTTGGCCCATCAGCAACTGTATATTGGCGGCGATACGTCGTTTAACGAATCCTTCGCGACGGCGGTCGAGCAGGCCGGGCTGGAGCAATTTTACGGCGCTGGCGACGACGCGCAGCAGTTGCAGCGCTACCGGCACTATCGCCAGCGCATGGCGGCCGCAGTGGATCTGGCAGCGCAGGCGAGAGAGGAGTTGGAGAGTCTCTATCGACAGCCGCTGTCCGACGCCACCAAGAGACGACAGAAGGAGCAGGTTCTCGCCCGGCTCCAGGGTCAGTTTGCGGGGTTGAAAAATCATCAAACGCCGGTCTTTAACAATGCCAGGCTGGGCGCGATGGCCGCATACCATCAGTATGTGCCCGCGTTCCTGAACATCCTCAACAGCCACCAACGGAACTATCCGCGCTTCTACTTACATGTCCGAAAACTCGGTCAGCTGGAATCCGGCCAGAGGGAGATGTGCCTTGCCCGGTGGTCCGAGTTTAAGGGCGCGGCCAGCGCGCCCGTCCCTGCGATATGCGAGGCGTAACCGACATTGCTCCCGCGAGAGCCCGGAGTTTGCCTGAGCGCTAGTGCGGCAAAAACTGCCTCGCAAAGGCCTCGATGCGCCGCTTCTTGTCGTCGATGCTGGACAGCGCTGTGCGCCCGTCTTCGGTCAGGAAATTACACCCGTTGACCATGGTCACCCCGGCAGCCTCCAGCCGTTCATGGGTGCCATCGCCGGGGTTCTTGACGCCTGTCCACACATCGAAGGGTTTGTTGTCTGCGCCCTGCTCTTTGCGCACCGCTGTGAGTGTTTCAAGCAGGGGGTATATCTCCGCCTCGTCATGTGCCGTGGCCATCCAGCCATCGAACTGGCAGGCGCGGCGCATGGCCGCTGGTGCGTAACCGCCAATCATGATGGGCAGCGGTTTGCCGGTACCCGGTGACATTTTGACGGGTGGTATGTCGTAGTATTTGCCGTGAAATTCTGTCATCTCGCCTGACAGCAGGCGGGGAATAATCTGCAGCATTTCATCCGTACGTTTGCCGCGGGTGTGGAAGTCCTGACCTGTCATCTCAAACTCGGCCTTCTGCCAGCCGACACCCGCCCCGAGCGTGACCCTGTCATGGGAAAGTACCGCCGCGGTAGAGAGCGCCTTGGCGGCACTCAAGGGATCGCGCAGCGGCAGTATGTAGATGGTTGAGAGGAAGTGCAATCGGGTGGTTGCCTGCGCCAGCGCGGCTGTCATCACCCACGGATCCGGCCAGTGCGTATCGGGGTTCCAGAAGATATTGCCGCTGTCGCGATAGAGGTATTCGTCGACCTGGTCCTTGGTGGTGACAAGATGATCGCCGTAGGAGACGCCGTGGAACCCGAGGTCCTCACAGAATCGCGCCAGTTCCACCATTTGATCCATTTCCACGAAGGCGAGTGACTGCCAGAATTTCATCAGTGGCTCCTAAATTTGCCGTATTGCGCGCACAGGGCGCAGTCTCGACGCGGGTGAACAGCGAGCTATATTAACACCGCATTCGGGGCAATCCTGCAGGCTTCTGCCCGGCGCTTTTATAGTTGAAACTATATATTAACTCGGCTATTGTACCTTGCAAAGCAGGGTAGCAATAATCGTATTATAGAAAACGCAGAGGGTAGTCGAATGTCAGCATATAGTCGCGAAGAAATGGAAGAGATGATGAACCGCTGGCTGGCGGTGAACGATAAAGCAGAGAGAGAGGGCAACTGGCGTCACCTCGCCGACTTCTATACCGAGGACTGCCTTTACGGCTGGGACACCCCCAATGGCAAGTATGAATTCACGGGGCGGGAGACAATCCGCGAGACCTGTGTCGGAGCGGCCATGGATCCGTACAAGGGCTGGACGTATCCGTATGACAAGATGGTAATCGACGAGACGCGCGGTACGGCGATGGCGACGTGGTGGCAGACGCCGCCGGGAGCCCCGGTGCGGGAGGATGGGTCGCCCATGAGGGTTATTGGTGCCTCCTACTTCAAGTATGGTGGCAACTACCAGTGGAGCGAGCAATTGGATTTGTATGACTACACCAACATCACCAACCTGGTAAAGGAATGTGTGGAGAAAGGCATTCTCAAGGAGATGCCGGTGATGTCGAGCCAGCAGGTTGGCGGTGGAGACAAGTCGTGAGCGAGCGCGCTGAAGTTACTGTGAAATTGCCGCCCAGAGTGAGCGGCGAAAAGCCCGGCGCAGGGCATATGGAAGAATTTGGCGAGAATTTCGCGCGCTTCCTGATGCGCTGCAACGCGGAGTGTGGCGAGCTTGCTGAGTTCAATATGGGCGGTCAGCAGACGGTGTTGATGAGTGGTCCGGATGCGCAGGAGGCCTTTCTCAAAACACTGGATAATAAACTCAGTCGCGCGGCGGCCTACCAGGCCACTGTTCCTGTCTTCGGCAAGGGGGTAATTTTCGATGCGCCGCCGGAGAAGATGAAAACCCAGCTGAAAATCCAGGTGGACGCACTGCGCTACCAGAATATGAAGCACTACTCGACGATTATTTCCAGGGAGGTCGAGGATTGGGTGGCCAGTTGGGGTGACGAGGGAGAACTGGATTTTCTCGATGAGTTCTTGCGCCTGACACTGCATACCGCCACCCACTGCCTGCTGGGGGCGGACTTTCGCTACCAGCTGACGGACGAATTTCGGGAACTGTACCACGCGCTGGAAAAAGGTCTGCAGGCGATAGCGTTTGTCGATCCGTATATGCAGCAGCCCATTTTCGAAGCTCGCGACAGGGCTCGCGAACGCCTGCAGGAACTGATCGGGGGGATTATTGCCGAGCGCCGCGCTAATGCCGGTGTCGAGTACGGCGATGCGCTGGAAACGTTTATGGCGGGAACTTACGCCGACGGCAGCTACCTGACAGACAATGAGATCACCGGGCTGGTGATTGCGACGATGTTTGCCGGCCATCACACCAGTTCCGGTACCGCCACCTGGACGCTGACGGAGCTTGCGCGGCAGAAGCCCTATGCCGATGAAGTGTTGCAGGAATTGCAGGACCTGTTTGGTGACGGTGCGCCCATCACGTTTGAATCTTTGCGAGAAATCCCACGTCTGGAGCGTTTTATCGAAGAAGTGTTGCGCCTACATCCACCATTGATTCTGCTGATGCGGCGGGTAATCGAGGATATCGATTACCGGGGAACGCTAATCGAGGCGGGTAAAACTGTGGCGATCTCCACCTACGGTTCGCACCGCAATACCGATTACTTTCCCGATCCGGAGCGCTTTGATGCGCACCGTCCGAAGCCGGACACGCTGTACGCTTATATCCCCTTTGGCGGAGGGCCGCACAAGTGCGCTGGCAATGCCTTCGCCATGATGCAGCTAAAGGCTATCTTCGCCGCATTGCTGCCACGCTATGAGTTCGAGTTGGTCGATCCCGATGAGACTTACCAGGACGACTTCTCCGCGATGGTGCTGAAACCGAGTGGACCGTGCCGGTTGCGGTACCGCAAGCGATCTTAGCCGGGGGTAACTGGCGATGAAAGTGATTGTCGATCTGGCGCTTTGCCAGGGCCACAGCGTCTGCCTCGGGGAGGCTCCCGAGGTGTTTGATGTGGTCGAGCAGGATGACGGTTATCCACAGGTCAAAGTGCTGCTGGAAAATCCCCCCGAGGCACTGCGTGATAAAGTTTGCAAGGCGGCGCGCTACTGTCCCAACAATGTCATCACTATTGTGGAAGACTAGGGGGCAAGGCCTTGAGAGTATTGATCACAGGTGGCACTGGCTTCGTGGGTTCCCATGTCTGCCGCCAATTGATGGCGGCTGGTCACACCGTGCGCTTGCTCGTGCGCAGCGCAGAGAGGGCGGGTAGTTACTACAGCGAGGTAGGCGAGGGCAGCCCTGAACTGGTTGTCGGCGATGTCACTGACATCGGGTCAGTTCGCGCAGCTGCACAGGACTGCGATGCCGTCGTGCACGCGGCGGCTGCCACGCCGATGCAAACGGGCTCTGTCGAACAGTTGTTTGCGGTCAATGTCGGTGGCGTCAAGAACGTCGTCAACACCGCGCTTGAGCTGGGTATACAGCGCATTGTCTGTATCTCCAGTATCACAGCAATCTTTAACCAGAATGCGGACCTGGTGACGCCGGATGCGCCACTGGTGAAATCAAGGCTGCCTTACGGCCAGAGTAAAGTAGAGGCAGAGCGGTATTTACGCGAGCTGCAACAGCAGCAGGCGCCCATTGCCATCGTGTATCCAGGCGGTGTCATCGGCCCCGATGATCCGGGCTTCTCGGATTCATTCAAGGCCTTGAAACACCGCATGGAGAATGGCTTCCGTATCTTTGGTGAGGGCGGTATACAATATGTGGATGTGCGCGATCTCGCGGCGCTGGTCTGTTCACTGATACTCAGCGGCGGCTGCGGTAGAATCCTGCTGCCGGGTGTGTACAGCACATGGACGGCGCTGGCGGATACTATCGAGTCGGTTTCGGGTTGTCAGTTGCAGCGTATCCCCGCACAGGGATGGAAACTGCGTTTGGTTGGTCGTCTCACCGATGCAGTCAGATTATTCAAAACGGTGGATAGCCCGATTTCCGCCGAGACCATGCGCTATGCCACGCTGTGGCCCAATATCCAGAACTCGGAAGAGCTGGCAGCGCGCGGGCTTGTTTTGCGCAGTAGCCGGGAGACCTTTGCTGACGCAATCGCATGGATGGTGAAAGCGGGCCATATTGCGCCGGCGCTATGCCCGGGAATCACTGCCCATGAATGAACCGTCGCCAGGCCTGCAGGGTAAACCTTTTTTCTTTGACGACCACATCGTCGGCGCTGAGCACGCGGCCGGTTCCTACACCGTCACGGCGCAGGAGATCATTGAGTTCGCCCTGAAATGGGATCCGCAGCCCTGGCATACCGATGAGACAGTGGCCAGGGCATCGCACTTCGGCGGTCTTACCGCCTGCTCCGCACATATATTTTCCATTTTCTGTATCACCAGCCAGCGCTGGCAAAGTGGCGTGGTACAGCAGGCGATCGCTGGCCTGGGCTTTGACGAAATGCGTATGCACAGCCCTGTTTACGCCGGCGATACCCTGCGCTGCATCTCGATTATCGATACTGCCAGGGTGTCACGCAGCAAGCCGGACCGCGGAATCGTGATCTACCATACGCACCTGGTGAACCAGCACGATGTCAGGGTATTCAGTATCAAGGCATCTTCCCTGATGGCAAGAGATCCCGCGAGGCTAGGCTGATAAGTGCCGGTTACCGCTGGGCGCCGGGAAAGGATACACAGAAATAACAATAACGCTGCAGGTATGTACTGATTATGAAACGTGTGTGTTTGCGTCGCATGGTGATCACAACGGCTGTCACCTTCCTTGGCTCCAGCATCAGCGCTCTGGGCGCACCTGCGCTCGAAGAGATTCTGGTCACGGCTGAGAAGCGTGTGGAGTCGCTGCAGGATGTGCCCGTTTCCATCGTCGCTTTTAACCAGGAATCACTTGAAAACCTCGGCATATCCGACATCAAGGACCTGGCGGCCCAGGTTCCCAATGTGCAGATTGGAGAGTTCACCGGTTCGTCGACAACGGTTCGTTTGTTCATCCGTGGCGTCGGCCAGGGTGATGTGCAGGTGACACAGGATCCATCCGTAGCGCTGTACATGGATGGAGTGTATATCGGCTCCTCGGTGGGTACCGCGTTCGAGACGGCGGATCTGCAGCGCATCGAGGTTCTGCGCGGCCCCCAGGGCACCCTTTACGGGCGCAACGCCACCGGCGGTGCAATCAATATCATAACGCGCGAGGCCGACCCGGGTGGACTGAGGGTCAAACAGAGCTTCAACGTCGGTAATCTCGATTTGTTTCGATCCACCAGCCTGGTCAACGTACCCATAACAGACGTCGCTGCAGTAAAGCTGGCTTACACCACCTACAGTCGCCAGGGGTGGGTGGACAACCTCGGCAATGGCGAGGACTTCGGGAAAGAAGATCGTGAAACCTTCACCGGTGATTTCCACTGGGACATCGGCGATTCGCAGGAACTCAACTACCAGTACGGGCAGAGCTCGATCAAGGATACCTCGCGCCTGTCCCAGACATTGGGCTTCGACCCCAACGCGCCTCTCGCATCCGTGATTCGATTTCAGAATCCCGCTGTCGATGCGAACGGTATCCCTGTCGAAGCGACCGGGGATCGACTGGAGCACGCCACCTCCTTTGACGAGCAGCTACAGGGCGATGTCCAGATTCACGCGCATACCCTCAACTATGCATGGGAAGCCAGTGATACGCTGACCATCAAATCGATCACCGGCTATCGCGATGTCAATGCCTTCACCCAGAACTCCCAGGTGCCGACGTCCTCGCTATTGGGCCTGTATTCCATTACCAATGGCCTGATAGATACATCATTCAATCAGTTCACCCAGGAGTTTCAGCTGATTGGGGATGCGGACTCCCTCAACTGGGTCGGCGGCATTTTTTACTACGAGGACGAATCCGAGGAATACAATAATGGTAACAGTAATGGTTCCGAGGCGATTCCGGCGGGCGAACTGATCGATTACACCTCAACCAGGAATAAATCACTGGCAGCTTACGGCCAGCTGACCTGGACACCGCCGCAGTTGGGAGAGAATTGGCATTTTACGGTGGGAGCGCGTTACTCCGATGATCATCGAAAAGCGTACCGCGACAACAACAGGGTGTCCTATGGGCTCGGGGGCGTGCCCACCAGTATTCCCTCGTTTCAGGCAAATTACGACAAGAGTTTCTCCAAGTTCAATCCGTCTTTCACTATTGATTATGACATCAACGCATTCTCCAACGTCTATGCGAAAGTCGTTACAGCCTATAAATCCGGTGGCACCAGCCAGCGCTCGACAAATCTGCTGAATTTTCAGGAAGGCTTTGACGAAGAGGACCTCACCTCGTATGAAGTGGGCTACAAAGGCGATATGGCGAACAGCCGGGTGCGCCTGAATGCGGCTGTTTTCTACATGGATTACGGCGACTACCAGCAGAGCGTACCGACGGGTAACAACCCTGGTGAGCGCGACTTCGTGAATATCGATTCTGCGGATATCAAGGGTATAGAACTGGAGCTCACGTTGGCCGTTACGGAACGGCTGACAGGTAATATCAGCTATGGCTATCTGAATTCCAGCTTTGGCCCTGAATCGATAACCTACCTCGGCCTCGATGCCAACGCTCCCGATGGGCTGTCGCCAAGGACTGACCGGTTAACGGACGATCTGGCTTTTGCGCCGAGCCACAGCGCCACGCTTTCACTCGATTACGCCCATCCGTTGTCGTTTGGATTGCTCACAGCCAATATCAATGCCCAGTATCAAAGCAAGACCAATTCCGGAGTGGTCGAGCCCACCGGCTATCTGGACAAGCGCACCTTGCTCGGCGCCACGCTGTCGCTTTCAGAGATTCAGCTCGGCAGCAGCTATGGCGCATTGAAAGTCCTTCTATGGGGTAAAAACCTCACCGATGAGGAGTACTTTATTGGCAATATTCGCCAGGCGGCCTTCGATGACCTCGGCTTTGTCGACGGGGTGGCGACATTTGGCGACCCCCGAACTTACGGCATTACGCTGGAGTATGAATACCTCTAGCAGTGCCCTTGTCTCTTTACAGGCGCGGCACCAGACAGTTATCCTGTGGGTTTGTTGCGGTGTCAGGATCCCCGCTATGCGGCTGGTTCAGTTTCTACACACATCGCAAAAACCGAATAGTAAGTATCCGTAATCCGTATTGTCAGACGGCGTTCAGTGTCTATCCTGGCCGCCTCGCTGTTAACAGGGAATTTGAATGCCGCGCTACAGTCAGAATGATTGTGATTGTTTCTACTCTTCAGCTGGGTGGCTGGTGTGACGCCTCGATTAGGTATCGTCGGCAGCGGTCAACTCGCCTTGTATCTCACTGAGGCCGCGCAGTCGCTGGGCGCTGAGGTTGCCATCCTGACCCAACCCGGCGACGCTCCCGCGCTGGAGGTCGCAGACAAATCCTTTGTCGGGCCTGAGGACAGTGCCGCGTTAGTCGACCAGTTTCTGTCCAGTTGCGATGTGGTCACCTTTGACAAGGAAGATATACCCGAGCCGATACTGACACAACTCCTTGAGAGCGAGCAACAGGGGCATTGTCTGGTGCGACCGGGTGTTGCCACGCTGCGACTGCTCAAGGATAAAGCCCTGCAGAAGCAATGGCTGGTAGAGAATGATCTGCCCACATTACCCTTTGTGGTCATGGCTGGAGGCGCTGCCTCCGCGGATGTGTTGGCTGGCAAGTTTGGCGACGGCATTGTGCAAAAATCGCGATCCGGCGGCTACGACGGCCGCGGCGTGCAGATACTCGTCCCCTTCAACACACCTGAGGAATTGTGGGACACGCCCAGTATTGTCGAGCCCTATCTGCCTGATACCGTTGAAATCGCAGTCATTGTTGTCCGCACACCCGGCGGCGCAATGGAGGTGTTTCCTCCCGTGAGTATGGAATTCGATGCAACACTCAACTCAGTACACACCGTGGCAATACCGGCTTCCATCCCTGCCACGCTGTGCTCCGATGCAGAAGCGCTGGCGCGTACAGTGGTGGAGAAACTGGGAGGTATTGGTGTGTTTGCTATTGAGATGTTTGTCACGAACGCGGGTGAACTGTTGATCAATGAAGTGTCACCGCGTGTGCATAACTCTGGTCACATCACGCTGGATGCATGCAATGTGTCGCAGTTTGAGCAGCATGTGCGAGCCGTGCTGGAGATGCCGCTGCTGCCAATCAATCTCAACACTGCGGGTGTCATGCTGAACATTCTCGAGCCGGAGGAGAGTTTCGTCAGCTATCCGGCTACACACGCCGTGAAAGCTCTGCCCGATTTGAATGCCCGGACATACTGGTATGGAAAAACGCCGGGGCGACCGGGGCGAAAAATGGGGCATATCAACGCCGTCGGCCCGACAGTCGGGGACGCTCTGGGGCATGCGCGTGCAGCGCTGGTCAAACTCGGCAAGGAAGGTATTGGAGAGGCGGCATGAGTAGTGCAGTGGTCGGAATCATCATGGGCAGTGACTCTGATCTGCCAATGATGCAAGCAGCGGCTGAGCGCCTGGATATGTTTGATGTGCCCTACGAAATCGATATTGTCAGCGCGCACCGTACACCGGACAAATTGCACGACTATGCCAGGACTGCGGAGCAGCGCGGGTTGAAAGTGATTATCGCCGGAGCGGGTGGCGCGGCGCACTTGCCCGGTATGGTGGCGGCGCTGAGTGTGCTCCCGGTCATTGGTGTGCCCATCAGTGCGACCAAACTCCAGGGCATGGATGCACTATTGTCTATTGTGCAGATGCCGGCGGGTGTTCCCGTGGCGACCGTGGCCATAGATAACGCGGCAAATGCCGCCATTCTGGCTGTGCAGATGATTGCCACCGGCGATCCGCGTTTGCGGGAACGTCTGCACGTCTACAAGACGGAACTCGGTGACATGGTGCTGGAAAAGTCGTCGAAATTGCGCGGTCTGGCACCGGGGGACTCAGCTCAGTAGCTGCTTTCGTGCCGCTTCGATAATGCGCAGAGCAGCGGGGTGTTTTAACTTTCGCTCTGGCGATATTGCAAAGTAGGTTTCCATCACGCCGGTGGCTGGTCCTATGCAGTGCGCGTGATACATCTGCTCGACTTCCTCGCTGATGGCCGCGGGAGACGGGAACAGGCCGTTGCCCATCGCGCCAAACGACTTCATCAGCGCGCTGTCCTCGAACTCTGCGACCAGCCTGGGTGAGATTTCATTCTGTTCGAACCAGTCCTCCAGCGGACGCCGGATAGGATTCTCCTTGGTGGGCAGCAGGATGGGCGCTTTATCCAGCGACGCCGGAAAATTCTTCTCATACTGCCGCCTGACGCCCCGCCGGCCGAAAATGGCGATCTCGCTCGAACCCAATGTGTGGCTGAATGCTTTGACTGACAAGCCAGAGGGTATTGGGCGATCGGACAGGATCAGGTCGAGCTGGTGCACGGCGAGGTCGCCCAGCAGGCTTTGCAGTCCACCCTCCCGGCAGATTAACCTGACAGGTGCTTCGCAATCAAAGACGGGCTGCAGTATCCGCGACGCAACCAGCTTGGGAATGGAATCCACCACGCCTACTGAGAGTAGCGCCGGTAACACCATCTGCCCTGTTTTTACACGTGACGCCAACTCTGCACCGAGGGAAAAAATTTCGTCCGCATACTCGTACACCATGTGTCCGGTCGCGGTCATCGTGAGTCCGCGGCCGGCCCGTTGAAAAAGCGGCTCGCCCACTGACTCATCCAGTAGCTTCAATTGGCCACTGATTGTCTGCGGTGTCAGGTGCAGGACGTGCGAGGCCTTTGCGATACTGCCCTCGCGAGCAACCGTCCAGAAATACAGCAGGTGATTATAATTGAGATGTCGCACTGTGCTCTCAGCGTTGGTGTCGATCTTCGCGCAGCATTTTTCTCATCTTACATCGCCGCGAAGAAAGCAGGAATATTGGGTTGGTTGTTGCTGCTGCCGAGGCCGCCGTCGATGACAATTTCCGTGCCGGTGATGTAACTCGCCGCAGGGGAGAGCAGAAAAACGACGAGTTGGGCCACTTCCTCGGGTGTGCCGGCGCGTTGCAACGGGATGCGACCCACCCAGTCGCCGAGCAGGCCGTCTATCATGCCCGTGCCCGCTGTCAGCGGCGTGGCGATATAACCCGGGCAGACTGCCGTGGCGCGAATACCCTCGGCGGCGTGATCGAGGCCAATGGTGCGAGTCAGGTTGATCACCCCGGCCTTGGCTGCGTTGTAGGCTGCAAACCCGTAATCCGCCCGCACGCCGCTGAGTGACGCGATATTGACGATGCTGCCACCGCCGCGCTTGCGCAGTAGCGGAATTGCGGCCCGACAGGCGTGGAATACACCGGTCAGGTCGATGTTGATGACACTATGCCACTCCTCGACGGGCATATCGGCCACGTTGCCGAGGCTGCCGATGCCGGCGCTGTTCACCGCGCCATCCAGCCCGCCGAAGGCGGTTTCCGCCAGATTGCAGGCGGCCTCCAGCTGGTCGAGCTGTGTCACGTCGGTGTGCTGGTAGCGCAGTTGGGTCGGGAACCTGGCTACCAGCGCCTCGCCTGCCTCGTCGTTGAGGTCGGCAATCACGGCCATACCCTGATGTTGGACGATATAGTCCACCACCGCCGCACCGATGCCGGAGGCGCCGCCAGTGACGAGGTAGGTTTTGCCGGTGAAATCAATGTTCATGCTTCTCTCGTGCCCCTTGGGACTGGTATTACTCGTCGTCTCAGGTGTGCCATTACACCGGCTGCTGGATATCGCTGATACTCGGGCCGATCCGTGCGGCCGTTTGCTCCATCAGCGCCCGGTCAAAACCAAACACATCAATGGCTCTCTCGCCCAGTATGCTGCGAATTTCACTTTCGTCGACATCGTGGAACGTCTCGCGCAGCTTGTGCATGGTATTGGGCCAGGTGCCTTCCATATGCGGGTAGTCCGAGCCCCACATGAGTTTGTCGATGCCGATCGCGTGGCGACTGCCGATCTCGTGGGGTGCCAGGAAGGAGGCACCGATAAAACAGTTGCGCTGGAAGTACTCCTGCGGTGTCAGTGATAAATTCTTCATGAAGTGCGCAAATATCGGATTGTCGATTTTGAATTTGAGCACCCTCAGTGTTTCCAGAATCCAGGCACAGCCCGTTTCAGTGAAGACCATTTTCAGGTTGGGGTGACGCTCGAATGCCCCCGACCACAGCAGCGCAGTAAACGGGCGGTGCGCCCACATATCCACTTCACTGATAAACATCATGGTAGCGTTGGGCACGTCGCCGTAGTCCGGCGACCAGCCGGAATGCGTGTGGATCGGCATATTCAGCTCTTCGCACACACTCCACAGTGGCGCATAGTGCTTGTAATCGTGATAGAACGGATTCGGTCCGGTGCTGGTGGGCAGCAGAACGCCTCCGAACAGGCCCCGCTTGTGTGCATCCCGGACCTCGTTTACCGCCACCTGGATATCGTCCACGTTGATGATGGCGACCCCGGCGTGACGACCGGGATTCTTGCTGCACATATCGGCCAGCCAGAGATTGTAGGCGCGATTGCCGACCAGGCTTTGTTCGGGCGTCACCTCGTGCCGATACTGCATCAACCCGGCACCGAATGGCGCCATTTGCGGGAACACGATTTCACCGGCAATACCGTCGGCTTCCAGTTCCTGCAGGCGGATATCCGGTTCATATTCGCCGCGGCGCGGTGCGATCATGCTGTCGGGGTCACACAGGTAATCCCACAGCTCCGCGTCGGTGGCGCGGGCCGCGTTGGACGCCGCGGTAGGATCCATGCGGCCCGCGCCCTGGTCACCGGAACGGCTGTTGAATTCCTGTGCCGCCTCCTGGTCGAAAAACGTCCCCATGCGTTTCATCATTTCACGCGCGTACTGCAGCCACCAGGCATCGGCCGCCGCGTGAAACTCTTTTGGCATATAGGGTTTATAGCCTTCGGGCAGCGCGCCAGCATGACAATCGGAGCTGATCATTACCACATTGGACATGTTGTCCTCCCTTGCGATTCGTTCAATCTGCAGCAGTGTATTTGAGCCACCAGCGAGATAGCAAGTTGACTGTGACGCGCTATCGATAGCATGCTGTACCGATACAGTAATTCTTCGGCAAATACAGGGAAAATCCATGAATGTTGCGGTAGTGGAGGCGAATCTTGGCTTTACCAGGTCGGAGGAGGTGGTCGAGGGTCAGGCGGGAGGCCGCAGATTAAAGCGAGCTCTGACACGACCAATCGATACCCCGTTTGCGCAGCAGTTTGAGTACCGCCGTTGCCGGGTGCGTGACTGGTCTGCGCTCGATCCGGCCTCGCTCAGTTTCCAGGCCATGGGCTTCGAGCCCATCAGCCTGGCACACAGCGATTCACTGCAGACCCTGCTGTCAGAGATTCGCCAGGCCGGTGAAATCTCTGCTGTGCAGGCCCGACAACTGCGTCGCCACCTGCAGGGCAGCGTGTTTCCGCTGGCGCGGGGCAAGCGCCTGAAAATACTCAGCGTCGCGCCCGAGGGGCTGATAATGCGCAAGGGAGGACCGAACGGCTTGCAGGTCGATCCGGACACTGAGATGAGTGAGATGAATGGCCACGATGTCGCAGTCGCTATCCACGGTGACCAGGATGTGCGTGGGACGCCGTTAAAGCAGATGATGCGCGGCTTCGCACCCTGGATGTTTCGCCACCAAACGCCCGATGGCAGTAACCGGTTCTCGCCACTGGTGTTGCTCAACCTGTGGATCCCGCTGCAGCAGATTACGCGCCCACTGACGCTAATGGACAGGCGCACACTCAACGCGCGGGAGCACCAATTGTGCTATGCCCTGCCTACAGACACATTCTTGCAAAGAGATGAGGATATGCGCGAGAACGATATCTGGGCGTTCCTGCACGACGATGCACAACAGTGGTATTTCCATTCACATATGGCGCACGATCAGGCTTACGTTTTCGACACATTGGGTGAGCCTCACGGGTCGTTTATCCTGCCGGGGGAAGAGGTGGCTGAGCACTGCTACCTGCAACTGCAGCGGTTGCGTACGCAACTGGCAGCGGGCGACAGGATCGCGCCTCCGGTCGTCCCCGCGGTTGATCTGCCTGAGTCGACAACAGGCCCCCTGCGCCTGGCGATTGAGTCCATGGTGAGGTTACTGGCGACTGCACCGGTGGATAATGCCGGTCAGCCGGCAGTGGATGTATGGCTCTCCCGCACCGCTGAAGTGATGGACAGCGTGGTGCGAAAATCTCTGGAAATGCGGGCAGTAGGTTTACTGATGCCGGATGTGTGGCCGTTCAACCGGTCCGCCAGTCGCCGTGGTGGGGACAAAGTATGATCGCGCCGGGTGGCAGGTAAATACCCGCTAGCGGCCTTGTTGGGTAACACCTGAACAAAAAAAATCCAGCTCGCAGAATGCGAGCTGGATTTCGGAGTAGGAAAGCTTTGCTTACGCTTTGGAGCGTCGTGACCAACCCAGGCCAGCAAGTCCGAGTCCGAGCAGTGCCAGAGTAGCAGGAACCGGAGTTTCTGCACGGGCCAGGGCGACGACAGAGGAAGACCAGCTGCCGGAGCGCGTGCCGTCCAGGCAAGCGCCAGGATTGCCTTCAGCACAGGTGCCGTTTGCAGTGAAGTTGCCCAGGAAAGCAGTTGGGTCAAAGCCTGCACCGGTTACAGTACCAGCGATGGTAAACGCTTTCTGGTCGTTACACAGCCCACCGTTGCACGCGAGGGGTGAGGCGGTAATGTTAGACACTGAGCTCAGTGTAAAATCGAAGCCGCCGATGCTGTAGATAACACCACCCGGTGCCGCAGTGTTGATATCCGAAGTTGTGGTCACACCTGCGAGACCGACAAAGTCACCGGTACCGCCACTGGCATTGGTAGGTGCGCCAATATCAAATGTGGTCAGGTTGCTGACGACGTCGCCGAGGGTGTCCAGGCCATCAGAGAAAGACAAGCTGCCGCTGATGAATGCCGCACTGGCCGGAGCCGAGAGGCTGGCTGCCAGCACTGCGGCTGCCGATAATCCTGCAAGTTTAGTTTTCAAGGTCGTTCTCCTTATCTAGCCGTAATCTTTACATTGAACGGAAATGCCCGCTTTGCCTGTATAAAGCAATCACCGTGCCAGAAATAAAAAAACCAATTTATACAAAGGGTTAGGAATTTTTGTTTGGGCCCCGAGACTATGAACGTAAAAAAAGCTGACAGTGCTAAAGGGCTTTTTTCGTACCGAAAAGATCGTAGAAAAGAACATACAGTCTACTGGTCTCTACTCATGGGCTCTCGCCACATCAGCCATACCGGCGGGGCTGAGGCTGAAAACCGGATCTGCTGCAGCACTTTGAAGCCGTGACCCTCATAGAAGCGCAGGTTTTCCGCCTTGGAGTTTTCCAGGTAGGCGGGCATGCCCTCAGCATCGCACCGCTGCAACAGTGGTGCGATCAGTGCAGTGCCAAGGCCCTGGCCCTTGTTGCCTGGTGTGACGCCGATAGCGAACAGGTAGTAATGCGGTGTTTTGGGGTGATACTTCTCGGTTTTCGCACCGCTCAATAGCATTCGGTACAGGCCTTTTAATCCGCCGAGCTGCATTATCTTGACCGCGCTGGACAGCGTGACCGGCCATTTGAGCTTCTGGTTGGGCCCCAGCCAGGATGCCGCGCCGCGCCCCTGCGGATCCAGATAGGTGAGCTGGTGAGGGATTAAAACCGGTAGCGTTATCTGGAAGAACAGATCCAGAGAAGACGGATGATTACAGCTCCAGTTGATGACGGGGTCATCCGCGAAGGCCTCGCTAATGATGCGGACGGCCTGGTCGGTGTTTGAGGCATCTACGGGCGTAAATTTCATTGTCTAAATCGTCCTGGCAGCACAGGCTTGGCCGCACAATTTAGCACAACGGGTGCCGCAGCGTCGCTTTCATGGGGCTTGCGCTTGCCTCAATTATATCGGGTGTCCGCGCGGAGTTGCGGGGAAAGTGTGTCGATAAACCCAAGTATCCGGCTCACGGTCTGCTCCGGGTAAAACAGGAAGGCCGACACGTGCGTACCCCAGCGCTGCTTCCAGGCCAGATCGGCATGCTGCGGGTCAATCGCCGGTGCCATCCACAGCGTGACGTTCCGGTTGTGTTGTGCCAACTCCAGGCTGTATCGCGCCCGCGTGACCGGATCGTCGGGATCCTGGATCGCAAGCACAGGGATGTCCAGTGCCAACGCGCGCGACAGCGCCTGTTCCGCGCCGCCGGGCAGGCCGTGAAACTGTGTCGCTGCCCAGGCGGACAGCGCAAACAGGGCCGGTGGCAGTCCGGTCGCCACCATTGCGCCCTGCTTGAAGGTGTCATGGGTGTCGAGCAGGCTGTCCAACAGGATCAGCCCGTCGAACTCGGCGCCATCGCCGGCCGCCTGGATCAGGGT
>TARA_R110002073_G_scaffold315027_2_pt1 | contig 23871 bp, 5 predicted proteins | sample TARA_R110002073 | Tara Oceans TARA_R110002073 (sample SAMEA4397174) | marine metagenome | biome: Polar Biome; feature: [DCM] deep chlorophyll maximum layer (ENVO:01000326); material: water (ENVO:00002006), including particulate matter (ENVO:01000060) such as... | depth 40 m | reverse complement strand
TCGATCCGCCCTGCGGTCGAGCGACTTCGTCCGCCCCCCTGCCCTGCCCCGACCGAATTGCCCTGGCTAGCCCTGGCGGGCGACTGGACACGCACCGGGTGGCCCGCGACGATGGAAGGCGCCGTGATCAGCGGCATCCAAGCTGCCAGCAGTGTCTTCGAAAATGCGGGGCTGCCGAGCGTTACTGCCGATCCGGGACTCAAACGTGGCTGGTTGGCCAACCGCATCATCGCTCCCTAAAAACCTTCGGAACAATTACTGACGCAGCGGAACTCATGCGTGAGTTTCGACCTGTTTGGCCATTCACGAAAGTCTTGACGACTTCCGCTACAGGTCATATTGCTTCTTATTTTTCCAACGGCCCTAAGCTCCGAGATCCGTGAACTTGTTTTCATTGCAATCCCCGATCGCCAAAACGTCTTACGGACTCGCTGGAATCGCGGCCTTGATGACCTTCATCTTGGCGATGCTAGGTCGTGTTTGGTGGTGCCAAATCGGTGACCTGTCTCCCTGGTCGTGGGATATTTGGACGAGCCACAATTCCCAGCACTTGATGGATCCTTATTCGCTTTCCCATCTCGAACATGGATTCGCACTGTGGGTGATCTTTCATTTGCTAGCAGGCAAGAAGGTCAGCCAATCTTCGATCCTCATTACGATTGCCGCCATCGAAGCAATTTGGGAGATCACCGAGAACACGCCTTGGATGATCCAGCGTTACCGAGAGACCACCATCTCGCTGGATTACTTCGGCGATAGCATTTTGAATTCGGTTTCGGATTATGTGATGTGTGTGACCGGGACGCTGATTGCAATCGCGTCCCGCCATCGATTCGGCATTTGGCTCGCAGTGCTGGTGGTCACTTTGCTTGAAATCGCATCGCTCGTTTGGATCCGCGACAGCCTAGCACTAAACATCATCATGCTAGCATTTCCCATTGAAGCCATTCGTGTCTGGCAGTCGGCCGGAAAATAAATTTCCGAGTGACTTTGCTTTGTCGTAATCCTCCGTGCTTGGCAGGAGACACGGCAGCAGAAGGCTAATTCTTGATTCGTAATTCCGAATTCAAATCAATAGATTGGATTCGAATTAGATAATTGTTATTGCCGCTAAATCTCTCAGCCGATATATCCCCTAGCAGATGATACCGCCATCACCTCCGATTAATGCATTCGTTGGGGGGCGATGACCTCGTTCCATCCCTTCCCTTGCAAAACAAAAATCGATGCACACTATTATCCTGCCTTACTTCTCGGAAGCAGAAATTGATCGCTACGAGCGGATTTTAGATCATATGCTTTCGATGGAAGCGCCGAAGTGTGAGTTTGAGTTTTTGCTATCAGCCAGTCCAAGGACAGAGCCGAGTGATCGGTTGATGCAATCGGCATCGCGAATCGCATCGGCTCGGCATTTACACTGTCCAACCCAGGTATTCGGTTATCCGTTTGGTGCTACCGCAATGTTTTGGGACAGCATGCGGGAAGTTGCTAGTGATCGTCATGGCACCGAAGGCTTTGCGCTTTGGATGGAATCGGACATGTGCCCGGTCACCGCGGATTGGCTCGACCGATTGGACGAGCAGTGGCGCTGCAGCGGGGATGTGTTGGTGATGGGATGCGAAGTCCCCGATGTGTACCACAATTGCCAATCAAAATTCCGCTTGTACAGCCCATTTCGTGCTCGCCCGATCAAGAAGAAGAAATGGATTTCCCGACACATCAACGGCGGTGCATGTTATCGTCGTGACTTAGTTCATCAAGTCAGCCACGAGTATCAGGATGGCATCTTTGACGTCCGTCTCGGTGACCTGCTCCGCGAACAAGGTGGTTACAGCAGCACCCCTGCGATCGCTTTCTCCACCCTCGACCGACTCGACAAAGACCTCCGCGATCCCGACAAGGTATTGCTGCATGGTTACCTGCAAGACAAAGATTCGTTTTTGACGGCTTGCATCACGGGTGAAGCCGTTTCGCCCCCGCCGCCCACCGAGCGACGCGTCTTTTTCGGCAGATTCACGGTACGAGCCAAAGCCCATCCGAGCGAGCCGATGCTCGCCGCGATTTTGAAGGCCAAAGATCCCGAACTGCCCGCCCTCAAGATTGTCGAACGATTGCCCCAATCGCGAACCGAGACGGCCACCGCATCCGTTTCATCCAGCAACACCTCGCTGCAAGCCAAAGCGGCTTAGTGCATCGCGACGATGTTTACCGAAATCGCTCTCTGCAATCCTTCACTGCCTCGCCTCTCCCTGACCCAACTCTCAACTGAATTGGCATGAAAAATCTATTCCGAGCGGTGCGTCTGGTCGCCCAGTACCGTTGGTCCGTCGTGATGGCCACGATCTGCTCGCTCTTGATCGCGTTGACGTGGGGCAGCAATCTCGCGGCCGTCTATCCTTTTGTCGAGGTGATCTTTGATGGCCAAACGGTATCCTCTTGGTCAACCCAGCAGACGGCGCAGCTGAAATCCGAACTGGCCGAATTGGGCGAACCTCTGGCTGCCAATCCAGAGCTGACACCGCAAGACAACGTCGCGGGCGACAACGCCCCCACGACCATTGCAGCAGTCGCCTCGGCAGACGTATCGAACTTGGAAGCGGCCGCTCGTCGTGAATCGATCCAGCAACGTCTACGACTGCACGAAGCAGCGCAGCCATGGATCGACGCCTACGCCCCAACGACTCCATTTGGAACATTAGCTGCCGTCGTCGCGTTTGTCATTTCGATGACGGTGATCCGCTGCGTGCTATTAGGCATGAACATGGTCTTGGTGACGAGAGTCTCTCAAGGAGTGGTGTTCCGACTACAAAACGAATTGTTTCGCGCGTTGCTTTCGAGCGACTTGGCCGAACTGAACCGTCATGGCACTGGCGCGTTGGCAAGCCGGGTGAATTACGAAACAACCCACATCGGCAGCACGGTACAAACATTGATCGGCCGTTTGTTACGTGAACCGCTCAAATTGGCGACCTGCGTCGCGGGTGCTGCCCTGGTCAATTGGCGACTGTTGATTGTGTCATTATTGGTTTGTCCCGCAGCCATGCTCGTACTGATGCGAATCAATCAATCGATCAAACAAACCACACTGCGAGCGATGGAAGGATCGGCGGGGCTGATGAACCAATTGGTCCAATCGCTGACCTATGTCAAAGCCATCAAATCGCATAACACCGAGGCTCCCGAACGTCGCGCCGTGCGTGAAACGGCCGCCAAACTGTACCAACAACAAGTCCGTATTACTTGGTATGACGCGTTGTTGCGTGGCAACAATGAAGTGCTCGGTACCGGAGTCGTTTGTCTGTCACTGCTCGCCGGCGGCTACCTTGTGCTCGGAGAGCAAACCCATATTTTTGGCATCCGAATGTCAGGCAGCCAAATGACGTTCAGCACCTTGGTGCTGTTCTACGGTCTGCTGTTAGGAGCCACCGACCCGCTGCGAAAACTCGGCGGCGTGCACATGAATATTCGACTCGGTGCACTTGCTGCGGATCGTTTGTACGCACACCTCGATTGCCCACGGAAAATCGAAGAACCTAAACATCCTCACGTGCTGCCCAGCGGTCCGGTTGACCTGAGTTTCCGAAACATCAGCTTTGGTTACCGCAGTGACCAAACCGTGCTCGATGGAATCAATGTCGATATCCACGCAGGCGAACACATCGCGATTGTCGGAGCCAACGGGTCGGGCAAGAGCACGATGATGGACCTGCTGCCGCGTTTCTACGATCCCCGCGAGGGCGAAGTCTTACTGAATGGCATTTCGCTAAAAGAGTACTCCGTTCGCGACCTTCGCCGGTATGTGACCGTGGTCAGCCAACAAGCTGCATTGTTTGATGACACCGTTGCGAAAAACATCGCTTATGGCTGTGGTGCGGTCGATCCTGAACGCATTCGCCAAGCCGCTGAACAATCACATGCGCTGTCGTTCATCGAAGCGTTGCCCAACGGTTTTGACACCAAAATCGGCGAACATGGCAACCAACTCTCGGGCGGACAACGGCAACGATTGACGTTGGCACGTGCTATCCTTCGCGACTCACCCCTGATCGTCCTGGATGAAGCCACCAGCCAAATCGACCCCGAAAGTGAGCGACTGATCCACGAAGCGTTGGAGTCGTTTCTACAAGGCCGAACGGCGCTGATGATCACTCACCGTCTATCGACGCTGACGTTGGCAGATCGGATCATCGTAATGGAACAAGGCAAGATCACCGCGACGGGCACCCACGACGAACTGATCCGTACTTCCGAAGCCTACCGGACGCTGCATCAGAAGCAAGAGATTGCCATCAAGTCGATTGCCGCTTGACCCCCATCCGTGAGAGTCCCCTATCGGAATCTCACGAACGGATGTGATCTACGAACCGACGTGATCGACAGGCAGCGAAGTAATCTAGAAACCGCAGCGTGGCGAGCGGCTCAATCACTTCACTAAGCCCTGTCAAAAAAACCGTAGCGGAAGTCGTGCGCGACGCTCGGCAGCATGGCATAAACCGATTCGCTAGCCATTGATCCGCGTTCGCAGATCCGCCACCACGTCGTCGATCTTGACACGAGTTTGCTCCAACGTGTCACGATCACGAATCGTGACCGTTCGATCGGTCAAAGTATCGGTATCGACCGTAATACAGTAGGGCGTGCCCGCTTCGTCTTGCCGACGATAGCGTCGTCCGACCGCTCCTTTTTCATCGTAGAACACGTTCATGTGCCGCTTCAGCTCACCGTAAATTTCGTGAGCCACTTCGGGCATGCCATCTTTTTTCACGAGCGGAAAAACAGCCGCTTTGATCGGAGCCAAGCGAGGATGCAGCTTCATCACTGTCCGTGTTTGCATCTTGCCATTCTCGTCCGGCGCCTCGTCTTCGGTATAGGCTTCGCAAAGGAACGCCAATGCGCCACGGTCCGCACCGGCAGAGGGCTCGACCACATGCGGCACGAACTTCTCGTTTGTCGCTTCGTCACGGTAGGTTAGATCGCGACCGCTGCCACGATACTTGGGTTTGCCATCCTCGCCCAACTCGACTTGCATCGGACGCGTCGACGGATCGAGTTTGCCTTCCATGTGGCTACGCAAATCAAAGTCGCCACGGTGAGCGATTCCTTCCAATTCGCCGTATTCGCCTTCGGGCAGGAACGGAAACGCATATTCAATGTCGGCCGTGCCAACGCTGTAATGTGCCAACTCTTCCTGATGATGCTCGCGCATGATTAGCGATTCATCCGATAGCCCCAGCTCCTTGTACCACGCTAAACGGCGATCACGCCAATAGCGGTACCACTCCTGAGACTGGTCTGGGTGACAGAAAAATTCGATCTCCATCTGCTCGAATTCACGCGAGCGGAAAGTAAAGTTTCGCGGGGTAATCTCGTTTCGAAAACTCTTGCCGACCTGGCCAATCCCAAACGGCAGTCCGACGCGGCTGCTGTCGAGCACGTTTTTGAAATTGACGAAAATCCCTTGCGCAGTCTCGGGACGCAAAAACGTGGTGTCGTCTTCCCCCCCCAACGCGCCGAGCGTCGTTTTGAACATCAAGTTAAATTCGCGAGGCTCGGTTAACGTGTCCAAGCTCTTCGCATCGGGCGCCAGAACGTTCTCGGTCGAATCCAGCTTATCGAGCGTAAGCGATTCATTGCCCACGGTAATCTTGTCAGCGTCTTTGTTGCGAAGCTTGAAAAACTTCATGCCGCGGCGACGGACTTCGTCGAGCTCCTGCTCGGCTTCGGCCATCGTCGTGACAAAAACTTTCTTGTCTTGATACTCGACCCAGCGGCCACGAATCTGATCAAACCGATACCGTTTCTTGGATTCGCGGCAATCGACCATGTGATCATGAAACAGATCGTAGTGACCGCTACACTTCCAAACTTGGGGGTGCATGATGATCGTGCTATCGAGCCCCACCATTTCGAAGGCCCTCGGGGCCGACTCGGGCTTCACCAATTCGTTGTGGCCGCTGATCATGTCGTGCCACCACGCGTCTTTGAGGTTTCGCTTTAGCTCGACGCCCAGCGGACCATAATCCCAAAACCCTTGGATACCACCATAAATCTCGCTGGATTGAAACAAGTAGCCACGTCGCTTGCACAACGACACGATTTTTTCCATCGACTTCATGATGCGTTTTACAGGGGAAAGAGGAAGGGGATCCGATTGAAACGAATCGCCAATCGTATGCCTTTTTCCTGGTTTCGACGAGAGTGGACAAAGCAAGCGGGACGTGCTTTGCTAAATCCGATCGCCAACCAACCCCTTTGAGCCATCCAAGACCACCAAACGAGCCATCCCAAGCTGCACATCGCGACTGGGTGCGACTGGGTGTCAGCCATTAGCGGAAAAGCCGATGTCCGGCGCGGCAGAGTGCGTCCGGTCTTAAGAAGATTACACCCCAGCAGCCCGCCGATTTAGCGACGGATAAAACCGCTGTCATACCCCACCGGCGAGGCGATCTGGGTAGCACCGCCTTGGGTGACGGGAATGGGTGCCGCGTTTAGATGCTGGCTGAGCGAGGCGATTCGCTCGGCGGCGGCCGGTTGCATGTTGTTCAGTGCCAAGCTGCGCTGGTAATTTTGCAAAGCCTGCTGCAGATCGCCCGATTTTTCACGCAGACGTCCTAACGCTAGCCATGCGCGAGCGTTGTTGGCATCTAATTGAACGGAATCTTCGAGATATTTTAGGGCCGTTTGGGGTTCACCATACTCTTCGTACAGGCGAGCCAGTTCGATCCGCGGTTCGGCAAAGGTCGGATTCTGGGCTGCCCAATTCTTTAGCAGGGCAAACGCACGATCAGCGCGTCCGGTGTCGACCAACAGCACGCCGAGACCGCGGTGGCAATCGACATGGTTAGGGTCGTAATCGAGACATTGGTTGTACAACGCTTCCGCCTGCTGGATCAATTCGCTTTCCCCACGCTGGTTCCCCAGCCGATGGGTGGTAGCCGCCAAATTGTAGTAACCGTCGGCATTATTTGGGTCGGTTTCGATGACCTGCTGGAACTGCTGCAGTGCCGCTGTGTACTGGCCCTGCTCGTAAAGCCGGGCCCCCTGAGCGTTTTTACCACTGGCGGCCCACTGGCAACCTGAACAGGCGAACAGTGAGATCGTGACCCACGATGCGAGCGAGCTGCAACGGCGAAAAGTGCGGGCTGCAGAGGCGACAGGATACGTTTGTCCAGTCATGAGATAAGTCATCCTGACGGGGGAGCGAAGCGATGTTCGGCGGCCATGCCCCGATAACCCCTCCAATTACGGTCGATTTTTGGAATTACGGTGCGAATTATGTCGGACGTTAGCAACGCAAGGATTCACAAGGCAATAGCGGAACTTTCGGTTCTAACGAATCGTCCAACAACGCCGCCGATCGAGAGAATCAGAGGTACGGTTAAAAGACCTCAAACCTGATCTAAACCCCGTACAGCAGACGATTTTCGTTGCTTGACGCTAAACCACAACTAGAATTCAGAACAGGCTCTGCGTACAGACACCCCAGTTCACCCAATTTACCCACAGCACGCATTTAAACTTTTTTGTAAGTCGAACCTCGCTCTGACCCGGGCGAGAACGATCGGCTTACAGCCCCAAGTCGTGGCTCCGAACCGAACCGTGACGCACCCTGTGCCAAAAGTTGGAAAGCTTTTCGCAGATTCCCAAAACACATTTTTGCCATTGCCATTGGCACTGAATAAGAGGCTGTTTGATGACCAACCGTAAATCGAGTGTTCGAGACGGTATCGAGAAAAAAGTTCGCAACTTGTCGGATCGATTGCGCATGAAGCGTCGTCGCAAGGAGCGTCGTTTGCTCTCCGAGACGCTGGAAACGCGTCAATTACTTGCGGGCCCTGAGTTGATCGGTGTGCAGAGTAACGAAGGGGATCTGTTTCGGGACTTCGAGACTCAGATCACCAATACGCTGCCAACGAGCGTGCCGGAATTGAACGTTTCGCCTCGCGAATTGGTGTTCCGGTTCAATGACGACGCGGTGATTTCGCCTGAAAGTCTGCAGGGAATTACGATCACTCGCGCCGGCAGCGATGGTTTCTTTGAAGCCGCCAACGCTACCACCGACTTGGGGACCAACGGCTCGGTCTTGGTCGAATTCCGCTCGCAAACCACGGGTGCTGCTGGAAACGGCACTCAAATCGTGTTTGCGACGAGCGATCGGGGCCCCAATGGCTTACCTGTCATCACCTCGGTCAACGCATCGGGCATTCAGCCGGTGATCACGCTGAATTTGAACAGCGCCACCGGTCGCCCCGCTACCGTTGCGGACTTGGTCAACGCGGTGAACAACACCGCCTCGGTGAACCAATTCATCAGCGTTCAACAGGTCAGCGGCGCCTCGCTAGCAAAAGTGGGTCTAAGCATTGACACCAGCCGCAGCTTGACGCTGACCGGGGCCAACGCCGCGCAAGCGCTGAGCGATTTGGGCACCAACGGAGCGGTCCGCGTCCGCTTGACTGCGACAGAAACCGGTTCCGCGGGAACGGGCACGCAAGTGATCGTCAAACAGCGAAACTTTGGCGGTTCCGCCTTGCCGCTGGTATTGGTCAGCGGAAACACGGTCGAGCTACAAGTCAACTCGACGCCTGGTTTTGAGACGACGATCGATCAATTTTTGCTCGCGATCAACAGCAATGAAGAAGCGTCACGTTTGGTGACTGGGTCGCTCGAATTTGGCAACGGCTCGACGTTGATGGGCAATCGCACTCCGACCTTTTCACCGCTCGTGCTTAGCGGTGCCAGCGATTCGGTGATCCAACCGGGTTACGTTGGTCTTGGCGATTCACCGCGTGAAGTGGTTTTCCGTTTCGCCGAAACGCTTCCCGACGACACCTACCGGATCGACATCAATGCCGCCGGCGCACTTGGATTGCGCAACGAAGATGGCGAATACTTTAACGATGGCATCAGCGTTAGCGGTCAGTTCACCGTCAACGTTGGTCCCAAGGTCTTGGCCGTGGTTCCTCAACCAGTCACTCGGTCGGCCAACGGAACGCTCACCTCGGCGCCCAACGTGATCGAGGTTCACGTGGATGGCGGCGATGTCAACGTCGCGACACTGGAACGTGAAGACCTGTACCGTCTGATCTACACACGAGACACGTTGACCAGCAGCGACGATTTCGAAATGGCTCCGACGTCGGCGGTCTACAATTCGTTGACCAAGGTCGTCCGTCTAGAATTCCCGAGTGCACTGTCACGGGTCGTCGACCCGCTTGGTAATGGCAGCACCTTTATTAAGGGTGCGGCGCGTTTGCGAATCGGTTCAAGCGAACCGATCAAGATCATGCCAACGCAAGTTCCAATCAACTCGGATCCTGCGGACAATTTCTCCAATGCGTTGAACCTGAACAACACTTGGACGATCAGCAGCAATCCCAACGCAGGCATTCAATCGGCACGTTTGACCAGCGAGATTCGCAACACCAGCAGCTACGGATTGAACCTTCCAGGCGAAGGCGTTCCGGGGACACGCAATTTGCGTCCGGACGATCCATCGCGACTTGACCGCACCATTCCGCTAGACGTGTTTCGCCGTGGAGCGGATTCCGAAGACGGCATCGCGGTGTTCCAATACAACTTCGTCAACAGTTGGTTGGGGGACGATCCGACAAAAGCCGGTATCGATGAAACGCGTGAATATTTCAACCTGATCACCGAACAGCAGAAGGCACGCGTTCGCGAAGTGCTGTCGCTGTTTAGCGAATATCTCGGCGTTCAATTCGTGGAAACCAACGGTGGTTTGACCGAAGCATCCTCCTTCTCGATCGCAGTGGGCGAACTGTACGGCGCAGACCCTCGCGTTAACAGTGCGACCGCGATCCGCAACCCCGATGGCACGGTGCAGACGACCGGCCCCGAAGCGGTCGTGGTGGCAACCCGTGACCGCAACGTCGACGGCATTGACGACCTTGTGGTATTGGACTTTCAAGACTTTGATCAATCGACCGACGATCAACTTGGCGGCGAATTCTTTCGAGGTGCATTCCTTGCCGTTGGACAATTGCTCGGCTATGGCTATGCCGATCACCTGCCCCAACCGGTAACGCAAAGCACCGAATCGGTACTCAATCCGGGCACCGACAACGAACCTGCATTCCCGAGCGTTGCCGACATTGTCAACGGACAATTCTTGTACCGTCCCGAGAGCAACGACATTGACGTGTATCAATTCACGTTGAATCAGCCAGGCAAAGTCAGCATCGAAACGATTGCCGAACGACTGCCAAGTGCAAGCTTGTTGAACACCGCGCTGCGTTTGTACAAACGCGACAGCATCACCGGCAAGTTCACCGAGGTGGCCGCGAACGACGACTACTTTAGTGATGATTCGCTGATCGAACTGGACTTGGAAAGAGGCACCTACGCGATTGGTGTCAGCGCTTCGGGCAATACGACCTATGATCCTGCAACCCCTGGCAGCGGATTTGGCGGCAAGAGCGAAGGCACGTACGAATTATCGCTATCGTTCCGCGCCAAAGAAGCGGACGGCATCAAGGACAATTCTGGCAATTCGCTCGATGGAGACCTGGATGGCAACCCGGGCGGACTATTCAACTTCTGGTTTGTGCCTAACGACCCGAACACGACGTTATTCGTTGACAAAGCGGCGACCAATCCCGACCTCAGCCGGGCGACTCCGAATCCGTATCTGAACTTGAAAGATGCCTTGGCGGCGGCCTTGCCGGGCGACACGATTCGTGTTGTCGGCAACGGCGGTGTCGATGGCGACGTCAGCACGTTGGAGGACAACTTTGCCTACCAAATCGGAAAAGACAATCGCGGGATCTCGCTTGCCGATGGCGATTCGATTGTCGTTCCCAAAGGCGTCAACCTCGTTATCGATGCGGGTGCCGTCTTCAAGATGCGACGCAGCCAAGTCTCGGTAGGCAGCACTGCACCGCTTGTCGATCAAAGCGAATCTTCGCTACAGATTTTGGGCACGCCAACATTGATCGGATCCAATGGACGGATCATCACCGACGCCAATGGGGTTGCGATCCCAGGCAGCGTGGTCTTCACCAGCTTCAATGACAACTTGGACCCAGACGTCCCCGACAGTGCGTCCAAGGGTGATTGGGGCGGGATCGATTTCCGCGGCGACATCGACTCTGCTGACGAGTCACGTAAATTTCTCGAAGATGAAGGCATCTTCCTCAACCACATCCAGTACGCCGATCTGCGTTACGGTGGCGGACAAGTGTCACTGAATGGTCGCCAAACGGTCATCAGCCCAATCGACATGGCAGTGACACGTCCGACGATCATCAACAGCAGCATCAGCGTGTCGGCCGACGCGGCGATGGCAGCCACCCCCGATACGTTTGCCGAGTCACGATTCATGACTTCGTCGGCAAGCGGCCCCGTGTTTACACCGGACTACTCGCGAGTCGGGCCTCACATTCGCGGCAACCAACTCGACGACAACACCATCAACGGTTTGTTTGTTCGCGTCGCCACGCGAACCGGCGGCCAGTTGCAACCGCTGACTGTCGGCGCTCGGCTTGACGACACCGACATCGTTCACGTTTTGACGGAAAACCTACAAATCACCGGTTCGGCTGGCGGTTTGGTTCAAACCGTTGACGCCCCGGTCAGCTTGCTCATCCGCGCTTCGTCAACGGACACCGCAGGCGAACCGCTCGAAGGCAATATGGTTGCCGGATCGTACCGCTACCGCATGACGTTCGCCACGTCTGGCGGAGTTGAAAGTGATGCGAGCCAGCCCACGGCGGCGTTTACGTTGCAAGACGACGGCGCGTTGCAATTGACGGGTTTACCAACCGTGCCTGCATCGTCAACGTTCACGTCACGGCGACTTTATCGTGCGACCGTTCAAGCCGATGGCAGTGACGGTCCCTACTTGTTGGTCGCCAGCTTGAATGCGAGCGACACTGCGTTTATCGATACGGCACTGGCAGGCAGCACCGCACTTTCGGCAACCACGGGCCAACGCACGGCGCGTCCCGATGCAGGACTAACCGTCGATCCCGGCACGATCATCAAACTCGATGGTGCTCGCATCGACGTGACCTTTGGCGCCCATTTCTATGCCGAAGGCACCGCCGAACGCCCCGTCATCATGACTAGTTTGGCCGACAACCGCTACGGTGCCGGCGGAACGTTTGACACCAACAGCACGAACACCACCGACGCGCTCAGCCATGGCGATTGGGCGGGACTTTATGTCGGCTTCGGCGGTGCAGCGTCGATCGATCACGCCGTGATCGCAGGTGGCGGTGGTATCTCTCGTATCCCTGGTGGATTCGCCAGTTTCAATGCCATCGAAGTTCACCAAGGCGAACTGCGTGTGGCGAACAGCCGCTTTGAAATGAACGATGACGGACGGGAAGTCGTCAATGTCGATGATCCCGACCGCGGAGGCCGTAGCGACAACGCGAGCGGCACCATCTTTGTTCGCGCCGCACAACCGGTCATTGCTAACAACACGTTTATCGGTGGCTATGGACCTGTCGGTACCTTCGACGTCAACAGTTTCTCGTTCAACGAAGTCACCGATGCTGGCCGCAGCACCGGTCGGATCGACATGGTTCGGTCCACGGGCAATAGCGGCCCGTTGATCCAAGGCAACCGCTTGGCACAAGACGAAGACCTTCCGGACACTGTCGATCGTTTCGGCCTAAACGGCATCGAAGTCCGCGGCGGTGCCGTGTCGACCGAAGTCGTACTAGACGACGTCGATATTGTCCACATCGTTCGTGACACGATCGAAATTCCGAACCAACATATCTACGGTGGCATGCGTCTAGAAAGTGACGCACGTGGAAGCTTGGTCGTAAAGTTTGAAGGTGCCACTGCCGGCATCGTGGCGGGTGGAAATCTGCAAACATCCGAAGATCAGTTCCAGGACATTGCCGACCGTATCGGCGGCAGCTTGCAAGTCGTGGGCCATCCCGATTTCCCCGTCGTGTTGACCGCGTTGGTCGACGATACGATTGGTGCTGGATTCCGACCTGATGGCAGCCCTTCGGTGGACACCGATGCCAATGGGATTCGCCAATCGATCTTGTCGTCTCAAACCACAACAACAGCGACGCCTCCGGGGCTTCCCGTTGGCCCTGAGTACGACCGCACCGATCGCGAAGTCGACAACGGCACTCGCATCGACAACGACATTGACCCGAACGTCATTGGATTCTTCGAGGGCACCGTTACCGATGGCAACGAGGCCACGAACATCTCGGTCACGGGAATCGATCAAGCGACTGCAACGCGGTTGCAACAACAGAACTACGGTTTCCTCGAAACCACCGTGGTGGACATTGACTATCTAACCGGAGCTGGAATTCCGCTGCGGCTTGCCGACACCACGTTCCGCTTGAGCCAAACGACGATCACCCGTCCCGCTCAGCTGATTTCCGAAGACACGGTCATTAGCGAAGGGACGTTCAACATGTTGAACAACACCGCGACTGACCCACGTCCGGTGAATTGGGTTGCCACGACGTTCTTCTTGGACAATCGTGCGGTGATGTACACCACGGTCGAGTTCTTTACGCCGGACAATCGTGACTTCGGTGACAACATCATCGACAATATCCAAGTCATCAACTATCTCGATGCAGACGTCGGCAATGGCAACTCGGATACGCTTTACAGTGTTGGCGTTCCCGGGGAACAAGATTTCCGCGCGATGACAATCAACGGGCAAAACCGCGTTGGTTTCAGCCATGGTGGTATCTACGTCAACGACGGAACGAACCAGTTCAACGCGACCTACGATGGCTGGATGGCCGACGATGCGGCTCGCTTGCTAACTGCGGTTGATACGGAAAACACCAACTTCACCGTGTTGGGTGACATCGACCAAGCGTTGACCGCGCAGGCCAACGATCCGTTGTTCCCCAACGCCACCGCTGCGTTTGGCATTGGCGACATCGGAACCAGTTTCGCGTGGACACTCGACTCGGCTCAGGACCGAGCCAAAGTCACTAGTTTTATCGAATGGATTCCAAGTGACCCGGCGAACCCGTTTGTAGTCCAATTGCCGCTGAATATCGAAGGCAGTGGCGACTGGGACGGCATTACGATTCGCGAAGCGGCTGCTGACCGCAACGTTTCAATCACCACCGAAAACGAGCCACGCAACGTGGGCGTTTCGGATACCAACCCGACTCCGGGTCAGTCTCAGTTCCTCGGCGAACTCGCCCCGAACCAAACTTCGGGCGACGAGAATCGCCGGCTTGGATTTATCGTTGACGGTTCGATCAGCCAAGCCAGTGATATCGACGTCTATTCGTTCATTGGTGAAGCGGGAACGCAAGTTTGGTTGGACATCGACCGAACCGATATGCGACTCGATACGATCATCGAACTGATCGATGCGAACGGCAACACGTTGGTGTTGTCGGACAACTCGATGGCCGAGTCCTTGGGGACTCAAAACCGTTTGGTGGCTCCGGATGGTCGATTCCCAGCGGCCAATGCTCGCTCGCTGAACCTGATCTCTGCCAACGACCCGAACATCACCACGCAAGATCACCAAGATTTGTTTTCGACGAATCCACGCGATGCAGGAATGCGACTGATTTTGCCGGGTGAAGCAGGACAACGAAACCTGTATCACGTGCGAGTGCGAAGCAGCAGCGTCGAATCGGGATCGAATCAATCCTTGGTCGTCTCGGGCCAATCGGCTGCGTCGGTGCCATCGAGCCTGCGTCGTGGATTGACATCGGGCTCGTATCAAATGCAAATCCGTTTGCAAGAAGTGGACGAGCATGCGGGAACCCAAGTCCGCTTTAGCGATGTGCGATTCGCGGTCAACGGCATCCAAGTGATCGGCGGCCCGATCCACAGCCCACTGGCTGGGGACGAATACGAACTGGATACGGCAAACGACACCTTAAGTGCAGCCCAACGTCTCGGTCTGTACTCGGTCGCCATCGACGACCAAAACCTAGTGGATGCGAATGGCAATCCAATTCTCGATGCCAATGGCAACCCCATCGCTGCTCGCAACAACGGACCGCTGTCGAGCGACCGATTGTCCAAGACCATCGGGGGTGTAATTGACAGTTTGACCGATGTGGATTGGTACGAGTTCGACATCAAGTACGAAAACTTGACTCGCGATAATGCCGCGTTGTACCTTGCCACCGCATTTGACCTCGATTACGCCGACGGTTTGGCACGAACGGACACCGCGATCTATGTGTTCAACCAAGCGGGTGAATTGGTGCTGATCGGCACCGACAGCAACATTGCTGACGACCAACCGCTTGGCAGTGCCAATGCGGAAGATTTGTCACGCGGATCCTTCGGAACGGGCGACCCCTTCATCGGATCGGCTGAATTGTCCGAAGGCATCTACTACGTTGCCGTATCGAATCAGCAACGTGTTCCACAACCAATGGATCAATTCTTTGATCCCAACTCGACCAACCCGCTATTGCGTTTGGAGCCAATTGATTCGGTGCGGCGAGTTGTCGAAGAACACTTCGAGGCCATTCCGGTCAGTGGTACTGCGTCGACTCCACAGTTCCCGGTTCTGTTCGACCAAAATTCGATCATCGACTACACGTTCGATGACGTCATGCTGTACGTCAACACCGGCAGCGGACTGTTCTTGGTCAACCCGTACACCGGAGCGGCGTACACGTCGTCGACTCAGGGCGGCGGGTTCCTTGGCAACTTCGGAGACGAAGTTCGCGACGTGGCCTTCGGAAGCAACGGCGAACTGTTTGCCTACACCGGATTCAGCAATCGCCAGCCCGCCGACAACGCATGGGCTTACTACAGCATCGACACGGCGACGGCAGCACTTGGCACCCCGATTACGGTCGGGGGTGGCATTACCACGCATCACTTGAGCAGTCCACCGCCTGTCATTCAGCCCGGGCAATTTGCGGACTTGAACGTCGCAAGTGACGATGGTTTGGAAGTCGAAGCGATCACGATTCGCGAATTCCTTAATGCCGAGACCGGTTTCTTGGTGGGCAATCGTCCGTTCCCACAGAACGGTTTGGCCTACACGACGAACATTCTGTATGGATTCAACGAGAACACCGGCTTAATCAACGGCGGAAACTTTAACCTCGACCGCAACATTCCGGGTGCGGGTACAAGTCGACGCGAAATCGGGCAAATCGACACTGCGGCTCCGACCGGTGCCCGACCGCTACAACTCGGTTTTACAGCCGCGACGGAAGTGAACTCAGCAGGAATTGCCACGCAAAGTCTGTTCGACGGCGACCGATTTACCTTGACCAATCAAGTTGAAACCGTCACGTTCGAGTTCGACCAAGGCTTCACGCTCAGCATCGACAATTCGCCGCTGACCAATCCTGACGGTACTCCGGGCAATCCGCGAACGATTCCGTTTGGTGACACAGTCTTGATCAAATTGCCAGGCCAAGTCGCCAAGGTATTCGAATTCGTCAGCGATCCGGCGAACGTGACTGGAACCAACATTCCCGTTGTGATTTCGGCCAACCTCGGCCCCGAGGCGTTGATCGAACGATTGGCGTCGGCGATTCGCGGTGCAGGCGTATCGGTTTCAGCGGCCGGAACCCAGTTGTCGGTTCCTAACGCGGAAACGGTCACGATCCAAACCAACCCGCTTACGACCTCCACCAGCCTCGTTCTCAGCGGAACCCCAGGGGTTGAAAGCGGTAACTTCCGTATCCCGTTGTTCCCGACCGACACGGCCGGAGTGGTGGCACAACGTATTGTCAATGCAGTCGACCAAGCCAACGCGGCAGGCGACCTACCCAACGTCAATGCATTCATTGACGCCGGAGCCAGCGACGCTCACTCGGTTCGTATCGTCGGTGGATTCATCGGCGACCCCGTCGGCAGTGCAGCAAGTTTGCCAACGGGCAATTTGACTGCGGGCGGCTTGCCAACCGGCGGGACGGTGACCGGTGTCGAATTGGTCAACAACAATCTGTATGCGATTACCGACACTGGGGGCTTGTTCGTTGTTTCATCAGGCGAACTCGCTTCGGCGGTCGGAAACCGCACCGTGGGAAGCTACGTCCTCTCAGCGACCGACTTGGTCGGCATCAACTTCACCGGTCTGCGTGCAGGCCCCGCCAGTGTTGAAGATGGCGAACTGCGTCAGATCTTGTTCGGTGTGACTGGCGGCGGTGACATCTACGCGTTCAACACGCGTGGTGAGTTGCAACCGGTCTTCGCGGGCGGCCGATCGATGATCTCGACCGGTATCGGCGGTGCCCTGGGATTGGACTTCAGCATCCTGGACTACAATCTGTGGCATGTCACCGAGCGTCGTGCTACCGACCCGGGGCATGGTGTCAGCAGCAACTTCAGCGACACTCGCCAAAGCAGCATTGGTGGAAACAGCTTGGCGTTCAACTTTGAAAACACCGCTGAATTCCGGAGCAAATACGCTCATCCGGCAGAGGTTCCTGACGGAACGCGACTGGACGGAACCAGCATTGTTAACACCTACAACATGCCTGGTGGAGCGAAGGGCGAAGTCCAAAGTAACACCTTTGACCTTTCGGGATACGCGGCAACCGATTTGCCGACGCTTTACTTCAGCTACTTCTTGGACGCTGACGATGTCGCCGACATCAACGGTGCCCGCGATTCGCTACGCGTCTACATTGTTGATGCGAACGGCGTCGAACATCTTGTCGCCAGCAACAGTGACTTCCGCAACACTGGCGAAAACGACGATGAATTTGATGACCCATCGGCGATCAGCCTGAGCACCGGATCGTTGTACGACGACGACATCGATGTCGAAGTACAGCAACTGTTTGACAACACCGGCAGTTGGCGTCAGGCACGCGTGCCATTGCAACCGTTTGCGGGCCAATCCAATTTGAGCATGCGAATTGAGTTCTCGACCGCTGGTAAAACGGCGACCGGAACCCCATCGATCCGTGCGGTTGCAGGCAAAGGGTTGGTCGAAAATTCGCAACTCGTCGTCAATGGCGAAGCGTTCGCAATCGACTTGGCTCCCGCCGTCAGCGCCCCGTCGGGACGTCAACTCGCGGCACTGTATGGTCCCGATCCGAACGCGGTCGCCGTGATCACCGTCGACGGGCAACAATACGTGCTGGACGATGGCGTTCGCCCCGTCGCCGCGGACCAAATCCGCATCGACTTGCTGGCATCGCAACCGACGGGAACCTCGCTCGAGGACCTGAGTTCGAGCCAAATCGCATCATTGATCGCGGACACGGTCGACCTGAAACGTCTGGTGCCTTCGGGTGCCGTATTGGCGACTCGCTACTTGGATCCTGATTACCGAGAAGTGATCGAGTACGCTGGCCAAACCTTCATCCTGAACGATGGCACACGACCGGTCGCAACGAACGAAGTCAGTGTGGATCTGATCGATCCATTATCGAACGTGACACTGGACCAACTTTCTCAGCTCGAGATTGCGGCGGCCTTGTCGCTGGCGGCTGGATTGCCACTGCCAGAATACAACGTGATTGAAAACTTCAATTTCTCGGACCCAAGCGACACTCCTGGTGTTACCGGCGAGCGTAACGACTTGCTGTACCAAGCCACGCCACTGCCTTACTCGGGCGGCAACGCCACGATCAAGGGAACCGGTCGGATCGGTACGGTCGACGCACTGGGCAATCCGTCGAATCTGAACGACGTGGACCTGGTGCGTGCGGATGTCACCGCAGGAACCACCATTTTCGTTGACGTCGACTTGGTCACCAATCCCGCCTTGAACGCTGCCGTTCGCTTCTTTGACGCCAAAGGCAACGAGTTGCCTGGGTTTGTCAATCAAGCACGCGATACGATTCAGGTCACAGCAACGCAAAATGGTCCGATCTTTATCGGCATCAGCGGTATTGGAAACTCGACCTACGATCCTCGCATTGCAGGTACCGCTCAAACCGGCCAAATCGATTCCTACACCGTTTCGGTCAATTTCCTATCGCCGATCACTGCACGAACCGACGGCAATTTGATCGAAGTCGACGGCACGGCCACGATCACGTCTTCATCGCCAAGCTTGCTGCCCGTCAGCGGACAACAAGTTTTGACGGGTCGCCCGATCCAGGTCAGCCGATTTGATACCGCCCCGCAAGTCGCCCAAGCGATCTCGCTAGCCTTGGCGGATCGATTCAGCGATGGCGACACCTCGTTCACTCCGACGTCCGGTGCGATGGTGCGAACCGGTGCTCTGACGATCAACGACTTCGGACCGTTTGTGAATGAGCAGCTGCGTTATGGCGATCAATTCGCGGCCGGATTCCTTGCCGGAACCGCGGACAACAATCACGAAGGCGTGTTCATTGACGACATCATTATCGGCTTCGCCGAGCGTGGTGAACTCGCGACCAATTCGCGTGCGGTCAGCCCGACCGAAACGTTTGTCGAAGACGGAACACGATTCTTCACCTCGACACCACGGCCGACTCAACCTACTGTGACGGGCGCGTATCAACTGGAGATTCGTGACGCCAGCGAATATGTCGACAGTGAAGCAGCAGAACAGTTCCGCACGTTTGACACCAATGATCGTTTGACCGATGGCTATGCATTGCGAACGTTCTCTGGAAACGAGTTGATCGATGGTGCCACGTTCACCGTGGGATCTGCGGGTGCCGCGATTCAGTTCGAGTTTGATTTGACGAACGAATTTGGTGTTAGCGACGGACTCAATTCGCCAAACTCGCAAATCCCGATCGTGGTCAGCGAATCGGCGACGTCGAACGAAGTGGGCACTGCCATCATGAACGCCCTTCGTGCCTCGGCGGTCCGCCAGGTATTGGGGCTGGATGCCAACGGAGCCAACGGCAGTCTCAATGACAATCGCATCAACGTGTATGGCGACGTCACGATCACCGATGACGGCACCGCGTTTGATTCGATCGAAGTCTTTGGATTACGGGGCGACAGCAACCGTGATCGCAATGACCAAGGTGTGATCATCATCGAAAACAGCCGATTCCTCTTCAATGCCGATGCCGGCATCGAACTGAATCGAGGTGCCGAATCGCGCGTGCAAGGGGTCAACCAAGCCGACCAACTGCCTGCGGCGATCGTTTATCCTCGCAACCTGGTCGAGCTGAACAGCAACGACTTGCTGCCTGGCGTCGTGGTGCAAAGCAACGTGTTGGCGTTTAACGCAAACGCGGGCGTTCGTATCACAGGGCTAGGACCTAACGGTGGAACGCAAAGTAATCCGATCGCCTTTGATCGAATTTTGAACAACACGATCGTGGGCGGTAACGTCAACCGACCCGATGAAGCGTTCCCAGACATTTTCAACGACTTGCTGTTTGACAAAGGCGAGATTTCCTTTGCCGACACGGTTGTTAGCTATACCGCCGGTGCCAACGTCTCCGCCGGTTTTGATAATCCGCAAAAAGCACTCGGGGCTCCCGATGTTGTCGGCCGCGGACTCGAACCAGTCGACGGCGAATTCACTACCTCGCTCGGACGCCGCGGCGTGTTGACGGTCGGTTTCACCGACAATTACTTGACCGGCAGCGGCGATGCTCGACCTGACTTGGTGATCTTTGAAACGGGGTCCATCGAAGGGGTTTCCGTGGCGGTCAGCCGTGACGGCGTCAACTTTATCAATGTCGGCGTGGTCGCAGGCATCGATGCCACGATCGACCTGGACGCATTCGGTTTCAATGCACAAGACCGCTTCGGGTTTGTGCGGTTGACCGACCTCGGCCAAGGCACCTCCACCACCGGTGCGGTGGGTGCCGATATTGATGCGGTGGGTGCATTGTCAACCGTCGCAGCGGACATCTATGTTCCCGGCAGCCAAGGGATTGTGGTTCAACAAGGAGCCGCACCGACACTGCTGAACAACGTGATCGCAAACGCTCAAACCGCGATTGCAATCGACGATGCCAGCCTGCAGACCGTGATTGGTGGAACCACCTATTACCGAAACGCCACGGATGCTCGCAGCAACCAAACGGATGCTCGAGGTGCATTTGCACAACAGATCAACTCGTCACAAGAAGTCTTTATCGATCCGGTTCAACTGGTATTCACGCCACGAGCCGGCACGCCACTCATCGACAGCTCGATCGATTCGCTAGAAGACCGACCGTCGCTGATCACCGTACGCGGTGCAATTGGGTTGCCACCGAGCCCGATCATTGCTCCGTCATTCGATGTTAACGGTCAATTGCGAGTCGACGATCCTGACGTGGAAACCCCCTCAGGTATCGGCGAACGGGTGTTCAAAGATCGTGGTGCCGAAGACCGTGCGGATGAAGTCGGACCGCGGGCTATCCTGGTATCGCCACGGGCTCCGGACATCGGACTTGACGGCGGCCAAGTGGTTACCGGCCGAGGCGACATCTTTGATGCATTTGATATTCAATTGATCGACGGCATCGCCGGTGCGGACCCAACCCCAGGGGTGGGCATCGATGATGACAGCGTCACAGGCGATGCAATCCTGGTCACCCGAGACGGGCAAACGCTGGTCGAAGGAATCGACTATCGATTCGGCTACGACCCATCGAACAATGTCATTCGCTTGACACCGCTGGCGGGAGTTTGGCAAGACAATTCGGTCTATGTCATTCGCTTGCTCGACTCGACCGACGCCGTCCTTCGGGTGCAAACCGGATCGAATTACTCCGACCGCGCCCTGACAACGGTGATTGGTTTGGATGGTTCGTTCACGACACTCGAAGCCGACACGGGGATCAATATCGTGGTCGCTCCGAGCTTGTTTGGAGCGAACATCGATGGACAATCGATCCGAGTCTTTGACGGACAAAACGAAGTCACGTTCGAATTTGACACCGATGGTCAAACCAGTGGTGGTTTCGGAACTGCAAGCACCGTTGCCGTACCGGTAGCCACGACCCTGAGTGTCAGCCAGTTGACGGCGGCCCTCGCCAATGCGATCAACGCATCGATTTTGAACCTGGATGCCACTGCACTGGATAATCAAATCCAATTGCTCGGCGATTCCACACTCGCTTCGGCCACGCCGCTGAGTGACGTGTTCACGGTCACTGTTACCAACACCACGTTCACGATGACCTCGGCACTGTTTGGTGCGGCCGACGGCGAAACCGTGACCGTCTTTGACGGCACGAATTCGCTGACGTTCGAGTTTGATTCCGATGGAACTCAAAACGATCCCAACAGCGTCCTCGTGCCTGTGATCGTTACTGATTCCACGCAACAATTGGCCGAAGCACTCAATACCCAGATCCAAGCATCGGGATTGAACCTCACATCATCGGTGCTGAACAACCGTGTGGTGATCTTGGCCGACTCGCCGCTCGCCAACGGATCGACGCTATCGGATAACATCCGCGTGACCAATACGATCAGCGGCCCTGCGATTGGAACGGCAGCCGGATTTGGGCTTCGTGTGCCAAACACCTTGGCGAACGTCAGCGATGACATCGCCGACGGCCAAACCTTTGTCATCCAACGCGGTGCAACTCTGGTTCGAACCTTCGAATTGGATTCCGGAAACGGCGTGATCACCCCGGGTGCGATTCCCGTGGTAATTGGGGCGAACCCCACGCTTGATGGCATCGCGGATGCGTTGGTACGAGCCATTGCGGGTGCGGGATTAGGACTGAACCCTGAAAACATCGGCGACGGCCGAGTCACGCTGGGTGGCGATGCCAACTACGCAGTGGACCTGAGCAACACAGCTCTGCAACTGCTGGCATCCGCTGGCCAAAACGCGACGATCCCTGTCGTGATTCCAATCGATGCCACGATCCAAGAAGTGGCAGAGTTGTACCAAGCCGCGATCCAAAGCATCGGACTGCCCAATGTTACGATCGCGATTGTCGGCGACCGCTTGATCATCGATGGCGTCGGAACGGTGACCGGCAGCGGTGCCGTGACTCAGCCGATCATTCGCGATGACGTCGGCAACTTGCTGCAAAGCAACACGACGGCGGGAACCACCGAATTGGTCGTGTTTGTCGGAGGCGGAGCCGATTACGGTGACGCACCTGCACCGTACAAATCGCTCGAAGCCGACGGTGGCCCTCGCCACAACGTGATTTCGAACCTGTATCTCGGTCGCGGTGTAACACCGGATGCCGATGCTCAAGTTCCCGATGGGGATCGCAATGACGATGGCATTCGTGTCAACGGTGCGGTACGGCCTGGGTTCTCGACCACGTTCTTGGTCGATATCAACCTGCCGTCGGACCCAAGTGACACAACGCCACTGCAGGCTCCCGGCGTGTTCTACCTGGACGCTTGGTTCGATTGGGATGGAGACGGCGTCTTCGAAGAAAGCGAAGTCAAACGCTTTGGTTCGGCTGGTAGCGGTCGTCCGCTGGTCGGAGTCGGGGCTGGAAACACGATTACGGTCGATGTTCCTAACAACGCCAAGATTGGCGAAATTTACGCTCGATTCCGAATCAGCGAAGACAGCAACCTTGGCTCGCTCGGCGTTGCCACTAGTGGTGAAGTCGAAGACATCAAACTGTTTGTCTCGAGCAATCCGTTCCGCAATCCAATCAACCGAAATGACGTCAACAACAACGGTGTCGTCACTCCGCTGGATGCATTGCAGATCATCAATTCGCTCAACCGAGCGGGAGCGTCGACGATCCGTTTGGATCAACCGACGCCAACCGATTTGCCACCGTTCCCTGATACCAACAGCGACGGTGTCGTCACGGTTTCCGATGCACTGAACGTGATCAACGAGCTTAACTTGAACCGCAACACGTTCAGCGGTTCCGGTGAGCAGGTGAGCACTAGCACCCGCTACGTGCCGACGGCCGATGGCGTCTACGCTTCCGGAGCGACCGCGGTCGGTGACCTGCTCGTTGCTGAAGCGAACGAAAACGCCGCAGTACGACAGGATCCGGTTTCCAGTATCGCAGCCGAAGGTGAATCGTCCAAAGCGAGCGTGTTTGATCACATCGCCGTGGCGAATCTTGATTCGAT
>TARA_R110002073_G_scaffold20783_7_pt1 | contig 23918 bp, 25 predicted proteins | sample TARA_R110002073 | Tara Oceans TARA_R110002073 (sample SAMEA4397174) | marine metagenome | biome: Polar Biome; feature: [DCM] deep chlorophyll maximum layer (ENVO:01000326); material: water (ENVO:00002006), including particulate matter (ENVO:01000060) such as... | depth 40 m | reverse complement strand
ACCCGATGCTTGTCGCCCTTAGCGTCGTTGGCATGATGATGATGGTCAGTGCCGGTGACCTGATGACCCTGTATATGGGGTTGGAGCTGCAATCGCTGGCGCTTTATGTAATTGCGTCGCTGCGGCGTGACAGCGTGAAATCGACCGAAGCCGGGTTGAAATACTTCGTCCTGGGCGCATTGTCATCGGGGTTGTTGCTGTATGGCGTGTCGTTGGTTTATGGCTATGCCGGGACGACCCAGTTCACCGGGGTGATGTCTGTTGCAAAAACCGGCGAGACATCATTGGGGTTGCTGTTTGGGATCGTGTTCATCGTATCGGGCCTTGCGTTCAAGGTATCGGCAGTGCCGTTCCATATGTGGACACCCGATGTTTACGAAGGTGCACCTACGCCTGTGACGGCGTTCTTTGCCACTGCACCCAAAGTCGCGGCAATGGCGTTGTTTGCCCGCGTGCTGCATGACGCATTCGGTAATGCTATTCCGGATTGGCGCCAGATTGTCGGGCTGCTTTCGGTGCTGTCGATGTTTCTGGGCGCGATTGCCGCGATTGGCCAGACCAACATCAAACGGCTGATGGCCTATTCCTCCATCGCTCACATGGGCTATGCGTTGATCGGTCTGGCTGCCGGTACCCAACTGGGCATAAAGGCCATGCTACTATATCTGGCCATTTACGTGACCATGAATATCGGTACCTTTGCCTTTATTCTTGGCATGGAAAAAGACGGCCAGCCCGTCACCGATATTTCGGCGTTGAACATGTACGCCAAGCGCGCCCCGGGCAAGGCGCTGGCGATGCTGGTATTGCTGTTCTCGCTTGCCGGTGTGCCGCCGATGTTGGGGTTCTTTGCCAAGCTCGGGGTTTGGCAGGCCGGTGTGGATGCGGGCCTGATCTGGTTGGTGACGGCCAGTGCGATCGCGTCGGCGATCGGTGCGTACTATTACCTGCGCATCGTGTTCCTGATGTATTTCGGTTCTGAAAACGATGACCGTCTGGACGAAGGCAAAAGCGGTTTGCTGTCCACCTTCCTGTTCGCGTCGGCAGTGATAATGGTTGTCGGTATCGTGAACACCTTCGGTGTCGAAGGTGCCGCAATCTCTGCCGCTGCGACGTTGGTGAACTGATCCGTTGATGGACCCGGTGAATCCAAAAGCCGCTGAAACAGGGTCGTCCGCCGCATCCAGTCGCAGTCTGTCCAAGCCGGGGGCGTCATGGCCCGACGGCTACGGACGCTTGATATTCGACAGTGTTGATTCCACGCTCAGCGAAGCAGCGCGGCGCGCTTCCGAGCTGACGGGCCCCACCTGGATCCTGGCTCAAGAGCAGACCGCGGCACGGGGGCGGCGGGGGCGATCCTGGGCCACGCCACGCGGCAACTTCGCGGCCACCTTGATGTTGCGCCATGGCGAAGAACCCTCCAGCGCGGCGTTGCGCAGTTTTGTGGCGTCGCTGGCGCTGCGTCGGGCGTTCGTGGCGACAACGCGTGACGAAAGTGCTTTTGCTCTTAAGTGGCCAAATGACGTTCTGTTGAACGGGGGTAAGGTCGCCGGCATCTTGCTGGAAAGTATCGGCGATCATCTGGCTATCGGGATCGGGGTGAATCTGGCACATGCTCCGGGTGCCGATCAGGTAGAGGCCAACGCATTACGCCCGGTCTCTTTGGCCGGGGAAACCGGGGTCACGGTCACCCCGACCGCGTTTCTGGACGTATTGGCGAAAGAATATGCTGAATTGGAACAGCAATTCCGGACCTATAGCTTTGCGCCGATCCGGACGGCGTGGCTGGCCCATGCCGCCCGTTTGGGCGAACAAATCGTGGCACGCACGATGAAAGACGAAACCCGCGGCGTGTTCGAGGACGTGGACACCATGGGAAATCTGATACTGCGCACGCCCAAGGGGCGTGTGTCGATAACGGCGGCGGATGTGTTTTTCTAACTTCAGCGGAGGGCTGTCTCATGCTTTTGGCAATCGATTGCGGCAATACCAATACTGTTTTCTCGGTTTGGGACGGTGAACGGTTTTTGGGCACCTGGCGCACGTCGACAGAATGGCAGCGCACGGCGGATCAATATTATGTCTGGCTGAGCACGTTGATGCGGTTTCAAAAGGTAGAGGCCGACATCACCGATGTCATCATCAGCTCGACCGTGCCGCGGGTGGTGTTCAACCTTCGTGTTTTGGCGGACCGATATTTCAACACACGACCAATCGTTGTCGGAAAGCCGGAATGCCTATTGCCGGTCGATGTCCGTGTCGACGCCGGTACGGCCGTGGGGCCGGACCGGTTGGTAAATACCGTGGCCGGTCACGATCTTTACGGCGGGGATTTGATCATCGTGGATTTCGGAACCGCCACAACCTTTGATGTCGTGGCCAGCGACGGGGCTTATATCGGCGGGGTGATCGCTCCCGGCGTGAACCTCAGCCTCGAGGCACTGCACAACGCCGCCGCGGCCTTGCCGCATGTGGATATCTCCAAGCCGCAGGCTGTAATCGGCACAAATACCGTGGCCTGCATCCAATCTGGTATCTTTTGGGGTTATGTCGGCCTCGTACGTGAGATATGTGCGCGGATAAAGGCGGAACGTGACCGCGAAATGCGCGTGATCGCTACAGGCGGGCTGGCCCCGTTGTTTCAACAGACAGTAGATCTGTTCGATGCCTATCAAGATGATCTGACAATGCACGGTTTGACCGTGATTTATACTTATAACAAGGATACCGCTTAGTCATATGAGCAGCGAAAGATTGATCTACCTGCCCCTCGGTGGGGCGGGTGAAATTGGCATGAATGCCTATGTTTATGGCTACGGAAAGCCCGGCAAGGAGCGACTGATCGTGGTCGACCTTGGGGTGGCGTTTCCGGACATGGACACAAGCCCCGGCGTGGATTTGATCATCCCCGATATCGCCTGGCTGGAAGCCCGTCGCAACCAGATTGAGGCGATCTTCATCACACACGCACACGAAGACCACGTGGGTGCCGTGGCCCATACCTATGACCGTTTGCGCGCGCCGATCTATACGCGCAAATTCACCGCGAATATCGCCAAGCGCAAGATGGGTGAGTACGGCCACCCTGAGGATGCCGTGACGACCGTCGCCCCTTGGCCCGCGCAAACCACGGTTGGTCCGTTCACCGTGGGCTTTTTGCCGATGTCTCACTCGATCCCTGAATCGTCGTCCTTGGTGATCGACGTGGCAGGGGACCGTCTGATCCACTCGGGTGACTTCAAGATAGACATGACACCCGGTGTAGGCGAACCCTATGATCCCGACGTATGGGCAGAAGTGTCTAAAGACGGCATCAAAGCGTTGATCTGTGACAGCACCAACGTGTTTTCGCAGCATGCCGGTCGGTCCGAAGCGACGGTCGGCCCCGAGATCGAAAAACTGCTCGGTTCGGCGCAAGGCATGGTTGTGGCGACAACGTTTGCATCCAACGTCGCACGGGTGAAAACCTTGGCCGATGCGGGCGAACGGGCAGGGCGTTCGGTTGTTTTGCTTGGGCGCGCGATGAAACGCATGGTTGAGGCGTCGCTGGAGACCGGCGTGATGAAAGACTTTCCGCCCGTGGTCAGCCCCGAGGAAGCGCGTGGTATTCCGCGTGAAAATCTGATGCTGTTGGTGACAGGATCGCAGGGGGAACGTCGTGCGGCCTCGGCGCAGTTGGCGCGCGGAAAATACATGGGGCTTGAGATGAAGGAAGGGGACATGTTCCTGTTCTCGTCCAAGACCATCCCTGGTAACGAACGTGGCGTGATCAAGGTGATCAACGCGTTTTCCGAAATGGGCGTCGATGTCGTCGATGACAGTTCTGGTCTCTATCACGTGTCCGGCCACGCCAACCGCCCCGATCTGGAAACGCTGCACGATGTAGTAAAGCCGCAGATCCTGATCCCGATGCACGGTGAACACCGTCACCTGCGCGAGCATGTGAAAATCGCCAATGCAAAGGGAATGAAAGGCGTTCTTGCCGTGAATGGCATGATGATCGACCTGTCAGGCAACGAACCAAAGGTTGCAGAATATGTTGACAGCGGTCGTACCTATATTGATGGATCGACTCAGATTGGTGCGCTGGACGGGGTCGTGCGCGACCGTATCCGCATGGCTTTGAACGGACATGTAACCGTGACGGTCATTCTAGACGAGAATGACGAAGCTTTGGGTGACCCTTGGGTCGATACGATGGGCTTGCCCGAACAGGGAAGGTCCAAAGCATCGCTTGTGGACGTCCTGGAGGCTGATTTGGGTCAGTTCCTTGGCCGTGCCAACGCCAAGACGTTGCGCGACGATGACAAGCTGCATGATGGGTTGAAGCGCACTGTGCGCCAATCCGCAAATGACGAGATCGGGAAAAAACCCGAAGTAACGATCGTGGTCAGCCGATTAAGTTAAGACTGTTTCGATTACCCAGGAAGCGCCGCGCAGGTCACAGGGCCCGCGCGGCGTCTTGCGTTTATGGGCCGGCTTGGACACCAAGCGCTGGATGCGAAAAAGGCGCAGAGAATACCCTGCGCCTTTGTGAATTCAGATATTGATCGACGATGATCTATTTGTTGCGCTGCTCAAAGCTCAGTTCGATAAATTCGGGCGTATGGTCGCCAAGACCCACAACCCGGTTGTCATTGCGGCCGTTTTGCTGACGATTGTTGTCGTTGCGATTGTTGTCGTTGCGCCCACCACGTCCGCCCCGGCGATTTTGGTGTTGCTTGTCATCTTGCGGCTTGTCGTCCGGCGCTGGTGCCTTTGCTTGGGCTTGCGGTTCGGCTTTCACCTCTGGCGATGCCTCCGCTTTCGGCGTATCGGCTGCGCTGCTCTTGTCCTCAACTTTTGCGGGATCAGGCTTCTTTCGGCTGCGGGTTCGTGTGCGCTTGGGCTTTTCCGGTTTCGCGGTGTCCTTCGCGGTATCGTCCTGTGAAGCGTCTTCGGATGCCGGCTTTTCAGCTTTGGTGGCGTCCTTGGCCGTTTCCTTGGCCGGCTTCGCGGCGGGCTTGTCACCCAACGGGTTCTCTACGCGGGGAATCTCGCGCTGAACCAAGCGTTCGACATCAGCAAGATTTTTTTCATCTCGCGGAACGCAGATCATGATCGCCTTGCCATCGCGACCGGCGCGGCCTGTGCGGCCAATACGGTGCACATAGTCTTCGGCGTGAGAGGGGACGTCAAAATTAAACACGTGACTGACCGATGGCACATCAAGACCCCGTGCAGCCACATCCGATGCCACAAGAAAACGGAGATCGCCGTTACGGAACCCGTCAAGGGTTTTGGTACGCTGACTTTGGTCCAGATCACCGTGGATGGGCGCGGCGTCATAGCCATGCTTTTTCAGGGACTTGGCAACTGCGTCCACATCCATCTTGCGATTGCAAAAGATGATCGCGTTGGTGCATTTGTCGCCTTCGGCATCAATCAGCGCCCGCAGGACTTTGCGCTTTTCGGTGGCTTCGCGGTCTTTGCGTGACGCGGTCAGCATCAGCACGCCTTGTTCGATGTTTTCGCCTGTGGTGGCCTGGCGTGCGACTTCAACCCGCACGGGGTTAGACAGGAAGGTATTGGTGATACGTTCAATCTCGGGGGCCATGGTAGCCGAGAAAAACAAGGTCTGACGGGTGAATGGCGTCATCTGGAAGATGCGTTCGATATCGGGAATAAAGCCCATGTCGAGCATCCGGTCGGCTTCGTCGACAACCATGATTTTCACGTCGGAAAGAATCAGTTTGCCGCGCTCGAAATGGTCGATCAAACGGCCAGGTGTCGCGATCAGAACATCGACGCCCTTGTCGATCAGCTTGTCCTGTTCACCAAACGATACGCCGCCGATCAGCAACGCCTTGGTGAGCTTCAGGTGCTTTGTGTAGGTGTCAAAGTTCTCGGCAACCTGTGCGGCCAACTCGCGCGTGGGGCACAGGACCAGGCTGCGCGGCATCCGGGCGCGCGCACGGCCCCGGGCCAGCATCGTGATCATTGGTAGGGTAAAACTGGCTGTTTTGCCAGTACCGGTCTGGGCGATTCCCAGAACGTCTTTGCCTTCAAGAGCGGGGGGTATGGCACCGGCCTGGATTGGAGTGGGCGTTTCGTACCCGGCATCTTCGATGGCTCTAAGTACTTTAGGATTAAGGTTAAGATCTGAAAATTTTGTCATGTGTGTCCGATGATAGCGGACATGCACTTGGCCCGCGGCAGCATTCATGTCGGCCCGAATGGCCCAAGGGGCGGAGGGTCTCCGCGACATGTTCAGCACCGCTTACCAAAGTCTCTGGTGCAGGTCAAACGGATGCGCTAAAGCCCTGTGAATTCGGGGAAATGTGTTGCCAGATGTTTGGGCAGGTCCAGATTGATCTGCCGCAGCAGTCCGTGCTTTGCCAAACGGTCGCGTAATTGCGGGGTATCGGCGCACACCTCGTCGAAAAAGGCGCGAAGTCCGGCTTCACCTGCCTCGGTCTCGATCATCATGAACAAGTCATTCATTGAAAGCCCCCCCCTTTCATAAGGTTTGTTGGGCCCCAGTTCCGGGCGATAGCTGCCCTTGGTAATGCGATATCGATAAGCGTCGATCCAGTCTTGCCAGGATTTCGCGTGGGCATGGGCCAGGTCGATGCCGGACTGGCGATCCTCGCAGGGCATCATGTCACCATTCTGAAAGACGTTGTGAATGCGTACATGCACCGACGGCAGGCCGGTGCGCACAAAGACCTTGCCAGCCAGATGGCTTAAAAAACCGCCCTTCAGATACTGCCCGTATGTCGGATAGATATCCGATACGATGCGCGCGCGATCAGGGCCGTTCGGGACAAACGCCTTGTAGACCGACGCTGACCCTGAAAGCTGTTCCATCGGGCGAATTCTGGTGGCGACAGGGTGGGCGGGCCGTTGGCCAAGCAGTTCAGCGACAGGGCGGTCCGCGACAAGAAATTCGTCTGCGTCCATATGAATGAGCCAATCCACCTCGGGGCGGCGGTTATAGGCATGAGTCGCATTTGCGGTTTGCCGGACTTGATGGGTTTCAGGCCGCACGCGTTTGCGCTGCCTCCAGTACGCCGCATCACAGGTAATGACCCGCACCTTGGAGTGGGCATCCAGCAGGGCGTATGCTTCGGGGTTGGGGGCGTCCAGGTAGATGTAAAGACGATGCGCCCCCGCAGCCAGATGATAGGCAGCGAAGGCCAGAATATCGCGCGTCGGCGCAAGTATGGTCGAGGCGACGCCCCACTTTATCTTATCCATCGCTACAGCCTGAGCATTCGCCACAGCGCTGACAAGGGGAAACTAGACCATCATTTCCTTTGTCGCGGTCAATTTCACATCGGGGTAATCACGATCTACCCGGTCGATATCCCATTGCAGGCGGGTCAGATACACGATGTCGCCGTCATGATCATGTGCGATATGCTGTTTGTTGGCTTCTGTAAACTTAACAATAGCTTGTCGGCTACCGTTCACCCACCGGGCCGATGTGAACTGCGAGGCCTCGAAGCGGACCGGCAGGCCATATTCCAGTTCGATCCGACTCGCGAGGACTTCGAATTGCAACTGTCCCACGACGCCAACGACAAAGCCTGATCCGATGACGGGTTTGAAAACCTTGGCGGCACCTTCTTCGGCAAACTGCATCAACGCTTTTTCCAGGTGCTTGGATTTCATCGGGTCGCCTGCGCGTATGCCTTGCAGCAATTCGGGCGCGAACGAAGGAATACCGCTGACACGGATCGCTTCGCCTTCCGTCAGGGTGTCGCCGATGCGCAGTTGTCCGTGGTTGGGAATACCGATGATGTCACCGGCCCAGGCTTCCTCGGCCAGTTCGCGGTCAGCCGCCAGGAACATGACCGGGTTGGTAACGGACATCACTTTTTTGGAACGCACATGGGTCAATTTCATGCCGCGCAGAAAGTGACCCGATGCCAGACGCACAAAGGCGACGCGGTCGCGGTGCTTGGGATCCATGTTCGCCTGAACCTTGAAGACAAAGCCGGAAACCTTTGGTTCTTCAGGTAAAATCTTGCGTGGTTCGGCAGATTGAATTTGCGGTTCCGGCCCGTAGGTTGCGATGCCATCCATCAGCTCCTTGACGCCAAAACTGTTGATCGCCGAACCGAACCAAATCGGCGTCAACGACCCTTCAGCCATCAACCTGGCGTCCAGCGGTGGCATCAGCTCGCGCACCATTTCGAGATCTTCGCGCAATTTGTCGAGCAAGACGGCAGGCACGTGTTCGGCAAGCTTGGGGTCATCCAACCCTTCGATTGCGATGCTTTCAGCGACCTTGTTCCGGTCGGCACGGTCCATCAGCTCTAGCCGGTCACGAAGGATGTCGTAGCAGCCGATAAAGTCGCGACCCACGCCGATGGGCCAGCTTGCCGGGGTCACATCAATGGCAAGGTTTTCCTGAATCTCGTCGATGATCTCGAACACATCGCGGCTTTCGCGGTCCATCTTGTTACAAAAGGTCAGGATCGGCAGGTCGCGCATGCGGCAGACCTCGAACAGCTTTTGCGTCTGGCTTTCCACGCCTTTCGCGCCGTCGATTACCATCACGGCCGCGTCAACGGCGGTTAGCGTGCGGTAGGTATCTTCGGAAAAGTCCGAGTGGCCGGGCGTATCCACGAGGTTAAAGCGGAAATTCGTGCCCTTGTTCATGAAATCAAACGACATGGCGGAGGCGGACACCGAAATGCCACGGTCTTTTTCCATCGCCATAAAGTCCGAGCGTGTACGGCGTGCCTCGCCCTTGGCCCGGACCTGACCGGCCATCTGGATCGCCCCGCCGAACAGCAGAAATTTCTCGGTCAACGTCGTTTTGCCCGCATCGGGGTGACTGATGATCGCAAAGGTGCGACGCCGGGCGATTTCGGCGGGCAAAGCGGGGCGGTTTGAGGGGGTGTCTAACATGGGTTGGCGTATATCCACGCCCGATGATGCGCGCAAGCCTGCGCGGGAGGCGGTGCTGTCGCATTTACTAGGTTTCAACGCCCGGCGGGCGTATAGTGAATGGTATCAACCATCGCGAAGGGATGTCGGTATGGAACTCAAGAAAATAGCGGAGGAACTGGTTGCCGGATGCCGTGAGGGGCGTGCAACCGAAAACTTGGACAAGCTTTATGCTGAAGATGCAGTTTCGGTTGAAGCCGTCGATCAGGGTAACGGGCGTGAAACCAAGGGCCTTGACGGGATCAAGGGCAAGCATGCTTGGTGGGAAAACGCAATGGAGGTTATCGAGGCGAAAGTCAGTGATCCTATGCTGCACGGCGATGACCGGTTTGCAGTTACCTTTGAGATGCAGGGTAGGGAAAAGGAAAGCGGCAAGGTCTTTGATATGAAGGAAGTGGCGATCTACCACGTGGCAAATGGCAAGATCGCCCGAGAAGAATTCTTTTACGGCTGATCAGCGCATACTTGCTTTGCGCAGCAGTTCCGCAGCGTCGGGCCGGTCCAGCAAGGGCGCGCTGACGTCCAGACCCGCGTGAGGCAAATCGGAGTGCCCGGGAATGACATTGCCCATGGCGTCAGAAAGCTCTTGGGGCAGTACCGCTTTGGTCCGGCTGTCTATCAGCATGGATTCGGCGGCGATACCTTCGGCATAGATAATCTGGTGGCTGTCAAACAGAAGTTGGAAATAATCGACGAAACCGCCATCCTGCACGCGCACCGTGTCGCCATTGACAAGATGGCGTACCTTTACCAGAAGCTCTGAACGGCCTGCACCCAGCCGGTCCTCGCGTTGGTAGATAAACAGACGGTGATCCGGGCTGACGATAAGGTCGGTATCATTGTTAAGCGTCCCTGCGCTGATGCATATGGGGGCGAATTCGCCCACGGCGCGCACAGTGCTTTGGCCGATCCATCTGACCGCCTGCACGCCATCGTCGCGGGTAAGCACCTTGTCACCCACTGCCAGGTCTTCGATCGGGCGCTGTTCGCCAGTGGCCATGGTGATGCGGGTGCCGCGGGTGAACGATACACAGGCGACCTGTGCGAATTTCTGGCGTGCGGTTGTCGTATCTATACCGACAAGCCGATATTCGACCTTTGAAGACAGCGCGTTCAACGGGATCAGGTAAATGTTTTCGGCGGTGTTGTTGTCGTCGACTTCGACCAGCAAGATTGCATCATTGGTTTGACCGTCAGAAGACATGAAGGTCAGCGCGCAATCCAGATGCAAGGTAGCGCCGGGCGTACCCGTTTCGGTATCCGCAGCAATGCTCAACCGGTTTGTGTCATCGGTTTGCACCGACAGGCGCACAGGTTCGGCCCCGAACGACAGTTCGTAGACGTCATCCAAAAGCAGTTCGGATGCAAACGATAGCGTGTCCCCCATATTCGCGCCGTCGGTCGCAGATATCTGCGAGGCGTGGTAGACAGGCACGCTTTGCGGCGGGGCGGGAAGCGGGGTGGTCATGCTGCGGGTGGCCTTTGCGCGGTACCGAATGGGATCTTCCTTTGAATGGAATAGGATTGTGGCACTATCGGGTCAAGCCTTTGGTCTTTTGCTGGCGTTTCCACGAAAACCAATGCTACCACTACGCCAATCATCAAGGGGAGAGAACGCTATGGATTTGGGAATCAAGGGAAAACGTGCGTTGGTATGCGCTTCGTCAAAGGGGCTTGGGCTAGGCTGCGCGGAAGCCTTGGCCGAGGCGGGCGTCGATCTGGTCATGAACGCGCGTGGTGCTGCGGACCTGGACAGTGCCGCTGAAAGAATTCGACAAAGCTACGGCGTCGAAGTGACCACAGTGGTTGCCGATATTGCCACGGCAGAGGGGCAAAACGCGGTTTTGGACGTGGTCGGGCAGATCGACATATTGGTAAACAACGCTGGCGGCCCGCCTCCCGGAATGTGGCACGATTGGGACCGCGAAGATTTCATCAAGGCGCTGGATGCCAACATGCTGGCCCCGATCGCGATGATCAAAGCTCTGGTGCCGGCGATGATGGAACGCGGCTGGGGGCGTGTGGTCAATATCACGTCGCAATCGGTCCGCGCACCGATCGGGGTGCTGGGGTTAAGCAATTCCGCCCGGACCGGCCTGACCGGGTACGTCGCGGGGACTTCGCGCCAAGTGGCAAGCAAGGGCGTTACGATCAACAACCTGCTGCCGGGCATCCACGCGACCGACCGCGCCGACGCGCTGGACGGCGGCGTGGTCAAGCAAAAGGGCATCACGTTGGAGGAAGCGCGGGCGCAGCGGGCATCGACAATTCCTGCCGGTCGCTACGGTACCCGCCACGAATTTGGTGCTGCCTGTGCGTTTTTATGTTCGCAGCATGCCGGCTTTATCGTGGGGCAAAACCTGTTGCTTGACGGCGGGGCGACCAACCTGACCATGTAAGGCGCTTTGCGCTGTCACAGTCATCACGTTTACGGCAGACCGTCGTGCCGAATATGGCGCGGCGGTTTCTGCTCGACTACCAGTTGGAATGAACCTGTAGTCCTGAAAGGTACCCTGCGATGTATCCCCTTTTACTAATTGTCATATTTGGTGCGATTATCGTAGCGAGCGTGCTTGCGGCACCGCGCCGCGCATCGATCGACGGATTCTTTGGCGGAATGACGGCCCAAGGCAGGGCCCCGGGGCTTTGGACATTGGTGCTCAGCCAGGTCACCACATGGATTTTCGCCCGCAGCCTGATGAACGCGGCGATCCTGGGATATTATTACGGCATCGCGGGCACGCTGGCCTATGCGGCCTATTACGGGTCTTTCCTGACGGGGGGCTTTATCGTGGGACGCCTGCGGCAACAGGGGGCCATGTCGGTGCAAGGCTGGCTTGGCGTGCGTTTTGGGGCGGCGGGCAACGGGTGTTACAATCTGGTGATCGCCTTGCGCCTGTTGTCCGAGGTGTTCGCCAATCTGCTGGTAGTGGGGTTGATTTTCAACGCTGTACTGGCGGGGAGCGGGACGCCTGCGATACTGATCGTAGCGGGGGTCGGGCTGGGCTATTCCGCATGGGGCGGGCTAAGCGCGGCCCTGCGCACCGATGTGGTGCAGATGGTGGTGTTTCTGGCTGTGTTCGGCGTCGCCTTTATGGCGCTGGTTGTGTCGCCGGGCTTTGATCTGGGCGCGGTTATCACGGCCCCGGGCACCGCGGGGGCCTATAATGGCTGGGTGCTGCTCGCGGTGGCGATGTTGCAGGTGTTCTCTTATCCCGCGCATGATCCGGTGATGATGGACCGCGGATTCATCGCGGACCCGGACACGACCCGGCGGTCGTTCTTGCATGCCTTTTGGATATCCACACTTTGCATCATCGGTTTCGGCTTTTTCGGTATCCAGGCCAGCCTGACAGGAGCCGCCTATGAGGGCGAGCTGATCGGCACATGGGCCAGTATGTTCCCGGGGTGGATTTTCGGTGCGCTGATGATTTCGCTTTTGATATCGGCGCTTAGCACGCTGGATTCGGCGTTGGCATCTGCGGCGCGGCTGGTGGTCGAGGAACTGAAACTCGCACCGCGCAGCCTGACCGGGGGACGGATGGTGATGCTGGGTTTCATGTCGGTGGGAACGGCCCTGACACTGTGGGGAAGCTCGACCCTGTTCGACGCCGTAGCCGTGTCGGGGACGGCGTCGATGTTTTTGACGCCGGTGCTGATTATCGGGCTGGTGATGCAGCGCCGGATAGCGCTGTGGGCGTATCTGGTGGCGTTTGGGGCGGCGATGTCGGGCGCTGTCGCGTATTTCGGGCGCGACTGGGGGGTGTTTGCCGCGCTGTTGCCGGACGCGCATAAATACGAGCAGTTATTGGTGATTTGCGTCGCCGTTCTGGCCACAGGATTTGCGGCAGTGCTTGCGGGTGCACGACGAGGCTGATAGCGGTCTTAGCCGAATGAATTGACCGGATAAGACCGCAACCATGACCGAAACACACCCCCGGCTTGAAATCCGAAACCTCAAGCGTGCCTATGGTGGGCGCGCGGTGGTGGATGACGTCAGCCTGAAGATCATGCCGGGGCAGGTCACCTGTTTGCTGGGACCGTCGGGATGCGGAAAGTCCACGACACTGCGGATGATTGCCGGGGTCGAAATGCAAGACAGCGGTTCGATCCATGTGGATGGAAAGTTGATCTGTGACACCGTGTTCAACGTGCCGCCAGAACGGCGTGAAATTGGCCTTATGTTTCAGGATTTCGCGCTGTTTCCGCATCTGAGCGTCGCTGACAATGTGGGTTTCGGGCTGAAAACCGGCACCAAGGCCGACCGGCGCGCCCGTATCGAGGAACTGCTGGAGCGTGTGGACCTGTTGCGGTTCATCGATGGCTATCCGCATCAGCTGTCGGGCGGCGAACAACAGCGCGTGGCACTGGCCCGCGCCTTGGCCCCACGGCCCAAGATCATGTTGATGGACGAACCTTTCTCGGGTCTTGATAACCGCTTGCGCGACGATATTCGTGACGAAACGCTGGGAATACTCAAGGAGGAAGGTACAGCCGTGCTGCTGGTCACTCATGAACCCGAAGAAGCAATGCGGATGGCCGACGAGATCGCGTTGATGCGGGACGGCAAGATCGTCCAACAGGGCGCACCCTACAACGTTTATACGCGCCCGATCGACCGGGCATCCGTCGCGTTCTTTTCGGATGCCAACGTGTTGCGCGCCGAGGTGTCGGGCGCATTGGCGCAAACGCCGTTCGGCCGGTTTCTTGCGCCAGGTGTCCCGGATGGAACCAAGGTTGATATCGTGTTCCGGCCGCAGCATGTGCGGATTGATTTTGACCGCGCGGGCAAGGGGCCCTTGCCCACGGCGACGGATGGCACCGCTGCGCGCGGGGTAGTGTCGCGGGCGCGGTTCATGGGGAATGAAAGTCTTGTCGAGTTTGTCATGGATTACGACGGCAGTATCTTGCGGGTCACTGTGCCCAATGTGTTCTTGCCGCAACCGGGGGCGGTAATGTGGCTGACCATTCGCCGCGACAAATGCTTTGTCTTCCAAGCCACATAGCCGGAGAGTCCGTATGCAAACGCTCATGATGGAATTCGGGATGGGATCGTCGTTACGCAGGGGTGACTATACCCAGGCCGCCGAACGCGCGGTCCGCGATGCTCTTTGGCGGAACTCCATCAATCTTGCAGAGCTGTTCGGCTTTGACCGTGCCGCGATGAAAATCACATTGGATGTCGGCGTACAAAAGCCCGAGCACGTCGACCGCGACGCGCTGAGGGCAGTATTTCCCTATGGCGATGTAACCGTGAACGTCGTCCCCGGGGGGCTGGACATTGAACGCCCCGATGGTGACGGCCCCCCGACAATCATGGCCAACGCAGCACTATCGATCGCTTTTGACATGGAGCGAGGCAATGACTGAGCAACGTATCATTATCGAAATGGGGATGGGGAACGACCTGCACGGTATGGATTATACCAAAGCCTGTGCACGTGCGATCGAAGATGCTTTGCGACATTCGTCCCTGCCCTTATTCGGCGTGCTGGGGTTGAGCCATGACGAAATGCGGGTTCGGGTAACGGTAGCGGTGCAGGAACCCGATCTGGTTGATACCGATACGCTGGTGGCCGGTTTGCCGCGTGGGCAGGCAGAGGTAGAGGCCGTGTTCGGTGGGCTGAACGTGCCTAGCGGCGACGAAACGATTGTGATTGCTCAGGCCAGTGTTCAGGCATTCTTGCCAAAGCAGAACGGTTGGCGGCTGCGGGCCGGAGCGTAAAAGAGATTTAATGCCTTCGGCGAGGATTTTAATCCATTTGGAAGCCGGACGCCTGACTGAAGAGTTCCGGTAGCGGGTCTGCGGTTTCAATGAGGTCAAGGCGAAGGAGCGCCGGGGCCTGTGCGGTTTCGTCCCAGCCTGACAAGAGCCAGCTGCGTGCCTTATGGGTGAGTGTTCTGGGGTGGAGGATTGATGTTTTTACCGCCCCGTGTTCGGCGTTATAGACTATTTTCAGCTTTTGACGCGCTTTGATCGCGGCGCGCAGCACCGGTAGGTGGCCCAGCCCTTTCGCTGCATTGGCAAAAGGGTGTTCAATATGCTGCCAATCGGCCGCTTGCGGTTTTGCATCGAGCGGCAAGGCGGCATCGATTTTTGCCACCAGACTTTGAACGGCGGCCAGCAGGTCGGGGTCCGTGGTTTCAAGCACCACTGCAAGGCCCAGTTGCAGGGCCTCTATCTCGGGATCCGTCAGGGCAAGAGGGGGCAACGTTGTTTCCGTGGACAGTTGGTAGCCTGAGCCCCGCGTGCCATGAAGTGGGACGCCGGAGGCCTTCAGCCGGTCCATGTCGCGAAAGAGTGTGCGTTGCGAAACCGACAAAACGCGCGCCAGGTCTTGAGATCGGTGACGTTGATGGTCTCCCAGAATCTCGAGTAACCTGAAGAGGCGATCGGAGCGGCGCATGGGCATTATATGGCACGGTTTGACAAAAGCCACAAGGCAACTGCCAAAAAACTGTCAGTTGAAGGTGGGCTTGGAGATTGAGATCCGGAAAAACGCTGTCGAGGAGGGTTTTGGGGCGCTTGGTCTCTTCTAGCCAAGCGCTGCTCGCCATACACAAAGCTTGATTTGGGCGCCCAAGGTGCGTTCGTGGTTTTTGGATATGGAGATGGACTATGTTGAATAATATCGGCCTGCCGGGGCTTTTGCTTATCGCTGTGGTCGTGCTTGTGCTGTTCGGGCGCGGCAAGATTTCAAGCCTGATGGGCGAAGTCGGCAAGGGTATCACCAGCTTTAAGAAGGGTATCAGCGAAGGCGAAGACGACGTAAAGAACGCGAACAAGGAACCGGCCGAGCTGACCGATGACACTGTTGTTGTGACAGAAGTGAAAACCGATAAGGACCGGGTGTAAACCATCATGTTTGATATGGGGTGGTCTGAGTTGCTGGTCGTGGGCGTCGTTGCGTTGATCGTGGTGGGCCCGAAGGATCTGCCGATACTGTTCCGCAAGGTTGGGCAGTTCGTGGGAAAGGCCAAGGGCATGGCGCGCGAGTTCAGCAATGCGATGAATGACGCGGCTGACGACACGGGCATGCGTGAAATTTCCTCGGGCTTGAACAAATCGTTGAAAGCCGCCACGAACCCGCTGGGCAGCGCCATGGACGGCGTAAAGTCGGCAACCAAGTCTTTGACCGATATCGACCCGAACAGCGAGACGGGCAAAATGGCGGCCAAGCGGGCCGAGGATGTCAAGAAGATACAGGCAGCAACGGCGCGGGCCGGGGCAGAGCGTAAACAGCGCGAAGCCGCAGAAGCCTTGGCACACGCCGAGGCCGCCGAGGCAAAACTGACGACCGGGACACCCCAGATCGAAGCGTCGCCTGCCACGGAGCCAAACGCTGAACCAACGGCAAAGACGTCCCCGGTGAAAAAGCCACCCGCAGCAAGAAAGGCCGCGGCCCCCAAGGCGGCGTCGGTATCGAAAGCCGCCACTGAAAAGGCACCTGCCAAGAAACCCGCCGCGCGTAAAACCGCAGCCAAGAAAACCGCAGCCGAGAAGCCAGCGGCCAAAAAGAGTGACTCATGAGTGCTTCGGACGATATTGACGACAGCGCAGCGCCGCTGATCGAGCATTTGGCAGAACTGCGCACGCGGCTGATCCATTCGGTGATCGCATTTATCATCGGTATGGTGATCAGCTTTACTGTCTGGAACCCGATTTTTAACTTTTTGACCAGCCCTTTGTGTACTGCCATGGCAGAACGCGGGCAGAATGATTGCGGGTTGATCCTGATCAAGCTGCAAGAAGGCTTTTTTGTCGCGATTTCGATATCCCTCTTGGGTGGGTTGATTTTGGGGTTTCCCTATATCAGTTATCAACTTTGGCGATTTGTCGCGCCGGGATTGTACAAGAACGAAAAGGGAGCTTTCCTGCCGTTCCTTATCTCAAGCCCGATCATGTTTTTCCTGGGGGCGGCATTTGCGTTTTACGTGGTGACCCCGCTGGCATTCGATTTCTTCCTTGGGTTTCAGCAGGCGGGTACGCTTGTGAACCACGAGGGCGCTGACGGCATATCAAAGGGCGGGATCGCTGCGATTGCCTTTCAGGGGTCCGCGCAGGAATACCTTAACTTGACCATCAAGTTCATTGTCGCGTTCGGCCTGTGCTTTCAGCTTCCGGTATTGTTGACGCTGATGGGCAAGGCCGGGTTGGTCAGTTCCGAGGGGCTTGGCAATGTGCGAAAATATGCCGTGGTCGGTATTCTGATTCTGGCGGCGTTGGTAACGCCACCGGATGTGGTCACTCAGATAATCCTGTTTGTTGTGGTGTACGGGCTGTACGAGATCTCGATCTTTCTGGTCCGCCGCGTCGAGCGTCAGCGCGATGAGAAGCTGCGTGCCGAAGGGTATTTCGACGATGAAGAGGAAGACCCCTTGCTGGCCGAGTTCGATGACGAGGACAAGTCGAAGTGACCTCTGACCCGATGGAACGCATTGCAGCGGCGCTGGAGCGGATGTCTCCGCCGCCGCTGGAGGCACCGGATTTTGACGCGGCGGGGGCTTTCGTTTGGCATACCGCCCCCGACCGTCTGGTCCCGGTGAAGAATGTCAGCAAGGTAGATCTGTCATTGCTTATCGGTGTGGATCGCGCCCGCGATACCCTGCTGGCAAATACAATGCAGTTTGCTGCAGGGTTACCGGCGAACAATGCTTTGCTGTGGGGGGCGCGAGGGATGGGAAAATCCAGTCTGGTCAAGGCTGTACATTCCCATGTTCATGCGTCGCTTGATGCGCTGCGCATCGTTGAATTGCAGCGCGAGGATCTGCCCTCGGTCGGGCGGCTACTGGCCTTGCTGCGGGGTGCGCGCCAACGGTTCATCCTGTTTTGCGATGATCTGAGTTTCGGGCACGATGATGCACATTACAAGTCGCTCAAGGCGGTGCTGGATGGTGGTATAGAAGGGCGACCCGACAATGTCGTGCTTTATGCGACGTCGAACCGGCGACATCTGATGCCCCGTGACATGATCGAAAACGAACGGGGTTCTGCGATAAACCCCGCCGAAGCGGTTGAGGAAAAAGTGTCGCTGTCGGATCGTTTTGGCCTGTGGCTGGGGTTTCACCCTTGCGATCAGGATCAATATTTATCGATGATCCGGGGCTATTGCGATGCGTATGGGGTCAAGGTGGAGCCCGACACGCTGCGCGCCGAGGCAATTGAGTGGCAGGCCACCCGAGGTGCCAGATCAGGACGCGTCGCATGGCAGTATTTTGTTGATCTTGCTGGGCGGCACGGGGTCACATTGTAACCACGTGCCTTGGCTTTAGTTCAGGTAAGGTGCCGGATCGACGCTGTCGAAGCCTTTGCGTACCTCGAAGTGGACGAATGAATCGTCGCCACCGCGCAGTTTGGCGATTGAGGCACCTTTTGAAACGTTGTCGCCCTTGGCCACGCTTACGTCACTGACATTCGCATAAACTGTCAGTAGATTATCGGGATGGCGTATCACGATGATCGGGACACCTTCGGCGCTTTGGGTGATGGCAGCGACCGTGCCGCCGTCAGCAGCTTTGACAGCCGCCCCGGCGTTTCCCTTGATATTGATGCCTTCATTCTTACCCTTGGAATAAGCGCGGATAATACTACCCTGAACCGGCGAAATCATTCGGGCCGATGATGTCGGCTGCGTGGTTTTGCCGACGTCGGCCACCGGTTTGGCGGCGGCTGGCGCCGTCGCCGGCACGGGCTTTGCATCAACGGGGGGCAGTGGTTTGGCGGCGCTTGGCGGCGTCGGCGTCGGTGATCCGGCACCGGGTAGAGTTGTTTGAGCGGTGGCGCTGGCGGGTACGGTTGCGTTGCGCGGCGGGGCGCTTTGCTGTCCGACAGGTATCAGCAGAAACTGACCTTCCCGCACCGAGAAATCCGCGCCCAATCCGTTCCATTCGGCAAGTGTGGCCACGGGCACGGCGTACAGCCTTGCAATGGTATAGGCGGTTTCGCCCCTTTCAACCCGGTGACGTACCGGTTCAACCCCTGTCTGCTTTTGGGGATTGCTGCGCGCCACGGTCTCGGCCGGCGGTAACGTGGAGGTTTGAACACCTGCACTTGCCGGTGACCGGTTGATGGCACCGCCCGCCAGCGTCTGGATATCGACGGCAGCCGTAGAGATGGGGCCGGTACCTGACGCGCCCGTGGCAGGGGAAGGTTCCGCGACGCGGGTGGGCAAGGCGATGATTTCGTCCTTGCGAAGCGTTATTGTGGGATCGATACCGTTGTAGCGCGAGAGGCTAGAAACGTCTGTACCGATGCGGTTGGCCACGTCAGCAAGCGTGTCACCCTGTCGGGCAACCGCCACCTGGTAATTGGGGTAAGAGATCACGCCGCGATTGTCCGGTGCAGGGCGTGGTGCCAATGGCCCCGTCGCAGCGTCAGCTGTGGTGAAACCGTCACCAAAGCCACCGCGCAAATCCACGTCTAGCGGCCTTTCGCAGGCTGCGAGTAAAACCGCAGAAGCACCCGCCAGTACCGTCAACTTGAAGGTCCGGATCGCATATCGTTGGATCATCTGCTCGTCCTCGTGTTCGATGCCTCTACCGGCCACTGGGCTCCATGTGGTCTGGAGTTCCCTATGCTATACAGCATTTAGCCGTCTTTGCCCAATCCTTCAAGCAAAGGAACAAACCGCACCTTGCGAAGTTCGTCATATTCAAGACCGCTTTCGGTTTTACGCACCCGGATCAGGTGTTGGACGGCGTCAGATTGTCCAACCGGAACGACCATGATGCCACCGACCTTGAGCTGGGCAAGCAATGGGCCGGGGGGGTCTTCGGCAGCAGCGGTGACGATGATGCGGTCAAACGGTGCCTGTTCGGGCAAGCCAAAGCTGCCATCGGCAATGATCGCGGTGATATTGGTCAGCGCGAGATCCTCGAAGATCTGACGGGCCTCCTGAACCAGACGACGGTGGCGGTCTATCGTATAGACGCGGCGTGCCAATTTGCTGAGGATCGCGGCTTGATAGCCGGAGCCGGTGCCAACCTCGAGCACTTTGTCGCGGGGCGTCACCTCAAGAGCCTGGGTCATCAGAGCCACCACCGAAGGTTGACTGATGGTCTGCCCGCAGGCGATTGGCAAAGGCATGTCTTCATAGGCGCGTGACGCAAACAGGCCGCGAATGAAAGGTCCACGGTCGATTTGTTCCATTGCGTTTAGCACACGGGTTTCGGTCACGCCCTTCGAGCGTAGGGCATAGAGAAATTGCATTTTACGTTCTGCGTTTGTGATGTTTTCGTCGTCGCTCATGTATTGATGGCTTCGAGAGCCGCGAAAGTATCGTGGGCGGTCAGGTCTGCGCGCATAGGCGTCACCGATATGTACCCCTCAAGGTTCAACGCGGCATCAGACCCTTTTTCTGTCGCTATCTGCTGATCTGCCCCCCGAATCCACAAGAACCGACGTCCAGATGGCGAGATCTGCGGCTGCGTGGAAAAACTGGTATTCCTGCGGATACCTTGCGGGGCCAATCGTGTGCCCTTGATATCGGCAGACGCGACGGGGGGAAAGTTGATGTTGTAGAACAACCTGTATCCGCTTTCGTGGTCGGGACTGGCGTTCAAGATGCGGCGTATCACCTGTGCACCATGTTGGGCGGCCCCTTCAAAGGGGTTTTCAAGCCCGCGGTTGCCGGGCCCGTAATATTGCGACAGCGCCATGGCGGGAACCCCCTGAAGGGCGGCTTCCATCGCACCGCCGATCGTACCTGAATACAGTGCATTCTCTGCCGAATTGTTCCCGCGATTCACCCCGGAAAGGACAAGATCGGGCGGGGCGTCAAGCATGCAGTCATGAAGAGCGGCCAAGATGCAATCGGCAGGGCTACCTTCGACCGAAAAACGTTGCGCGCTGACCTGTTCCACCATCATCGGCTTTGTATAGCTGATGCAATGGCCCACCCCTGACTGTTCATATGCCGGGGCGACGGTCCAAACTTCACCCTGGGGCCCGGCCAGATCGGTTGCGATCGCGTGAAGTGTTTTCAGGCCCGGTGCGTGAATGCCGTCATCATTGGTGATTAGAATGCGCATAAATTCCCCTTTGTGCTTTGATAAGCGAGGGATGTGAGCGCGGCAAGGTGGCAGCATCTGACAGAGGGTTTTTTACCCCATAACTTCTTTTAATTGTGCCAGAATTACAGCGGCTTGCGATTGTGGGCTGTTCAGCGCATCGCGATCTTCGCCGGGATGAAAGCGGGCACGGGTTGCGGTCGGCATCGGTGCGGGTGTCAAGATGCTCACTTTTGGCCCGATTGACGCGGTTTCGCTTTGCCAGCTTCGGGCAAGCGCAATCTGCGCGGCCTTTGTCGCACCGTAGCTGCCATAGAAGCTGGTGCCGACGACCGGGTCGTCAAAGAACACCGCCTGACCCGAGTGTCCCAGCAGGGGCGCTATATAGGTGATCAGGGTTGATGTCGCGGTGATATTGGTGGCCACGGATTTGGCCATATCCTTGCCGTCGATGTGGTCACTGGGGGCAAGCGGCGCGGCGTGTATCGCTGTATGCAGCCAAAGGTCAAGGTTGCCCCAGCGGTCATAGATCCCACGACACAAGGTCGCCATCGCATCATTGTTGGTGATGTCCATCGGGGCCAGTGTCGCGCTGCCGCCACGGGCCTGAATGCGGTCGTCAAGCTCCTCCAGGGCACCGGTTGTCTTGGCTACGGCAATGATATGGTGGCTATCGCAAAGCTCTTGGGCGAGGGCGGCACCAAGACCGCGTGAAGCACCGGTGATGAGGGCTGTTTTTGTCATGCGACGGCTTTGCCCCAGCCATCACGGCCCGTCAAGGGGGTGGGCTTAACCGTTGGGCAATTTCAATGTCACCGTGCGACCGCGCCGCAGCAACACGACGCTGTTGTCGCCGATGGCGGCCACGACGCCGTCGCTGATCTTGTCGTTAAGCGACACGCGTTGAATACGTCCCTTGCCATCCCGGATCAAAGCGCCCGGTTGGGTCAGGCTGCCAAAAGTCCCCAATAGCGTAAGCTTGGGAAGGGTAACGTGTTCGGTTGCTAGGTTGATCACGTTCTGCGGTGTGGGGGTGCCTTTTTCGTCGGTCGACATGGAAGCCTCTTTCAGCCCTGACAGGTCAGGGGGGGGTCAGTATTGCGGTGCTGCTAACAAAGCCCCAACCTGACTGAAAGAGGGGCCAATTCAGGCTGGCGAAGACCGGCCCAACTGTCGGCAAAGCTTTGCCTGATACGGGCTGAAAAAAGGCGGGCAAGGGGTTGAATCCGTGCCCGCCCTAACAAAAGCGACGTTGATCAAGGTTATTCCGCTGCGGGCTTCATTTCAAATCCCTGCGCGATCTGGTCACTGGGCTTGACAGGGTATTCGCCGGAAAAACACGCGTCACAGTATTGCGGACATTTGGCGTTGCGGCCTTCGGCCTCACCTACGGCGCGGTACAGCCCATTGAGCGAGATGAACTTGAGGCTATCCACCTGTAAATGCTCGCGCATTTCTTCTTCGGACATGGTTGCCGCCAACAGCTTTTCACGCTGAGGAGTATCGACGCCGTAAAAACAAGGCCAAGCCGTAGGGGGGGACGCAATGCGAAAATGTACTTCCTTGGCACCCGCATCAAGGATCATTTCCTTGATCTTGCGACTGGTGGTACCGCGCACAACCGAATCGTCGACGAGAATCACCCGCTTGCCTTGGATCAGGGCGCGGTTGACGTTGAGCTTGAGGCGCACACCCATGTTGCGGATCTGTTCTGTCGGTTCGATGAAAGTCCGCCCCATATACTGGTTGCGGATGATCCCCATCGCATAGGGGATACCGGATTCAAGGCTGAAACCGATGGCCGCCGGCGTGCCGCTATCGGGGACGGGGCAGACCAGATCAGCGTCTACCGGTGATTCCTTGGCAAGCTCGCGCCCAATCGCTTCGCGGGTCTCATACACGGACCGACCACCAAGAATACTGTCGGGGCGGCTGAAGTATACATGCTCAAAGATACAGAACCGTGATGGGACGCGGCGGAATGGAAAGTGGCTTTCGACACCTGTCGAGGTGATAACCACCATTTCGCCGGGCTCTATCTCGCGGACGAATTCAGCCCCGATAATGTCCAGCGCACAGGTTTCGGAGCTGAGCGCCCAACCATCGCCGACCTTGCCCAACACCAACGGACGCACCCCCAGCGGGTCACGCACACCGATCAGCTTGGTACGGGTCATGGCCACGACGGAAAACGCCCCTTCGACACGGCGCAGCGCGTCTTCCATACGTTCGGGGATGTTGCGCTGAAGCGAGCGGGCCATCAGGTGGATAATGCATTCACTGTCCGACGACGACTGGAAGATCGATCCGCGCTCGATCAGCTCGCGGCGCAGGGAATTGGCGTTGGTGATGTTGCCGTTATGGGCAATCGCGGCCCCACCCATGGCGAATTCACCAAAGAACGGCTGTACGTCGCGAATGGCCGTTGGGCCTTTGTTGCCGGATGTGGAATAGCGCACGTGTCCTATGGCCAGTTCACCGGGCAAGGTTTCCATGACTTTTTGCGACGTGAAGTTATCGCGGACATAGCCAAAGCGGCGCGCTGACTGAAATCCGGCGGTCGGATCGTAGCTGACGATCCCGCCTGCTTCCTGGCCGCGGTGCTGAAGCGCATGCAATCCGAGGGCCACGAAATTCGAGGCATCAGCAACGCCAACGACACCGAACACCCCGCATTCTTCTTTTAGTTTGTCAGCGTCATCTACGTCGCGCAGATACGAGGAATCAAAGGGATGAGCGGGGGGCATGATCTTGGACAACGGGGCAACTCCGAATCCGATTACTGGATGGCCCGTATGTAGGCATTCGGCGCATGAATGTCACCCCACTGTCACATTTAGACGAAGATAACAGAACGCCACGCGCAAGCCGCATAAACAACGCCCCCCTGAAAGGGAGGCGCAGGTGAAAATCGGGAACAATGCCCCTATTCAGGCACCGCAGTTACCGACGAGCGCTTCGTAACGGGA
>TARA_R110002073_G_scaffold161882_1_pt1 | contig 23943 bp, 16 predicted proteins | sample TARA_R110002073 | Tara Oceans TARA_R110002073 (sample SAMEA4397174) | marine metagenome | biome: Polar Biome; feature: [DCM] deep chlorophyll maximum layer (ENVO:01000326); material: water (ENVO:00002006), including particulate matter (ENVO:01000060) such as... | depth 40 m | reverse complement strand
CTCAAACAAGGCATTCCGAACGAGACGTTCGGAACGAGCTCAAAGCAAGACTTCAATCAAGGAAATACAGTTGTTGGTGGTTTCTTTAGTGGAATGAATCGAGATATAAATAATACTTATTTTGAAAATCGACTACATAGCTCTGCATTTATAACCGGTGCAGATTTTGAACATGGCTGGGACGATAGAAGCTGGATTGTTAGTGGTACAGCTTCCATTAGCTCAGTTTTTGGAACAAAAGATGCTATTACGAGAACTCAGAATGCTCCTCAGAGATACTACCAAAGAGTAGATTCGGAAGGGCTTTCAGTGGATACCAATAAAACCAGTTTAAGCGGACTTGCTTCAGAGTTAAGTCTTCAGAAAGCAAGCGGAGAACACTGGACATGGTCTGTAACAGGATCTGTGGTAACACCGGGATACGAAACCAATGATATCGGTTTCCAAAACAGAGCAGATTACAGAGCGATATCTACAGGGATTCAGTATCAAGAAAATGACCCAAAGTTCTTCCAGTTTTATGAATTATGGAGTTATACAACACATGCATGGAATTTTGATAACGATTTGATTTCCCGGGGTTATAATGCAGGTGGTTACTTTCAGTTTAGAAACTTATGGTCATTCAATATCAACTCGAATGCCAATTTTGATACCATTTCAGATAGAGTTACTCGTGGAGGACCCACGTATAAAATTCCGGGTAGCTGGAACTTTAATTTCAATGTAAACACAAATCGTTCAAAAACATTCGCGGGTGGATTTGGACAGTTTCACAGAACAGATAGAGAAGGGGAATTTGATCATTATTATTGGTTTGATATTTCGTATCGCCCAACAACATTTATTCAGATAACCGTTGAACCTCAGCTTGGGCTGGAAAATAATGTCGATCAGTTTATTAAGACAGTAGCATATGATGATATGTCAACCGATGCGAATAATACTTACGGAAGGAGATATGTTTTTTCTGATATTCGACAAACAAGTTTATCAACTGAGATCAGGTTAAACTGGACATTCAATACAAAAATGAGTTTTCAAACCTACGTTCGTCCATTCATAGCGTCAGGAAAATTTTCAAACTTGAAAGAATTCAATAACCCAGGCGGCTTCGGCTTTGATGAGTATGGCAATGATAAAGGTACGGTGACCAGAAATGCAGATGGTTCAGTAACGATAGATCCTGACCAAACTTCGGAAGGGCAAAATCCATTTGAAATTGAAAGCTGGAGACTGGATTTTAATCGAAGAGCACTACAAGGAAATGCGGTATTCAGATGGGAATACCGGCCTGGTTCTACATTCTCTTTAGTGTGGCAACAGCAACGCAATGACTTTTCAAGAAATGGAGAATTTAACTTTGGGGATAGTGTAAATGGTTTGAAAGATGCTCAACCAACCAATATTTTTCTGATAAAATTTAGTTACTGGTTTGGTTCTTAATCTTACTGCTTATTGATATTAGTTTTCGTATTTTTGAATGGTAAATGAGTATCAATAAATAATTGAATCAAGAAGATGATCAACCAGGCACAACTAACATCAGAAGAAATTAAAAGCATCCAGGCAAGCTTTGTGAACAAAGTATATATCTGGATGGGATTAGCATTAACAGTTACAGGAATTGTTGCAATGCGTGTGGCAGACTCAGGGGCGTTCATGGGAATGTTTACCGGAACATCCAGCGCAATGCCGTTCTATATTTTATTGGCTGTAGAACTGGGATTGGTTTGGTGGATGAGTTCAAGAATTGATTCCATGAGCTCAGGCTTTGCAACAGCACTTTTTATACTCTATTCAGCGCTGAATGGGGTAACACTTTCCGTGCTATTCTATGTATATACAAGTGCTTCAATTGCATCAACTTTCTTTATCACAGCAGGAACGTTTGGAGTTTGTAGCGCTTATGGTTACTTCACTAAGAAAGATCTAACCTCGTTGGGTGGATTTTTGTTCATGGCTTTAATCGGATTAATAATTGCAAGCGTGGTAAATTGGTTTTTAGCAAGTTCAGCGCTCTACTGGATAATTAGTTATGCAGGTGTTGCAATATTTATCGGATTAACCGCATACGATACTCAGAAGATCAAGAAAATGAGTTTAGAAGTTGATGCAGATTCCGAGCAGGGAAAGAAGGGAGCTGTAATGGGTGCTTTAGCTCTGTATCTGGATTTCATTAACATGTTCATATTCATGTTGAGAATTTTTGGGAATAGAAGATAAATTCCTTTCAAGATTATGATATTTTAAAGCCCTCAGGAGGGGGCTTTTTTTATAAAAAATATTCGCTTTTAATGTTATGAAAACGTTACAGAATTATAATGAAAATGAGTTTTACTCTCAGCAAAAAGATATTATGATTATTATGATTATTGATTTTTTTAAAGAAAAAAGGCTGAATAGTATAATAACAATGCATAAAACTCACTTTATGCGTGCGTATAGGACATATATTCCAATTCTTTTAAAAAATGTATTTCATGACTATTTTTTTTTAACAAAACCAAAATTTCATTAAAATGATTGGAGATGAAAGCCCTTCCAAGGGTTGAGATTTTGAATCACTACTTTAATTGAAAATATATGGTTTTAAAACAGCTACTATCTTTCTTCTTCTTCTTAATATTTTCAAGTTCGCTTTTTGCTCAATCAGGTAAAATAAATGGTTTTGTCACGGACTCAAATGGAGAGCCATTACCTGGGGTAAATGTTTTGATAGATGGAACTTTACAAGGCACAGCTGCAGAAGCTGACGGATTCTATCAAATTTTAAATGTGAAACCCGGAACTTATACTCTTAAAGCTACTTATATAGGTTTTGCTCCGATTTCTATCGAAAATGTAACTGTTAGTATTGATCAAACTACTGAGATTGACATTACCATGAGAGAAGAAACAATAGAAGGAGAAGAGATCGTTGTTATTGCTCAACGGCCTGTAATTCAGAAGGATGTTGCATCCAGTCAGGCTAATATTAGCCAGGAAACTGTTGATGCTCTGCCTATCGCTAGTGTGACCGAAGCTATCGGGTTGCAAGCAGGGGTTCAGGGTGGATTAAGTATAAGGGGAGGGAGTAGTGATGAAATTTCATTTAATTTAAATGGTGTCACGCTCAAATCCGAAAGAGATAACACTCCATACACCGGTGTGAGTTTGACTTCCATTGAAAGTATTCAAGTTCAAACAGGTGGATTTACAGCTGAATATGGAAACTTGAGATCAGGTCTTATAAACGTTACTACCAAAGAAGGGGAACGGGATAGATATACGCTTGATGGAATTGTAAGAGTAACACCGGCTCAACAAAAAAATGTAGGACAGGAAATTAATGATCCAAATTCCTATTGGTTAAGGCCTTATTTAGATCCTGAGGTTGCCTATACTGGAACATCTAATGGTGCCTGGGATCAATATACTCAATCAGAATATCCGGGCTTTCAAGGTTGGAATGCATTTTCACAACAGTTGTTAGCAGACAATGACCCATCAAATGACTTAAGCCCAAGTGCGGCTCAACAAGCATTCTTATACCAGCACAGAAAGGATTTTGCTATTGATGAACCTGATTATGAGCTTGACTTTACTTTAGGAGGACCTGTTCCTGTAATTAGTGATCAATTTGGCGATTTAAGATTTTCACTGTCCTTTCGTGAAACACAAGACATGTATATAGTGCCACTTTCACGTGATCGCTATAAACAAACTACAATACAAGGTAAAGTAACCAGTAATATTGCTTCCGGGATGAAGCTTTCCCTTGATGGCCTCTATGGAAGACAAACAGGTACAAGTTCCAATCAAGCTGGTAATCCAGGGTTTTTTGTATCACCTGGTAGTATAGCTACAAATATTGAAAGAGTAAGCTTTCTGGAATCAAGATTGTATGCTTCAGATTATTGGGCACCTACTGAGGAGAAAACGAATAGTTTTGGATTGACATTTACTCATAGTTTGTCTGAAAATACTTACTACGAGGCTAGATTAAGTCGTTTTGAGTCTAAAAACAGTACTAATCCCGGTGCTTATAGAAATACATCTGATGTTTATACAATTGGAGGTGTAGGGTTTGACGAAGCTCCATTTGGTTTTTTTGATGAAGCTGCTTCCGGATTAGCATCCGGTATGAGAACAGGAGTAGGCATGAGTACTGCTCGCGATAGTAGTGAGGTAAGTGCACTTTCCGGAAGTTTTAAAATAACTAGCCAGCTTGATAGGTTTAATCAGGTAAGAGCAGGTATTGAATTTGTTAGAACAAATAGTAGAGTTAATTACGGTTCTTTTGACAAAGTTCTTCCGTCAGGTAGAACAAGATCTGTTTGGAATACTACTCCAATACGTTTTGGAGCATTTATTCAGGACAAGCTTGAATTTGAAGGAATGATCGCAAATATTGGTTTAAGACTAGATTATTCAGATCCGAATATTGAGTGGTACGATTACGAACCTTATACTGATTTGTTTAATAACGGAACGGCCAGTGCATTAGATACAGCCCAAACAAGTAATGTGAAGCCTCAAATAGTTCTTCAGCCCAGGCTTGGAGTTTCATTCCCAATTACAGAACGAAGCAAGTTATTCTTTAACTATGGTCATTCAGTACAGCTTCCTGACCCGGAAAATTTGTATTTAGTGAGGGTTGAACCATTTACTAATACAGTAGTGAGAGTTGCTGCACCTGAGAATAAGTTACCAAAAACCGTTAGCTATGAATTAGGCTACGAACATAATATTCTGAATAATTATTTAGTAAGAATTAGTGGTTATTATAGAGATATAACAAATCAGCCCATTCAAGTTGATTTCATTAGTCAAAATGGGAGCGATCAATACACGGTAAGTCGTCCTTTTTCTTACGAAGATATTCGTGGTTTAGAATTAACTTTAAGAAAACAAACGGGCAAATATTTTTGGGGCGAAATTAATTATACGTATAGTATAACAAGTAGGGGCTTTTTTGGAGTTTTAGAAAATTACGAACGTTTAGCTGACCAAAGAGATTATGATAGGCGGACAAATGCTAACGATATAACCAAGCCTGTACCACAACCATATGCTCGTTTACAACTTTATTTCCAATCACCTAAAGAATTTGGTCCCGAACTATTTGGTGTAAAACCTTTAGGAGACTGGCAAGTAGTACCACTATTTACCTGGGCTGCAGGAAGCTACTTTACATACACCGGTGGTGGTGCAATTCGAGGAGTTATAAATAATGTTCAACAAACAGATACTTGGGGATCTAGCCTTCGTGTAACTAAAACTGTAAAAACCTCAAATGGCAGTTCCATTAAGTTTTTCGCAGATGTCAGCAATCTGTTAAACATTAGAGATTTCAATATTTTTAATTCAGGGTTAGTTAATGGAAATGACTATTTGGATTATATGAATTCATTACATCTTCCGGCAAAAACCTGGGATGAAATCGGCTTATTAAACAGCAGAGTTTCCGGTAACGACCAACCCGGAGATTATAGAGCATCTGATGTAGAGTATGTACCGATTGAAGTTTACACTACATTGCCTGATGCTGGTAACGAACGTGCGCTCTATTATAATCCGTTAGAGAATAAATATTATCAATACGATGGCAGTACGTTTGTTGATGCTGATGGTAATTATGTTGAGCAAGTATTAGACGATAAGGCATATATAAATATGCCAAACCAACGCTTTTTTAACTTTTTAGATCCTCGAACTATTAGGGTCGGTGTGAGATTTTCATTTTAGATTAATATAACTTATGGTCAATAACGATACAAAACTTAGATTAACATCAGCATTAGTTTTAATGGTTCTGATTTTTATTGGAAGCAGTAACGCTTACGCACAGGTTGAAAACCGATGGTTATCTGTAGGTTCTTTTCATAATTTTTACTCAAATATTGGTTCTGAAATTGAAACGGGTTTTATTAGCACCCAGCAAGGAGGTTGGCAATGGCCAGCCATTTATAATGCACAAGATGCCCAAGCTATGAAAGCTTTATGGCTTGGTGCAGATAATTTCACTGATGATAATGGTAATAATTTTGAAAAAAGAGTGGTTCATGTAGGACCAAGAGTTACAGGATTAGGTGAATTCTATCCGATTTCAATAAATACGGTTAGTCAATTTGAAGCACCGGAAGTTATTGTTGACGGGGTAGTATCAGCTGCTAAATTTGTAGAGAATGATGCAATTGAGCCTTCCCTATTAGCAGATAGAGAGATTAGAACCGAAATGAACACTTTGTTGGGAATAACGGTAGAAAGAACTGCACGTCAATTTAGCCAAGAATATCACGACAACTATCATATTATTGAGTATATATTCACTAACACAGGGAATACAGATGATGATGATGATATTGAATTACCAAATCAAACTGTAGAAGGTTTTATACCATACTTTTTAAATAGGATGGCTCCTGTTAAAGCCACTCGATTTACCATTGGAAATGCTACAGGTTGGGGAATCAATACAATGACAGATCGTAGAGGAGATGGGTTACGCCCCGCTGAAACAGAAGATTTTAGAGCTCATTTCTCATGGCATGGTCGATATCCTGCTTTTATGGATGCTAATTATGATAATATTGGCGCACCGATTTTTGTGCCAAATATTACAAATGGTTATTTAACAGCAGATGATACAACAGGAAGGCTTGGAGCATATCATTTTGTAGGTACAGTTACGCTACACGCTGATGCATCGGCTTCAGATGACACGGATGATCCGGGGCAACCATTTACGATGGCAGAAGAGCATAATGATGATGCACTTTTTAGTCAAAATGATCCATTTAATGTTCCAAGAATGCAAGATGAATATAATTTAATGACTAAGGGAAGGTCTTCTCAACGTCATGCATACAGGGTAGAACCAAGCGGTGAGAGTGGCTTTTTATCACCAACAGGTGATCCTTCATTAGGACTTTCGGGTGGATTTGGATATACATATGGATATGGACCTTATACACTAGGACCCGGTGAAAGTGTACGAATAGTTATTGCAGAAGCTTCATCAGGTATTTCACGAGAGTTGGCAAATGAAACAGGCGCTGCTTTTAAAAGAGGAGAAATATCAGCACTCGATAAAAATGAAGTAGTTTTTCAGGGTAGAGATTCTCTGTTTCAAACTTTTGAAAGAGCATTAGAGAATTTCAATTCCGGATATGCTATTGCTAAACCTCCACAACCACCAAGATTTTTTACTGTTTCCTCACTAGGAGGGGGAATTGATCTTGAATGGCAGTACGATGGAAACACAGCGGATATTGAGGGTTTTCAAATTTATAGAGCAACAGGAAGGGTTGATAGTACTTATAGACTTCTTTATGAAGCTTCTCCTAATGAAACCCTTATTAGTGATGGTGAAAATGGAAGGTTAGACAACCCTGGAGCATTTTTATTGCTACCTCCGATAAGAGGGTTGGATTATTATTATTACATACAAAGCATTGGTGATATAAATAATGACGCTACAGGATTAACTCCTACAGGAGCGAAACTTAAGAGTAGCAGATATTATACCCAATCTTATGACCCCGCACGACTGCAAAGACCTGCCGGTGAATCTATGTCAGACATTCGTGTCGTTCCGAATCCTTACACATCAGGAGCATCGACTGCTTTGAGATTTAATCAAGGTTTTGAGGGTAATGATCGTATTAATTTCTTTGATGTACCGGGTATTAGCACCATTAATATTTATACAGAATTAGGGGAACTTATTAAGACACTCAGAGGCGATAAGGGAACCGGTGATATACCATGGGATCTTAAAACAGATTCAAATCAAGATGTTGTAAGTGGGATATATATTGCCAGGATTATCAACGAAGATCCAAATGACGATGAATTTGGTGAAGTAGCGATAAGAAAAATTGTAATAATACGATAGGAGTGAACGTGAAGCCCAAAATATTTATTTTTGCAGTGTTTATATCTTTATTGGCTACATCTTTGACGTTAGCTCAGAGTAAGAGAGCACAAACGAGTATGAAATTTCTTTCCGTTTCACAATCTGCCAGAGCATCAGCGATGTCAGGTGCTGTAACCGCTGTTGAAATGGGTGCCTACGCTCCGTACTACAATCCCTCCAGTATGGCTAATATAAAGAATGGATGGCATTTAACAGCCGGTTCTGTACAGTGGATAACTGATATTAATCATAATTCTTTGTCCCTTATTTATAGACCAGAAAATGATAGGGTAGGAGTCTTTGGAGTAAATGCATCTTCAGTAGATTATGGTGATATTATTTCTACAGCAAGAGCTGATAATGAACAGGGATATGAAGATCTGGGGCTTATTAATCCAACGGCAATGACATTAGGTCTCTCGTATGCAAATGCAGTAACTGATCAGTTTTCCATTGGTGCAAATTACCGATACATTAAACAAGTACTAGGTAATGCCGCTGTAGATAGAGATGGAAATGGTGGGTATTTACTTCAATCCTATTCTGCAACGACTTATGCACTTGATTTTGGAGTATTTTATAAAACAGGCTTTGAAAGCTTAAACTTTGCAATGACTTTAAGGAATTTTTCACCTGAAGTTTCTTATAACGAAGAGGAAGCTGAAATTCCACTTACTTTTAAGATTGGATTAGCAATGGATGTTTTTGATCTGACTGAATTAGATGCGGATAAACATTCGCTACTAGTAAGTATAGATGCAAATCGCCCAAGAGATTATGATGAACAATTATTGTTTGGGTTTGAATACACATTTATTAAGAGATTTAAAATTAGAGCCGGAAATGGTTTTCCAAAGGATGAAGAACAATTTTCTTTAGGCTTCGGAATTGTTCAACCCATAAGAGGATCATCGTTAGCTGTTGATTATTCTTATACACAATTTGGTGTTTTTGGTGAAGTAAATCGATTCAGCGTTCAAATTGGACTTTAAAAAAATTTAAATGAAGATTAAAATTAAATATTTCTACTTATTCATTATTGCGACTTTTGCAGTTATATCTTGCGAAGATAATAATAGTGTTTTTGACCCTGATTTTGAATTAACAGGGGAGACACCAGTAATAAATTCTATAACTCCATCAAATAGATATTTGGCAGGAGTAGATTCGGTTATAATAAATGGGTCTTTTTTTTCAAGCAACATTGAGGAAAACACTGTTAATTTTGGAGGTTCACCCGGAGTTATACTTCAGGCTTCTGAAAACCAACTCATAGTTAGACCCGGTTTCAATACCGGTGATAGTATTTTAGTGAGAGTTTCTACACGAGGAACAGAATTTTTCAACGATGATTATTACTACAGACTTGATTCAGCTTTTACAAATGTAAGAGGATTAGACAATAATTACCGCCCATTGTCAGCTTTAGCTATAGATAAAGATGAAAACCTCCATGGGTTTATTAATATTGCTGGAACCAAAGCATTCTATCAAATAACTAAATCGGGTGTAATAAGCACTTATTCTCCAACAACAAGATTTGGTACTTATACCGGTGCACAATTTGGACCTGACGATGGATTATATCTTATTTCAACGGCATCCCCAAACTCAGCAATTTTTAGAATGCCATCTGGTGGTAATGCACAAGGTCAACAGGATGGGGTATGGGCGTTTCCTCCTTTCAGTGAAAAAGCTAATTTTGTTGATCTTGCATTTGACAATAATGGATATATTTGGGTAATTGGAAATAATACGAATATATATAGATATACTTATTCAGATAAGAGTTTACAGAGATTTCCTTTTACTGCTAATTTAAGAACCGCAGTTGTATTTAATAATCAGCTATTTGTAGCAGGTTCCAAAGATAATATTGAAACAGTTTGGAAATTTGATATTTCTGGTTCATCATTAGGTGCGCCCTCTGAAGTATTAAGATTAGAGAATAACACGACAAGTGAAATCAATGGTGTTATTAGAGATATTAGCTTTGACAGCGATGGAAACTTATATTTAGCTATACAAAATGGTAACAATAGTATATTAAAAGTAGAGCCCAATGGAAGAATTTATCCATTTTACAGATATGTTCTTGAAGGATCGTATTACTCACTCACATGGGATGAAGAGGGGAATATGATTGGCGGTATATTATCTGGTGAAAATGGTTCTTTGTTATTAAACAAGATAGATATGTTTGATAAAACCAGAGCACCAATTTATGGAATTGAGTAAAGAAATTTGGATTGCCCAAATATTAACAATAAACAAAAAGGAGTACTCATGAAAAGAGTTACAATTTTAATTTTAGGACTGATATTTGTTCCTTTGGCTACTTTTGGTCAAAGTTGGACATTTGAGAAAGTTTTTCCTGATAGCGCTAATGCCGATAGAGATATACACGGTATAACAGTTGATGGAGAAGGTAAGCTTTGGTATCAACCCTATTACCCATTTACCGGTGATAGTGTTTTCGTTGAACAAACAGGTGATAGTGCAAGAGTTACAGTAATCCAGGTATTTAATGCTGATGGAACTGAAGCTTCTATTTCACCGATTAAATTTTTAACCTTTCCTGATGAATCTGTTGACACAGTAGGTGGATATTGGGATGGTACGTCATTCAGATATAATACTGGTCGAGGATTAGCGACCACACCAGATGGCGATGTTGTGGCTGCATTCGGTAACAATTTGTACGTAATTAACCATAAAACAGGTGCAGGAATTGCCAAGACTTTTGGACCAGATAATGATCTAGATGACAGAGGGTTAATAAAACCAGCTGTAGATGCTTCAGGTAATATTTATGTATCAGGTGTTTTTCCGGGAGATCCAGTGAATATTTATAATAATACATTAACATATCAGGGAACTGCTATAGATACTACCGTCGGTTTCTCAAGAGGTATGGAAATTTCTAAAGATGGTAACACTCTTTACTGGCCCGGATATACTAATGATGCATTGTTCGTTTATACTAGACCCGATGGCTTTAGCCCATTTACTCAAGTGCCGGATACTGTGTTAAAAGGTATGGCGATTGAGTCAATTGGTTTTCATCCGGTAACTGATTATCTATGGGTAAGTTCAGGTTCGGCTACCAATCCACCAAATCTGTATCAGGGTTCTGCTTTTCCAAGTAATTATACTGAGCAAACTTGGTATGCTTTTGATTATGCTGATTTAGCAAGCGCAACAAGACTGGATAGTATTATTTGGAATGAAGAAGGTTCCGGACCTCTCGAAGGCAGACCGCGAGCAATTGGATTTTCTCCGGACGGAACTACAGCTTATCTAGGTCAATTTAGCCAAGGAGCTTATGCACTACAGACCCAAACTACCTCCCAAGTTTTCGTTTCAATTGAAGACAATAATAATAATGGGCTACCTGAAGGCTTTAAATTGGAGCAAAATTATCCTAACCCATTCAATCCAACTACTAATATTAATTATTCTTTAGATCGTGCAGGAAACGCTACGCTTAAAGTGTATGATATTACGGGTAGAGTAGTAGCTACTCTAGTTAATACTAGACAAAATGCAGGTGACCATACTATTGCATTTGATGCAACTAACTTAGCTTCCGGTGTATATATATATACATTACAAGCTAATGGATTGCGACTAACTAATAGAATGACATTAATTAAATAATTGTTAATTTTTTTAAGAAAAGGCAGCCTAAGGCTGCCTTTTTATTTATCAAGAGATATCATTATGAAGAAACTAATATTTTCATGTTTATTGGTTCTTTTACCAGTAAGCTTTATAAATGCACAAACAGCAAAGCCCAAAAATGAAGCTAGAGGCGCATGGATTGCTACTGTTATAAATTTGGACTGGCCGTCATCAACTTCAGTACCGGTATCATTCCAAAAAAATGAACTCACCAATAGATTGAGGCAATTAAAAAAAGCAGGAATCAACTTAGTGTATTTTCAGGTAAGATCAGAAGGTGATGCTATGTATGAGTCAGAAATAGAACCTTGGTCTGCTTATTTAACCGGATCTGAGGGAACTGCACCTTCTCCTTTATGGGATCCATTAGCTTATGCGATTGAAGAAGCACATAGTCTTGGTCTTGAATTACATGCATGGTTAAATCCCTATAGAGCAATGAGATCTATTCCCAGCGATTTTACACAAAAAGTAGATCGAGAAAATGTAGTTGATGAAGCTATAGACGAAAGTTTAGCCCCATTTCTGGACAAAGAATTTGATGCGAATAGTTCAAACAAATTTAAGGGAACAGAGCAAAGAGATTCATTACATGTCTCAAATCAACATCCGGAATGGTTGATGGTTTTAAATAATAAAATTGCAATTTTTGACCCCGGATTGCCTGAGGTGATTGATTATACAACTAACATTGTATTAGATATTGTAAACCGATATGATGTAGATGGTATTCACTTTGACGACTATTTTTATCCTTACCCTCCAAATCATATGGGTTCTTCTTCACAAAATGAAACACTTGACGATAGTACCTTTATAAAGTACCCAAGAGGTTTTTCTGATAAAGGAGCATGGCGAAGAAACAATATAGATATACTTGTTGAGCAAATTTACGATAGCATACAAGTAGTAAAACCGTGGGTTAAGTTTGGAATTAGTCCATTTGGTATATGGAAATCAGGGACACCTTCGGGGATTGTAGGACTTAATGCTTATACTACCATTTATGGAGATGCTATATCTTGGTTGGAATCAGGAACTGTAGATTATATAGTACCACAACTATATTGGGCATTCGGAGGTGGGCAAGATTATGCACGTTTAGCAACGTGGTGGGCAGATCGAGCCACAGAAAATAACCGCCACTTTTATCCGGGTCATGGATTATATCGATCAGACTCAAATACTTATAGTAATACTCTTTTTGCTGCTAACGAAATCCCAAGACAGATAGCGTATAATCAGGAAAGAGAGAAAATAAAAGGTAGTGTATTTTTCAGGATGAAGAATATTACCAACTATAACTCAAAAGGTATAGTTGATTCTCTACAAAATAATTATTACAAATATGTAGCTTTACCTCCAATAATGGAATGGAAAAGCATGACCAAGCCTGATTCTCCGGAAAATCTAATCGTAACCAGAGATTCGGAAAATGAATACATATTTGATGTTTCATGGAGTTCTGCCTCTGCAGATCAAATATCTAAGATTAGTTCAACAGGTCACGTTGATTCATTAATTAAGTATGCTGTGTATCGTGTTGACTCAGGGGCAGATCCTGATGAATCAGCCGAAATGGATAACTATTATAATCTTATAGAAGTCACCGGAGATACTTCTTATACAGATATAGCTCCTCCATCAGAAAACGGTTATTGGTATTTTGTTACCGCTGTAAGTAGAAATAATATAGAAAGTGCTCCAACACCATCGGCAGAAGGAGGAGTGGTAGTGTCAAATGATGAAGAGCCACAATTAATTAATGAATTTCAGTTGGCACAAAACTATCCAAACCCATTCAATCCTAGTACAGAGATTAGTTTTAATTTAGCTGAAACAGGTTTCACTTCATTAAAGGTATATGATATGCTAGGTCGGCAAGTTTCTGCACTTGTAAATGAAAATAGGTCTTCAGGATTACACACAGTAAGTTTTGATGCATCCAATCTGGCATCAGGTATTTATATTTATAGATTGACTTCTAAGAATAGTTCTTTAACAAGAAGAATGACTTTAATAAAATAAGTTGTAAGAACCTCTCAGTTAGAGAGGTTCTTTTTTAAAAGGCAACCCACAGTATCACTTCCTTAAAATTTAGAAATATGAAAAAATTACTCTATTTCTTAATCTTCACATTAATACCTGTTTATGCTTTTTCACAGATTAAGTACGATACTTTAAATGTAAAACAAATTGGAGAGGGAGCTTTTCATTATTCAATTGTTGCTCCATCTGTTCCGTGGACTCTGGAGGTAGTTGAGATTGATCTTACGAATGATACGTACAGTCTGGAGACAGTAAAAGCTAATGACAGACTTACCGGTTATGAGAAAACTAGTTCGATGTCATCCAGAAAATCTAAAAATGGACACAGAGTTATCGCTGCAATTAATGGTGACTTTTATGGAGGAGGGGGCATTCCTACAAATCTTCAGGTTCTAAAAGGTGAAATGCTAAGAACACCAATCAACAGAGAAGTTTTTGGTTATTCTAATAATGGTACTATGTTTATAAATACTATAAGTTATGAAGGTGTATTAAAAATTGGAGAAGCAACAAATCCGTTAAATGATGTTAATGCAGTAAGAAATAACAATGAAATTGTTTTTTACAATCATTTTTATGGACCAAGTACTTTTACGAATGAGTTTGGAACTGAATTAACATTAAAAGCCATAGACCCTTGGGTGGTAAATGGTGAAGTTAGATCAATCGTTGTTTCAAAATCTGAAAATGCCGGAAACTCTACACTTACTGATTCTACTTTTGTTTTATCAGGTCATGGTACTTCTTCAAGTATATTAGCAAATGTTTTAGTTGGTGATACTTTATCAATTAACCATAAAATTATTCCCGGAACCGATAAAATTAAGGAAGCGGTTGGAGGGAGTAGAAAATTTTTAAATGGAGGTGTTAACCAAGGCAATTGGCCGGAAAGACATCCAAGATCAGCGTTAGGTTTTAACGCAGACACAACTAAATTTTATTTGGTCACCGTTGATGGGAGACAAAGCTCAAGCTCAGGTATGACATTAACGGAGTTGGGTGAATTTATGAAAGGCTTTGGAGCACATTATGCCTTAAATCTTGATGGAGGAGGTTCAACAACACTAGTTGTTCATGAAGAAATTGTAAACTCACCTTCAGATGGAGGATTAGAAAGGTCGGTTTCTAATGCTTTAATGATCGTGTCAAACAAATCTAGAATAGGATCTGTGGATCATATTAAGTTAAGTCCTTCCATCAACAGAATATACCGAAACAAATCATTTATTTACGAGGTAACCGGTATGGACTCAAATTATTTCCCGGTTGAATTAAGCTCTCAAGAAATCAGATTTTCATTAAGCGAAGGATTTGATGCTGAAATCTCAGAAGATGGTGTTTTTACAGCAGGGAATAACCCTGATACCGGTTATGTTTTTGTTGAGTATAATGGATTAAAAGATTCTTCAATGGTGATAGTAAAAGGCATTACTACATTAAACCTATTTCCTGAAAATGCAGTTACAGATAATGAGCGAGAGTTGGTTTTTTTCAATCGGTCATTTGATTTTGAAGGTGTAAGCCAATCAGCATCTAATGCTAATATAACTTGGAAGATTGAGGATAGCACAATCGGAAGTATTGAGAAAGGTGTTTTCAAGGGAAAAAATCAAGGAATTACAAAGGTAATAGCAATCTATGATGAAGCATCTGACACATCCCAAATTGAAGTTCAAATAGGTACTGGGGAAATTTTATTAAATGACTTTGAAAAAATTGGGGATTTATCTTTAGGTGGAGAAAATATTAATCTGGAAAATTCAACGATAGGTATTTCAGATGAAAATTTTAGTCAAGGTCAGAGCTCTTTGAAGCTGAACTACGAGTTCACTTACTCAGGGACTCCTGATACTTGGGCTTATATTGAAACCAATATCCCAGTTTTTGGAGTGCCTGATACAATTCTAATAGATGGATTTACAGATGGAAAGAAACATTTAGCCCAGATTAATATAATTGATGATAACGGAGAAGAATTTATTATCCGCCTAAAAAGATATGCAGATAATACAGTTTATAATGAATACCCATTTTTGCTAGATGATATACAAGCAGTTGGTGCTAATAGTACTTTTTATTATCCCATCACTATCAAAAAAATTGGAGTTAAATTAAAATCCGATCAACAAACAGGGGAAACGTATTCCGGCACACTCTATTTCGATAATATGAGATTGAGTTACCCAAGTGATGTAAATGTATCAAACGAAGAAGAGAAAAATATTCCTTCAAGAATAATATTAGATCAAAATTATCCTAATCCTTTTAATCCCACCACTGAAATTACTTTTAGATTAGCGACAACAGGATTTACATCATTAAAAGTGTTTGATATGCTGGGCAGGGAAGTTTCAACGCTTGTTAATGAGAAATTAACTTCTGGCTTGCATACGATAAGTTTTGATGCTTCGAATCTTGCATCTGGAGTATATATTTATAGGTTATCCTCGAAGGAAAATACGTTAACAAAAAGAATGACGCTGATTAAGTAAAATGACAAACCGAAGAGATTTTTTAAAAAAAGTAGGGCTTGGTGCCTTAGGCGCCAGTACTTTTAATTCTTTAAAAGAAAGTGAAACCCTTAAAGAGAAAAGCTTTAGCATATTGCATCTTACGGATCAGCATGTCACTTCAAGACGAAAGGGAGATAAAGGATATTTAAAATGTATAGAATCTGTAAACCAATTGAATCCTTCACCGGAACTTGTTCTTATGGGTGGCGATATGGTTTTTGATGGTCTGTATACAGACCTGTCTATGTATGAGGAATCTATAGATCTGTATAAAAATATTTCTGAAGATTTAATCATGCCTCATTATCATTGCTTGGGAAATCACGATGTTTTAGGACTTTCTTCGAGAAGAAAAGTGTCTCAAAATCATCCCGGTATTGGCCGGAAGATGATCATGGAAAAACTTGGAATGAAGAAAGACTACTATAGTTTTAATCATAAAGGATGGCATTTCGTGATTCTTAATTCAATTTTTGAATATGAAGGAGAAAGCGGACCGGCTTATAAACCAATGCTAGGTAAGGATCAACTTGATTGGTTACGATTTGATCTGGGTGCACATCACAAAATGCCTGCAATTGTAGTTTCTCATTATGCAGCATTCAATCATATCGGGCAAATTAATCAAGATTTTGATATGAAAGCCATGAACTACGTTGTTTTAAAGGATAATAAAGAGTTACGGTTTATTTTAGAGCGACACCATGTGAAGGCATTGCTTCAGGGACATACACATATGAGTGAAGATTTTAAATTCAACGATGTCTGGTATATAACTTCACAGTCGGTATCGGCGGCTTGGTGGGGAGGAAACTGGTTAGGATTTAAACCCGGATATACCGTTTTAGAATTAGGTGAATCAGATATTTTGAATTGGCATCCAGTAACATTCGAGTGGGAACATCAACTAGAGCCGGAGGATACGCTTGAAAGAACACGAATCAAGGAGCGGAAAGAATTTGAACAAAAACAAGAGCGCTTATATCAATCCGAAATCAATAAACGCCCCTAAGCTAATCTATTGTGGAGTTAGTGCATCATCAAACCTTGATGATGATTTTCTTTTTCATCATCCACGTTGCAAGAAGGTAGAAAAGAAGAATCCAGCTTATGGCATATAATAAAGACGCATTAACAGGTGAGGCTATTGAGGAAAATAAGACATCATATAACCAACCTTTTAGCGTATATGTTGTTTCACCAACATTGAATTTTATCAGGTAAAGAAGACGCCCGATAATTCCACTTAAGAAAAATACGGTTATCGCATTTATACCAAAGGCAACGCCCCAATCAGTAAATTTTTGTTTCTCCTTTACATCAAGAAACCAATAACAAAGGCCGAAAATAAACATCGCCAGACCTCCTGTGAAAAGTGCATAAGAACTAGTCCAGATATTTTTATTTATCGGAAATACCCAACTCCAAATGTAGCCAATCGTAATGAGTACAAACCCCCAAATAAAGAATTGCAACGTTCGTGAACTCTCTGATTCCTTTTCAGCCATTAACATTCTACCCGTCCAAATTCCTATTAGGGTAGTTCCTATTGCAGGAAGCGTACTTAATAAACCTTCGGGATCCCAATTTTCTTTCCATGTGTGCCCTGATAATAACAACTGATCGATGTATGCAGCTAAATTTCCATCAGGATTGTCAATAGCTCCGGCTCCGAATCCGGGAACAGGAATTCCAATCATTAAAATCCAATAGCCGATTAAAAGCCCTGCAAGAGTGTACATCTGTATTTTTGGCTTAGTGTATAAAAAAAGGATACCTCCAATAGCATAACAGATAGCTATTCGTTGAAGTACACCCGGAATTCTGAGATCAATTAAGTTGGAGTGGAGTCCAAAATCAGGGCTGAATGTTAAATAAGGAAATGCTGACAAAGCCAATCCAAGTCCGAATATTTTAGCCGCTCTGATCAAAGTTTTCTTTAATAGCTCAGAATTTTCAGCACCTTTTGCTTTAGCCTTTGTGAATGCAAGAACAATAGAAACCCCAACTATGAATAGGAAGAATGGAAAAATAAGATCAGTTGGTGTCCACCCATGCCAGGGAGCGTGTTTTAAAGGTCCATAAATGTGAGACCATGAACCGGGGTTATTAACCAGGATCATAGCTGCGACTGTTGCACCTCGAAAAAAATCTAGCGAGACTAATCTCTTACCCGAAGAAATTCCACTTATTGATGTCATAATGATTAATTAATTTTCGAAATGTACTTAAAAAAATCGACTTAATGTGGTAATGAAATAAGGGGATAAGTATCTTGGTATGAACATAAAAAAATGATTGAATGAATATCTTAATCGCAGACAGTGGATCGACTAAAACAGAATGGGTTTTAATACAAAATGGAAAGAAAGATTATTTTAACAGTGATGGACTAAATCCTTATTTCCGAACTCATGGTCAACTTTCTGAAGCAATCAAGAAAGGAGTTAAAAACAGTATATCAGATATCGAAGTTGATAAAATCTTCTTTTACGGATCGGGAAGTGGAAACCAGTCACGAAAATCTATACTCAAGAATGCGATCAGGGAAAACTTCCCCAATTCTGACATACACATTGAAAGTGATTTATTAGGAGCTGCAATAGCTTGCTTCGGAGATAAACCAGGAGTAGCATGTATTTTGGGAACAGGTTCTAATTCTTGTGTATATGACGGTAATCAAATCGTTAAAAACATTCCCTCATTGGGATTTGTGTTTGGAGATGAGGGGAGTGGTGGTTATTTCGGAAAGAGAATTCTCAATGGATATTATTATAAAACTATGCCGGAGGATTTAAGAGAGGCGTTGGATGAAACCAGTGATATGAATCTGGAAAGTATACTGCATAAAGTCTATGAAGAGCCTCAGGCAAACAGATTTGTAGCTTCATTTTCAAAGATGCTTTCTGATCATAAAGAGCACCCCTACATCAAAAAAATGGTACAAAAGGGTTTTGAGGCATTTGCAGATAAACAACTTGGGTATTTCGAAGAATCAAAGCAGATGGAGATAGGTTTTGTCGGATCAATAGCCTCAGTTTATAAAGATATTTTAGAGAAAGTGCTCAAAGAAAGAAGCATGAATTTGGGAATCGTGGTTCGAAAACCCGTTGAAAATCTGGTTCACTTTCATCAGCAAAAACAGTAGAATTAAATCTCGATTTCCTTTAGATGCACGCAGTAATTTTTAACAACCGGTTCGGTTAAAGCGATTATATTTTTAGTATCAGCTGCTTTAGAGAATTCAATTGCATGTTCATCATCAAAGATCCAGATACTTTCGTTTTTGTATTTATAAGCTTCGGAATAGCTTTGGTCAAAACTATAAAAGTAAGCAGCAGCTTCATCTCCGTATGGTAAACTAAGTTTTTTCAAAGCCAGTTTAGTTTTTTGATGGATATCTTCTCGATGCTGAGCAGTTGGTTCTTGTTCAAAAAAGGTAGTTCTGAAAAGAGAACGATTTAAGAAACGAGTACATAGTTCGGATAAGATTTTATCGTTCGATTGAGTCCAGAATTTTATGTTCAGATAGATATCGTAATCATCTAGCTGCGTATATGCTTGCATCATTTTCTTGGTAATCTGTTTTTTAGCAGAAGGCTGATCTTGCATAAAATAGCGTAAGCTTTCAGAAGCAAAATTCAATTCAGAACCTGAATCCAATAAATCTCGAACTCTACGAAATACAGATCTGATTAAAGCATCGGCACTTAGCACGGTTTTGTGCAAGTACACCTGCATATACATCAAACGGCGTGCAATGATGTAATTCTCTATGGCATAAATCCCTTTTTTTTCGATGACGATATTTCCTTTATGAACTCGCATTGTTTTAAGGATTCTGTTGATACCGATTCGGCCCTCAGAAACTCCGGTAAAGAAACTGTCTCTGCTTAGATAATCCAATCGATCTAAATCTAACTGTGATGAAATTAGCTGATGAAGAAACTTCTTTTTGTACTGATTGGTGAAAATGGCAATAGCTGTGTCGAGTTCTCCATTCATTTCCTGGTTGAGTTCTTTCATTATCGCCAGACTCATCATTTCGTGATTAAAATCTTTGATGAGCGAATGTTCTAAAGTATGTGAAAGGGGACCGTGACCAACATCATGCAAAAGTATCGCAATCAACGTGCCCTCATATTCTTTTTTGGTGATGGTGGTATCTTTTTCAAGCAGATTATTCAACACTCTTTTTGCTAGCTCCAAAGCACCTAAAGCGTGAGAAAATCTTGAATGCTCAGCCGCAGGAAATACCAAATATCCCAATCCAAGTTGTCTAATTCTTCGCAATCTCTGCACATACGGATGATCAATCAATTTGAGGATTATTCCTTTTGGAACGGTGATGAATCCATGAACAGGGTCATTAAATATTTTGTAGCGTGTACTTTTATCCATTTGATTCAGATTTTAACATCATCGCATCAAGATCTTTGATTTTAGGTAATCTGACAGGCTTCTGATTCTTAACATCAAACCACACACCTGTTGTTTTAGCAACACTGAGAAGTTTCTTAGATTCTGCATTATAAATTCCTTGAAATGCATCCAGATTTGAATTGCCGACTTTGCTGATGCCTGTTCCAATCAAAATAGTATCAGGAAATTTGATCTGACCCAAATATTCGATTTCAGAACGAACCATCACAAAAGAGCGCCCTTCATGATATTCTTTATTCATTTGAAAGTATTCTCCAAGAAATCTCAATCTTGATTCTTCATAATAAGTATTGAAAACGGCATTGTTCACATGTTGAAGAGCATCCACATCGCTAAAGCGGATTGTTAGTTTGTGCCAGTGATAAAAAAAATCGGGATCGTAGTTGGGTTTAATCATGTTTTAAATTAGGAATAAGGTAATTAGGAATAAAGGAATATAATTTTTAGTTCGCTATTCATTTTTCCTTGTTGAATATTCAATATTCGGTGATGTTTTCGTTATATTTGAAGCCACAAAAATTCACAATAAAAATTCAGATACGCACATGGCTAACGATTCCAGTAAACAATTTCTAGAAGATCTACTTATCACTCCAAGTCCTACCGGCTTTGAAAAAGCAGGGGTTAAAGTCTGGAAAGAATATGTGGAAGAATATTCTGATGAAGTTGTTACCGATGCTTATGGATCAGCTGCCGGAAAAATTAATACAAGCGGAGATGTAGCCACCGTTTTATTGGAAGCTCATTGTGATGAGATCGGAATGGTTGTTCAGCATATTTCGGATCAGGGATTCGTTTATGTAAATAAGTTGGGAGGAAGCGATTCGACCATTGCCCGTGCTAAGAAGGTGTTCATCCACAACAAAAGAGGAAGAGTTGTGGGCGTTACCGGAAATACGGCGATTCACTTACAAGACAATAAGAATGGCGGTGGAAAACAGCCCGCCTGGAAAGATATTTATGTTGATATCGGAGTGAGTTCTAAAGAAGAAGCACTTGAATTGGTTCAGGTGGGCGATCCGATTACTTATTCGTCAGATATGGAGTATTTGAATGATGATATTTTAACAGCAAGAGCTCTTGATAATCGCATTGGTGGTTATATAATCGCTGAAGCATTGCGAAAAATCAGCAAAAGAAAGAAAAATCTTAAAGTGAATGTAATCGCGCTGAATTCGGTACAAGAAGAAGTAGGTGGGTTTGGCGCTAGAATGATGAGCTATCGTTTTATGCCTGATGTAGCATTGGTAACCGATGTTACACACTCTACAGACACGCCAGGAATTGACCAGAAAGAGCATGGAACCGTTGAAATGGGCAAAGGTCCTGCTATTCAGCACGGAGGAGCTAACCACCCTAAAGTGGTGGATTTCTTAGAGAAAGTATGCAAAAAAGCGAAGATGGATGTTCAGCATGAAGCAACCAGCGTGAGAACCGGAACAGATACAGACAGTATTTTCTATCAGCAAACGGGAATTCCAAGTGCGCTGATCTCACTTCCATTACGATACATGCATTCTCCGGTGGAAACCTGCAACATGAGCGATGTAAAGGATTTGATCGATTTGATGGTTGAAGCGGTTCTTGCTATGCGTCCGGATCAGACCTTTGGTGTTTTTGAAGATTGATTTCTCTGATGTTATCCATCATTTCGACGAAGTCGGGGTGATGGAACGGAACCATCGTCATTGCGGACGATGAAAAGATGCAGTGTTATGCATTCTGAGAAGTATCATTTTTCAAATCTATTCACAATTTTGATGAACGATCCGCAATCTCCAGATCAAAGGCAATGAGCGTTGTTCAGGAGATCTCGGGTCAAGTATGCCCGAGATGACGGGTTGGTGTGAGGTGAAGATCTCGTCATTGCGGACGCAGAAAGAACAATCCAGCTACATTATTTTGAAGGGAAAGATGTTGCGCTATTCTTATTCAGATGAACGATCCGCAATCTCCAAATTAAAGGCAATGAGCGTTGTTCAGGAGATCTCGGTTCAGGGATGTCGAGCTCTGTTTCCATCAGCCGTGCAAAGCCCAACGGATGGACGAGTAGTTTGTAAAATTACAGCCACGTTAAGTAATTGGCTAGTTCTTCCTGCTAAGAGAAGAATCTAGGTTGTCTAAAAAGGTTTCTTAGCTTCAATATAAATCCAGATCTCGGGCATACGCCGCGAGATGACTTTGAGTTTTACTAAACTAGCTCAACGCCACGTCATTCCAGCGAATGCAGAGCCAAAGGCACTCCTGTGGAGGAATCTGGATTGTAATTATAAACTCAGCCTTTACTATTAATCTGGATCACCTGTCAGTTGGAGTTTTTGAAGATTAAGCTAAAAGCCTTTCGAGAATCCAATTCCAATCCCAGAGCTGTTTTGGGGAAGTGAAAAACTTTTTAGACGAATTGCAAAAGATTCATCATTATTCTCTTTAGCCTTAAAAAGATTGTAGGAACTCAATACTAAGGTAAGACTCCCTAAGCCTATATTTAAAATGGAAAGATCTCTTTTATTTTCACTGATGGAAGTATTTTTGGGGTAATTGGCTAGCCCTAGAATCAATTGGCTAGAACCTGTTACTATACCTGCAAGAGCGATATTTTTATTTTGGTCTTGTCTGAAGGCTAAAGATGTATTGATAATGTTTGTAGCTAAGTTTACTCCTGTCAAAATTGTACTGGATAGTCTGTTTGCTGAGCTTATTTTATTTTCATTTGAAGGCTCTTGCGGAGGGTTAGGTCCATAAGCAGGTTGAATCATAGCTAACTCTTTCTTGGTAAATCCACTTTCTGAAACCCACTCTTCAAACGCTTTACTTTTAATATCAAAAACACTTGAAAATTTATACTTATTATTTATTTTTTCAGCAACAGTTCTGCCCACTGATTTTTCAACCAAATATCCTACGGCACAAATTCTTCCATTCTTATCTATAAATACGGATTGACTTCTATCAGGAACGACATAGTTTTTAGGATAAGATTCAGCCTCTATATATTCCTTCAGATAGTTAAGTAATAGCGTTCTCTTTTTTCTAAGTTCTGGGGTGAGATGAGAAACATCAGCATTTCTGAGTTTATTTGCTACATACTCTAAATGAGTTGTAAGTCTAAGATCTGCTTTGGTGGTAGACTCAGGTTTTATTCCAAATTTTTCAATAAAACTTATATCGCCTAATACTGAATTAACAGTATTTTGATTAACATCAAAATCGTTAGTACCAATAAATAGCAAAGAGTAAGAGAGAACAATTGAGAGCAAAATTTTATTAAGCATGGTTCAAACTTTTTGTAAAATATTAATTAATTGTGGTTCTACGGGAAACCTTGTGGGTAGAGGTCTAATTTTCCAAAAT
>TARA_R110002073_G_scaffold229781_2_pt1 | contig 23961 bp, 22 predicted proteins | sample TARA_R110002073 | Tara Oceans TARA_R110002073 (sample SAMEA4397174) | marine metagenome | biome: Polar Biome; feature: [DCM] deep chlorophyll maximum layer (ENVO:01000326); material: water (ENVO:00002006), including particulate matter (ENVO:01000060) such as... | depth 40 m | reverse complement strand
AAAAACTCACCCCCAATAGCCGATGGCAATACCAAAGTTTTAGCGGTCCAGGCGTAGCCTGGATCTGAAAACCGCTGGGATCAGATTACGCTGCGGGAATCTCGGGCAATACCTCGTCCAGTGCCGGTTCGTCCAGTACCGGATCACCCGACGCGGACTCACCCGACTCTGGATCAACAGCGACTTCCACAGCCACGATCACATGGTTGGGCGTGATCTCGACGACTCGTCCTTCGGGCAATACGTCTCCGACGCGAACCCGTGTAGATCCAATTACGGCGACGCGTCCCGAGGTGTTTTCGTAAATGATCTTGACTTCTTCGTGTGGCCGATGTTCGATCGTGGTCTTGGGTTCCACTGCAATGGTCTCATCGACAACCACTTGCGCAACGATCGGGGGTGCTTCTATCTTCGGCTGCTTCGCGACCGGCGCTTTCTGTTTGACGAAAATGGTTTCAAATGGATTGGTTGCTAAGACGTGGTCCAAATGAACGTCGGGCCAACGAACGGGCAGATGCAAGTTGTCGGGTGATTTCCGGAACGAGACCTTCGTGATCGCGCGATTGGTTCTCAGCGACGGCGGCGTGTCGAATTCCTGACCCTCATCCTTGGGGGCAAATAACACAAAACCCAAAACGCCGACTAACACGGCGATCAATGCAAACTTTTTCGGAGTCAGACTCGATGTGGATAGAAACTCAGTTTGGCTCATTGCAGTTTCCCTGATGGGGTCAGCTCTGGATTCAGATCGAACAGCAGTCGCAATTGGCATTCAGCCGAGAATGTTTGTTCGCTATTTTTAGGTGCCGTCACGCTCAACTGAGCAATCCGATAACTTCGGGGCAGGTGTTGAAGACCATCCAGGAATCGGCAAAACCCAGAATAGGGACCTTCGCCGACAAAGCGAATGTCCATCTCGCGGTGTAGCGATTCGTTGACCACTGCACCGGGGCGGAAATCGCGGATTTGGAACTGGCTTGCTTTGGCAAGTTCCGACAGCTCGCTGAGGAAATCGATTTCGCCTGCTTTGGCTGGGATTTTGGTTTTGAACTCGGAAACGCGTGTCTCGGTCGTTCGTACTCGCTGCTCGGTATCCCAATGCGCCGCATGAATGTCTTTGCTTTTTCGAAGTAGCGCAAGCGACTCGGATTGGGCAGCGTCGTTCTGTGATCGCTTTGCCTGAAGTTCGTGGCGGACAAACACCAGCAGGGCCAGAATCACCAACACTCCCACGATACCCACGCCGTGCAGCATCAAGTTATAAGATCGTTTTGTGGTAAAAATTTCACTCATGTTCCCGGTGACTCCGCAAACTTGCACTCAATCTGGAACTGACGTCCATGTGTCTCGTCAATTTGGTACATCAATGACGACCTCAGTTCGACTTGGTGAAACACATTAGAATTGCGTAACGATTCGACAAAACTCGCCAAACTCTTGTCGCCATCGGTAACGCCTTGCAGCGACAAACTGCTAAGGTTTGCGGGCGTCGCTGCTGATCGGGATTTCTTGTTGATTTGGCGGCTTGCGTTGGACGACAGATGCATTCGTTCGATTTGGACTTTGCCGTCACTCGATTTCGTGGCTTTGCCCAAGATGGCCAGCAACGCGAGTGAGCGGTCGGGGACGCAAATGTGCTCGAGTACGTCGACCTCTTGTTGCAGAACATCCAGTTGCGAATCCAGGCTGGCGGTCTGAACTTGCAGTTGCTGCAGCGGGTGAATTTCGCTTGTCAACGCGTCGAGTTGCAGTTGGCTTTGCTGGACGTCTCGATAGTTTCCTGCCATGACCACGATTCCGGCAATCAACAGCGCGGCCCAGACCAACGCCCATTGACGCAGTCGCCGCCGCACCAGCATTTGGATGACGAGTTTTTCGGGTAATAGATTTATGAACATGACCGTTGCTCCCAACGCAGGGCCGACAGGGCAGCGGCGACGCCAAATTGTGCGTCATCCGCAGCCTCGTGCGGCTTGGTCGTCGGCAAACACCACGTCTGTGCTGCGATCCCAAGTTGGTGACTAAGGCATTCGGGCAGATGACGTATCGACGCTCCGCCACCCAACAAGACCAATTCGCTTGGCTTGGATATACGGAATTGCTGCGTTGCATAGTCGAGCGTCCGCTTCAATTCATTAATCAATTGTGCAATCGGCTGTTCGAGCATTTGTGCTGGACCCGAGACCACGGGGCGTCCCGATGGGTGCGGTGGTGAAACCGCATAGCGGATTAGCAACTGCATCGCTTGGTCGTGCGATAAATTGAGTGCTTGCTGGATCGGTCGCATCAGCGTGCGGAGCCCACCGCCACGCAGCACTCGCGTGTAGATCGGTTTGCCATTGGCCACTAAGACGAAGGTGAATTCGCTATCGCCCAAGTCGAGTGCGACAACGGGCGTCGTATGTTTGCCGCTCATCATCGTGACCGCGCGAGCCAATGCACATGGCAATCCATCGAGGACTTGGCATTCATAACCCGCCGACGTCAAATCCTCAGCGATTCCCATGGCGAGACTTGTGGGCATACGCAGGGCGGTGATTTTTGCCGCTTGATCCGCTGCTTCGCTGGTACTCCAGAAATCGAACACATAGTCGGCATCACCGGATTCGTTGTCAGCAGCAAGTTCCTCGCAAACCATGTCCCGCGTTTCATCGAGAGACGCTGCCGGCAATTCAAGCGATCGCAACGAGTGATACGACATCGAAACCGCGGCTGCACATTCCGAGCGGGTAAACAGTTCGCGTAGTTCGGCGATTCGTAGCTTTTTGTCAGCCAGATTGATTGCCTTGTGCTGCGAATTAGGCTGCGAATTGGGCTGCGGATCTTCCTCGCGAGTCACACACCAGCGTTGACAAATCTGGTATCGGTCACCCGTCCGTTCGACCTGTGTGAATTTGATCGACCGGCTACCGATATCGATTCCGATCCACCCTCGCGGCGTCGACGCAAATGGGGTTCTCACGCGGTGTTGTAATGTTGTCAGTACGGACATAGCGGCGATTCCTTTATTGTGGCATGGACGACACGTCCAGCAGTGGAAGGATGACCGAGAAAGCCACGCCGGCGACCACCATCCCTAGGAAGACAATCACGACCGGTTCGAGCAACTTAACCAAATCACGCAGATGGCGTTCGCCTTGGTCCTCGAAATACTCACCGACCATTTTTAAGACATCGCCAAGCTTGCCGGTCCTTTCTGCAGTCGCTACCATTTGCGCCGCTCCCGAAGGCAGGAAGGGGGACGACAATAACGTCGGTCCCAGGCCTTCGCCACGAAGCACCTCCGATTCAAGCCGTTCGTACATCGACCGAAACAAGCTGTTGCTTGATGCCGAGCGGCACAAACGAATGCTTTCGATTAAGGGAACACCGCTGCTAAGCATGGTTCCAAGCAATCGAAAGGTCCGTCCGGTCGACAGTGATCGAGTGGCTTTTTTGGCAAATGTAAAATTAAGCGAAGCGTAATCCCAGGCGTCACGGACAAAGTTTGCATTTCGTAGCGCGTATGCGGCAAACGCCAACCCGATGAACACTGCGCCGAGCAAAACGAAATGGCCGCGAACAAATTCACCCATGTTCAACATCAGCTGGGTGAACGGGGGCGGTGCCTTTTCCAAGTCCGCAAAAACTTTTGCGAATTGAGGAAGGATAAAGAAGAACAGCACCACCAGCACCACCAACGTCACGACGCACAGCACCAATGGGTACATCAACGTCGACACAACCGTTTGTCGCATCCGCAAATCGCTGCGCAGCAAATAGGTCAATCGTTCGAGCACCTCGGTGATCGAACCGCTTTGTTCGCCCGCGGCAATGCCGGCGACAAACATTTCATCAAATACGTGAGGATGTTTCCGTAGTGCGCTGGCAAACGTCGAACCCCCTTCGATGTCTTCGCTAACACGGCTCATCACGGTTTGCAGTGCAGGGTTGGTGCACTGACCGGCAACCGATTTCAGAGCCTCGGAAAGATCGACCCCTGATTGGCTCATGATCGTGATCTGTGACAACATCATCACGATGTCGTTCTTTTTAATGCGGTTGCTGAACGAGAACGATGCGGGACGGACCGCTTTGACTTGGTCGGCACTGATTTGCAGCAAAAACAAACCCTGTTGCCGCAACTGGGAACGCGCTTCGGCCAACGAATTCGCTTCGATGTCACCGAGGGTGATTTTCCCGCTGCGTTCTTTGGCTCGATAGTTGAATTTCATGATCGGTTCCCTCACGGTTTAATCGACGAAAGCCACTCGTGATACTTCTTCGAGACTGACTTTGCCTTCCTCGGCTAAACGCATTCCCTCATCAACCAAAAACGTTCCGGACTGTTTCATGTGTTGATTGCGAATCGCTTCGATGTCGCCACCTGCGGAGATGATTTCTCGCATTTCACGGTCAACGCATAGGACTTCGTACAGTCCGGTTCGTCCGCGTGAACCGGTGTCGTAACAATTGCGACATCCTTCCCCGCGAACAAACGTACGACGGCGGTCCCCTTTGTACTGGAACGAGTCCAGGATTTCGGGACTGGGAAAGTAGGTTTCTTTGCAGGTCGGACAAACCATTCGCACCAAACGTTGTGCGATGACTCCCAATAATGCTGCTCCGATTTTGAACGGTTCGACGCCCATGTCGCGAAGCCTTGTGACGGCGCTGAAACTATCGTTGGTGTGCAGAGTGCTAAGAACCAAGTGGCCGGTCAACGCAGCTTGGATGGCCACGGCTGCGGTTTCCGCGTCACGAATCTCTCCGACCATGATCACGTCGGGGTCTTGCCGCAGTATCGCCCGCATCGCTCCGGGAAAGGACATCGGTTTGTTGCCGCCGACGGGGACTTGAACAATTTGGTCCAAGTCATATTCGACCGGGTCTTCCACCGTGACGATGTTGCGTTCGACCGATTTGATCAACTCCAGTGCCGAGTAGAGCGTGGTCGTTTTGCCGCTGCCGGTTGGCCCCGTGACCAGCACCAATCCATGGGGCCGATGCAACATTCCTTTGACGTCGCTCAATAATTTCGGAGGAACACCCAGTTCATCCAGATTGAAGGTGACGTTTTGGCGATCGAGAACCCGAATCACGACCTTTTCGCCGTGATTGGTTGGCAGTGTCGAAACACGTAAATCGATTTCACGACCTTCGACGGTCAAGTGAATGCGTCCGTCTTGGGGGATGCGGTGTTCGGCGATGTCAAGTTTTGCCATGACCTTAAGCCGCGAGATAATCGCCGGGTGAAAATCGCGACGAGGTCGCAGCGTTTCCCGCAACATGCCATCGACTCGGAAACGCACTGACGTGCATCGTTGTCCCGGTTCGACGTGAATGTCGCTCGCCTTTTGACGAACCGCGCTGACGATCATGTAATTGACGAGATTGATGATCGGGCTGCCGTTGGCTAACGACTGCAAATCCGCAATGTCGATATTGAAATGATCCGCCTCTAAATTCACTGCATCGGGATCCATGTCCGCAGTGACCGCATCGACCGCAAAGTCGTTCTCGTAGCAGCGGGGCAGCATCCGCTCGATCACCGAGCGCAGCGTCAATACCGGTTTAACTTGCAGCCCGGTGATTCGTTCGATCTCGTCGACATGCTGAAGATTGTGCGGGTCGACCATGGCAACGCTTAGCTTGCCACGAACCTTGAACAGAACGAGCGCCTCCAGCGATTCGGCTTTTGCCTTGGGCAACAACTGCACAACCGCAGGGTCGACCATTCCGTCACGCAGCAGCGCATAGGGAACGCCGCGTTGTTGACTCAAAAAACGCAGCAATGTGCCTTCATCGATCAAACCCAATTCCAGCAGCGTCTCACCCAGCCGCGCACCTTTGGCGGTATGTTCGGTAAGTGCGGCTTCGAGTTCATCGCGGGTAAGTACACCGGCGCGGACCAAACGCTCGCCCAGCGGCAACGGCGTTTCCGGCGCAGCAGCGTGATTCCGATTTGCACGTTCGATAACCAAACTCATCGCGAGAAACTCCCGACGGCGGAAACAACGTCATCGGAAATCGCAAAGTCGCGGTCCAGTTCGGTCGCTTGCAATATCTCGGTGCACAGCGGATTGAGTGCAGCCAGGTGAATCGCTCCACCGTGTTGCAGACAGCGGTCTCGCAAATCCAACAAGAATTCCAGACCGGCGCTGTCCAGCAGCGGAATGTTGCGTAAATCAAATACAATCTTGGGCTGACCGTGCCCAAAACATTTCTCGCAATGACCTGCTAATTCGACGGTATGGTCACGGCTTAAGGGATCATTCCCCGAGAGCACAAACACACTGCCTTGCTTGGAGCATTCGAACATTCGATTCACTCCAATTAGTTCAGGGGTAAGGTCAGGGTGAAACGCGATCCCACATTCAGTTCACTCGAGATGACGATTTCGCCACCGTGCAGTCGTGCGACTTCTTGCGAGAAGGCGAGTCCTAGCCCGCTGCCGCTGATCTCTTGCACACGCGAGTCATGGCTGCGGAAGAATTTTTCACAAAGCCGCGGTAACTCTTCTGCTGCAATGCCAAAACCAGTGTCCTCGACTTGCAACTGAATCCCATCCGCATCGGTCTCGACCAGCAAACGGACACTTCCGCCTGCGGGGGTGTATTTGGCCGCGTTGCTAAGCAAATTGACGAGCACACCGGCAATCTTGTCTTTGTCGATTCGCAGTTTTGGCAACTTCGCAGGCAACTTGCTTTCGAACGCTAAAGTTTTCTCTTGTAGCGAAGGCTGAACTTTCTCGATCACTTCATCAATCAAACGCTGCATGTCGGTTTCGTGTCGCACGACCGAGATCGCACCCGATTCCATCTGGCTAACGTCAAGCAGGTCGTCGACAAAACGGGCCAACCGAGTCGCTTCGGACATCAAAATGTTGTAAAAGCCCTTTTGATGTTCGACATCGATGTCGTCATTGTCGATCAACGTTTCGGCGTAGGCTTTGATATTCGCCAGCGGCGTTCGCAGTTCATGTGTCGCGGTGAACACAAACTGGTTCCGCATTTCTTCGGCAAGTTTCTGTTGCGTGACGTCGCGAAGACTCCACAACGAACTGCCTTGCTCGAACGCGTCGCCGATCAACGGGGTGCGGCTCAATCGCCAAACGCCAGCGGAAAGTTCGTTACCAAGCAATAATTCGATCGTGAAACTGTTTGATTTTTGTTGTTGCTCATCCAGCTCCGCGGCGCTGGCGGGACTGACAGCCGCGGCGAACCACTGGCCGAGTTCGCGACCCACGACATCGCTTGCCGACGCGGCGCCCACCATTGCCACCAACGCATTGTTGGCAAGCACGACATTGCCGGTGGGATTGGTCAATGCGACCCCTTCGGATAACGCGTTGAAAATCCCTTCCCATCGTTTGCCGGCCGAAGCGTCGAGAGTTTCACGCAGCCGCTCTTCGAGCGTCGAGAGCGTTCCTTGTTCGTTGATTTGTCGTAGCAGTTTGTTCCATCCCGCCGCGACAGGAGTGGTGGCAATCAGCGGGACCAACTCTGCCGGGGAACTGCAGACCCCGGTGGTGATATGTTGCAGTTGGTTTTCGATCGATTCATTGATTTGAACCGATCGCCGCATGATAAAGCTGCCGACCAAAAGCAAAAACAGCGGAACCGCCACCGTGATCGAGACGGATTCAATCAGGGCTCCTCGCCACGCCAGCGTCAATGCAACGCTGACGACTCCAAAGATCGAAGCCAGACCGCACATTAAATATCGGTCAACGATTCGGCTGCTTAGCGACGGGATTGCGTTGGAGATATTATTCATGAATGCGGTTGGGGGTTCACGAATACACGGCGCTGGTGTCTTCGCTGGCTGTGAGCAAGTCGTTTACGATGGCAACAATTTCTCGGATACTAAAGGGCTTGAGAACAAGTTTGGCGATATTCCAATCTCGCCGCAGTTGTTCTCGATCCAATTCCATCCCTTTGGCCGAACACATGATGATGAACATCGCATCCAGTGATCGGTTTTGTCGGATGTAATGACAGAGTTCCGCTCCGTCGACATTGGGCATTTGGTAATCGGTTATCAACAGGTCAAACGATTGGTTGGCGAGCGATTCCATTGCCTCGGCACCATCGTGGGCAATGGTGACGTCAAAGCCGGACCGCTGGAGATTGAATCGCAGCACATCGCCAAGGACACGATTGTCCTCTGTGATTAAGATCCGTCTTTTTAAATCACTCATTAAACTGGCCTAATAGGAATGATTGCGTTCACCGAGCGGAGCTCGATGAACGCAATCGTCATGGATGGGCTTTGAAGTGGATGTAGGGTGGGGCGATCAGAAGCCAAGGCTGACGAAACGCCAGCGAGGCTACCATTTCGTGATAAAGCCCGAGTCGTTAACACAAAACTCACCGGTGGATTCGTCATAGATCCAACCCCCGGCGGCGGTGGCCGTTTCAAGCGGTGACGTTCCTGCCACGATGCCGGCGCCTGGATTGGATCCTACCTGAGTCGCAGGAAAGGCGCCTTGCAAATAAGGTTTCAAATCGGTGGTGAAGGTGGATAGTTCCGGGTAGTCGCCGGTTTGCGCTTTATACAAATCAATGGCATCGCGAATCACGACAAGCGATTGTCGAGTTGCGTTGTCACGCGCATTGCCAGCGGTATCGAACATGCGGGGAGCGGCGACGGCGGCCAAGATGCCCAGAATTAGCACCACGACGACCAATTCCACCAACGTAAACCCTTTGCGACACCAACGTCTTGTCTTGAACACTTTGCATTTACCCCTACGGAAGTACGATTAATGCCGAGTGACTGAACATTCCCGGCTTACGTAAAAACATAGGACGCAATTAAGGAATGTCCGGAAAGTCAAGGAAATTATTCTCACGTAATTTTCGGGGGGATTCTCGATTTTGCGGGCTAACCTTGGACAGTTGCGAGACTTCCCTCGTCTCGTTTGTTCACGCGAATCCAGTTGATATGAGTCCTTCCGATGTCCGAACACCGTGCTCAGCGTTTGCTCGAAACGAGACATCTTCAGCGTCCTCAAGAGGTTGCTGAGATCCTGCAAAAACATTTTCGCACCCCCTTTCACCTGGTCACGCAACAGGGCTCGGTGCGACTGAGTGTTTCGCCGCTCCAGGCGGATCAACTTGAACACACTCATCTGTCACTCCCCGAGACGCTGCAAATCGATGCGTTACTCGCGGCTAAAGAGCCCTCGGTGCACGCGATTTCCGCTGAAAATGCAGTTTTGGCGATTCCGATGGGGAATCGTATTACGCCCTTTGCCTTGTGTGGAATCATTGCCGCAAGTGATGCTAATTTGAGCATCCCCTTGGCAAATATGGTGGTCGAAAATTTAAAGTGCAAACAAGAGATTGCGTCGCGTGATTCGCAGCTCGATGAATACGCATCGCAAGTCACGCGAGATTTCGAAGAACTCAGTTGGTTGCGTTCGCTTGCCGAGAGGCCGGAGCTGTGGCATCCGCAGAACGATTTGCAAAATATTGCCAGTGTCATCCTGCCTCCGCTGTGCGATGTTTTGTCCGTTGAAGCAATTTTTCTGTTCGTAACGGATACGCAAACAGGTGCAGATACGCTGGCATTCCGTGCTGGCGAAACGGAGGTCCGTGACCACACGATGATGGAATTGGTGGGTCAGTTTGCGGATCAAATCGTCGAACAGCCCGTGGTTCGAAATTCCAATAGCCTTCACAGGGGGTGGCAGGACCTCGAGGGAATCCGCAGTTGTGCATTGGTCCCGATTGCCAACAACTCTCAGCGGTTTGGCTGGCTAGTGATGGTCAACAAATTGGCTCGGCCCGACGCGGACTGCCTCGCTGACCTATCACCGCAACTGCGTGAATTCGGTACGTTCGAAGCGGGGTTGCTTCAGTCCGCTGGGCTGAACTTAGCGGCACACGCTAGCAATCTGCAATCGTTCCGCCAGATCGAGGACCTTGTCGTCGGAGTCATTCGAGCGATGATCAACTCGATCGACGCAAAAGACGCCTACACTCGCGGTCATAGCGATCGTGTGGCTGCGATGGGGCGAACGCTCGCTGCAAAATTGGGACTTGATCCGCAAGAGCAACACGATGTCTATATGTCGGGGTTGCTCCATGACATTGGCAAAATTGGCGTGCCCGATTCAGTACTCGGTAAACCGACTCGGCTAAGCGAAGAAGAGTTTGCGATTGTCCAACGCCATCCTGAAATCGGATATTCGATCCTGAAGCACCTGAAGCAACTCGACTTCGTGCTTCCGGGCGTGCTGCATCATCATGAGTGCTTTGATGGAAGCGGCTACCCGCATGGATTGGCTGGCGAAGAGATTCCTTTGATGGGGCGGATCTTGGCAGTTGCCGATGCCTACGACGCGATGACGAGTACGCGGCCTTATCGAAATGGAATGCCCCGAGCGAAAGCCGAAGCCATCCTACGAGCCGGAGCGGGCGAGCAATGGGACACCCGAATCATCGACGCGTTCATGCAGTGTGCCGATGAGATGTACGGCATCTGTCAGGTGAATCGTCAACATCCGACGCTGTTACTCAGTGATCGCCCTAGCGACGATGCAGCATGGGACGAAATTGACGTCGCGGTGAACTTGTCGCTCAGCAAGTAGCGTTGTCCTTCACCGATCGAAGCGTCATTTTTTTCGCCGCAATTTCACGCGGCGATTGCCGGAGCGTCGCTCCATCGACTTGGGCAGCTTCGTTTCGTTTTTGCGTCGATTCTCTTTTCGACGTTCGGGGTTATCACGTTTCTCGAGTAGATGGAGTAGTTCCTCGGGAATCTCGGGATCGTTGGGCATCGTTAGATGATCTCCGCGCTAAGAAGCCATTTGGACCCCACTTACTGGACATCCAAATCAGAAGGGTAGATGTACGTGTGATCCGGTTCGTGATAGACCGGTGGATAATCGCCATTGCCGATTGGGTCTTGGATCATCACCGCTTCGGCAGATTGATCCACGAAATGTCGGTTGTTTGTGCGTGACGATTGACTTTGCCGTGGATGAGAAGAGAACGGTTGGAATTTGCGTGGCGTGTTACTGGGATCGGGTAGTTCCGGTTCCCAATAGCGTCGATCGGTCGGTTGCAATCCATCATGGAACAGAGGTGTCGATGACTGGTCGACCTCTGCGGGATGGATGCTGCGGCATCCAGGAACGTCTGGCAAGATGCGTGGCAACAACGCGATAATGATTTCGCTTCGCTCGCGTTGCAGTTCGTGGCGTTGAAACAGTTTACCCACCAGCCACAAATCACCGAGCCATGGAATCCGACTTTGACCATTGTTGTTGGTTTCTTTGATCAAACCGCCGATCAACATCGCTTCGCCATCAGCCAACATGATCCGCGTTTGTAACTGCGTCGTTTCACTCTCCGGAAGACTGGTGGTGGTATTGATTCGTCCGGTGGAGACCTCGGGGTTGACCTGCATCACAATCTGGCCGTCGTCGGTGATGGTGGGGGTCACTTCGAGAATGACTCCGACATCGAGGAAATTGACACTCTGCAGCGTGCTTGTCTGGGTCGTGGTGGTGAGCAGATAACCAATTTGGCCGCCCACTTGGATGCGAGCCTGTTGTCCGTTGAGCACGGCAATCTTAGGCGACGCAAGCGTTTTGGAATCGGTTGTACTTTTAATTGCTTCGATCACGCCGTTAAGATCGCGGCCTTCGACACTTAAAACCCCAGTGGGCTGGGTTCCACCTTTGGTAAAGTTTTTCGCTTCCAACTTGATCGGCGACCCCGCGATGCGGAGCATGTTACTCATGTCGATCCCGTGTCGGTTGTCTTCACCCAGTTCGACTTGCAACACATGGGCTTCGACAATCACTTGACGTGGGGCACGATCCACCTGCGCAATGTATTCTTCGACTCGCCATAGATACATTGGCAAGTCCTCGACCACCAACTGCTCTTGCGTCCGTCGGTGGTCGGTGGACATCGATTGATTCAGGAACACTTGGCCAACAGGCGAGAGCATTCCCTTGACGATTTTTTCCGCGTCCTCGGCTGAGATATAGTCCAACGAGAAGACACGCATTTCGCGTCCTTGCAGGTTCGCTGGGCCTTTGGTTTCGCTGGAGATATTAGAAACGACAATGATGTTGTTTCGCTGAGTCCAGGTCAAACCGTTGGCGGGAAGAATGGAATTCAGGGCGTCCGAAAGCGAAACGTCGGTCAGTTTGACGGTAATCCGCTGGCTCACATCGCCGCTGGTGATCACGTTAAGTCCCTGTTGCTCGGCGATCAAATGCAACACCGAGTCGACCGTGGCGTCAGTGATATTGATCGAGATTCCATGATGAATTGCGTCGGAATACAAAGGGTCTTGATCCGTTGTCGGCGCCGCTAATCCGACTCGATCGGCACGGGAATGGACAGGCGACTGCCATGCGGTTTGCGCGACAGCCGTTGTCTTTTGTCGCCAATTTGGATCGGGCTTGCTAAGCGGTTGCGATGAACGGTCGCCATTTGCCGCGGTTGTAGAAGATTGCGTTGTAGAAGATTGCAGTGATCGTGGGGCGCGAATCTGCTCGGCAAACGTGTCGCAATACGCCGTCGAGGTGCAGCACCCCAGCCACATCAGCAGCAGGATTGCCGCATAACGTCCCGGTCCTCGAGAAACGAAGATGCCGCAGTTTCGATTTTGCAACGACGGCAGTTTCATGGGGGCGTAAGGCTCGTCCAGAGTCGGTAATCAGAAGAATCGTTACAGCTTCTATCGGCGCTCCCTGGTCCGCATAATCAGAAAACTCGGGAAAATCGGAACGCCTTTCCTAGCTTAACGACGAGGTTGCTTGGGCTGATTCGCTAATTACGGGTTAGAGTTGCTTGGTGAATTGGTAGCAATAGGCTCGTATTTTCGGTTCGGCTAGGCAACTCGATGAAGGCTGCAAAAGAAAAGACAGCATTGCAATCGTCGAGAACGCTAGCAACGCCGGCGTCCCCCTCATTGACGCGAAAACAATCGGCATGCGGCCCAGTTCGCGCGGGGCTTTCGCTGATCGAGATCACAATCGTGTTGGTCATCCTGGGCATCATGACCGCTGCTGCGGCGCCGCGTTGGGCCGATTCGCTACAACGCTACCGTGTCGCGAATACGGCAAACCGAATGGTTGCCGATCTGAAACGAGCACAATTGACAGCATTCCGCTCAAGTACTGCAAAGACGGTCACGTTTTACGTGGATCGCGAGCAATACTCGATCGCGGATGTCCGACCGCTTGAACGGCCCGCGGGGGACTACCTCGTGAAGCTGAATGAGTCGCCCTATAAATCGTCGCTGGTTTCGGTTTGGGGCAGGACCGGTACTCAGACGCTGACGTTTAACGGGTTTGGTATTCCCAATCGAGGTGGAAACATCATCGTTGGGTCTGGACGTTTGCAAACGACGATCACCGTGGACGCTGTCACGGGAACGGCGGTGATTCAATGAAACGGTCTCGCACCTTACAGTTATATGTCGCAGCTGTCGCAAGCGGCGGTGGACCACGTCGCGGCATGCTGCTGATGGAATTGGTCGTCGCGTTGTTGGTGTCGAGCATCATTGTTGCAGGCCTTCACGCGAGTCTCGCGATTTCGGTTCGCAGCATCCCTGATTCCGATGGCAGCACCGCATCCGCACTTCGCGGAACTCGCATTGCCGATCAATTTGCGACGGAACTTGAAACGGCGGTCCACATCACCGAACGTTCGGCGACCACCATCGGATTTACTGTACCGGACCGCGACGGCGATGGTTTTGCCGAGCGAATTCGTTACGCATGGACGGGAACCCCGGGGGGACCGCTGACGCGGCAATACAACGGGTCAACGCCGCTAACAATCGCCGATGATGTCGAGCTGTTTAGTTTGACGCCCAACTTTCAAAGTGTTGCCGAGACTTATCCGAGCGTGGGGATCGAAGACACCTATGAATCGCTATTGATCGATCGCTCGGCAACCAGCGGGCTTGGTAATAATGAAATTAAATCCGACGACTGGGTGGGGCAACATTACGCAATGACATTGCCTGCGGGAGCCTATACATGGCGTCCCACGCGTGTGCAGTTCAGAGCGCAGAAGTCTTCCTTCAGCTTCTTTTATCGTACGATTCGTGCTCAGATGCTTCCCGCGTCGATCAATCTCACTCCCTACGGCAGTTCGGATGAACAAGAGACGGTGTATGTGCTGCTGAGTAGTTACGAGTGGTACGAGGCCCGATTCGACAAACTTGATCCGCATGCCTCCGGTGGTGGTCTCTGTTTGGTGTTGGATCGTAACCAATCGAATTCCGGGGTCGAATTACAAAGTACGAGTGACGCGTCTGGATTGCTTAAGTCGTCCAACGGTGGCACGTCGTGGTCCTACAACAACGGAAAATCCTTGGTTTCGCGATTGTATGGGAAATTGACTCGCGCCAGCGGAAGCCTTTCTCTGAGCAGCAATTATCTGACGTCGATGGGCGTGACGATGCGAATGAAACCCAATACCCCCACATTGAATTGGACGATTGCGTGCTTGAATCATCCCGAGTTACTCTCCAATAAATGGGAAACTAAGTTCAACCAAAATCCAACGACAGTGGATGTCAACGGAGATGCCGCAGGCGACTGGATCGTCGACGACGGTGACACATTTGATGTCGACTCGCTCGTCGATGGAGTTTGGCGGACAAACCGAACTCAGTTGAATTCTACTCCGGATTGTGATTTTGATACGCCAACCGTTGTCGATGTCAAATTCCAGAACACAAGTGTGGGAGGAAACGGAGCGACATTCAAGATCAACGCGTTTCGATCTGGAGCCACCTGTGCTCCGGTGCTCGCTTCATTGACAAAACAATCCGACGGCAGTCAAACGTTGACGTTGGCGACCAAATCGTCCGACGCGAACACTCGCACCTTGATCAAGGTGCCGGGGCTGCCGAATCAACCGGTGTACTTGCATTTGATCCTCGATCCGGATACCTCCAGTGTCAGTTTAAGTATCGACGAGGTCCAGTACGGGACGTACGCATTGTCTCCCTTTGAATCGACCGATGCCAACCGGTCGGCATGCCTTGGTGCCGACGTGAGCGATGCCGAATTTTCGTATGCACGCATTCGGGTGATGGAGCCACAGCCATGATCGGGATGTCACAATCACGCCGCGACGACAACGAGCGACGTCACGGTTTTGCACTGCTGGATGCTGTGATTTCTGTGATGCTGGTCGGCATTTTGATGGTCGGGGCATTGCAAACGATCGGAGCGTCCAAGCGGCGCGAACGGGTAACGCTGGATCGTTTGTTGGGACAACAATTGGCGGGCGCGATGATGAATGAGATCCTATTGCAAGCGTACCGCGAGCCCGAAACGGACGAAGAAGCGACGTTTGGAACGGAATCGGCAGAATCAACCGGCAATCGATCGCAGTTTGACGACGTGGATGACTTTCATGATTGGAGTGCATCGCCGCCACAAGATCGCAGCGGTGGGACAATCAGCGGATTCGATCAATGGTCACGCAGCGTTCATGTTACTTGGGCGGATGCCGAGACGTTAAGCGAAACGACCGCTACCAATACAGGGCTGAAGAAGATCCGCGTGACCGTTTCTCAAAATGGCCAAGTCGTCAGTACGTTAGTCGGTTATCGCAGCATCGGATGGGTCCAAACGATTCCCGCCCCCTCCGACGCCACCGGCAATCATGCGCCGGTTGCCGTCGCCACGTCCCCCGATCTGAGCCGCGATGTGGGACAGACTGTTCTGTTTGACGGCGATGGATCGAGCGACCAAGACGGCGACTACCTGTCCTACGTTTGGGACTTTGGTGACGGCAGCAAAGGCAGCGGAATCAGTACCACTCATTTCTACTACACACCTGGAAACTATACCTGCACATTAACGGTTTACGATGGTCGTGGGGGAACCGCGTCTGCGGCGTTGACCGTAGTGATTGCACCGTGATGCGTCGCGAGTGATATCGATATCCACTAACACAAAATCCTTGATACCGGACTCAATTACGTGAATCTCAGTCGTCTCGACGACCGCCGGCGGCACCCCTGCCAACCACGCTCACGCGACGGAGCGATCTATGCGGTCGTTTTGTTTTCGTCGCTGATTGTGGCCTCGATCGGACTGGCGTCACTGCAATTGATGCGTTTGCAGGGGCGTAGTGCCGAAGAGAGTGACGACTTTATTGCCGCCCGTGTCTACGCCCGGGCTGCGGTGGATATCGGCATGTTGCGGATTCGCAACGATCCTTTTTGGCGAACCCATTTTGGCAATGGTGATTGGATCACCCAGCAAACGATTGATCGTGGCACCTTTTCGCTGTCCGCGACCGATCCCGTCGATGACGACGTTGCGGTCGGCGATAACCATCCCATCATCCTGACAGGGACGGGCCGCCAAGGGGATGCAATGTTCCAAACCTCGGTGCGTTTAGAAGTCGGTCCGCGAACGGGATCGTGTCTCGAGGTGTCGATGATCAGCGGTGACGATATGGACGTCGACGGCGCCACGCTCTCGAGCGACCAAACTATTTGTGCTAACGAAAAAGTGGACGCGGGCGGCGGTTCTATTGTCAATGCTAACGTCGAGGCGTACGACGATATCAACGGTTCAACCTATACCAAATCAACTCAACTGCGTTCGACGCGGCGCACCATGCCCGATCCGCTACACACGCTGGACTATTACTTGTCGCATGGTACGACGATCGATTATTCGTCGCTACGAACCTGGCCCCAACCCGAGATCTTGGTCAACACGACGTTCGAATCGGGCACGCAAAACTGGGGGGCGTTGGGCGACTGTACACTGCAACGCAGTTTCACACAGAAAAAGGATGGGCTTTACTCGCTGCGAGTCACTGGACGCGCGGACAATAACGCGGTGGCGGCACAAAATCTATCGCTGGCAAGTCTCCGCAGCGGCGATACCTACGATGTCCTGCTGAACGTGTTTCCTACCGCCAATGCGAAAGTTCAGGCCGTGTTGACGCTCGAAACATCCGAATCCAGTACGCTGTCATTTATGTCTCCGGTGACCACGCTTGAAATCAATAAATGGGGCAGCGTTGGTGGCAGTTTCTCTCCGACCTGGACGGGAACGCTCACTCAGGCAACGCTGCGACTCTCAATCGACATCGCCAACGATTATTTCATGGACAGCGTTAGTTTGCGTAATACAACCTACCCGTCGGACTCGTACGTGTTGGATGGATTATTGACGCCAAGCAACAATCCCTTTGGCGGAGCGACCAACGCCAAAGGAATCTATCTGATCAACTGCGCTGGCAAAGACGTGCGAGTGGGGAAATCCAGGATCGTTGGCACGTTGGTGTTTCTTAATCCCGGCCAAGATTCGATCATTCAAGGCCCCTTGGTGTGGGAACCTGCCGAACTGAATTACCCCGCACTGCTAACCAACGACACGCTGCGGATAGGGTTGTCATCAGCCGGTTTTAACGAGACAAATGTGGGCACCAATTTAAATCCGCCCGAGACGCCGTATCCGTTCAACGGCGGGACATCCAACACCACGTTCTCTGACACCGACTCGTATCCCTCGGAGATTTCGGGCCTGATCTACTCCACCGGCGACTTGAAGTTCTCGGCCGAATCGAAGATTAGAGGCGTTGTTATTGCCCACGAAAAAATCAAGGTCCAGGCGACATCGCTGAACCTGAACTATGACAGCCGCTACTTAGAAAATCCTCCGCCGGGATTCGATGCCGACTCCGTCACGATGAAGGTCGTTCCGGGAACGTGGCAACGCGAGGTGAACTAGTTCCAAGAAGCGACGTTGGACGTGACCCGGCGCAGTCGTGCTGGACGTGCCCCAGCTCCGTCGCGCTGGACCGCCGCCGATTACGGCGTGGGATGTCCCCAACGGTCGCCGTGGATCGCATGAACTGGGTGGACCATCTCGTCCGCTTCGCGTCGCCTGGACAACGTCTGGATGTATTGTTGGCGTTGTTCGCCGGAATTGAATTCGATTGGACGCTGCATCTCCAATTCTCGCATCGATTTGATGTGATGTTTGTCCATGAACATTCGCAATCCATCGACCAGCGTACGAATCACCCCAGGGCCTTCGCGGTACACGGCCGAAGTCACCATGGCAACGTCGGCTCCGGCCAACAGCACGCGGATCACGTCGCTCGGCGTGCCGATCCCACCACATGCCGCAAGCGGCATGGCGGGGCAATAGCTGTGAATTCGCATGATCGTTCCAAGCGATTGAACGATCGAACCCGCATGGGTCAATTCCCAGTTGGTTTTCAGCTGGAAACTGTCAAGACAGATGTCGACGTCGGGGGCCCGACCGAACAACACCAAACCTTGGGCGCCCGACAACAATCGATGTGCCAGATGGCTGGGGCTCGTGTAATAGCGGTCGAGTTTCAGGAACAACGGAATCGTGATGGCGGCATCAATTTGAGTGACCAACTCGGTCATGGCGTCTTCGACTTCTCGCGGACCGCCATATTCGCTTGGTGGCGGATGATGCACATTCAATTCGATCGCCGCGGCGCCCGCCTGCTGAAGCTCACCGGCAAAGTCCAGCCAATGACCTCCACATTCCCCATTCAGACTGGCGATGATGGGAATCGAAGCGTGAGAGCTTGCGCGTTGTACCATCGACAAATACGATTCGGCACTTTGGCAATACGTATCGGTCGGTCCCGATTTGCAGCGTTCCAATAATTGGGGAGAAGCTTCATGAACCTCGAGTCCCCTTCGCTGATTCCACTGCAGGACCTGTTCCTGAAAGAGCGAGGGAAGCACGATCGCGCCCGCACCTGCTGCGGCAATCGCGGCGTGGCTCTGCTCTTCGGCGGTCAATGGACAAGCGCCGACAATGATCGGGGAATTGAGCTTCAAGCCGCCAAAGTGTGTGGTCAGGTCAATGCTCATTGGCACCCCTTGTATCGCGAACAGGAAACTCGACAAAATGCCCACGTGACTTTTACGAGTTTCTTGTCTTTGATTATAGGGCACCCGACACAAATAGTTCCCAATAAAAGTCAACGAAGCCCAGCTCGTTGCATCTCCATGACGTGATCAACGCAACGCGGTTCGCAGGTGCGAATCCGTTGATTCGCTGCGTTTTTAGTTCAGCTCCATGCGATGCTTTCTCATGTACGAGTGGCATTCAACACAGCGAACCGTCATCGACACATATCCCAGCGTTGCTCGGCTAATGTTCTTTTCCTTTGCGGCTTCGGCGATCATGTCTGCGGTGCGTCGGAATTCCTGACTTTGAGTGACATATTCCGGTGTCTGCAGCACGTTCCAGCCGCTTTCTAAACTCAACAGTTTTAATGCTTTGGCATTCTTGGCGATCGCCTCGAAATCTTCGAGCGTCAGCCCCTCCAGTATCGCTTTTGACTTATCGAGCTTCATTTTCATCAATGGAGTGATTCGATGAGGCGGTGCTTCGTTAGGGGGATCAGCACTACTGAGTTGCGAACCCAATGTTGCGAAAAACAGGGCAAAAATTAGGGCGCTCACGACTTTCATCATCGATACTCCAGCGGCAGAAAGGGGAAAAGGAAGCAAAACGGAGTTGGCAAAAAATTGATCCTGCCGATATCCAACTCAGCAGGTCACTCGGTGAACATGCCGCCGCAATCGGGTTGGTAAGGCGGAGCGTGTTATGGATGGGTGTCCCCCGCAGAGTGGGGGCGATAATGTCGCCAACATTCTTCTTCTCGTCCTCGGACGATACGGCAGCCACGAAGTTTGCCAAACTGCGAGGTGATTACCGTCCAACGATCATGTGACTTCGGATCGTCGCGATAAAGGATGACCCAATCCTTGGTTGTATTAAGTTGATGAGCACGCGCGGTGTTAGAGTACATCGCGGTGTAGTGCCGGTCGGATCGCTGGCAATGAAGAATGGGAAGCCAAGCGACTGCCCCAGGATTGAAATGGCGAGGTGCGATCTTCGTCAACTTGCCTTGCGAAGCGAGTCGCCGATACTCTTCGTCGACGTCCAGCAATTCCGCGACTGAGACCTCGTGGTCCGATTCGTGTGCACCGGAAACGGTGTGATCATAAACGGCCGGCTCCGACCGCGTCATGTCCGCAGCGAGGGCTGAAGGGCCAGCCGGGGCGCGATGACGAAGACGATCCGCCAAACTTTCGCGAATGGCGCGAATTCGCTTGCGTCCCATCCCCGGTACTTTTTCAAGCCGTCCGTCTTTCGCAGCAGCCCATAATTCCAGAAGTGTTTCGATCTCGAGCTCCTCATGAATCCGATGCGCTAGCTCGGGACCGATGCTGGGCAATGTCGCAAACAATCGCTCCGCGGTCTCATCGCCACGCAGCCGATCCAATAGCGGAATGCGACCCAATCGAAGATATTGTTCGATTAAGTTTGCGATCGAATGCCCAATCGTCGGCAAGTCAATCAACCCCATCACGCCCTCGTGCAGCATGATGTTGCGAACCGGAGTCGCCAGCGAATGGAGTGTCTTGCTGGCGTTCTGATACGCGCGAACGCGAAATTCACCCGCACCTTGTTCCGCCAACAGGTTGGCGATTTCGTCAAGCAATTCTGCGATCGCTTGATTCTCCGAGGCATGCTGCGACGACTCGGAAACCGTTTCGATCTCGCGAGCAATCTCGTCGGGTTGATGCGACTGAATCGCGACCATCTCAGCCACCTGCTGTTGTTTGGGGTGAACGTTGCGTTGCGAACGGGCTTGCTTGGCCGAATTACTTCGGGGTTCGAGGAAGCGCGACGTCGCGACCTAGCACCTCGTCGAGAAACGAAAGGACGCGTCGTTCATCGATCGTGGTTTTGACAAACCCCAACACGCCGCCAGAAGCGTTCGCCACCGCCCTCGCTCGATCCATGATGTCCGCACGGAACGTCAGCAACGACTCATCACTCATTCGGGTGATCAAGTCGGTGATGTAATGCTTCCACGTCAAGGCAAGCTTCTTTTTGGGTTTGACGGACAACCAGTGCTCAAGTAAATCCGCCGCCGCCGTTCCTTCGGTGATTCCTTTTTCGTGTGCCGCAGCCAAGATGGGTTGGCGTTCCTCGGGATCCATTTTCCCATCGGCCCAGGCAACAAGGACCAGAGGAACCAACGATAACGCAGCGACCGTTTCGGCATTCGCACCGCCAGCCAAGAGTTCGTCGATCAAATGGGCATCGGAAATCCCCGTTACCTCCGCGAGTTGTTGCCGATTGGTTTCGAGCTCCTTCTTCGCCCGCATGTCTGCAATGAGCCGCTCGTCGACTCGGTGGAAAAATTCATCTTCCAATGCTTGACGACGATCGGTGAATGCGTCTTTCGTCACCATTACTTACTCCTCGGTTGATTGCCCATGAGATTCACGTTGCGATTGCAACGGTTAATTGATTTGCAAACGTTGTGCCACCACGGTAGATGATGCGTCCCGTACCGTTTTCTTGCGGAAAACATCCGCTCCTTAACGAGTGCGAGACATTGATGTGTGACGCTGTGACACACGTGTGCACCGTTGACGCACCGAAAGCGTTTAAATTGTTGCCTCGGGGATTGGAAAAAATGCACAAGCGATGTGAACTTTGCCATTGTCAATCATGCGTCACATACTTGGCGCAACGTTTGCCTGATCTGCGGTCCAGAAACCGAAGACCTTCCCCCCATCACACCGCCGCTATCCAGTGCCCACCCCAAAAACGCCAGTAACGGAGTCTTCCGTCAGCCGAAAGCAAAGCATGATTGCCGCGCTCGCAGTCGTTGCGATTCTCGTTCATTTGGTATTGCGGTTCGTGATCGTTACCGATCGCTTTGTCACCGAATTGCCGCTGTTGGTTGCCTTGGTCTTTGGCGGTGTCCCGTTGGTTTGGGAGCTTTTGGTCAAGTTGTTCCGGCGTGAATTCGGGTCGGATCTGTTGGCGGGCATTTCGATCGTAACCTCGGTCGTCTTACATGAATATTTGGCGGGCACGTTGGTGGTGCTGATGTTGTCCGGCGGCGAAGCGCTCGAAGCATACGCGGTGCGTAGTGCATCGTCGGTCCTGCACGCGCTGGCCAAACGGATGCCCTCGGTGGCTCATCGCAAACGCGGCTCGATGCTCGAGGACGTCGCGCTGGACGCAGTGCAAATTGGCGATGAATTACTCGTGCTGCCTCATGACATCTGTCCAATCGACGGTACGGTGGTCGGAGGTCACGGAGTGATGGACGAGTCGTATTTGACCGGTGAACCCTACATGATGTCCAAGACGCCTGGATCGCAGGTGTTGTCCGGAGCGATCAATGGGGATTCGGCGCTGACGATTCGTGCAGAGAAGTTGGCGGTCGATTCACGCTACGCCAAGATCATGCAAGTGATGCAGTCGTCCGAACAACACCGACCGCGAATTCGCCGACTGGGCGACCAACTGGGCGCATTCTATACGCCGCTTGCGGTCGCCTTGGGGGTTGCCGCCTGGGTGGTTTCCGGAGACCCGATCCGCTTTCTTGCCGTGATGGTAGTCGCGACGCCTTGTCCGCTGCTGATCGCCATTCCGGTAGCGATCATCGGATCGATCTCGCTGGCGGCACGTCGGGCCATCATCATCCGTGACCCTGCGGTGCTGGAACAAGTTGATGGGTGCAAGACGATCATTTTTGACAAAACGGGGACATTGACCTACGGCAAGCCGCAGCTGACCGAACAGATCTGTTCGCCAGAGTACGAACCGCAAGAGGTACTTTCGTTGGTCGCCAGTTTGGAACAATATTCCAAGCACCCGCTGGCCGAAGCGATCGTTGCGGCCGGTCGAAATGCGAATGTGGTTCTCAAAGAATCCAGTCAGATGAGTGAGCGTCCGGGTGAGGGACTGCGCGGGATCGTGGCGGGAAAGGAGATTCGCATCACCAGCCGCCAAAAATACGTCGCTGGGCATCCTGAGGCGAACGATTTATTGCCACAGCAAGTGGGCGGGTTGGAATGCCTGATTTTGATCGACGGCGACTATGCAGCGACGTACCGATTAAGGGATGCACCACGCACCGAGGGGGCGCTGTTTGTCAACCATTTGTCGCGGCGGCACCAGATTGAGCGAGTCGTCTTGCTTTCGGGAGATCGTGAATCCGAAGTGCGGTATTTAGCCGAACTTGTCGGCATCTCGGAATCTTATGGTGGGCAAAGTCCCGAAGATAAATTGGAATTTGTGCGGCGGGAAACCGAGCGAGTCAAGACGATCTTCGTCGGCGACGGGATCAACGACGCCCCCGCCTTGATGGCCGCGACGATCGGGATTGCCTTCGGTCAAAACAGTGATGTAACAAGCGAAGCCGCTGGAGTGGTGATCATGGACAGTTCGCTGGCCAAGGTGGACGAGTTCATGCACATCAGTCGGCGGATGCGAACGATTGCGTTGCAAAGTGCCGTGGGAGGCATGGCGCTAAGCTTTATCGGAATGCTGATCGCTTCGGCCGGTTACCTGCCGCCAGTCGCCGGCGCGGTGACCCAAGAGGTGATCGACGTCATCGCGGTGCTCAATGCCTTGCGAGTGGCATTGCCGCCCAAAAAGTTGGTCGATTTTTAGCGTTCCAGCAATCGCAAGGAAACGATTCGATTTTTAGGGGTACTGCAAGCGGGAGCGTGGTATCATGCATGCGTACTCCACGAGTCTCTTTTGGGGAAACTGCGATGAAAGTCTTGCTTGCGTCTGATGGTTCTTCGCTCGCGAAGAACGCTGCGGAATTGTTGCACCATCTCAAATTCCAGCAACCACTGAAGCTTGCGGTATTGACCGTTTCATTGGGCCCCGAGTTGACGATTCACGGTAATCCTCAGAACTTGACCCGCGAGGAAGAGGAAAAGGAGTTCGTCGCCCGGCATCACGCCGATCTCGAAGCGATGTTCAAAGATCAGTGTCCCGACTATTTCTCGAAACTGCATCACACGGGAAATGTGGCTCAGTCGATTTTGGAGGTCTCACGACGCATCGTTGCCGATCTAATCGTGATCGGGGCGGTCGGCCATTCGTTGGTCACCCGCATGTTGTTGGGCAGTATTTCGGAT
>TARA_R110002073_G_scaffold11117_18_pt1 | contig 23982 bp, 26 predicted proteins | sample TARA_R110002073 | Tara Oceans TARA_R110002073 (sample SAMEA4397174) | marine metagenome | biome: Polar Biome; feature: [DCM] deep chlorophyll maximum layer (ENVO:01000326); material: water (ENVO:00002006), including particulate matter (ENVO:01000060) such as... | depth 40 m | reverse complement strand
CCCGGTGCGGCCGATGGTCGAGAAGCCGGTGTCGTTGGTGCTGGTGAACGTGGTGGTCACATCCCAGCCGACAGGTTCGGGCTCGCCAATGGGCCAGGCCTTGGCAAAAACGCTGACAGTCCCGGTGCCTTCGACCCGCAGACGTACGGTGACGGGCCAGCGGTTGCGGCCCAGCGTGGCGAGGTTGATCATCGCGAGATCGCCTTCGCCGCCCGAGGTGCTCCGGCGTCGGATCGCGATGGTCGACGATTGCGGTGCTGCAAAAATGGAGCCATTCGGGGTCTGGGTCCAGGCGTCCGAGGAGCGGCAGAAGCATGTGCTGGTCTGATTGTTGAACGGGTGCGGGAATACGGCAAGGATCTCGTTCGTCTCGCTGGGAGTGTCATCGGCGGTGATCCGGAAGCTCGAGCCGCCCCCTCCGCCGCCAGCACGACCAAAAACCGATTGCAAACCGCAGGGGCCAAAGAAGCTCTTGAACCCGCCACTGGTCAGCAGGGCGAGATCGGTTTCGGTATTGCTGAAGGCGTTATCAGCCGTGGCCCAGCGCGCCGGGGCCAGCCATTTGAATTGGGCCATGTGTTAGAACTCCAGGAGGATTGTGTCGCTCGCCGGTGCGGCGAAGGCGATGTCGGGGATTACGAGGGTGATGTTGCTTGAGTCGGGCGGTGCGTAGGGGGCCGGCGGTGGGATATCGCCAAATATGAGGGTGATGGCACCGCTCGCTGGAGGGACGAGGGGTCCCCCGCTGAACGCGAGAAGGATGCTGTCTGCCGCGGGGGGCTCATAGCGATCCGGCGGCGGCGGTCCTGCTGCAACGCCCTGAGCGAGGATCGCGGCGCGCATCAGCAGCAGGTTCATGCCACGCTTCCCGCCAGCGCACCCTGAATGACCCAGGACTCCGGGCCGCGCTTGGTAAGGGCGGCGCCGGACCATGGTCCATCGAGGGCGACCGTTCCGCCGATGACGCCATTGAGCGATACGCCAGCAGCGGCCTGCACTGTCGCCACGCCGCTGCCCACCTGCGTGATGTTGATCAGCGCGCCGATCTCAAACGGCACGCTCGCCTCGGCGGGAATTGTGACTGTGACGGGGGAAGCCCCGATGGTTTCGAGGATGCTACCGGTGTCGATCAACTCCAGCACATGCGTGGAGCCCATGAGCGTGCGGATCGGCACAATGCCCGGACGCGGCACCTCGACCCAGACCCCGCTGGTGAAGCGCACAGCTCGCGCCTCATCGGTGATCCAGACCTGCCAGCCCTCCTGCGGGGTGAGGAACACCCAATCCTCCGCACCCGGTTCGCCTTCCCAGACCGCGAGCGCGCCGGGACTTGTGCCAGCACCAGCGGGCACGATCAGGACTTCGCCCGTCGCTCCCATCGCCGGCAGGGGCGTGCTGCGCGATGCGGCGCGGGCCTGCACCATCACCGAGAGGCGACGCAGGTCTTCGCTGAGGCTGGTGCCCCAATCGCGTTGACCGGGATCGTAGAAGGCGCGCAGCCCCAATCCCGGCATGATCCGTTCTGGCATGTGTGTCCTCGTTAAGGTGCAGGAGTGTGTCTGGATGAAGTGCCCGATTGCGCGCGGCGCGTTCCGGGCGCAGTGTGGGCCATATGGCCTACGGTGCCCTCTCGGAACGCTGCGGGCTCGTGTTGTGAAGTGTTGGTCGCCCGTCCGTGTTTGACAGTATCGATTACCATCCCGCGCGCCGTAGCGCCCAGATCGCCTTGGCGCGTGCCGTTCTACGGACGCGCGCGGAAACGGTCAGCCTGCACCACGCCTGCGCGGTGCTGCTTGCCTTGAGTGACGATCCGTTTGATCGCAGGCTGGCCGAGGAGTTGCTCCAGACGCAGAAGGATTGACGCGCAGCCACGTGGCCGGCGCGGCGCACCACCTCCCGGTTCTTCGCGGACAGGGCCGACGCATCCGCTCAGCTGCCCCAGAGGAAACCCCAGCCACGATCCCAGCCGGCGGCAAAGGGCGCGGTCAGGCGAAACCAGCGCGCCTCACGATCCGTGATCCAGCTATCCTCATTGAGGCGGCGCGAGCGGACCGCGACCTCAATCTCGGCCGTGCGCTCCGGCGCGCCACTCTCGGGGATATCCTCGGGGGCAAGGATCCAACGGGTCCCGGTGCCTGCGTCGATGACGATGTCTGCGGGCAGGATGGGAGCACCCGTATCGGGGTCGATCCACCGGACCTCGACAGTATAGCCGACACCCGGCTCTGGGCCGATCGAGGCCGCGGTGTGATCAACGATCACCGGGCTGGTTTGCGTCAGCCGGTCCCGATGCGCCCAGGTCAGTTCCAGATCGCCGGTGACCAGCGCGTCAAGGTCGGGCACATAGCTGTCGTTGCCCTGCACCCGGCCGGGCGGCAGTGGTCGGATGGCGCGGCGGTCCAGTGTCACCCCATCCTCGGGGGCCAGGGCAAAAGCCAGCGCGCCGCGTCCGGTCTCGGACAGAAGCCGGACCGCCAGGGTCTCGCCCGCGGCCCAAGAGGTCTCAGTGATCCGCGCGGCCTCGTCGAAGAACACGATCGGCGTTCCCGCCACATGCGCGCGCGGCACCGTATCAAGGCAGCCCCGGCCCAGGGTGATTGCCGTTTGGGTGATCCCATCGATGCGGACAAGCTCACCGCCAATCGAGGCCAGCGTGCCAATCCCGATCTCGCCGATGTCGCGCCAGCCGGTGACGGCAATGACCCGATCTTCGGGGAGATCCGATACATCGGTGGCCAAAACCGCCGACGGTGCAAAAGCCACCATCCCCTCTTGCACGGGACCCGTGCCAGGATTGATCCAGAGTTGCGCCGCCAGCGCGTCAGCGCTCGGCCGCTCGCCGGTGGCGATCAGTGCGCCCGCGTCCGGATCCTCGGCAAGACTTCGGTCAGCCTCGCTATGCCCCAACTCGCGGACCAGCAGCCAGTATGGAGCTTCCTCGACCATCCGCCGCGCCAGCGCCCGAGGCGGTGCCGTAACGCCGGTGCCGCTTGGCAGGCGCCCACCCGCGATGGCGGTCGCGCCCAGCGCAAAGACATCCTCGGCGAGTTTGAGTCGAATTCCATTGTCGCGCCCGTCGCCCTGACCGATCTCGGAGACGCGCATGACCACATCGTGGATCCCCAGCCTGTCCGAGCGCAGCCGGATTACATCACCGGGTCCGAGGTCCGCGCCCTCGCGATTGACCACGATCTCGCCGGTCAGAAGCGGCACCGACAGTGCGCGCAAATCGCGTTCCGCCACGCGCACCGCGAGCCCCTGGGTGCGGATGCCGGGATAATCCAGTGTTGTGGCAATGACCTCGCCCATGGCCTGCACCCGGGCGGTGTCGGTCACGCTGACCGCGCCCGTCTCGTCGGTGTTTGCATCGGTGAAACGCACGGTGACCGAGTTCACGAGATCAGAGGGCGCACGCCGCCCCAAGCGGCCCCAGTCCACGACATTGGTCTCATCGAACAAGGGCAACGTCGAAGCCGAATAATCGGCCCGGATGAGTTTGATCTCCCAGAGCCCGGTGCGTCGATCGATGAACAGCGTGGCATCGATAGGGTCGAGGACGCTGGCGATGAACTCTTCGATCGAGCTGTCCTGCTGCCAGATCAGCGACAGGCCGAAACCCTCGGCGTAGAGCGTATCGGCCGCTGCGGTAAAACTTTCCCCGATCTCGACAGCCGAGTACCCAAGACCCCAGTCGCGATTGGTCAGGCACTCGCGAATGATACGGGCCGGGTTCATATCCGGCCCGTTGCCAAACGCACCGCGCAGGGAGGCGACCAGCGCTTGGGCGTCGCCGGGCGGGATGACCGGCACGCCGTCCACCGGCGTGTTGTCGATGCGCGCCGTCCAGGTGGTGTCTGCCAGCGCAATATTGAAGCCAAAGATGTCGGTCGGGGGCAGGGTGGCGATGATGGCCTCGGCGGCATCAACGGAGGAGGCGGGTTCGGGAAACCCGTCGGTGACAAAGAGGAGGATCCGCCGCTTGGCACCGCTGCCGGCGAAGAAGGCGGCGGCCTCGGCAAAGGCGGCGTCGAAACTTGTGCCGCCAAAGGTGCTGATCGGCAGCGCCAGCATCCAGGCCTCGAGCTCCGTGTAGTCATCTAACCCCATATCGCGCCGCTCAATCGAACCCGCGACCGTGGCGTTCCACAACACGATGCGCATGTCATTGGGCCGGTCGGGATCGACGCTTGTGCCAATCTCGCGGATGAGCGCAGCAATGCCCGCCTTTTGCGCCGCCATGCGGGGGCCCGACATCGACCCCGAGGTGTCCAGCGCGATATAGATCGCGGCATCCGAGATACTGGCCTCTGGAACGATTGCCGCCTTCTCGGGATACCATTGCTGGGCACCTGCTTCACCGGACAGCACACGGGTGAGCCGCACGGCCCAGGGCTTCAGGTACGGATTGATGCCGAGATAAACCTGCCGCAGCACCAGGCTGCACAGCCCGCGGTAAGCTGGCACCTCGCCATTCATGCGGGCTGCCAGATAGTCGTTCTGCCCTTGCTCGGGACCACCCATCAGCACATCGATATCGCCGCTGATGCCGCCTTCACGGCTCTCACCGCCAAAGAGATCGGGCGTATCGATGCGGATACGCCCGCCGACCGCGCCCGCGTTGCTGGCACCGGTGGTCGCGAGCAGGCTCTCGACCGATTGCGCCGGAAACGCCAGGCTGGCGGGCGACACTGTCCAGGACGTGGTCTCGGTCGCCGCGTCAAACGCCACGCCTTGCAGCGTGACGCGCTGGCTTGTGCCATCGGTCATTCGCAGCCGATAGTCCTGGCCGACGCGCACGCCGGGCAGCGTGCCGGGAAAGGTGATCGTCGCACCAAAGCTCCCGGCCAAACCGGGGATCGCTGCCATGCCGGTGGCAAAGCCGATGGGTTTCTCCACCGCAGACCCTCCGCCAGAGGTGCTGCTGCCGGTTGTGACGGACCAGGCGGTGCGGCGATCAACCAGGATCTCGCGGATCGCATCGACGGGTCCATGGCAGAGGGCGAGATGCATCCCCAGCGAATAGCGAAACCCGACAGTTTGGGAACTGCTACCGCCCATCGCCAGCCTCCTGGGGTGCGAGCGCCGAAATGCGTGCCTGCCGCATCTCGGCCACCTGGATCACCGGTTCGACCAGCGCGTCGCCGGTGGCGCGCAGGCGCTCGGCATCGATGCCATGGCTGAGAAAATCCTGCCAGTTAAAGCCATGCCTTTGAAACCATGGCCGCACGCCTGCGAGACAATAGCGCGCGGCGCGCAGGTCCTGGATCGTGGCGCGCAGGAGTTTTGGCGCGGTTTGATCTGGATCCGTCACTTCTTGCCGCCTTTCTTCTTGATGGGATCGACCTTGAGATCGCCGGCCCAGACCGTGTTGGGCCCGGTGATCAGCACGGTGCCGAACACCACCGGGATCGGGCGGCCTTCTTCGGCGGTGGGCAGCGAGAAATCGTCGAGCCCGGCCGCCTGGGGTTTCTCGGTCTTGGGGCGTGGGTTCAGCGCATAGGAGATCGCCGAAAGCACCAGCCCGAGAACGAGCCGTGCAATGAAGGTCCAGACCATGGGGGATTGCCGTTTGCGGATGGGCGCTGTGTGGACGTCGGACTAACGCGGGCGCGTCAGACGATAGAGCCGCCACCGAAGGGGTTGCGACCGGGGATCTCCGGAAAGCCCCCGAAGTTGAGCAGGTTGCCGAATTTTGCGGCACAAGTGGCAGCGCGCAGGTCGCAGCCCGGGGCAATATCGACAAGGACGGGCAGCGGATCGCCCGTGCCTGCATCCAATTCTGGCGCCGCCACAGCTGCGGCCAGTTCCGGCATGGGGCGCGACAAGAGGAGCGCCCCGCCCGCATGACCTGTGATGAAGCCAAGCTGCGTCCGAAACCGCAGCACCCCGCCGCGATACCAGCCATCGGGCTGTTCTGCGGCCTCAGGGATCGTGATCGCATTGGTGGCAACGGCCGTGACCGTCCCGGTGTGCCAATGCGCGGCGATGTCGATCCCGCAGCCTCGGCCATAGAGCGCGTGGCGGCAAAGGCGCTGGTACTTGGCGCGCACGCCTGCCCGGCGCAGCGTGCTGAAGACGGATTCGCAGGTTAAGAGGATGCGCGGCCCCTCAACCTCGGCGCCCACCACGCGGCCTTTCCAATGCGCCACCGTCTCGCCCAGCACCTGCTCATGACCGCGAAAGATCGTCAGCGTTACCGGCGTATTGCCCATGGGGGACAGAAACCGCCGCGCGAAGGGATGCGACAAAGGCCAGGTCAGCTCCAGCCGCCCGCGCTCGATCTCGCTCGTCTGCACCACATCGCCATGCGCCACGGCGGCGGGTTCCCACGTGATTGTCTCACCGCCGCTGCCCGCACTGGTCCAGGCATCGATGCGGCTGGTGAAGCGCCAGACCTGCTCCCCCTCGACGAATTGATAGAGGAAATACGGGCGACCCTCGGCAGGCGAGGCTTCGATGCTGGCGTAGGTCATGGGTGGGGACTCAGCGGTTGCGACCGGGGATCGGAAGGGTGAATAGCAACGGTGCAAATTTCGGCCGGAAGGCAGCCCGGCCACTCCCTTCTGCCGACGCGGGAGATACTCACGCCGGTCTCGATTAGGCTCCCGCAGCGAATAGCATTTGCCGCGCTGCAAGCGGAATTCAGCGGGAGTTCACAGAACTCTTCTTTTCCCTGTACGAAGCGGAGCGCAGGCCATTCGCCTCAAAATACCGAAGCTCGAAGATACGCGACTCATGCACGACCTGCCGCCAACTGCTGCACCCGTATTTCGCGGGTAGTTGTTCGGGATGCCGTTCGGCAATCCACGTGGCGGCGTGGGTGATAGATACCCACCCATCGACAGCCAACTCAGCGGCCGCTTCTCGTAGCGCGCGCACGATACCTGCGTCAGACCAGTTCACTGTGCCATCCAGGGCGATGCCGTTGACCACCAAGTCTCGGAACGCTTCCGACCGGGCGAATTCTGAGGCGAGCCTCTGGCTCTGCTCCATTTTTTCAGCCCATCCACGGAGTAGTTCGAAATGTTGATCAATCCGGCTGTAGGCGGCGATCAAGGCATCCTGAGCATCATGGCATCCGTCCATGCTCCAGAGATCGTGCTGATCGATGAAGTGGTGAACCAGAGTATTCCGCAGTTGGACCAATTCTTTGAGATCACGTTCTGTCCGCGCGAAATCTACAGCCGAAAGCCCCAGATTTATCCGAATGCGCATCGAGCCAACATCGTCAAGAGAACTGGCCTCGTTGTCGACGGATATGCTGTTCTCGTCGGCAACAACATAGGAACCGAGGAGGTCTCCGATCAGGGTGCCTAAGGTTTTTCGGGCGGTGCCGGCCATGCGCGCGGATCGGACTGCCTCCAACGCATGAAATGGTCCGGTGATATCATGATGCACCAAAATCGCTTTGATCAGACGTTCGTATTGCTGCAGTCGCAGCAAGCATCGACCGAGCAATCGCTGGACTTCACGCTGAAGCGGCGGCAGTGCGTCTTCCGATGGCGTCGTCATAGTGCAAACCTGATCTCGAATTTGTTCACGTCAACCATGGATTGGCTCAAGACGCTATACCGACTGACGGCTGGCCGCTCTCCAACGCCACCGTTGTGGGCGTATTCTTTGCATCACCAGCATCACCAGCATCACTCCGCATTCGCATTCGGAAAGCAGTGGAAACGCACGGCGCGCCGGCACCAAAGATCAGATGGGCCGCGTCACAGTCTGCGCCTCGCTGTCTCGTGCCAGACCCGCCGTCATTCCCCGACCTGAACCACCGGCAAGGTCACCGCGCTGGCTGCCACCCCATGCTGGATCTCGATCCTGTCCGTATCCGGCCGCACGCACGTCAGGAAATGCACCTTTGTTCCCAAGGACACCACTTCGCCGAGGTTCGACGAAATCGTCAACCGATGATCGAGCCCGTCTTCGATTGCAGCGGTGATCGTTCGAAACCGCAGAGCCCCCGGCATCTCCAGCATGATCCGGCGCCCGACATAGGAAGCGACTGATGCGGCCGGTGCCACATTCATCAGCACCGATCCCGATGTCATGGCGCCGCGTAGCTGCAATTCATGCCCCCAGGTCGGCAACCAGAAGCTCGCTTGCCGGCCGCGCAGCGACCAGAGCCAACGGCGCAGCGCGTGCCGCTTGATCGGACCCTGTGCCTTGAGCGTGATCGCCTCGGATCGCTCGAACAGATCGCGGATCGGCTCCACCACCACTGGGCCGAAGCCGTTGTCGACATATTCGACCGCCTGGCGCAGGCTGGCCGTCAGCGAACGACGGACAAGACTGGCATCGGTCTGAACCGAGCGTCCGAGATAACTCGGCAAAGTCAGCGCGGTCAGCTCCGGCGCATCCCGCAAGAGGAAACTGGCGATGACCGTGCCATCGCCTTGCCGACGGCGTGTGATCTCGATGCTCGAGGTCAGTATGCCGGCGCGGATTGGCACAACCGTAATCCGTCCCGCCGACACCGTTATGGCAGGCAGTTGCAGCCCCAGCGTCTCTGCTAGGATCAGCCGATCCGGCTGAACACTGCCGATTGCCACCGGTGCAACCTCGCCGCCATCAACGGCGATGCCCGCCAGTTTGCCCTCGCGGAAATCCGACACCGTCGTGTCAATCAGCACTTCGGTGGCACCCTGCGTGAGATCCGCCATCGGTTGCACCGCCAGATGCCAGAGCGGAACGCCCCAGTCTCCGACAAATCCGGCTCGTGCCAGTTCCGTCGCCCGCGCCATGCCCAGCGCAGCTAGCCTATGGCGATATGTGATAATCTCGCGGGGCCGGGGTCTCAGAGCGATCCGCTGCTCGCCCGCGCGGGCCTGCAGCACATCGGTGCGCCACTCCAGCACCTCGCTGATCTCTTGCGCTGCCGGGAAGGGCCAGAGAGGCAGTGTGCGCTCGGACTCAGGCATTCAACGCACTCCGGTTCCTGCGGATCACGTTCAGGATCGCCCGTTCCCCCGAGGGTGTGGCGAGGTAGTCGCCAACCACGCTTGGGTCGAGGATGTTGATGATGCGCGTTGACATCTGGGCCGCTGAACCCGGGCCATCCCCGTTCATCTCGACACCCAGCCGTCCACCCCGACCGCGTTTGAGCGGCAGGATCGCCTCCGGCCCGGCCTCGCCCATGAGGCCCACGCCCTTGGCAAAGGGAAACACCGTGGGTCGGTTGACCACGCCGCCGCGCGCGAAGGCGGTCAATTCCTGACCACCGGCAAAAATGCCGCCTTTGGCAAAACCAAAGAGGCGCGCAAAGAAGCCACCGCCGCCGCCGCCACCCATACCGGAGAATGCCCGCATGATTGCGTTCTCGATCGGCTGGAAGGCCAGCTCGATCAGCCGGTTGGCAAGGTTCTGCGCGATGCGCGAGATGGCACTGGCGAATGTCTCCCAGGTGAACTCGCCGGATTTCAGCGCGTCCTTGATCGGCCCAACAATGTCCTGCGCCAGACCTTGGGCGATCTCTCGCGAGCGTTCCTGCGCTGCCCGGACGGCTTCCGTCGTTGCCTCCCAAGCCCCGCGCGCGGTATCGGCGGCCTCACGCAGAGCCTGACCAGCGCCACGACCGGCCCCGCCCGCGCGGCCTGCGGCTTCGCCCGTGGACTCGAGCGTCTCTTCGAGCCCCTCGGCCGCGTTGCGCGCGCCACTCAATGACGCCTCGGCGTCCAGACCACTTGCCGCCACCGCCTCGCGCAGGGCGGCGACGGAGTCGAGGGGCGCTGTTGCCGCCTCCACGACGCCTATCATGGTCGCGCGCAGCGCTTCTGCCTGACCGCGCGCCTCTTCGGCATAAGCCCCAAGCCCCAGGTCCGGCATTGAGATGGGTTCAGCATTGAAGGCCGCCTGAAACGCCGCGCGCGCCTCGGTTCCAGCCTCTGCGGCCGATCCTGCAAAAGGGTTGTCGATCTGGCCGAGTTCCAGCGTGCCGATCAGCGAGATGCGCCGCTCGATACCCAGTGCCTCGAGCCCGGCGTTGATGCCGTCCAGAAACCCGTTGATGCGCTGGCCCACGCCATTCAGCATTGCCTCGACACCGGCGATCAGCGCATTCGCCGCCTGAAACGCAAAATCCCCGATGGCAGCGGGCAGGGCGCCCCAGAGCACCTTGATTGCCTCAAACGCCCCCTGAAACGTGTTCAGCGCCGCATTGCCAAACCCCACCACCGCTTCGAGCGAGGTCTGCAGCGCCTCGGCGATCGCAGCCTTGATCTCGGCCCAGCTGGCCATGATTGATAGCCCCAAGGCGACAGCCCCGAGCTGCATACGCTCCCAGACCTCACGCGCGAGATCGCCGAGCAGGGACAGCGCATTCCCAAATCCGCCTGCGCCCCGAACAAGTCGCCCGAACCAGTGGATCAACTCTCCCGCTGCGACGACGAGCCCGATCAATGGCAGGCGCAGCAATGCCCCGCGCAAGATCACCAGCGCCATGGCGAGGCCACGAACCGACACGGCGGCGGCGATCGAGGCGGCAACAAACCGCCCGGCCATCAGCGCCGCGATCCCGGCCGCATAGGAGGTCAGCCGCCCGAGATTGTCAAAAAGCACCCGGATGGCAATGCCAAGGGGGCCTGTAGCCCGCGCCGCCGCCGCCATAGCATCGGCGACGGATTCCAGCGCCGGGGCGGCCGCCACCGCCAGCTGGTTCGAAAGCCCGCGCCAGATCAGGCCCAGCCGCGAGATCGCATCATTGGTCCGCTCGATCTGCTCAGCATCCTGCTCGGAGACCACGACACCGAAGTCGCGCACATCCTGCGTCGCCTGGCGCAGCGTCGCGGTATCGATCCGCGCCATCGCAATCGAGCCCTCCTCGCCGAAGAGTTGACCGGCGACGGCGGCACGCTCGGCGACCGGAACAAACTCTGCAATGGCCGCGTTGATCGCGCCGACGCGCTGATCCAGCGGCAGAGCCATCAACCCGCTGGCCGTAAGGCCCAGTCGGGTCAGGGCGTCGGCCGCGGGTCCCGTTCCGGCCGCCGCCTGGCTCAACCGCCTGGTCAGATCCTTCGTCGCCTGCTCGATGCCCGACATCGACACGCCGGCCAGTTCGCCCGCGCGCTCCAGTGTCTGGATGGACGCCACCGTGGTGCCGAGTGACTGGGCAAGCTTGGCCTGCGCATCCACAGTCTGCAGTCCTGAGCGGACCATAGCGGTGGCGGCCGCCGCAATCGCAGCCGCCGCTGCCGCCATGGCGACACCCGCGCGCCGGGCGAAGACCGCAAGTCGCGCATTCGCGCCCTCCATTTCGCGCGACAACCGGCCGAACCCACGGGCACCGGCTTCGCCCACGCCTTCCAGCTCAGCCTTCACCTGCCGTCCGCCGGTGGCAGACAGGCGCACAGAAACGCGTTTCTCAGTCATTTTGGCCGTCCATCTGCTCGTTGAGCTTGCGCACCATCACCGCCTCGATCACGGGCAAGAATTCGACTGCAGCGCGCGGATCCACGCCCAGCGCCGCTGCCATGGCCAGAGCCGCGCTCATGTCCCAGCCCAGCACCACGCCTGGCACCGCCCGGATCTGACCGCCAAGCCGTCCGGCCAGATCCCAGACCTGCCAGCCTTCCAGGGTCCGGGGCGCGTTCAGGATTTGCGGGCAGGCTTCGCAGGCGCCGCCACGACCCTCGCAGGGTACGGGGCCCTCGCAGGGTGCGCAGGCCGCGCAGTAGGCTTCGCCCCCGCCGTAGATCCAGTCAGCGAGGGCGCGGAGGCGTTTTTTTCTGCGTCCAGCTCCAACCCCCTGGCAACATAGCCCATCTGGAAACGCTCAAAGATCGGCCAGATGTCGAGCAGTGCGGCGATGCCTTCGGGCGAAACCGCCACAGGCGTGCCGTCTGCGTCGCCGACACCGTCCCAATCGAGGATGGCCCGTTCCGCCAGTGCCTTGCCGAAGATCACTGCGATCTCGTCATCGCTGGTGCCCTCGGGCAGGCCGCGCACAACTGGATCGCTGCGCGCGGCAACCATCAGCGCGGTGGTCAGTGGTTCGACAAAGACGCGCACGCCAATGCCGAGGTCCAGCCAATAGGGTTCACGGGCGAGGTTCAGGCGCAGCATGGTCAATACTCCAGGATGGCGTTGATCAAAGTCACGGTGCACATCCGCCCCAGCGTGGTGTCGCGCGCCGCCTGCCAGTCGAAGGTGGCCTGCACACCCTGCGGTCCGGAGATCTCTATCCGCGGGCGCGGGAGGTAAACGGCATGGGCGGTGAGCGTCAGGCTCTCGCCGGAGGGCTGCGTGTAGGCGAAACTCAATTCGCAAGGATCGCCGTTGATGGCCTGCGTCACCAACACCTGATCGGCAAAGCGCACCTCGATCCGGCCGGTGAGTGCGGCAATCGACGGGTCCGCGCCGTCAATACGTCCGTCCGAGCGGATGGTCTCTACCCGGTCGAGCGTATTGGCATAGGTGATCTCGGCCGAAACGATGTTGCCGAGTGCCGCGCCGTTGCGGGTGATCGCGCCATTGAAATGGCCGAAGCGTTGGAGGCCAAGTTCGGCGAGTGTCCCGGCGGTGGAGGCCGCTGCGATACTTTCGCCCTGTGCGACAAGGCTCGCGGTCGCGGTCAGGAGCCCTGAGCGCTGCATTTGCCAAGAGATCGTATCCAGCACGCAGCCAGAATACATGGCAAAGCGCGGGATCTCGGGCATGCCGGTCTCGATCGACATCGAGGGCAGGGTCCAGCCGCCAGAGCGGAATTCGTGGGTGTAGGGATTGGTGCCCGTGGTGATCGGCTGACCAAACGCGGCCTTCAGCCAGAAGCCGAAGGCTGCCGCATCGATCGGCACGACGACGTTGCCATCGGCCGTCACCGCGTCCTTGATCGGCGCCAGCGGATCGCGGCCATAGCCGAGCAATTCGCTGTTCAGAAGAGGTTGCTCGGATCCCAACGTGGTGCTGGCGAAGGGCATGCGGATGAACCCGCTCACGGGTGGTGTTCCATAGGTCGTCTCGAACGCGAGCGCCATCTGCGCCCGCGCGCCTTGCGCACGTGCCATGGGTGTCTCCTCAGTTTGTTGAAGTGGGTCAGGCCAGGGGATCGGCCGTGGAGTGAGGCGGATCAGACAAAGGTCCGGGGGACCTTTGTCCCGCCGAACGCAGGATCAGCGCTGGCAGTGGTGTCAGCCAAGTGGATCGGACGAAGAGTAATGCAGAACAACGGTAATCACCGCCGCCTTCAGACCGGCCGCGCCCTCCACGGGCAGGTCAACCGGGCGTGGCGCTTCGGCCTCAACCCAGTCACAACGCCCGCCCAGCGTGCGGTCAACAGCAAGTGCCGCGCCGATTCTGGCGGTGAGCGTCGCGAAAGTGCTGTCTCGTTCAGTGCCCTGCACCACGGCTTCGATTTCGGCGCGGTGCTGGTAGTGATAGCGCAAGGGCGACAGCGTCACGCCGGGGTCTCCCGGGTCGCCATCGCGCAGGATCAAGAGGCCCGCGGATGGTACGCGTTCGGGCAGGACTTCGCCGCGCAAAACGGGCACATGCGGTACCGTGCGCAACAGGTCAGCCAAGGCTGTCAGGATGGTTTCTCGGGTGGTGGGCATAGGGGCGATTTCCAGGCGACTCAATGCCCTCCCGCTTGATCTGGCAGGACCTTAAGGCAGAATGTGTGTGCAAGAGTGGAAGCCGAGGTTGCGGCGAACGGGTGTTCAGATCTGGCCGAGTTTAGTGCTCTTCATCGGGATCTCAAACATTGCCCCACCTCCCACCAACTCAGCTTGTTTTTCTATGGTTTCCCAAAGCGCCATCAAGCGTTCCATCTGCTTGGTCAGTTTTGCCTTTTGAAGGCCTGGTGCGAGGAAGAATCCAACTAACTTTGAACTCTTGAACGCCTGCTGCTCGGCCTTATTTCTCGCGATCCTACGGTCGCCAGAAATAATTACCCAGTGACCTTCAGCGTTCAGGGCTCCGATCCATTCGGTATCTTTCACTGCTGCGCCGAATTTCTGCTTCAGATGAACAATTTCGTGCTTCCCAGCGAAAAGAGCTGCAAGCGCCTTCGCCATGGCCGGGGGTAGATTTTCATCAACCATCACCTTCAAGCGGCCAAAAGCTCCTTGTGAAATTTGACGGCGTCGTGGACGACTGCTTTTTCGACTTCATACATAGCCGCCACGCGAGAAACGGAGCCTTCGGCTTTTACAGCCTCCGCCAAAACTATCGTCGGCACCCCAGATGCGGATGCCAATGGTTGGCCAAATGACCGGAGCGGGTCTACGACAATGCTGTCCTTTCCACGATAGGGCCGCCATCGAGTAACGATATCGCCTTCTAGATCGAGATCTTTGAAGCTCTGTTCGACGACCTGCTTAAACACATATTGCTTTTCTTTCAGGTCAAGCAGTTTTGGTTCCCCAGCAGCTTCAAGGCTCTCCAGGAAAATGGTGCGCCCATCCGTCCGGAAACGACCGGATGAAAACGGTCGGTCAGTGTGCATGCAATGCCGGGCGTATTCGAGGCAGTTCCTCACAGCCTTGAGGCCGATACCCTTTTCCAAGAATGCTCGAACAAAGCGAAGTTCGATTAGGTCACGGAAACTGAGTTCGATATGGTCGTCGATTTTGGGGATGTCAGGCACCCAAAGCGGTGGAACGTGACTGATTCGGTCGTGTTGTTTATAGTCGTAACCATCCATCCACCGCCGGATCTTCCGGGGCGGGGCCTTCAGGAGCTGCGCGGCATCGGCCAAAGAATAGAGGCCAACCCCAACGTAATCATGTATGGGCTTTGGTTGGGTCATAAGCACTGTTTGTAGTCAGGCTGTAGCCGGAAGCAACAGAAATGGTCATGGTTGCTTAGTGTTCTTGCACCGGTCGAAAGCAGGCCGACGCGATAATCTCTCTGATACTATGATTTTTCTACCCACTTTGCCACGATCAACCCCGGCACGCTGTCCACCGCCCGCTCGGCATCCCGAGCCAGATCCAGCCGTTTGCGCAACTTGACCTGAGGCACGAGCAGGAAGATCGGCACGGTTGCCACACCGCGTCCGGTCTTGGATTTTGAGGCCACCGCGCGGCCTTTCGAATTCAACCGCCCCTCGGCCACGAGCAGGCTGGGCCCGCTGCGGCGGTAAACAAATCGCAACCTCAGCCCAGTGCGGCGCTCCCACTCACTGGGCGTGATTCTGCCGCCTCGGGTGGATTTGCCCGCGGCGGGTGTCGGGATTGCCAGCCAGAACCCGGTCTTGGACCTGATCAGCGGCCCGGTGTCATGCGCCCCGATGATCACGGGCGCCTTCGACCAGACGAGCGCCGCGGCGTTTAGGCTTTCGCCCGATTTCGGATAACTGGCGAGGCGGATCGAATTGCCAAGCCGCGTGCCCAGCCCGGCACCGGTGATCTGCGCCCGCCAGTCGGATTTGAGATCGGTTCCCGCCTGGCGCATGGCTGAGGTCACCGCGCGTTCTCCGGCTGCAACCTCGGCCGCCATCTGGGCAACGATGTCCGGGGCGATATCGAGTTTCAGCTTCACGCTGGCCTCAGATCCACGGTCCAGACCAGCCGCTCGCGGTCGCGCACCGGCTCGCCCTGGATCAAGAACCCTTCGCCGTCGATCTCGATGCGGTCGCCGGGGCGTGGGTTTGGCGCCTCGGCCACGCGCAAGTCGATGCGGGTGGTGTCCGACCAGAGCCGCGCGTCGCCGAACCTCGTGATCTCGTCTGCGCAGCGCGTGACCACGCGGACGAGGACCGGCGCGCCGCCATCGGCGATGTAGACGGCGTCGCGGGCAATATTGGGATCAGCGAAGAGATTGTCGATCACGGCGACAAAGACGGACATCATCGGTTACCGTCAGTTCGAGCTGTGCAAACGGATTGCCAGGCGCGGGCGCTTGTTGACCGGCAGGATCGAGGCTTCGGTCATCAGATCAATCCAGCGGCCCTTGGCGTCGATCATCTGACGGGCATAGAGCGGCAGGCCGATGGTATTGGCGGTCTCCAGCAGATTCGCCGGGCCGCCATAGGTGGTGAAGGTATCAAATGTGCCCATCGGAAACGCGATGCCCTCACCGCTCGGGATCAACCGTTCCGAGGTGCCATTCGAGAGGGTGACGGAGCCGTTGTATTCCTCGAACAGGATGCCTGCGAAAGGAAAGGCCCGGCGCATGTCGTCACGCAGAGGCTGGCCGCCGGTGGCCGAGAAGAACTTGTAGGCGTCTTCGGTCTTCGGGTGGCTGATCAACTTGTCGAAGAACTCGGAGCTGACCAAGGCGTGCGCGGTGGTCATGGTCTCGCCCATGAGGTTGTCCTCGATGGCGCGCAGGGTGGTGCGAACCTTGCCTTGGACGTTGGTGGCCGCGGTGCCAAAGACAAAGTCGACCGAGATCTGCGCCAGGCCAAATTCGGTGAAGTAGTTGTAGAGCGTAGTGCCCGCGCCATCCTTCACGATGCCGCGCAACGCGTTCATCTCCATGTATTCCCGGGTCTGGGCGTGTTTGCGCCGCATCAGCGTGAGCTTGCGATTCATCACCTCGACCAGCGGGTCGGCCGCGTCGGAGATGCCCAGCGCCGGCATGCCCTGAATGTCGGCGGGCAGGATCACATCGTCATGGGGGATCCAGGGCAGCGCAAAACTGCGCATCGAGCGGGCCTCGCGATTGCCGACGGTGGCGGGGGCACCAAGCGGGACCGAGGGCAGGAGGCTCAGCACCCCCTCGCGCTGCTCGATCACGATAGAGCGCTGGGTGACGCCTTCGAAGCGAAACAGGCCGATCTGGCCGAGGCGGGTGTAGAGGTTAGGCAGGATGTTGATCGCCTGCGTCATCTCGGCGAGCGAATAGCCGCCCGCGTCGAACGGATTGCGGGTGATGGTCATAGGAAACTCCGGGGAAAGTGGGAAGGCAGAAAGTCTTCGGCCAGGTAGACCTGACGGTGATCACCGCTGTCTGCGCCGTAAGAACCGCTCAGGCGGTGTCGCGCGGGATGATGCCGAGCGCGGTCAATTGTCCGAGCTTGGTGTCAATCTTGGGCGCGTCATCGACGCTGGCATCAAAGACGAGGGCCGCGCGCGAAACGATGGCGGGGCCGCGGGCGAGCAGGATGCCGATGCCATCGGCGAGCGTGGCATCAACGGCAGAGAGCAACACACCCAGCGCGGTTTCGGAGCCGTCCGATCCGGTCTCAGGCGAGAGGGTGTATTTGGCACTCGCGGTGATGCGGCCGAGCACGGAACCGACGGGATAGGCGGTGCCGGCAAGCAAGGTGACGGTCTCGCGGGTGTAGTTCGGGTTGACCTCGTACTTGAGGACATCGCCCATCGTGGCGGGCTGGGTCAGAACGGTCATGGTTGGAGTTCCGTGTGCAAAGGGGTGCAAAGGGACAGCCCCCGCCGGGGCGGTGCGGGGGGGATCAGTCAGGCAGAGGGGCGTCGGGTTTTGGCCCAAATGCGGCCGGGGCGTTAGGCCCGAGTCCCAGCGGTAGCGGCCCGTTTTGCCGCGGCAACGATCGGGCTTTCCTTCGCCTGCGGGAGAACGGGTGAGGGCGGGGCGGCCACAATATCGCGCGCGTCCGCAGCAGCACTTGCGCGTTCAATCACCAGGCGGCGCAGGGCTTCGGGGGTGGTGCCTTCGCGCAGGGCTTTCGCCGCATCGATGGCAATGCCGAGGCGGCCCGCCTGCACCGCGATCTCGGCGATCTCCGCCGCGGCCTCGCGGACCTGGGCGGAGATCTCCGCCAGATTGCCGCGAGATGCATCTGCCTGAGTTGGCGTGGACACAGATGAAGGCAATGAGGTGGGCGTTTGTGCCACCGCCTGGGCCGGCGCGGCGGGCTGATCATCGACAGTATCGACAGCGCTGTCCTCGATGTCGTTCCTGTCGATGCCGGTATCCTGCGATTGGTCGGCAGACGTATGATTGGTAGCCATGGGCTCCTCCTGTTTGGGCTGGGCGGTTTTGCTTGAACGCGGCTGCGCGGCTTGGCGTCCACGCGATGCCGAATGTTCGGGGCCGTTCGTGAGCAAGTTCGTTGGTTTGCCCGCAACCAACTGTCGGAATGCCGCAAAGCCTCGCGCAAGATCGGTGACCTCGTCGGCGAGGCCCGCAGCAACGGCATCAGCGCCCCGATAGGTCGCGGCCTCGGTTGCCATGGCGCCGTCCTGGCTCAGCCGACCGGCGCGCCCCGCGGCCACGGTCTCCGCGAAGAGAAACCGCAGCACATCGATCTCGCGCTGGATGTCGTCGCGGACCGACTCGGGCAGCGGGGCATAAGGATTGCCGTCGATCTTGTGGCGACCGGAGTGAATCAGCGTCACGCGTGCGCCATCCTGATCAAGCTGGCCGCTGAGATCGGCATGCATCACCACGACGCCGATGCTGCCAACCGCCCCAGTGCGGGGCAGCAGGATGCGGTCCGCCTGACTTGCCAGCGCATAGCCCGCCGAGAAGGCGTGTTCCGCAACAAACGCCCATACCGGCTTGGCGCGCCGAAGCGCGCGAATGCGATCGGCAAGATCAAACACGCCGGCCACTTCGCCGCCGAAACTGTCGATCTCCAAAGCGACGCCGCGCACGGCGGGATCGCTGGCCGCTGCCTCGATCTGAGCGGCGATGCCCTCGTAACTGGTCTGGCCCGAGGACTGGCCAATCCAGCCGCCGCGGTGGATCAGCACGCCGGAGATCTCGATCACCGCGATGCCGTCGACGATCGGGAAGGGCGCGTCGCCGTGTCGTTGCAGGGTCTCTGTCAGCCCACCGGCCAGGATGCTGGCGCGGGCAGGCGGAACGACGGCGCTTGGCGACAAAATATCTCCATCTGCGATCTCGACCCGCCGGTCGAGGATGCGCGGCCCGAGACCCGAGAGGAAGGCCATGGCCTTGGACGGTTCAACCAGCAACGGCGTGTTGAAGGCGCGTGCGGCAATGCGGGCGTGGAACATTACGGTTGGTCCTCGTCTGAGCGGGGTCGATCCTCCGCAGTGTCATCCACGTCGTCCAGGTTGTCGCGCGTTTCGGTGTCCGGCTCCTCCGCCTCGCTCGGTACAGCCTGCACGCCCTGGGCAGGCGAACCTGGCCGGCGGAAGTCGAGGCCGAGCACCCGCTCGCGGGCGCGTTCCGCGGCGATTTCGCGGTCGACCTGTTCCGCGTCATAGCCGCGCTCAGCGATGGCCTGCGTGCGGGACTTCAGCCCCGCCTCGATCTGGGCAATCTCGGCATTGGCGTCCTTTAGCGGATCAACCCAGTCCCACTTCGTCGGCAGCCAGTCCGCCGTGAGCAGACGCGACCGATCGGCCTCATAGCGCGGCAAGGACAAGGCCCCCGACAGTACCGCCGCATCCATCCAGCGCGCATAGACCGGCCGGCAGAGCTGCCAAACCATCACCGAGTGCTGCCAGGCCGAGACGCGGCGACGGAATTCGATCAGCGCGAGGCGCGAGTTCGAGAAGTTGCCCTTCACCATGTCATTGGCGAGATAAGGATAGGGAATGCCGAGTGCGGCCGAGATCTGCAGCAGGGTTCGGTATTGAAACGGTTCATAGGTCCCGCCGCTATCCGCGGGTTGCCCGACGGTGACATCCTCGCCCGGATCAAGCCGCACAATCTGGCCGGGGCTGATTTCCACACCGGCGGGCCCGTCCTCGTCATCCGCGGGGGCGAGCGGGTTCTCAGGGGCGGGCGAGGTCACGAACATCGCGTACATCGCCGCGACCTTTTTGCGGTCCAGCTCGGCATCATCGTATTGATCGAGCAAGAACAGCTTGACGATGGCGGGCGCCAGTTTTGAGACCCCGCGCAACTGGCCACCCTCGACCGGATCAATCACATGGATCACCTCCGTTGCGGGCACCCGCACGATGTCACCGACAAGCCCCGGATCCGTGCTGTCGCCCGGATGACGGCGTAGGAAGTGATAGGCCACACGGCGCCCGATCCGGTCGAACTCGATCCCCTGGCGGATGGCATTGCCATTGGCAGCCAGACCCGTCTGCTCGAGCGGCAGCATTTCAGCGGGCAGCATCTGCAACTGCAGCGGTACGCTCATCCCGTCGCTCGCCCGCCGCATCCTGATCCGAAAGAACACCTCGCCTGCAATGAACACCTCACGCGCGGCGCGGCGCTGCAGTCCGTAGAAATCCGTGAGCCCCTCGGCATCGGCCTCGTCGGTCCAGGCGAGCCACAGGCGCTGCAGCTCTTCTTTCTTTTTTGCATCCCCGATCTTCGAGATCGGCTTGATCCCGTCGCCGACGGTGTTCGCGGCCCAGCTTTCCACCGCGTTCACCGCATAGCCATTGTTGCGCACCAGCCAGCGGGCGCGGGCGGTAACGTCAGGCCCCGAGGCCGCGATCAGCGCGTTGACATGGGCCCGCGTTGCACGAAACCCGCGCAGGCGACGGTGATGCTGACCCGCGTCAAATCCACCGATGAAGGCGCCGAGGCGCTGCCGCCAGCTCATTACAGATCCTTCGAGGCAAAGGGACGCAGCACTCTGCGGCGCGGCCGGTCGAAGGCTGCAATACGCCGTTCGAGATCGGAGAGGGCTGCGGCCAGTTCCACGTCCGATCCATAGGTCACTGTCTTGCCGTCATAGCTCACAGAGCGAGTGCCGCTGTAGCGTGCGGCCAGCAAGGCGCTGTGGCGGGTCTTCAACTCATCAAGGGTCATCGGGGATCCGGTCAGTCCATATATCGCGGCGTACTGATCTTCCAGCCGCGCCGCCGTGGTGTGGTCACTTGTCCCGCTTGCGCGGCTGTCGGTTTCTCTGGCTCTGGGTTCGGCGCAACTGCGATGGTCTCCACCCCGGCCTGCTTCTCCAGCTGCCGCCACATCCGCTCGTCGAAACGGTCGGCGCCGAGGATCCAGGCGGCGGCCCGGGCATAGACCCTTGTGTCGAGCGCCTCATTGCGCTCGCGCAGCTTTTGCCATTCCTGGCGGGCATAGCCGCGCCGGTCGCGGATCGTGACCAGCTGCTCGCCCACCAGCTGCTTGAGCCATTCGCTGTCAGCCCAGTCCGGCAGGTGGATCGTGCCGGCAGGGATGGGTGCGTCTGGTTCAAGCGGGCGTTCCAGCCGCAAATACCGATAGGTCTCGGCCTTGAAGGTGGCGGTGGCCACGGTCCAGAGCCGGGCGCCGCGTTTCAGCTTCCGCCCGTTCACCGTTGCATCGACGAAAGTCGGGCCGGACACTGGCGTCGCCCGGTTGAACCCTTCCAGGCCTTTGACCGGGGCGACTTGTGCAATGCCCTGCTGACGGGCCCAGGCATAGACAGCGGCGGATTCGTAGCCGGTGTCGATGGCGAGCTTGGCCAGTGTCATGATCGCACCGTTCTGGTGCGTCCAAGTCTGCCCCAGGAGCGCGGTCAGCGTGTTCCAGCATTCCGGGTCATCCGGCCCGCCCGGGATCACGATGTGATCGACGAGCCAGCTTTGAAGACCGCGGCCCCAGGCCCAGACATCAACCTCGATGCGGTCCTTTTGCACATCGGCGCCCGCCGTCAGGAACAGCCCGCCGGCAGGGATCTGCGCCGCGAAGGCTTCGCGCCGATCCGCCAGCCGCTGCCATTCCGGCGCCTCACCGCTCTCGATCCAGGTCTCGCCCAAAAGCGTGTTGCGCGCAGCGCGCAGCATTTCGTCGGAGCCTTGCGCGGCCAGCCAATCCCGCGCGATCTGTTCCCAGCTTTTCCAGCCAATTGGCGAATAGAGCGCCGAGAGGTGGAATCCGATGGCGTTGGGGTTGTTCGAGGTCGCAGTCGCCCGCCATTCGCCACGCGCCAGCATCTGCGTCTTGTGATGTTCGGCAATAGGGCGTTCGCAGCCCGCGCACATGTAAGCTGCCGTTTCCGGCTGCCCCTTGGCCCAGCGCAACCGTTCAAACTGCAGCCATTGCATCGCGCCGCAATGCGGACAGGGCACGTAGTAACGCTGCTGATCGCTGGCCTCGAACTCGCGCTCGATGCGCGACAGCCCCCGGATCGTCGGCGTCGAAACCATGAACACCTTGCGCCGATGGGCGAAGGTCGTGGTGCGCGCCTCGGCCAGCGTGACCGGGTCGCCCTCTTCGTCAGCCGAAGCCGGATAGGCATCGACCTCGTCGAGAAACACATAGCGCGCCGGCATCGAGCGCAGGCCGGTCGCCGAATTGGCCCCGGTCAACACGAGGATGCCGCCCGGAAACTCCTTGGACAGCATCGAATTGCCTGCGTCGCGCGAGCGCGCAGGGTTCACCCGTTCCTTCAGCGCAGGGCTGTCCTCGATCAGCGGGTCAATCCGGCCTCGCGACGTGCGTTTGGCCATCTCGACCGTCGGCAGGACCGCCAGCATTGGTCCCGGCGCGTGATGGATGACAAAACCGATCCAGTTGTTCCCGGCCTCAGTTGCGCCGACTTGTGCGGCCTTCATGAACGAGATCCGCTGCGCCGGGTGGCTGGGCGAGAGGGCATCCATGATGGCGCGCAGATACGGCGTGCGTACCGTGCGATACCGCCCCGGCTCGGCCGAGGCGCGCGACGACAGCCACCGGTTCTGATCCGCCCATTGCGACACCGTGAGGTCTGGATCAGGCCGCATCCCGCGGCGCCAGGACCGCAGGATGTCTTCGGCTCCGTCGAAGTCGAGGTCCAGATCGGCGCTCAGATCATCCTGATCAACTGAGGCTGACCCTGAGGTCGGCCAGGGCGGTGAGCTGCTCTCGGACATGGGTTTCCAGCACCCTCTGCAGGATCGCAGTCTCGAGTGTTACGGGCTTGCCTTGCGCCTTCTCCATCTCTGCGGCCAGCTGCGCGGCCATCAGCGCGGCGACCCGGGTGGGCCAGGTGACCCAGGTGTCGCGCTCCTGGCGTGCGAGGCGAAACACCAGCGTCTCAGCTCGCGCCCGATCCACCAGCACGCCCTTCTTCTTCTGGATCGCAAGTTGGCGTTCTTGCGCCTGATAGACGGTCAGCGCCGTGCGGGCTTTCAGATAGGAGGAGCTGTCGGCTGGCCCAGAAAAGCCGCTGCCGCCAATCCCCGCACCATCGCCACCCGCGCCAAACCCACCGCGCGACCGCAGCTGCTGATCGGGATCCGTCATCGTGCCGCGCCGCGCATCCGAGGCGGCTGCGTTGATCGACCCGTCGCCAAACAGCACCAGCCGACCGTTCTTGCGGGCCTTCTGCACCGCCCCGCGCGAGAGGCCAGAATGGGCGGCATAGGCGCGCTCGGATATGCCTTCCATCGCGCGTATCGTCTCCCAAGTTATTAACAATAAACAGAAATTCTTGCGTTTTGAGTTGATTACACTCCCGGATAGAGCGATTCATCGTGTTGAGACAAACGAGTGCATCGCGCACCCCGAGCACCACAAAGAAGGACAGGACCATGACCATCGCAATCCCCTCCGACGCAACCCGCATCTTCATCGACCGCACCCGCTTTGTTCAGGCTATGAGCGTGGCCGCGCTGCAGGGCCACCTCAATGACCTCAACCTGAATTGCGAAGTCTTCGAGATGGCAGGCCGAGTTGGGATCGACTGCCTGACCATCGAGTTGGCGGATGTCGTCCCGGTCCTGAAACAGCACGGGCTGATCTGAGCCTGCGCGTCGCCCCCTCGGAGGAAAACAATGCCCCGACGCACCAAAACCAACCCGAACGCCCAGCGCGATGATCTGCTTCTCGAGATCGCTCAGCGCCAGTTCCGCATCGAGACGCTGGAAACCCGCAACTGGGACCGGCTCGATTTCCACGATATTGCCGTCTGGGCCCTCCGCGCTGCACTGGAAGAAGCCTTTGACGCAGGGCGCAGCGCTGGCTGCGCGCAAACCGAATTGAGAACGGCATCATGAGCACCCCCGGAGACCGAGCCATGACCACCCGCCGCGCTTTTGACAATGCCAAGGCCCTCGACGCCTTCATGACCGCCAAGTTCCAGATCGACGCGATGCTGGAACGCCTGCAAGCCCTGAGCGCAGATCATTTCGAGACCCACCCCGACGAGATCAACTGGGGGCATGTCGGCACGCTGACCCACTACCGCGACCAGCTTCGCGAGATCTCGGACGCCGC
>TARA_R110002073_G_scaffold2998_9_pt1 | contig 23996 bp, 21 predicted proteins | sample TARA_R110002073 | Tara Oceans TARA_R110002073 (sample SAMEA4397174) | marine metagenome | biome: Polar Biome; feature: [DCM] deep chlorophyll maximum layer (ENVO:01000326); material: water (ENVO:00002006), including particulate matter (ENVO:01000060) such as... | depth 40 m | reverse complement strand
CCCGCCGCTCCGAGGGCCGCAACAGGCCGCTGAGGCGGGTCTTCGCCTGTACCAGATCTTTCAGCGGCAACAGCGCCATTGCCATGGGCCTCAGACCCCAGCCAGCGCCAGCAGGAAACGCGCCAGCTGTTGTTTGTCTTGCCTGCTTTTCATAATAGTCGGTGTCACCGCGACCTCCACGCCCAGCGCAGCAATTTGCGCTGCCAGTGTAGCGTCACTCTCATCGATTACGAAATAGTCCAGCAGGCCGGGATACTGTTTGCAGTAGTGTTGCGCCACGCCCAGCGCGGTGACCGGCACCGCCAGTTCAGCCATCATTTTCGCAGCGGGCCCTTTCAGCGCCAACCCCGCCACAATCGGCGAGACCAGAACCACCGGCACCGGCGCATCACGCAGCGCCGCCCACAAGCCGGGGATCTGCAGGATGGGGTCGATACTGACGAAAGGGTTGGAGGGGCACACCACAATGGCCGAGACGGCAGCGCCCTGCAACAGCGCCATCACGCGCTCATTGGGGCGGGCATCCGCTATGCCTTCAAAACTGAACCCTGTTACCGCGGGCGCACACTGCTCCTTCACAAAATAATGCTGGAAAGGCAGGTCGCGCCCCGCGCAGTGCACGGTAGTGCGCACTGCACTGCTACACATCGGGTGAATGTGGCTGGCAATCCCCAGCTGCCTGGCCAGCAGGTCCGTGACCTGTAACAGGCTTTCACCCCGCGCCAGCAGGCCGGTACGTAGCAAGTGGGTTGCCAGGTCCTTGTCACCGAGGCGAAACCAGGTATCGCCCTCCAGGCGCGCGAGCGCGTCCATAACATGCCAGCTCTCGCCTTCCAGCCCCCAGCCCTGGGCCGCGTTGGCGTTACCAGAAAGTGTGTAGAGAAGCGTGTCGATATCAGGACAGATATGCAGGCCGAGATGCTGGAAATCATCGCCGGTATTTACCATCACATGCAGGTCACCCGGCGCTAACATATCCGCCAGGCCCAGCGCGAGTTTCGCTCCCCCGACCCCGCCGGACAGCGCCAATACCGAACGCACCGCGTTGCTCATCAGCGGAACATATCGACGGATCGGTCGCGCAGCAATTCGCCAGATCCGAGTTCGGCAGGTTTCAAACAGGCGCCACGGGCCAGCACTACCGGACAGCCCTCTGCCGCCTGCCCCATGACCAGCGACGCGCCAGCGGCCAGTTCGTCGGCGACCGCCGGTTCTGTAACCTCCAGCACGTTGCCAAACATATCCACATCCCCCACCTGGTTATAGAGTGGCTTCAGGCCCGCCGTACCGATGGCCAGGCCAACCGTGCCATTGCGCCACGCCCGTCCCATGCTGTCGTTAATGATGATCTGGGGCGCGACACCGGTGCGCTCGGACAGACCAAGGCGCAGCGCGCGAGCAGAGGCATCGGGATCTTCGGGCAACAGCAGCACACGTGGGTCGTTGTCATCCCTGAGGATATTGGATTTATCGATACCGGCGTTGGCGTGTACATAGCCGTTGCGATGCTCAACAATAATCACGCCCGGGCGCACACGCAGCACCTCCCTGCTCTCCTGCAGGATCAACTGGACCTGCCGCGGATCCTTGCCGGCACGCTCGGCCAGGGCAATGGCCTCCGCACTGGGAGTCACATCCGCCAGTCGCACATAGCGGTTCTGCGCTTTCGACACAATCTTTTGCGCTACCACCAGCACATCGCCCGCCTGCAGTTCCAGTGAGTTCTCTTGCAGGGCGGTATGGATCACCTGCACGAGATCGTCACCGGGTTCCACCAACGGAAAATTCAGCAGCGGGATCAATTCCAGGCGGCGGCTCATTTACAGCGAAGCTCCGGTAATCCCCAGGCGGTGGCGTGTGATGTTAACGGGCTTATTCCAAACCGCTGATTTTTATGCCGGCGTGACAACCGTACTGCTTGTTGATCGTAATCAACACGGACGTAAGGGCTTCTGCGGCGGCGGCGTTGTTAATCATGCCGGCGTGAAAACCGCGCATGCCGGCGGCTTCCACCAATGTGATGACCTCGTCACGCGCGGCCTTCTTATTGCCGCAGACGAGCACATCGCACTCCAGGCCGTGGCCCTCCTGCAGGTGAGCCGCCGCCACATTCTGGAACGCCGACACCACATTGACCTCTTCACCGAGGAGCTCCTGCGCAATCTGGCCCGCGCTGCCCTGGGCCGGTAATTGCACTCGCGCGACTTTGGGCGGCACCAGCGGCACCGTTACATCAATCAGGATCTTGCCCTGCAACGCCGGTTTCACGTATTCCAGTGTACTCGCCTGATGGCTGAAAGGCACCGTCAGGGTAACGATGTCTGCGGCCTCGGCGGCGGCGAGGTTTTCCATCGCGAGCACGCTCACTTCAGCGATGCCGCGCTCAGCCATGACTTCGTGCAAATCTTCCACCGCGGCCTGCGCCTTCTCCGGGGTGCGGGAGCCGATGATAACCTTGTATCCAGCCTGCGCCCAACGACGCGCCAAACCCGTTCCCAAATCCCCGGTGCCGCCCAGAATAGCGAGCACAGGTAAGTTTTCAGTTGTCATAGCATGTATTCCCGATGAAGCGCGGCCGCTGGCTGGTACAGCAATTGCAACCGCAAATGGATTGTGCCGCGCACCCGCTTTGGAGCGCCTGCCGAAAATTTCCAGTGCTTGGGAATTCGGTTAGGATACGCGCAGCCCGAGCATATTATGTAAATCGAGGGCCGATCTCAAGCGCGGTGAACGCGCAGCCGCGGCCACCCCACTACAAACACTGTCATCAGGAGCAACAGAATGGATAACGCGCTGGATTTTAGCGGCAAGGTGGTCATCGTCACGGGAGGGGGCAAGGGTGTCGGTAAGGGGATTACCGAGTCCTTTCTCGCCGCGGGCGCCGATGTGCTCATCTGTGGCAGGACGGAGCCGGAAACACTGCCGCAGAGCAAAGAACGAGCGGCGGTATTCTTTCATTGTGACGTTCGCGATTACGAGCAGATCGAAGCCTGTGTGTCCTTTGCAACACAGCAGTACGGTCGCGTCGACGTACTGGTCAACAACGCGGGGGGGGCGCCGTTTGCGGAGGCTGCCACCGCGTCACCGCGATTCTCGGAATCCATCATTCGGCTCAACCTGATAGCGCCACTGAATTTCAGCCAGGTGGTCAATCGGGTGATGCAACAGCAGTCGGAAGGTGGCTGCATCATCAACATCGCCAGTGTCAGCACCATTCGCCCCTCCCCTGGCACCGCCGCCTATGGCGCAGCCAAAGCGGGCCTGGTGAACCTCGGGACATCGTTGGCAGTCGAGTGGGCCCCGAAAGTCCGGGTCAATGCGCTGGTGGTGGGACTGACCGAAACCGAACAGGCGCATTTACACTACGGAGACCAGGACGGTATTGCCGCTGTCGGCGCCACCATTCCACTGGGGCGCATGGCGGTGCCGGCCGATATCGGCAACGCCTGCCTGTTCCTCGCATCCCCGCTGGCATCGTATGTCAGTGGCACCAATTTCGCTGTCCATGGCGGCGGCGAAAAACCGGCTTTTCTTAACGCGGCCAATGCCAAACCGTAGACCGGGCCCGCCACTGCGACCAGGCGCCGTCAGCACCACAGAGGCCACTTGCAGCCGCAATGGGGCGCAGCGGGTTGTTGTGACAATACCAGATCAAGGTATACTTCGGCCAAGCTCACTACAGTGGCCATAACAGCACACTCCACGAGGTCCAATGCCCAACGAGCAGGCACCAACAGCAACCCTCCCCGCTATTCTTGCACTCGACGATACCGTGCGACTATCGGGTCAGTTGTCGTCTCTGCTCGACGGTCGCCTGCAACTGGACACAGTGCTGGATGCGGCGGGTTCCGCCGCGCTCTTCAATCTTCCGGTAGATGCACTGGTCACCCTGTGCATCGCCGATACCGACGCCCCGCTGCATCGCCCTGCGGATGCCAAAGTCAAAATCGCCAGACTGTACCACGACAGTATTACGCTGGAGTTTGCCGAATCAGATCGGGAACTGGCGACGCTCTATGCAGACGCACTGGCCAGGGCGCAAACCGCGGAGGACGCCCAGGCAAAAGCGGAGACACCCTCCTCCACTGCGGCGGCACCCACCGCCGCCGCAACTACACCCAAGCCGGCGCCACCAGCTGCAGCGACCTTTACCAGGCCTGTGGCCGGCCAGATAGTACAAGCGGCAAGTCCCGAGTACGCGGTGGCGCTGCAGAAGTTGCAACAGTTGAGCCTGGAATCACTACAAACGGCGTTGACCCCGTTTTTCGTCGATCTGACTGCCTACCTGCACGAGTGTGCGTCGCGCATTCGGCCCGGCGAGGGCGAGAAAAATTTCCATTTTGAAGCCGCCAGTTTTTTGCGGCGCAGATCAGACAGCGTGGTCGATCGGGTCTCGATACAGATCACGAATTATTTCCAGGACTTGACGCCGGAACATACGGAAGATCACCTCTGGCGCTATCAAATCGGTAGCGCTGATGAACTGGGCCTGATCGACCAGCAGGAGTACGAGGATTTTCTCGCCATAGATCGTATGGTAATGCTCGGCGAGGGCCTGCACCGGATCGCACTGGAGGCGCTGACACTGCGGCTGGCCGAACTGATTGCTGTGGACCCCAACACCGTGCGACTGCCTATCCACATTCGACAGGTCTGTCGCGCGTTCCAGCGCGCCCTGCTGGATGAACATGTACCGCACGACGTGCTACCGCTGATCTACGATTATTTCGCCAAGAACTTCATCAGGCAAATGGATGGCTACTATGGCCCCTTGAATACCCTGCTGGCGGACAACGGCGTACTACCCGGTATAGAGGCGGAAATAGAGAAGAAAGGCTCGCTGCTGAAACACGATCCGGCAGCCACCCGACCAGAGCCGGTGATACGCAAATCCAGACCGAGCGAGGCCGCGACACCAGCGCCGCAGGCACTGTCAGAGCCACAGCCGCGCTATCTATCCGAGCTACCGGTACAGAGCCCGCAGCTGCCCGAAACACAGCTCGCCAGCGTGTACGGCAGTGCCAGTCCCGCAGATCTCTATCGCTCTGTGATTGACGCCCTCAATTTCAAGCGCGAGGCGGAGGGACTGGCCAAGGGACAGGTCATGCCCCAGGGCACGGCAATGAGTGGCACCTGGGAAGGTACCACCGTCGCGAGCACCGAACTGGACCAGAGTCGGCTGGCGGATGCAGAGTCCATCGCCAAGGCACTTAGCGCGCTGCAACGCAATTCCCAGGCGCGCGAAGCGGTGCAGCAAAGCGACTCACTGCGCGCCTATCTGGCCAGTAACAAAAATGAGATCGGTGGCTTGCGGGACAGCAGCGGCCTCACCGCTGAAAGCCTGAATCAACTGGACATGGTCGATAACCTGTTCGGGACAATCAGGTCCAAACTGGATGTCAGCTCAGAGGTGAAACCCGCACTGGGAAATCTGCAGATCCCGCTGGCCAAGCTGGCGCTGCTGGATCCGAAGTTTTTTGTCGACCATACCAATGCCGCCCGCAACGTCGTCAACAACCTGTCACGACTGGCCTCCTCTGCAAATTTCCCCAACAAGGCGCTGGAAGAGCGCATCAACAGTATCGTCGATGCAATCCTCACTGACTACGATAGCGACGACTCGGTATTCGAGGCAGCGCTGGAGAAGATCGACAAGCTGGCTGCCCAGCAGGAACGTGCACTGTCGCGGAATGTGGAACGCGTGGTGCGCACCCAGGAGGGGCAACAAAAGCTGGCAGAGGCACGAAAAGAAGTCGGCAAGGTAATCAGTGAGCGGATTCTGCCCCCTACCGCACCGAAAGTGCTACAGGATCTGATCGACAACGGCTGGCGCGACCTGCTGGTTCTGACACACGTCAGAGACGGCACCAACAGCAGGGCCTGGGCGGAACAGGTGCGCATGCTGGATGTGCTCAGGTTGTGGTTGGACGAACAAATACAGAGCGATGTGGACGATGACATGCGCGTACAGCGCAGCCTTGAGGCAGAGCCATTTATCGACCTGATCAACCAGCAGATTGCCAGTGCGCTACCGACCAATATCGGCCATGAACAGGTGCTTGATAAACTGCGCGACATCCTGGCAGGGAACGCCGACATTGAATCGGTCCCCGTCAGGGCAGAACAGACCCAGCTTGACCCCGAGCCCGCTGATGTGCGCTCCAAGATTGAAGAGCTCCCGCGCCTGCGCCGTTGGGTCAAGCGCGTTGAACAACTTGAAAATGGCAGCTGGCTCACCTACCGCGACAAGAACGACAATAAGAAGCGCATGCAACTCGCCTGGATCAGTCCCACGCGCGACCGCTTCATTTTCGTCAACGAGCGGGGACAAAAAGTGGGCGACCTCAGTGCAATCCAGTTGGCCCGGCAACTGAGCCGGGGTGCGCAACCCCCGGCACCGGCGGACAATCTTTCTGTGGTGGACCAGAGCATGTACCACGCACTCGAGCACGTGCAGAAATCGCTCAGCTTCGCCCGCAATCACGACTCGCTGACCAAGCTCATCAATCGCAATGCATTCATCGGCCAGATGCAACGCGCCCTGCGTCACAGCCAGTCCAAACTGTCTCAGCACGCTGTGCTCTATCTGAATATCGACCAGTTCAAGTTGGTCAACGAGGTATACGATCGCATTAGCGGCGATCAGGTACTGCTCGAGTTCGCCAAACTGCTGGCCCAGTTGCATGGCAAGAAAGCCTCTTCAGCGAGAATGCAGGCTGATGAGTTTGCAATCCTGCTCGTCGATCGCTCCATGGAACAGGCTACCAGGATCGCGGAGAAAATTCGCAGCGATATCGAAGCCAGTTCCATGGATATCGACGGTGAGAATGTCACCTTCACCGTCTCGATCGGTGTCGCGGCAATCCTCGAGCACAGTCCCGCAGTGGAAGAGGTGCTCGAGGACGCTCGCTCTGCGATGCGCCATGCCAAGCAGCAGGGACGCAACCGCGTTGTCGCCTTCAAGGAAGAGCAGAGTCGTATCAACGATTATAAACTGCAGAAGACCCAGACCCGGCAAGACCTGGAAAGCGCGTTGGCATCGGAGCGTTTTGTGCTGCGCGCCCAGCCTATCGTGCAGACTGCTATTGCCGACAGGAACAATACGACCCTGCACTACGAGTTGCTGCTGGGGCTGCTCAACAAGGACGGCTCTATATCATCGCCGGAGGAGTTTATCCAGTCTGCGGAGCGCTATGGCTTTATGACACTGGTTGATCGCTGGGTCGTGCGCGAGGCCTTTACCTGGATCAGCCAGCTGATGGACCAGCAGAAAATGATTCCAAACCTGGCCATCAATCTGTCGGGAGCCAGTGTAACGGACGACAGTTTCATGGAGTACCTGCTGGAACAAATATCGGAATTTGGCGTCGGCACCAGCCGCCTGTGCTTCGAAATTACCGAGACGGGTACCATCTCCAATCTGATCAAAGCCTCCGACTTCGTGCGCGCCTTCCGCAATATCGGCTGCAAGTTTTCAATCGACGATTTCGGCACCGGCCCTGCCAGCCACAATTATCTGCGCGAGTTGCCGGTCGATTATGTGAAGATCGACGGCAGCTTTGTGACTGGCATTCATATCAACCGCAATGACTACGCAATGGCACGATCCATCAATGACCTCGCGCATTTCCTGGGTCAGGAGACCATTGCCGAATCGGTTGAAAACGATCAGATTATCCACAAACTTGAGGAGTTGGGGGTCGATTATCTTCAGGGCTGGGGTATCGGCAGGCCCAAGCCGCTGGACAAGGTCACCGCCGACCTCTCCAATCTCGAAACTTGAGTTGATATACAGGTGATGCAACCTGGCCGGGTAGACAAAGCGTTCAGCCGCCTGATCGAGCTCGTCTATCAGGGGGCACTGGAGCAGCAACCCTGGCAGAGTGCACTGCCGGCGCTGCGAGAGGCGATGGACGCAGAGGTGGTTTCGCTGGTGTTGCGACCGCCGACCGCAGATGATCAGGGCGTGATTCTCAACAGTGTCCGGCCCGGCCCCTCCCGTAACAATGGCGACATGAACCTGGCGGACCCGAATGACTGGGAGGTCAGCGCGTATCGCGAACAGTTTTTCTCACTGGATCCGTTTGTCAACCTGCCGCTGGATAAAGTCATAGCACTGGAAGACATTTTGCCGGATCGGGAACTGGTCAGTTCTGACTACTACCTCCACTACCTGCAGCCCATCGGACTGTTCCGTATCCTCGGCGTGGATACCGCTGAACCCGGCGGCATGCAGGCCCGACTGCGATTTTCGCGGCGTCCCAGTGAGGCGCGCTTCAAGGCGCGAGAGCGGTTGCTGCTGGAACTGCTGACACCCCACCTGCGCCTGGCGATAGAAGTCTATGCCAGGCTCAATCGAATGACTTCGGAGCGGGACGTGTATGCCGGTGCGGTCAATCAACTGTCGGTTGCCAGCATGATTCTCGATGAGAGGGGCCGACTACTAACCACCAACGCGGTAGGCCAGGCGCTGCTCGATCAAGGCGAAGGACTCAGCCTGCGGGAGGGCTGCCTGCATATCGAGGGTCGGGATATCAACAAGGAATTACAGCAGGCCCTGACCACAATTATCAGGGCACAGTTGCAGGGTGAAACCTCGTTGGTGCGGGCCCTGCGCGTGCCGCGCTCTGCGGGTCGCGCGGATCTGGGGCTGGTGATACGACCGGTGCCCACGTCCCAGTGGAGTGAGGGCCAGTCCAGCCCCTCCGCCGCCGTCTTCATCAGCGACCCGGACTTACAGGAATCCGCCTCCGGGCAGATTCTCGGGGAATTGTTTGAACTGACACCGGCCGAGGCCAATCTTGCCACGCTGCTGGCCCGCGGCCTCAGCCTCGCGGAAGTCTCCAGCGCACAGACTATCTCGCAACACACGGCCAGGGCACAACTCAAGTCGATCTTTGCCAAAACCGGTGTGTCACGCCAGGCGGAACTGGTAAGATTGGTACTGAAAAGCGTCGCCTCCCTGGGATAGCGACTGCGCGGCATTTCCCGCCGGGACACTTCCGTGTTGACCTGAATCAACGAAACGGCAGCCGCTCCCTGTTAATGTCTATCCCAGACAGAGCAGGCCGATTGCGACATGACCTATATCTACCCAGATTCGAGCCAGATGGATTCCACGAGCCCCGATTTTCTAGCGGACAGGGCGCTGGCCGCAAAATACAACCGCCCGGGGCCGAGATATACCTCCTACCCAACGGCACCGCAGTTTGGTGAGGACTTCCCGAAACACCAGTATCTCAACCAGGTGCAACACAACGAGGACAAAAAGACCGCCCCGCTGTCTCTCTATATCCACCTCCCCTTCTGCCACGACATCTGCTACTACTGTGGCTGCAACAAGATCGTTACGCGCGATAAACATGCCGCGCAGAACTACCTGCGTCACCTGAAAACGGAGATCGACATGCAGTCCCGACTGGTGGGGACCAGTCGACCGGTGACCCAGATGCACTGGGGCGGAGGCACACCGAATTATCTGGACAACGCCGAAATCACCGAGCTCATGCACGCGTTGGCCAGTCACTTTCGCCTGCTGGACAAGGGTTACAGAGAGTACTCCATTGAGATCGACCCCAGGGTCATTAGCTGCGACACCATCGCCCTGCTCAAGGGGTTGGGCTTCAATCGTATCAGTCTGGGCATACAGGATTTTGATCCTTTGGTGCAAAAAGCAATCAATCGCATTCAACCCTACCAGCAGATCGCCCCGTTGGTGGAATGCATCCGCACCAATGATTTCCGCTCACTGAGCTTTGACCTGATTTATGGCTTGCCGCACCAGGACAGGTACACGATAGAGGAAACCCTGCGCAAGGTGATCTCGCTGAAGCCGGATCGCATTGCCTGCTATAGTTATGCACACTTGCCGGAGCGTTTCAGCAGCCAGCGCGCCATTGATCGCCTGAGCCTGCCGTCAGCAGAGGAAAAACTGCTGTTACAGCATATCATCAGCCGTCGCCTGCAGGACGAGGGCTACCACCATATCGGCATGGATCACTACGTACTGCCCGGGGACGAACTCGCGGTCGCGCAGCAGGAGGGCCGTCTGCAGCGCAACTTCCAGGGCTATTCACTGAACATGGCTGAAGACCTGCTGGGGCTGGGCGTCTCCGCAATCAGTCAACTGGGCGATTTCTATACCCAGAATGAGCGCGATCTGGCCAGCTACTACGGGCTTATCGACCAGGGCGAGTCTCCTGTCCACCGGGGCTGCAAAGTCAGCCCTCAGGACAAGCTGCGCCGGTTTATCATTATGAGCCTTATCTGCGATCTCGGACTCGATATCGCTGAGTGCAATCGCCGCTTCGGGATCGATTTCAACACCGAGTTCCACGCGGAAATTGAGACGCTGCGCGGCATGGAGGCAGATGACCTGTTGCGAGTCGCAGGCGACAGAATAGAGATTAAACCCGGTGGCAGGCCCTTTTTGAGAAATATCTGCATGGTGTTTGACGCCTATCTGGACAGCCGTCCCGGCGATATCCGCTCGACACGTTTTTCGGCGACAATTTAATGCTCGTGCATTGTTCAGAGATCGCTGAAATTCCTTTATACTTGCCGCCAATCGCAGCGGGGACACGTACGATGACGGCACGGATCACAACATCTGCCCAGGAAGAGTTGCAACGCTGTACGCATGATTTCAAGGCGAATTGTAACAATTGTCGACTCAGCACTATTTGCCTGCCGCTGGCACTCGACAGCGCGGACATAGACCAGTTAGACAACATCGTCCAGCGCAACAAACCGTTGCAGAAAGGCCAGCATCTGTACCGTGAGGGTGACGACTTCCAATCCGTGTACGCGGTCCGCTCAGGCGCCTTGAAGGCCTATAAAACCACGGATGACGGTCGCGAGCAGGTCACCGGGTTCTACTTCCCGGGAGAAATACTCGGCATGGATGGCATCAGCAAAAATTCCCATGCCTCTTCCGCAAAAACACTCGAAACGTCTGCCGTCTGTGAAATCCCGTTCAACTCGCTGTCGAAACTCAGCTCTCTGATGCCGAGTCTGCAGCACCATTTTTTCCAACTGATGAGCCAGAGAATCACCGAGGACCAGCTGCTGATCACGCTGCTGAGTAAAAATTCGGCGGATGAACGTGTCGCGGCACTGTTGCTCAGCATCTCCAGCCGCAATGCGCGACGCAAATTGAGCGCCACGCATTTTCGCCTTCCCATGTCCCGGGTCGACATCGGAAACTACCTGGGCTTAACGGTAGAGACGATCAGCCGTGTATTCAGCCGCATGCAGAAAATGGACATTCTCCGGGTCGATAACAAGGAGATCGAAATCCTTGATATACACGGCGTGCGAGTCATGGCGAATATAGTTGGATAATCTCGAGTGACATTGAACGCAACTGACACCTTCTGGAACGATCAAAAACCTGTGACATACCTCGTTGCGGGTTGGCGCTGTTGTCCAAACCATAATTACATCAGGGAGAACCGTACCTAATGATTCAACATACTTTTGGACTATTGGTGAAGCCCAGTACGCAGTGGAAAACGGTCGCTGCAATGGACGACAGTGCACTGCGCACCCTGCTCCTCTATCCCTGCCTGCTCGCAATTTTGCCGGCGGTGGCCTGGTATTACGGTACCACCCAGATCGGCTGGACGGTGGGCGATCACGGCGAAACCATACGCCTGACCACTGCAAGCGCACGCCAGATCTGTATCCTCTTCTATATAACGATGCTCGCCTGTGTCGCCGTGATTGGTTATTTCGTGCACTGGATGGCAGAGACCTACGGCGCACAGTCCACCACCATACGGGGCATTGTCATCATAGGGCTCACAGCCACCCCGCTGTTCCTCGCTGGCGCGGTGGGTTTCTACCCCATTCTGTGGCTGGACATGCTGATTGGTGTGGTCGCGGTTTGCTGGTCGGTCTACCTGATGTACCTGGGTATCCCGATAGTGATGAATATTCCGGAAGAACGCGGCTTTCTGTTCTCCAGTGCGGTACTGGCCATTGCGATGGTCATCCTGATCTGCCTGATGGTCGGGTCAGTCATCCTCTGGGATTTTGGCGCGGCGCCAGCGTTTACCGACTGAGATACCGGTCTCGATATAGCGATTACTACCTTGCATACTTTTAAACTGGAATGGAACCATGAGCGAGCTTAACACTGCACTGGAACACCCCACCTACAATTACAAGGTGGTGCGCCAGTTCGCCGTTATGACGGTGGTCTGGGGTATCGTTGGCATGCTTGTTGGCGTGCTGATCGCGGCACAGCTCGCCTGGCCAGCATTGAATTTTGACCTGCCGTGGCTGCACTTCGGTCGGCTGCGACCGCTGCATACCAACGCGGTAATCTTCGCGTTTGGCGGCTCAGCCCTGTTTGCGACGTCTTATTACATCGTACAGCGCACATGCCAGGCGCGACTGATCTCCGACAAACTGGCCGCCTTCACTTTCTGGGGCTGGCAGGCAGTCATCGTTTCCGCCGCCATCACTCTGCCCCTTGGCATCACCACCAGTAAAGAGTACGCCGAACTGGAGTGGCCGATCGACATCCTGATCACCGTGGTCTGGGTGGTCTACGCGATCGTCTTCTTCGGCACGATAATGAAGCGAAAGACCTCCCACATCTACGTGGCGAACTGGTTTCTGGGCGCATATATCCTCGCCGTTGCCATTTTGCACATCATCAACAGCATGGAAATACCGGTCACCATGACAAAGTCATACTCGGTGTATGCCGGCACCGTGGATGCGATGGTTCAGTGGTGGTACGGACACAATGCGGTAGGCTTCTTCCTGACGGCGGGTTTCCTCGGGATGATGTACTATTTTGTGCCCAAACAGGCCGACCGCCCGGTGTACTCCTACCGTCTGAGCATCGTTCACTTCTGGGCACTGGTGGCGGTCTATATCTGGGCAGGTCCTCACCACCTGCATTACACAGCCCTGCCGAACTGGGCGCAGAGCCTCGGTATGGTGATGTCAATCATCCTCCTCGCGCCCTCCTGGGGAGGCATGATCAACGGCATGATGACGCTGTCCGGTGCCTGGGACAAACTCCGTACCGACCCTATTTTGCGCTTCCTTGTGGTCAGCCTGTCCTTCTACGGGATGTCGACATTTGAGGGGCCGATGATGTCGATTCGCACGGTTAACGCGCTGTCCCACTACACTGACTGGACCATCGGCCACGTGCATTCCGGCGCGCTGGGTTGGGTGGCGATGATTTCTATCGGCGCTATCTACCACCTGATTCCAATCCTGTTCGCCAAGCCGCGCATGTACAGCACCAGCCTTATCAATACCCATTTCTGGATGGCGACCATTGGTACCGTGCTCTATATCGTCTCCATGTGGGTTAACGGCATTCTGCAGGGCCTGATGTGGAGAGCCTACAACCAGGACGGCACCCTCACCTACAGCTTTGTCGAGGCTGTCGCAGCCAGTTACCCGGGCTATGTGGTGCGTTTCCTCGGCGGCGCCATTTTCTTCAGCGGCATGCTGATCATGGCCTATAACGTCTACATGACAAGTCGACGAGACGTCGAATCGCAGGCGCTGCCTGCGACTGCGAACGCGGTGTAAGGAGTAGATCATGAAGCACGAAGCAATTGAAAAAAATGTCGGCCTGATGATCATCCTGACGCTGGTGGCCTTGAGTTTTGGTACTCTGGTGGAATTGGTGCCACTGATGTTCGCCAAGGAAAGCCATGAGCCGATAGCGGGTTTGAAACCGCTGCCGGCACTGGAACTGGAAGGCCGCGATATTTACATCCGCGAGGGATGCAACAACTGTCACTCACAGATGATTCGCCCACTGCGGGCGGAGACAGAGCGCTATGGGCACTATTCAGTCGCTGGCGAATTCGTCTACGACCACCCGTTCCTATGGGGCTCCAAGCGCACAGGGCCGGATCTCGCACGAGTCGGCGGGCGCTACAGTGACGCCTGGCATCGTGCACATATGTATAACCCGCGCGACGTGGTACCCGAATCGAATATGCCGGCGTTCAAGTGGCTGTTCGACAATGAGATCGATGCACAGACAACTCCAAAAAAGATGATCGCACTGTCAAAAGTCGGGGTCCCCTATACGGAAGAGGATATTGCCGGCGCTGCCGCGGCTGTCGAGGGCAAGACAGAAATCGATGCGCTTATCGCCTACCTGCAGCAGTTGGGAACACTGCTGCAATCCAGACGCTAGCGCGGGACTTATCCGATGGATATCAATGATCTGAGAGGCCTGAGCACCGCATTCCTGATGTTCGCATTCATCGGTCTGTGTATTTGGGCGTACAGCAAAAAGCGAAAGAAGTCCTTTGATGAAGCGGCGAACCTGCCATTCGCAGATGAGGAGTTAAACCAGCGCACGCTGCGGGAGGAAGAGAAGAATGACTAGTTTCTGGAGCCTATGGATCATTGTGCTCACCACGATAACCATTGTGGGGATTACCTGGATTCTGTTTGGCAATCGCAAGCGTGATCAGCAACAAACTGAGCAGACAACTGGCCACTCAGCAGATGGCATCGAGGAGTACGACAACCCCCTGCCCGCCTGGTGGTTTTACATGTTTGTACTGACCATAGTCTGGGGCATTGGCTATCTCATCATCTATCCCGGCATGGGCAACTACCCCGGGCTGATCGGCTGGACACAGGTCGGGCAATACGAGGAAGAAGTTGCCGCGGCTGATGAAAAGTACCGCGCGATGCGTGATCGCTACCTGGCGTTACCTATTGAGGAAATCGCCAAGGATCCAGCGGTACGCAAGATGGGTATGCGCATGTTTGCCAATAACTGTGCACAGTGCCACGGCGGCGATGCGCGCGGCAGTTACGGATTCCCCAATCTTGCCGACAACGATTGGCTCTATGGCGGCACTCCGGCAGCGATAGAACATAGCATCATCGCAGGCCGACAAGCGGCAATGCCCGCGTGGGGAAGTGTTATAGGTGAAAAGGGCGTGGCTGACGCTACTGCCTACATCCTGTCCATCAATGGCCGCGAAGCCAAAGCGGGTCAGGTAAAAGCGGGCGAGAAGGTATTCCAGACGTATTGCGTCGCGTGCCACGGCGTAAACGCCGAGGGAAATCCTGCGATGGGCGCGCCCAACCTGAAAAATGGTATCTGGCTGTACGGTGGCACCGAGGAACAGATCGGCCACACCTTGCGCGCGGGACGCAACGGCGTAATGCCCGCATTTGGAGACACTCTCAGCGAGGACAAAATCCATATCCTGGCCGCCTATGTTTACTCGCTGAGCCAGTGATCAGCGCGAGGTCCTTTTCTACCTCGCACCGCGCATATTCGCAATCCGGTAGCGCGTGACCGGATTGCTAACTACTCTGCCGTGACAGGTGACTATGACTGACCCCGAACGCATTGACCTGCAGGAGATTGCACCGGCGGAAGTTGGGGAGATTGATCTCTACCAGCGCCGAGAAAAAATCTATACCCGAAAAATCGAGGGTTTCTTTCAGCGTATTCGCCTGTTTTCAGGTTGGCCGCTGCTGGTCGGTTATTTTCTGCTGCCGTGGCTGTACTGGGACGGGCGTCAAGCAGTGCGCTTTGATTTGCCAGAGCGCAAGTTTGATATCCTCGGTCTCACTTTCTGGCCGCAGGACTTCCCAATGTTGGCATTCCTGCTGATTATCGCGGCATTTGGATTATTCGCCGTGACCACGTTTGCCGGTCGCATCTGGTGTGGCTATACCTGCCCACAGACGGTCTGGACCAGCATATTTATGTGGCTGGAGCAAAAAACCGAGGGTAGCCGCAATCAACGTGTCAAACTCGACCAGGCACCGTGGTCCGCTGAAAAAATCGCCAGGAAGTCTGCCAAGCATATCTCCTGGCTATTTGTCGCGTTTGTCACCGGCTTTACATTTGTCGGCTACTTTTACCCCGTCAGGGACCTGGCCGGCAGTTTGTTGAGCCTGGGGCTCGACAGTTGGCCTCCCTACTGGATTGTGTTCTTTACCCTGGCCACTTACATCAATGCCGGCTGGATGCGCGAGCAGGTGTGCAAATATATGTGCCCCTACGCACGTTTTCAGTCAGTCATGTTCGATCACGACACCCTCATCGTGTCGTACGACGGCGGCAGGGGCGAACCGCGCGGCTCCCGCAAGCGCGATGCAAACCCGGGCGATCTCGGCCTCGGCGATTGTGTCGACTGTGAACTGTGCGTCCAGGTCTGCCCCACAGGCATTGATATTCGCGACGGCCTGCAGTACGAGTGTATCGGCTGTGCGCTGTGCGTGGACGCCTGTGACTCGGTCATGGACAAGATGAACTACCCTCGCGGCCTCATTCGCTACACCAGCGAACGGGAGCTGATGGGCGGCCGCACGCACTGGTTGCGTCCTCGCATCATAGGGTACGGCGCGGTACTGATGCTGATGGTCGGCGTGTTTTCCTATACTATGCTTACGCGCGTACCGCTGGAGCTCACGGCGATCCGCGATCGCAATCAGTTGTTTATCCCCACCGACACCGGGGCGATCGACAACATCTACACATTGCAGTTGGTGAATATGGACAGGGAAATGCACGAGTTTCAAATTAGCTTCTCCGGTATCGATGGCGCCGAACTGATCGGTGACACCGTGCATACCCTCAACGGCGGGGAAGTGCGCTCAATCAGTCTGCGGGTACGTGCCGAGCCGGCGCTTTTGACCGTCCCCAGCACTGAAGTCATGTTCGAGGTGCAGGCGACAGACAGCCCGGGGCTTCACACCATGACTGAGTCACGTTTTGTGAAACCGCTATGAGCAATCCTGTTCCCGGTACAGATACAAAACCCTGGTACAAACACTTCTGGCCCTGGTTCCTGATGGCGCTGCCCGCAGCAGTGGTGGTAGCGGGACTATCGACCGCCTACATCGCCAATCGCCACGCCGATGACCTGGTCGTGGACGACTACTACAAGGATGGGCTGGCCATCAATGTCCAGTTGGCGAAAAAACAACGAGCGGCAGAACTGGGTCTCTCAGCCCGCCTGCACTTCAGCGATGACATCGTCACCGTGGAATTAACCGGGCCGGTCAAGGATTCCGGCCTGCGCCTGATGCTCTCACACCCACTGGAGGCCGATCGCGATTTCACGGTGCCTTTGGTCCGCGTGTCTCCCGGACTATACCGTGGCTCCATGGGCCAGCAAATTATTCCCAATTGGCACTGGATCCTGCAGGGACTGCGGCGCGACGACTGGCGTCTCGATGGCGAGGTGCAAGCGGCCGACATCGACAATGTCGCCCCCGGCTGAAGCGCGCGTCCTCGAGGTGCCGCGGACCTGTTTCCACTGCGGCGAGCCTGTCCCTGCCAACCTTGAACTGACCGTGGACATCAATGGCGAACCGCGTGCGATGTGCTGCCAGGGATGCCTGGCGGTGGCCACGTTGATTGCCGGTAGCGGACTGGAGAGCTTCTACCGCCAGCGCACCGCCTACAATGAACGCCCCGCTACTCCCGAGCCGGCCGTCCTTGAACAGTACCGTATATATGACGACCCGGCACTGGCCGCCACTTTTTCCACTACCGGCGAATCGGGTAAGGCTGAGACCAGTCTCTTGCTCGGCGGCATGAGTTGCGCGGCCTGCACCTGGCTGATAGAACACTCCCTGTCGAACCTGCCCGGCATTTCACGGGCACTGGTCAACCTGCAACAGAACAGGCTGGATATCGAGTACGATCCCCGGCAGTTGCAACTCAGTAGTATCTTCGCCCATATCGACAGCCTCGGCTACCGCCCGCAACCTTTCCAGACAAGCGCCGCGCGGCAGCAATCAATGGACCAGTACCGCGCTGATTTACGCCGTTTAGCCGTCGCCGGACTGGGTATGATGCAGGTGGGCATGTTTGCGATCGCGCTTCACGCCGGGGATATACAGGGGATCGAAGCGCAGTACCAGGCGCTGCTGCGCTGGGTCAGCCTGCCGGTAGCAGCATTTGTCGTGCTGTATTCAGCGCGGTCCTTTTTCAGCTCCGCCTGGCGGCACCTGAGGCAGGGTTCCCTGGTGATGGACTTTCCCGTGTCGCTGGCTATTGGCCTGGCGTTCAGCGCGAGCGTGTGGGCCACAGTCACCGGCACAGGACAGGTGTATTTCGACTCCGTCGTGATGTTCACGTTTTTGCTGCTTCTGGCGCGCTTCCTCGAGCGGCGCGCCCACCAGCGCCAGTTGTTTATCTGGTCGGACGCCGAGAGCAACCTGCCCAGTGCTGCGACCGCGCGCTGCGATGGTCAATGGCGCACCGTACCCCGCACCCAACTACAACCGCAAGACACGATCCTGATCAAGGCCGGTGAATCAGTACCTGTCGACGCACAGGTAATCGACGGCACCAGTGCTGTGCAGGAAGACACGTTTAATGGCGAACACCTGCCGCGCACCGTAACAGCCGGCGACACCGTCTACGCGGGCACCGTCAACGTGGAGGCGGCCCTGCAGGCGAGGGTGCTGGTTGATTATAAGGACAGCCGCCTCGCGGCCCTGCAACAGTCGGTGGAGTTGGCGCAAGTGAGCAAGCCGCGGCTGGCAATTCTGGCCGATCGCATTGCCTCCTGGTTTATCGCGGGGATACTGCTGGTCACGGTTACCACCGCTGCAGTGTGGTGGCAGATCGATCCCGACAAGGCCTTCTGGATCGCCCTGTCCGTTCTGGTGATCAGCTGCCCCTGCGCACTGGCACTCGCCACGCCGGCAGCCCTCACTAATGCTGCCAATGCACTGCGTGCCCGCGGGGTTATCGTGCGCACAGAAAATGCGCTTGAAGCTCTTTCCAACTGCACGCATCTCGTGTTCGACAAAACAGGTACTCTCACCCGGGGCTCACTGACCATCGCCGAGGTACTGCCCCTCAGCGACAGCGAGCGCGGCGCGATTCTCGCCACTGCGGCTGCGCTGCAGCGCTATTCTACTCACCCGGTGGCAAAGGCGTTCCGTGATATTGAGGAAGCCGGCGGCTGTGAGCAGGTCGCTTACCATGTCGGCGCTGGCCTTGAGGGGCGCTGGAGTAGCAGCCTTTACCGCATGGGCAGCGAGTCATTCTGTCGCGAACTGGTAGCCGATTTTCCCGCCAGGCCCACAGCCCCCCTCTACTGGATCGGCCTGTGCCGGGAGGGTGCAGCACTGGCGTGGATAGGCCTCAACGATACCGTGCGGCCGGAGGCGTCCGATGTGATCGATTCAGCCCGGCGCATGCAACTGCAGGTGGAACTGCTTACCGGCGACAGCTCCCCCCAGGGCCCTGCGCTGGCCCGTGCGCTGGGCATTGAAACCGTCCACAGCAACCAGACACCACAGCAAAAAATGGCCCGCGTTCAATATCTCCAGCAACACGGTTTCGTGGTCGCGATGGTGGGCGATGGGCTCAATGATGCCCCCGTGCTGGGCGTGGCGAATGCCTCCTTCGCTGTCAGTGACGCGACGGAGCTCGCGCGGAGCCAGGCCGATTTCGTGATTGTCGGCGGCGACCTGGAGAAAATCGTCGAAACCTTGCACAAGGCCAGACAGTGCCGCCGCATCATGCTACAAAACTTCGCCTGGGCTTTGGGTTACAATCTGTGCGCGATACCGCTGGCGGCACTGGGTTATGTGCCGCCCTGGATTGCGGCACTGGGTATGTCGCTCAGCTCACTGCTGGTCGTTGCTAACTCGATGCGCTTGAACCGATGAACCGTCGCCGCACACAGTCAGTCTAGGGACACCATGGAAAGCCTCTATCTGTTAATTCCCATTGCGCTGATATTTTGTGTCATTGCGATCAAGCTGCTGCTGTGGGCAATCAGCAGCGGCCAGTATGACGATCTCGACAAAGAGGCGTGGCGGATACTCGCCGACGATGAGCCCCGGGCAAAGCCGGACACGCCACCGCACCAGACTTCGGACTCGGCCCGGGATGATTGACGCGACACAAGCCAGTTCCGCGTTTTTGCTGGGGCTGTCCGGTGCTGGCCACTGCCTGGGTATGTGTGGCGGTATAGCCGCAGCGCTAAACCTCGGCGGGACGCGTTCCACCGCAATCACCATTGCCTATCACTCGGGTCGCATCGCCAGCTACACCCTGCTGGGTGCCCTGCTGGGACTTGCCGCCGCCAGTATCGATATCGGCGCCTGGACGATTGGCCTGCGCTACCTGGCCGGCCTGCTACTGATCGCGATGGGCCTGTATATTGCCAACTGGTGGCGCGGTATTGCTGTGCTGGAACGCGCCGGAGCAACACTGTGGCAGCCGGTGCAGCGCCTCTCCTCGAAGTGGCTGCCGCTGCAGCGCTGGCCCCAGGGTTTCGCACTGGGGTTGTGCTGGGGCCTGATGCCCTGTGGCCTGATCTACAGCAGCCTCGCCTGGGCAGCGACGGCACAAGATGCCTCTACCTCTGCCGCGATGATGTTGCTGTTTGGGCTGGGCACGCTGCCCGCCATGCTGGCAACAAGTCTGGGTGCAGCGCGGGTGCAGGCGGTGCTGCGACAGCGCGGTTTAAAAATCGTCATCGCAGTGCTACTGATCTGCTCAGGCGCATGGACCCTGTATATCACCGCCGCACATTCCGGGCATAGCGGTCACTCAGACCACTCTTATCACGCCAGTCGCGAGGATCACACTGGCCACTCCAGTCATTCTGCTGAGACTGCGCACGGTCAATCTCCACAAACACCTCCCGAGTAGTATCTCCAACACACTGACGGTTGTCGTCAACCTGTAAAATACCGCAAACCACTCGACAGCCACCTCGGGCGCTAGGTAGTATCACCGTGTTAATAATTCCAAGAGAGATCCCGTTATGCCGCTTACTTCGTTCAAGACCGTGCAATCCCTGCTGCTGGTCGCTTCCAGCTGTCTACTGCTGGCCTGCTCCAACAGCAATAACTCAAACGACGTCACCGGCGGGTCGGAATACCTGCCCATAGAGAATCCCGTGGTGTCGATGCCACCCGACGAGGGGGCGATCAACCTGCTGGCGCAAAATTTCGATCTGGGCAGCGTCGGCTATGAACAGGCCGAGTATTTTCTCGAGGGCACGGCATCGGCATTCACCAATGTCAATGAGTTGGGACCGGACGGCATGTGGACTGTTGAACCCGGCGAACAGGCCGCCTATAAGACACGCATCGTAGTGTATCGCCCCATCGACCCGGCCGACTTCAATGGCAATGTACTGGTGGAGTGGCTGAACGTCACTGCAGGCTTTGAAACACCGCCAAGCTGGGGCACCGGACAGCTGGAAATGCGCCGCGGTGGTTCCGTGTGGGTGGGTGTGTCGGCTCAGATTGTCGGTATTGAAGGAAGTCCAAGGGCCCTGCTGCCGCTCTATCTAAAAGCGGTTAACCCCGCCCGCTACGGCTCTCTGGTCCATCCGGGTGACAGTTTTTCCTATGACATGTTTACCCAGGTTGCGCAGGCTATTCGCAATCCCTCCGGCATCGACCCGCTGGATGGCCTCGTCGCTGAGCGCCTCATAGCCTATGGCGAATCGCAATCGGCAGGGCGCCTGGTCACCTATGTGAATGCCATTCAGCCGCTCTACAACTCTTACGACGGCTATATGATACACAGCCGCGGCGATGGCAGTTCACCGCTGGCACAGGAGCCACAGGTCGAGATAGCCACACCGAGTGCCCCCCTGGTGCGTACCGATCTCAACGTCCCGGTATTCACGTTTGAAACGGAAACAGATGTTGTGTTCCTGGAATTCCTGAAGGCACGACAGCCCGATACGGATATGATCCGCACATGGGAGGTAGCGGGCACCGCACACGGCGACTACTACACGTTTGTATCCGGTCGCGATGACACTGTCGGAGACCCCATCTTTGCGTCAGTGGTGGAAGAAAACTCGGTTCTGGGCTTTATCACCTGCGACCGGCCTATGAACAATGGGCCGCAGCACTATGTGTTTAACCGCGCTGTACGCGCATTGAATGACTGGGTGGCTAACGGCACACTACCGGCAACGTCACCTCGCTTGCAGGCAAATGATGATGGCTCGGACTACCTGTACGACGATTTGGGCAACGCACTGGGTGGTATTCGCACACCGTATGTCGACGCGCCTTCGGCAGTACTGCGCGGCGAGCCAAACGAGGGGAACAGTTTTTGTCGCCTGTTTGGTACCACCGAGTTATTCAGCGCGGAACAAATGGCCAGCCTGTACGGTGATGAAGACGGATTTGTCTCCGCGGTTACGGCTGCGACCAACGCTGCCGTCGCCGCAGACTTCCTGTTGCAGGAAGACGCGGATGCCATTATTACCTGGGCACCACAGCAATGGAGAGCCCAAACAACACCCGAGTAAGCGAAAAAGAAACCACGGCCGGCCGCAATGGCTGGCCGTGTCACACGACGGGCTGTATCAGAACTTGTAGGCAATACCTATATTGTAAACCCAAGGGTCGAGGTCGACGTCAAACTTGACCTTGGCGGCTGTTGCGCCATTCGCCTTCGCGGTGATCTCCGCGGTGGTATCGAGATCGATATACCAGACACCGACGTTGAATGCCCAGTGATCGTTAATGGGGACATCCACCCCGGCTTGTAGTGCCAGACCCCAGGAATCATCCAGGCTCAGATCCGCACCATTGACGGCACCGCCAGTCAAACTCCCCAGCAAACCGATCAACTGGTTGTCGACATCTTCATCAAAGAAGACGGTGTAGTTGAGCCCGGCACCGATATAGGGTTGCCATCCGGTCTGCCCACTGCGCGGATACCACTGCACACTGACGGTTGGCGGCAGGTGTTTGGTCGAACCGGCGTCGAGGTTAGTACCACTGATAGCCCCTTGCCCTTTGGCCTCGATATTATGCTGGAACGGCGTGGCCGCCAGCACTTCGATCGCGAACTGATCTGTCACCATATAGGCAGGAATCAGGCCCAACTGGGTATCGCTATCGACGTCTGCCTTGGCGACCAATCCGCCTGGGAGATTAATATCGTCGCTGTTGGTATCGGGACTGACGGTGGCAGCACCCACCCGAAGAATCCAGTCGCCCTGCTCGTAAGCTTGCCCTGTCGCACTTGCGCACATCAATGCGATGGCGGCTGTAGCGGTTAACGCCTTGTGCATTTCCTATACTCCTTTTCAATAGTCTATGACGAGGCAATTCGCTGCCGGTCGACGACAATATTAGGGTATCTGCAACAGGCGGACATTGATGTCAGTCAAGATCTTCCCACGGGTAATCCAGATCCCGCCCACACCCCTCATAGTGTGTGTTATTGAAGGTGACAGCCACGCGATAGGGAAACTGTTCGCCGCTCATCGTATCCACACAGGGCTGCTCAACGATTTCAACCTGCAGTTCGCGGGAACCGCTGGCGCCTGTAAAGACCCTGCTGGTGTCATTTTTATCCACGGCGGGATCAATCACCAGGACTCGCTCGGAGCCGTATCCGGACACAAACAGTATCTGTCGCCCAGCCTGGATTTCAACATGCCAACCAGGCTCATTACCCACGCCGCGAAAATCGACTCCGCGGCGTCGCGCATCCTCCCACGGCACCCTGCGCGGCTGCAGTTGGCAGTTCATGTAGCTCTGGTCCACCACGGTGAGAATGGCGTCATCGCCCTTGCTCCAGAAAGCGATATCGCCCTCTTCATACAGTGTCCCCGATGCGCTGCGCACCTGCGAGAGAACGGTATAGCGATCGGGCAGCCACACAGCCATCTCACCCGGGCCCAGCCGTGCTATAAAGTCGTAACCGTTGCAGTCGTAGACAAGTGTTGTCGCCAGCGGACGATCGTCGGGACGAAAATCGCCAGCGTCGCTGAACACTGACTGCACAGGACCGCTACTGCCACAGGCGGTAAGCGACAAGTACAGCAACACAAATAAGCGAAATGGCATCAGCGAAACTCCTTGGTAGCAGGGACCACTGCGCAGCGGCCGGACAATCCCGACACTCCTTAAAATGCAGGTCCAGAAAGCGACCGTAGTATACCGCTATTCACACCCGAGCCGAACGCTGACCGACCACCAGCCCCCATTACAGTGCCAGCACCGTCATTGCGATCAAA
>TARA_R110002073_G_scaffold220878_4_pt1 | contig 24000 bp, 12 predicted proteins | sample TARA_R110002073 | Tara Oceans TARA_R110002073 (sample SAMEA4397174) | marine metagenome | biome: Polar Biome; feature: [DCM] deep chlorophyll maximum layer (ENVO:01000326); material: water (ENVO:00002006), including particulate matter (ENVO:01000060) such as... | depth 40 m | reverse complement strand
CGCCGGTACCGGTGTGCCGCCCGTCCAACATGAACTTTTCCGTTGCAAGCCGTGACAGACGTGCTTGTTCGTACAAAATGATGGTGTTCTGCTGAAGATCGTCCCAGTTGTCGGCCGGTTGAATGTTAACCTCGATCACCCCGGGGTCGGGCGTGACCTTTAGCGAATCAAGTTTGGGCGAATCGGGCGGCTCGTAGCCTTCGATCAACACCGGCAATTGCAATTCGGCGGCGGTATCTTCGATGGCGGCGAGCAAGTCGGCGAAATGGTCAAAATTTTCCAGCCGCGGCATAAACACATACAAATGGCCATGGCGTGGTTCGATGCACAACGCCGTGTACGGCACCTCCATCATTTGCCGGAAATAGGCACGAACGGTTTCAGGTTTCGCGTCCGCCGCCGGAGGTGCCACTGCGTTACCGCCGCTGCCTTCGTGTTGAGGTTGCTGAAGCGACGGTGGGACGTAATCGTATTCAACAAGTTCTTCGACCGCCCACGGCAATTGGCCAAGCGGCAGTCGAAGCCCCATCGGCGAACCGCCAGGCATCAGAAACATTTCGCCGCGAGGAAAAGTCCAGGTGCCGGATCGCCATCGATCCAGCGACCAATCAAATCGCAGCGGCAATGCATAACCGATTGCCCCGTCCAACCCGCGAGCAAGTGCGAGGCTGAGGTCGTCGCGGTATTGGCGTGCCCACGGAATCACGATATTGTCGCATCCCACCTGCTGCTGGCTTTCTCGCCAGAGGTAATAAAGCCAATCTTCGCGTGCCGCGATCAAGAACCGAGAATCGATTCCCATTTTGGTTGCCACCACTTGGCCGAAACGTTCGGCGTCGTGGACGGTCACCTTGGTGGGTTGGGTTTCGTCGGCAATCAAGCGTTCATCTCGCCACAACGGGACGCCATCATTTCGCCAAAAGCACCCCAGTGCCCAACGCGGCAACGGTTCGCCCGGGTACCACTTTCCCTCGCCGTAATGCAACAAAGCGCCGCGTGCGAAGGACTCTTTCAGTCGCTTTAGTAACACGCCGGCGCGCTCGCGTTTATGGACGCCGAGTGCTTCGGTGTTCCACTGAGCTCCGTCCATGTCGTCGATCGAGACGAAGGTCGGTTCGCCCCCCATGGTCAAACGCACATCAAGATCGTTCAGCTCGTTGTCGACTTGGCGGCCCAACGTGCGAATCGATTCCCATTGTTCGTCGGTATACGGTTTTGTGACCCTCGGATCCTCGTGCACGCGAGTGACCACGTTACGGAATTCGAACTTGACCTCGCACTTTTCCGACGCGCCGGTGACCGGTGCTGCACTGACAGGATCGGGCGTGCACGCTAACGGGATGTGTCCTTCGCCGGCAAACAATCCCGACGTAGGGTCCAAGCCGATCCAACCGGCACCAGGGATATAGACTTCGGTCCAGGCATGTAGATCGGTAAAGTCATGGTCGGTGCCAGAGGGACCGTCGAGTGATTCTTCGTCAGGAGTCAGTTGGACGAGGTAACCGGAAACGAAACGAGCGGCCAGACCGATATGGCGCAGGATCTGAACCAGCAACCACGCGGTATCGCGACACGATCCGGTTCGCATTTTCAGCGTTTCTTCGCACGTCTGGATCCCGACCGCCATGCGAATGTTGTAACCAATGTCCGCCTGGAGTTTGGAATTCAGGTAGACCAGAAAATCGACACAGCGGCGGGGCGTTAGATCGATGCCGGCAATCCACTTGGCCAATAACGGTCCGTTGTCGGTTTTTTCGAAGTAAGGCTCTAACTCGTGGCGTTGGAGTGGTTCGTAGTCGAAGGGAAACTTTTCCGCGTAATCTTCGACAAAGAAATCGAACGGATTGATCACCGTCATTTCCGCAACCAACTGAACGTCGACGACGAACTCGGTCACCGGTTCAGGGAAGATCACGCGCGCGATCTGGTTGCCAAACGGGTCTTGCTGCCAATGCAGATGGTGGTCAGCGGGTTCGATCTTTAGCTGATAGTCGTGAATCGGCGTCCGCGCGTGCGGAGCAGGCCGCAAACGAATCAGATGCGGCGACATCCGAATCGGCCGGTCATAGAGATAGCGAGTGTAATGTTCAATGCCAACGTGTATTGCCACGAGTGTGTCGGCTCCGTCGGTTCGTTCGCCGAGACACCGCAGGGGCGCATCGCTAGAACCGTGAATGAGTTTCAGTCCAAGTTGATAAGATCCGCCGCGTAGAGTGTAATCAAATAGCCCTGTATTTGTCAGCGAAAACGGACAAAGAATCGGGCCGCTAAAACAGCGTGTCCGATAAAGACACTAACGCGTTTCAACGGGGGTTTGGGGATTAAAACGATTTTTATGGCATTTCGTTCAGCGTTCCGGGGGGCGACGTTTTGCTGGACGACGATGCGGTGGCTTGCGCCAAAGCCCAAAACGGTGAAGCATTTAGAGGCGGCAATGTACGGGATTTCCGCATTGTAGCTGCGCTCACCCGAGCGTGGATGGTTGCCAGCGAACGTGGAAACGGAAAAAAAATTTGCAGTCTCTGTCGGAAAGTGTCATAACGACGGTTCGCGGGGCGAACGACCATTCAAAGGGAGACGAGGCGATGCAGACGTCAAACCGGAAACTTGCGATATCCTCTGTTGCTGTGGTGCTGATTGGTTTCGTGTTTCCTGGTGTCGCTGCGGCGCAGGAATCCGCGATTGAGGCGCGGATTGGCTTTTCCGGTCAGCAATTGTTCGAGCACCAATGGCAACCCGCCAACACGGCAGGCACCGAAAATGCCCAGACCAAGCAGGTCAACGGAGACGGACTAGGACCGCTGCACAATGCGACCTCGTGTGCCGAGTGTCACAGAAATGGCGGCGGTGCCGGTGTCCAGCATAATGTCACACTGATCACGGTCGATCCAAGGTCAAGCGTCTTGAGTGATAAGAAGCACGGCGGAAAGCGACTGCTCGAAGTCTTCCCAGCACTGCTTGGACCCCGCGGCGCGATGACCTTTAGCACCGTCGTGCACGACCGTTCGACTCGGCCTGGCTATTCGCCGATACGAGACAATTTAGCGTCATACGTCCCTGGCGGGATCACAAGCACGTGGTTTGATCCGGGCCAACGAACGAGCACTGCCATCGCGGCGCAGCCGGTTGTCGCCGGTCGTCACGAGAGCGTTGATTTTTATCTCAGCCAACTAAATTCGCCCGCCTTGTTTGGCGCCGGAGCGATCGATTCGATTCGTGTGGAACGAATCATGGCGTTAGCGAAACGGCAATCCGAAAAATCCAATGGGACAATCACTGGCCGTTTCGTTGGCAAATTTGGTTGGCGTGGCCAAGTCGCTTCGCTGAGTGACTTTATTACCCAAGCGTGCGTCGGTGAACTGGGGCTGACCGCAGGTGAACCGCGGGCACCACGGCGCGATCGTCAGGCCGCGGTGAGTCGGGGCCGTTCTTTAGAAAATTTTGAACCGACAAATACTCCAAACGACTTAATGATGATGGCTTCGTTTGTCACCGCAATACAAGCGGGCGATCCAGCCGACCTGGACTACATGAATACCGGCCGCGACATGTCACACGCAGAACTCACGAAGCTGGCTCGTTTCGTAAGTTCGCTGCCACGCCCGACCGAAATGCCGCAACCCGAACATAGCTTTGATCAAGTGCGTGATGGCGAGCGGTTGTTTGGCACCGTCGGCTGTATCGATTGCCACGTTGCCGACGTGCGTCCCGTGTCGGGGATCTTTAGCGATTTACTACTGCATGATATGGGCCCTGAGCTGCAATCACCGCTTTCTGCGCCGTTAGGTTCGATCACCAAGACGCACTTACTGAGGCCCGTTTCGTTCAATGAACGCGGCCCGACGACTTCTTCGGCCCAATCGGCTTACGGATCCGGCGATATAGCTGCACGGTTGCCAAAGCCCTATCCGATCGACGAACCCGAACAGCCGCAGTTTCCTCGTGGGGATGTGCCCGAAACCGACATGGTTTACTGGGACACGCTGCAGCGAGAATGGCGGACTCCGCCGCTTTGGGGTGTAGCCGACAGTGCCCCTTATCTTCATGACGGACGTGCCGAAACACTCGAAGAGGCGGTGTTGTGGCACGGCGGTGAGGCGGCTGCGGCTCGCAATCGGTACTACGATCTGTCGCGAGCGGCCAAAGATCGTGTGTTGGCATTCTTGTCCTCCCTGCGAGCGCCCCAATCCACGGGCCAAGATGCTGACTAGCCGCGAAGGGTAGCGCTGTTTTGGTGCGGGGGCGTGCACGACAGGCTAGCAGCCAATTCCACTCTAAAAATGCAAGGCTCGTTGGACGATCTCGTGGACGTCTTTGCATAGCCCTGGATGCTCAGCGATCCGCTTCAACTCGTTTTGCATTTGCGTTTGTCGTGTTTCGTCAAACCGCCGGTAACTGTTGAATGCTGCGACCAAGCGAGCTGCCAACTGCGGATTCGCCGATTCGATCTTCAAGACGTAATCCGCCAACAACTTGTAACCGGCTCCGTCGGCTTGATGGAAACGTACTTGGTTTTGGGTAAACGCACCGATCAGCGAGCGAACTCGGTTCGGATTGTCGACGCTAAAGTCGGGATGCGTCGTCAACTGCTTGACCTGCTCGATCGTGTCCGCGCGACTCGAAACTGCTTGTACGGCGAACCATTTGTCAATCACCAATGGGTCGGATTGATATTTCTTGTAGAACGCAGTAAGTGCCTCATCCCGCGCCGGCACATCTAAGTTTGCCAGTAGCGATAATGCAGCTTGTTTGTCGGTCATGTTGTCGGCCTGATTGAATTGATCGGCAACCAAAGACACGCTCTCGGGTGTCTCCAGTGCTGACAAGTAGGCCAACACGACATTCTTTAAACGGCGACGATTGATTGATTTTTGATCGTTCTTGTACGCTCCGTCAGCAGCCAGATTCTTGTACAGGGCCGTCAGCTCGGACTGAAAAGTCTCGGCAAGTCGTGCGCGGTAGAACTGGCGGGCAGTATGTAGCGAATCGGGATCGATCACGTCCATTTCTTGTCCGAGCACGCTTTCGCGGGGCAACGTTAACGCGAGTGCTTTGAAGGCTTCGTCAACCGAGTCGTCACTCAATACGCGGCCAAATGCGTCACTAAATTCCTGGGACAACTTTAGCTTTTCGCCATTCTTTACACCCGTTGCTGCATCGAGCAGCAATTTCGTCGCCAGCGTTTGGCCGGCGTCCCAACGATTGAACGAATCGGTATCATGAGCCATCAAAAAGGCAAGGTCCTGGTTGCTTCGCTGCATTCGCAAACGTACCGGAGCCGAGAAACCACGCAGCACGGATGCAATCGGCTTTGCGGTCAGGCCGCCGAACGTATATGTCTCGGATTCCGTCTGCAACATCACAACGCCGCCGTGCTGCTCGATTTCTTCGCCACTTTCGGCATCCAACAACCCCACCCGTACCGGTAATGGCACCGGTTTGCGGCCCTTGGTTCCAGGATTGCCACCGGGCAGCGATGGATAGGATTGTGTCATCGTCAGCGCGTACTCGCCCTTCGCAGCGTCCCAGGCTTCGCTGACGGTCAACTCCGGCGTTCCCGCTTGCGAATACCAGCGGTCAAACAGATCAAAATTGACATCGTTGGCATCTGCCATTGCGGCGCGGAAATCGTCACACGTGACCGCCGAGTTATCGTGCCGCTGGAAATAGAGATCCATACCACGTCGGAACCCTTCAGCCCCCAGGATCGTGTGGTACATGCGAATGATCTCGGCACCTTTGCGATAAACCGTTGCGGTGTAAAAGTTGTCCATCGAGATGTACGATTCAGGCCGAATCGGGTGTGCCATCGGGCCGCTATCTTCGACAAACTGACCGGCTCGCAAACCTGATACATCATCGATGCGTTTGACTGCGGCGGAGGTCTGGTCAGCAGTGAATTGCTGGTCGCGAAAAACGGTCAATCCTTCCTTGAGCGTCAATTGGAACCAGTCACGACAGGTGACACGATTGCCCGTCCAGTTGTGAAAGTACTCGTGAGCGATCACGGCCTCGATCAACATGTAGTCTTCGTCGGTTGCCGTATCTGGAAGTGCCAGCACGTATTTGGAATTAAAGACGTTCAGGCCCTTGTTTTCCATCGCGCCCATGTTGAAATCGTTGACCGCGACAATCATATAGATATCCAGATCGTACTGGAGTCCGAAAACATCCTCGTCCCACTTCATCGATTTTTGCAGCGATACCAAGGCGTGTTCACACTTGTCGATATTTTGCGGCTCAACCCAGATCTCCAGTGCGACATTGCGACAGTCGCGGGTCGTGAACGTCCCTCGATGGCATTTCAAATTGCCGGCGACGAGTGCGAACAGGTAACTCGGTTTGGGAAACGGATCTTCCCACACGACTTCGTGCCGCCCATCGTCCAGGTCTCGCTGTGAAATTCGGTTTCCGTTGGACAGCATCACGGGACAGCTTTGCTTGTCGGCTCGGATCGTCACACGATACGTCGTCATCACGTCGGGACGATCAAGGAAATAGGTAATCCTGCGAAAGCCAACCGCTTCACATTGAGTGCAGAAATTTCCAGAGGTTTGGTACAGCCCCGAAAGTGACTTGTTGGTCACTGGCGAAACCAGCACTTTCGTTTCGATGACGCACGACTCGGGCAGATCCAGCAGCGTCATCCCGTCGTCACGCAGCTGATATTGCGTTTGCTCCAGACGCTTGCCATCGACCGCTACCGACTGAAGTTTCAGATTTTCACCGGCCAGATCGAGCGTGCTGGACGATTGCTGAGCGTTGCGACGTACCGAGATGCGGGCCGTTACCAAGGTTTCACGAGGATCGAGGTCGAAGTCGAGTTCGACGTTGTCGATCCAATAGGTGGGGGGCTGGTAGTCGCTGCGAAGGACTGGCTGAATCGATTGCGTGGCGGTCAACGAATTAGGCTCCGGCGATTGAGTGGATTACGATCGCTGTATTTGAGCCGAAATTGCGTGTGTTGGGCCAGCCCCGTTAAAAAATGCGGTCGTCGGGGCAGCGTGGTTGATTGTTTTGGCTCGCATCATCCTTCTATACTGGTTCCTACGCACAAATTCGCTTCAGCTACGTTTCATCGATTCATGACAAACGACTCAAAAAAAAACGAGCCCCAACCGACGCGTCCTGCCTGCCCAGTATGCGGCGGGGCAATGATCGAAATTAGGGCGAAACTGCAATGCTCACGCTGCCACACGATCTGCGAAACCTGCTGCGAAGGCGGCCCCGGTTGAAGCGGAATGACGCCCCGGAATTTTACCTAGCCCAGCCGAACGGGACGTCTGTTTTATTGCTGCAGCGTTGATGACCCCACGTAGCCTAGGTTTCCAGCCCCCGGATCACAGCAGACCCAGACTAGAAGCCTAGGCCACGTTAAATTCGTTTACACCTATCGTTCACATTTGTAACGGGACTGCCCCATTGAACCGAACAACTTTGATCCTGCTTGCGGCGATTTCTTTTTTGTGGAGTTCGTCACCCATGCTGCAGGCGAAACGTCCCAATATCGTTTTTATCTTGGCGGATGATTCGGGATACAGTGATGTCGGCTGTTACGGAGGCGAGATCGCGACGCCGCATTTAGATGCGCTGGCCGATGGTGGATTGCGTTTCACCCAGTTCTATAACACCGCTCGCTGCTGGCCGACACGCGCTGCATTGATGACCGGGTTTTATGCTCAACAAGTCCACCGCGATGCGTTACCGAAACTCGGCGGCGGTGGCCGCGGCGTGCGTCAGTCGTGGGCGAAACTGATTCCCGAATATCTCAAACCGCACGGCTATCGCAGCTACCACAGCGGCAAGTGGCATATTGACGGCAACGTGCTCGATGCGGGGTTCGACCGATCCTATCGTGTCAATAACCAAGGCAACTTCTTTACCGACAAGGGCAACCTCGTCGACGATGTCCCCGTGAAGGTGCCCGTGGACGAAACCGGATATTACACCACCACTGCGACCGCAGACCATGCGATCGACTGTCTGAAAGACCACCAAACGAATTTCGCTGAACAGCCTTTCTTTCACTACATCGCATTTATCTCACCGCACTTTCCACTGCATGCGTTGCCCGAGGATATTGAGCGATACCGTGACCGTTATTTGGATGGTTGGGATGCGATGCGAGCACAACGATTCGCCAAACAGCAGCAACTCGGTTTGTTGAATACCACGCTCTCGGCATTGGAACCCGACGTCGGTCCTCCTTACGCCTTTCCCGAAGCGATCAAGGAATTGGGGCCAGGCGAGATCGATCGACCGTTGCCGTGGGATCAATTGACCGAAGAACAAAAACGATTCCAGGCTACTAAGATGGCAATTCATGCGGCGATGGTCGATCGGATGGATCAAGAAATCGGCCGCGTTGTCGAGCAATTGCGTGCGATGGGCGAGCTTGATAACACGCTATTGTTTTACGCGTCCGACAACGGCGCGAGTGCCGAGATCATGATTCGTAACGGCGGTCATGATCCGCATGCCGAGCCTGGATCTGCAGCCACCTATCTGTGTCTTGGTCCCGGATTCTCGAGTGCCTGTAACACTCCGTTTCGGCGTCACAAAACATGGGTTCACGAGGGAGGCATCAGCACGCCGCTGATTGTGCATTGGCCGGACGGAATCGCGGATCGCGGGCAGTTACGACACACGCCGTCGCATGTGATTGACATTTTGCCCACGATTTTGGATGTCACGAACATCAAAATCGCCGATGGAGACGATTCACAGGAACGCCCCGAATTTCCCGGCAAAAGTCTCGTCGCGGCATTCAAGGATGACGTCACTGTCGAGCGAGATGCGCTGTGGTGGCTGCACGACGGTAACCGTGCCATCCGCATCGACGACTGGAAATTGGTGGCTGCCCAAGGGGAGCCATGGGAGCTTTATGACATGAAAACCGACCGCGCCGAGTCGAATAACTTGGTTTCAAAAATGCCTGAAAAAGCCGAGGCACTGGAAGCTCAGTGGAACGCCTCGCTTGAACAGTTCAGCGAGCTGGTGAAGAAGACATCGGAAAAGCCAAACGCAAAAAAGCAAAAGTCGAAGCGTTAAAAAGCGGCGGTGAGCCGAGTGCCGTAGCGCACCTGGCAAAACGTGGCCCCACGGCCGCTTACACGCAAGCGGCTCACTAAATCAAGAGCCCGCTCGCGCCGTGCGGCTACAAAAACACGCAAATCGTGTCCAAGGGAGCCGCACTGGACGCTCGCCGACATGGGGCGTCGCTGCCGTGATTGACCAGCGGTTTATTTCGATGCGGCAACCTGTTTCCGCCATACCGGCCGCGCGTTTGCGGTGATTTCGTCATCGACTTTGTGCATGCGTTTCTTTAATTCGGCAATGATCTCGGGATGGCTGTCTTTCAGATTTTTCTGTTCGCCAATGTCGTCAGCCAAATTGAACAGAAACACTCCAGGCTCGGGCGAAACATCCTTTTGATTGCTTCGTTTGCGTGGCCTCTTTTCGAGGTATTTCCAATCGCCCTTGCGAATGCCTTCCAAGGCACCATGTGCTGAATAGAAAATCAGTTCATCGCGAGGCGATGTGTCGCTGGTAAAGGTCGACGAGATATCAAATCCGTCGATCGTGTTGCCCGAGTCGGGAAGCGGGGCGCCCGCAAGTGCCGCAATGGTTGGCAACAAATCCAGAGTCGATGTAAATGCGGTCGTGGACGTGCCAGCCGGAATGCGGCCCGGGCCCCACATTACACAAGGCACGCGTTGGCCACCTTCGAACGTCGTTCCTTTGCCATCACGCAGTGGCCCCGCGGTGCCGCCGTGATTTTTGAATTGCAACCATGGTCCATTATCACTCGTGTAGATGATATAAGTCTCTTCGGCCAGATCCAGCTCACGCACAGTGCTGGCGATACGACCGACCTCGGCATCGATGTGTTCAATCACACACTTGTAGGCGTTTGCGGGATTCGCGTCGTAAACGTCCTCGGGAACGTACAGCGGAATATGCGGCATCGAATGCGGCAGGTACAAAAAGAAAGGCTGCTCTTTGTTCGCAGTGATAAATTCGATCGCTTGGTCGGTGTACCGCCGGGTGATGGTACGTTGGTCGACGGGGACTTCGATGATCTCTTCATTTCGTATCAGCGGCGTCTTCCACATCGTGATCGCACTGGCTTGGTCCTTCCAAAGCGTGTCCGATGGCAACCGCGGCTTGCCCTTGTTGTCGGGATGATTCATGTCGTTGGAATAGGGGATACCAAAATAGGAATCAAACCCGTTGGCGCGAGGTAGCGTTTCGGGGTGATGCCCCAGATGCCATTTGCCAACACAAGCGGTCGCGTAGCCCTGGCTGCCCAAATGATCCGCGATCGTGTATTCGTCGGGATTCAATCCATAATCGCTTTGCGGAAACAACACGTGCTGGTGCATACCGACACGTTTTGGATAGCTTCCGGTTAACAGTGCCGCGCGTGAAGGCGAGCAAACCGAGCACGCGGTATAGAAACTTTTGTAGGTACGCCCTTCCTCTGCCAAACGGTCAATGTTAGGCGTCTTGATCGTCTCGGATCCAAAGCAGCCAAGGTCGCCGTACCCCTGATCATCGGTGAAGATGATGATGAAGTTGGGCTGCTCGGCAGCATCCGCATGGCGGGGGAAGTACGCGAGCAACGTGGTCAGCACGACCAGCGGCAAGCTGATGCGAGGTAAGAACGGAGGGAAAAAGGTGTGTCGTTTCATGGGAGCGTATAGGGGCAAGTTCGACGCAGGGGGAAGGGGAGGGACTTAGTGCTGAGGAGCCAGTTTAGCTGAAAGTTTTCGTCGCTGCACAATCGTCTTCGCCGTGTCGCCACAATTCCGGCGACGGTTCTCCAGTGTCATCGACTTTTGGTACCGGCACGGCGTGAGCCGTCCGGTTGCAGCGAATAAGACGTTTGAATTAGACCGGGCGGCTCGCGCCGCTATAAAAAACACTCGGTTAGGGCGAATGTAGTTGGCAGCGTCTTTTGATCCGCACCGCAACAAACGGCACTCGATTAGCGACAGACTTTTAGCGAGAAGTAGATCGCAGTGGGCGGCTAGCTATGAAACCAAATTGTTTCGGGTCAAAACGCTATTTCTTGACTGCGACAAGCCCGCGTTCATCGTCAGGGAGAGCCAGGTGCAGCGTTCCCATACAGCGTCCCTCGGCTGTCTTTGGCCCTAGTGCGAATAGAAAACGGTTTGGCGCGATACCGACAATCCCCAGGCTGCAATTGAAGTGGTACCGGCCAATCATGTTGAATTCGGCATCGGTTTTTAAAAGCGTCGACGGTGATCCGTAGCACCCAAACCACCACGCGTCATCGTGAAATGTGGCGGTTTGGATTCCCAGGTGAGTCCACTTGCTGTGGATCACGTGCTTTTTGATAAACTGAAAATCGGCGTCGTACTCGTAGACATAGTTTTCTTGCACGCCCTCGGGCAGTCCCCCGACCACAAAGAAGTGACCGTTGGCGATCCCAATGCCACCCGCCCCATGGAACACTTCTTGCGTCTCGTGTTTCGCCAATAATTCGAGCGACTCGGCGTCATAGACATAGACCCACGAATCCGCCTTGCCCAGCGGATTGTTGAACTGGCCTAGATTCACCGCAACATAGATCTTGCCGCCGTCAAAGCAGAGGTCACCGTGATGGTTGGGAACTGCGACTTGTTTCCGCACTTTGCCTTGGCGATCCGTTTTTACTAACTGCGTTGTGAATGCCCAAAAGATGGAATCTTTGTTGTCGGTACAGACACCTTGAAGGTGATGGGCGTAATCGCCGTCACATTTCACTTCGCCAAATTGCGTTTGCAGCGGAGTCGCGTCGTTAGCGATGACATCCGAACTTTGCACCGCGAAACCGGTGCAGACAAACGTCAACAGAAAGAGAAACAATCGAATGGGTTGGGTAGGCATGCTGGTGCTGATTCGTTAGCGGGAGGGAAGGGGATGGGGGAATGCTCTGATCACCTGACCGGCGAAAGATGGCGGCGTGAATGCTACGCTAGTGTACAGGTCCCGCTTTGCAGCGACGAGTCGCTAACGTTGCCGTGACGAAAGTCATCGTTTCAAACAGGGACGATACGAGCCTTGAAATCAGTTCGCCACGTCACGTCGGCGAATCAGGCCGATGCAGCATCATCGTATAAAAACGTTGGTTTTTCGGGCACTTTCTGGCCCGGCACGTTGCGTCGCCGGGGAAAGGATGCTCCGCCGACTAAGCCATGTTTTTGAGTAAGGGGGGCATGATGAAGGTTCTAGGAAATTTGTCAGGAGTTTGCTTCATATAGCTTTTTCCGTTTTGGGGAGGGGGTGTTCGGGCAGCGACCATGATGGACGCGCCCGCTGCAATCGAGTCATGGCAATGCGCTCCAAGAGTCGCCCCCACGCGTAGAAGACTCGTTGTTTTGAAATTGGAATGCAGTTTGCGTGCATCCGCTTCGCTGTAGTGACGTCCAACAAACGCCTCTGTAATGTCATCCACTGTGACACCAAGGAGGCGGGGGTTGATAGCGGAGCGGCGCGAGTCGCCCGGTAGATTTCAGACGTTTCACTCGCTGCAACCGGACGGCTTGCGCCGTACCGCTACTGAGATAATGACTACTGAAGTTCAGCCGGTGGGTCCCGAGTCGGCTTTAAACAAAATTTTCTACATCCATCCACACGCGATTTGGGACTGTTCGCGATGCACCTAGGAATACAAAGATGAAAGCGATCTGCTGGCACGGACGACATGACGTTCGCGTTGATAACGTTGACGATCCCAAGATTGAAGATCCTCGCGACGTGATTATCAAAATCACTTCTTCGGGAATCTGTGGTAGCGACTTGCATCTGTACAACGGCTATATGCCGACGATGAAAGCGGGCGACGTGATTGGCCACGAACCGATGGGCGAGATTGTCGAACTGGGCAACGCGATCACCAAGTTCAAGAAGGGAGATCGCGTGGTGGTTCCGTTTACGATCTCGTGCGGTTCCTGCTTTTTCTGCGATCGCGATTTGTATTCACTGTGTGACGAATCGAACCCGAACGCAGCCCAGGCTGCCGAAGTGTTGGGGCAGTCACCCGCGGGATTGTTCGGTTTCTCGCACATGTTAGGCGGCTTTCCTGGCGGGCAAGCCGAATACCTGCGTGTACCGTATGCGGACGTCGGACCGATCAAAGTGCCTGAGGGGATCGATGATGACCAAGTTGTCTTTCTGTCGGACATTTTCCCAACTGGCTACATGGCCGCAGAGAATTGTGGTATCGAACCAGGCGACACGGTTGCCGTGTGGGGCTGTGGTCCGGTCGCCCAATTTGCGATTCAAAGCGCCTGGATGCTCGGCGCTGGCCGCGTGATCGCGATTGACCGGGTTCCCGAACGATTGGCGTTGGCGAAGAGCAAAGGACGTGCTGAAGTCATCGATTTCGAGCAAACCAATGTCTACGAAAAATTGATGGAGATGACGTCGGGGCGAGGTCCGGATCGCTGTATCGACGCTGTCGGAGCGGAGTCGCATGCCGCAGGCAGCGTGCAGGAAACCGTTGACGATCTTCGTGAGGCGGCTCACGTTCCGGCGAATCATCCCTATTCGCTGGCTGAAGCGATCAAGTGTTGTCGCAAGGGAGGGACGGTTTCGGTGCCTGGCGTCTACACCGACAATCTGAATGGCATGCCGATGAGCGCGGTGATGAATAAGGGGCTGACCATCAAGAGTGGTCAAACCCACATGCAGCACTATATGGAACCATTACTAAAGCGGATTGTTGACGATGGATTCGACCCGTCGTTCATCATCACGCATCGAGCAAAACTCGAAGATGCACCCGACTTGTACAAGACGTTCGAGGCCCGCGAGGACGGGTGCATCAAAGTGGTGCTAAAACCCTAGATCACTAGCGGTAAATGGCCGTGGCAGCGGTAATGCCGCTTCACGGCCGCACTTATTAGCTATTCGCTACGAGCTGATTTCGGACAATGGGCCGGTGCTGTCGCCGAACGATTCGACCTCGACGCCGTTAACGTCCAGCATCGAATGATAGAGATTGCACAGCGGCATCTCTTTGTAGGCAATATGACGCCCGCTTTGGATTTTGCCACCGCCGCGGCCGGCAACCAAGATCGGCAAATTATCGGGGTCATGGCGGTTGCCATCGGAAATGCTCGATCCAAACATGATCATTGAATTGTCCAGCAGAGTCGAATCGCCTTCGCGGATCCCTTTCATTTTTTGTAGCAGCGCCGCGAACTGCTCGACGTGCCAACGGTTGATTTGTTGGTACTGGTCGATCTTGGCATCCTTGTTCTCGTGATGGCTCATCTCATGATGGCCTCCCTTGACGCCATCAAGAAACGAGAAATTGCGTCCCGAGACGTCGTTGGCAAACATGAACGACGCGACTCGCGTGGAATCAGTTTGGAACGCCAGCAACATTAGATCCAACATCACGTCGATGTGTTCACGGAAATCATTGGGAACTCCGGGGCGTCGACGGGCAATTTCGACTGGATCAATACTCGGCTCCCAATCCCTTTCCTGCTCGCGTGTGGCAAATTCAATCCTGCGTTCGACCGCACGAACCGCTTCGAGATATTCATCCATCTTAAATTGATCGTCACGTCCAAGACGTCCTCGAACACGCTTGGCATCGTCGAGAACATAATCGAGCAAGTTTTGGTAAGACTCGGCTTCGGATTGCGACGTTTTTGCTTCACGTCCAAACAATCGGTCATAGACGATCCGAGGATTCATCTCTTTTGCGACAGGTCGATTTGGGGTTTCCCACGAAATATACGAACCATACAGACGTGTGTAGCCAACGTTGCTGTCGATCCCCGAGACGACCGGTTCGGTCGCCAATTCCAACGATGCGATCGGCGTTTTGCCTTTAAATTGCTTGGCAATCAACTGGTCGACGGAAATGCCGCCGCTGCTGATGTCTTTGCTGGTGGTCTTGGTGACCGGCATTCCTGTCAAAAAATTGGCGGTCTTTGCGTAGTGACCGTCACCACCATGGCTGTTCTTCTTATCAAGCCCACTCAATACCAGGATGTCGTCCCGCACGTCGGCGAGCGGTTCTAGCGATGGCGTCAGCGCGTAGTCGCTGCCCTCAGTCTCGGGCACCCAGGCTTTTTCCCAAACCCCGTTAGGGAAATACAAAAACGCGGTTCGTAGCGGCGGTTTGCTGCTCGTTTTATCAGTCGCTGCGCGAACCGAGGATGTCAACGCGGAATGCATCCACGGCAGAGCCAACGAAACTCCCATGCCTTTTAGAAAGCGGCGACGTGAGGCGTTATTCATCGGAAACCTTGTCGGATCGTGTGGATTCATTGCCAGAGTGATGCTTTGCAAACAAAAGGGAGCGACTATTTTGCGTCGACCGAAGCTTTAAAGTAACGGTGCTGGAAGGGGTAACTTAAACAAATGGTCTCGATCAAGATCGCTGCATGGTTATCGTGGGATTCAAGTTGCTTTAAACATTCGGTTACGACGCAATCATCGAATTTGCTGAGCGAACGGCCCAGCGCAAATCCGAGCAGCTTTTTGACAAAGTGTTTTCGGAATTCATCTGCTCGCTTAGCAACGAGCGACTTTAGTTCCGCCGGCCCACTAAACGTCTGGCCCGATGGCAAGCGGCCGCTGGCGTCTATCGGATTTTCCCCATCCATTGTACGCCATCGCCCCAGCGCATCAAAGTTTTCCAGACCGAAACCAAGCGGGTCCATCCGGTTGTGACACGAAGCACAGGTTGGGTTTTTGCGATGGATTTCGAGCTGTTCCCGCAACGTCGCGACCTCGCCGCCAGCGGTTGTTTCCTCGAGCGGCGGAACGCCCGGTGGCGGAGGTGGCACCGGAGAACCAACGACCTCGCTCAGGATCCATTGGCCTCTCAATACCGGACTGGTGCGACGCGAGTGCGATGTTTTGACCAGTACTGCGCCGAGAGTCATCACGCCACCACGACGTCCATCTTCGACTTGGACTCGCTTCCACTCGGACGCGTCACCGGATTTCGATTTGGCGAAATCGTCGGCGGCTTCGGTCAATCCGTAATGCTCGGCGAGCCGCTGATTGATGATCACATGATCGCCATCGATCAAATCCAACAGCCGTCGATCTTGACGGAATATATCGCTGACAAACGACGTCGCTTCGTGCTGCATGTCGGCGAGCAGCGCATTGTCAAAATCGGGAAAGACCTCTTGGTCGGGCGTTTTCGACTTCAAATCGGTCAGACCTAGCCACTGCAGCCCAAAATTCTCGCCAAGGCGGTCCGATCGCGGATCCGACAACATCCGCGTGACTTGCGTCTTGACCGTTTCGTTGTTGAGAATCTGTCCCGAATCGGCCAACTGTGACAACTCGGCATCCGGGATCGACGACCACAGAAACAGCGACAATCGCATCGCCAATTCATGAGCCGTCAATCGCTGGACGCCACCTTCGGGTGCTTCCTTTTCCACTACGAACAAGAAGTGTGGCGACAACAAGATCGCTTTGAGCGGTTGCGAAATCGCGTTGACGCCCGCGGGCTGCTTGCCTTCGGTTTCCGATGATTCGCTCCGTTTAATCTCCGCATCATACAGCGTCATCAGCCGTTCGATTTCGGCATCCTCGGTCGGACGTCGCCACGCTCGGCGAGCAAACCGATGGACAATGTCTTGCGCCGATTTCCGAAATGACGTTGCGTCATCCGATTTTGTTAACTCGTCGAGACGTTCCGCAGATAACCACTTCGTGACGGTCCAGTCAGCGGCCCGCAGGTAGCTTTCCAGGTGAATCGGCGATAGGAACAGCGAGTCACCATTGGTGTCAAAACCTTCGCCTCCGCTGCCGTCCGATGGCAAGCTGATCGAATCGGGAAGTGGCGTGCCGACAAGGTCCTCGATTGCGTAACGATATTCGCTACGCGTCAATCGTCGTGACATGACGTTGCCACGGTACCATTTCTGGGTGCTGTCGGACGCTAATTCATCGCACAGCTTTTGTTTGGGCCGAGCATCAAACCACGTCTGGATTGCCTGTTTTTGTTCGGCGGTAAACGGCTCGCTGTCTTCAGGTGGCATCTCACCTAACTCAATTCGCTTGACGATGCGTTCAAACGAATCGCGATGCTTGATCGCCATCTTGCCGTCGTTGAATTGGGCGATATTGAATTCACCCTCGGCGTCCTTTTCACCGTGACAGTCCAAACAATGCGATTGCATCAGCGGCAGAATCGTCGCTTCGTATGCCTTGCTCCATTCCGCTTCGGACTGTTCCGCCGCGACGGGAGACACGGCGACGCTGATTACGACAAGAACAGCGCAGCGGCGTGCGAACCGCATCGCGGACGCTTTTGGTGAACGTCGCAAGCGGATTGGAATCGACCAGCGAACTAACTTCACGCTGCGTTGCGCGAGCGTGCACCGATTGGGTGAAGTGGACGTAAAACGAGCCATCGTCGGATCGTATCTGAGGGATTGAGGAAGGGAGGGGGGGGAATGTACTAAATAGTGGATACATTCGGCGGGGAGCTGTATTGTAATCGGTTTGCCCGCTCCGCAACACGGCACTTTCCTAAGCCCGGTGCTTTGTCATCAGCGTTGCCAAATCAGCCTGCGAGGGTGTAAAAACGCGGGTACGACGCCAGTAGCAGTGATTTATCGGACTGTGACAAGAACATCGCAGGAGGCGTGAATCGCAAGTCAATGAGCGAACTTCGCGAATGTTTTGGATAAGAGTTGTTACCACCAGCCACTCTAGCTCTTGTGGTGCGATCAATTCCCCTGAGGTGCCGCGAGCCGCAGCGATTCGTGTCCACTGAAGAAAATGGACTTTCGATTCATTCAGCGTTTCGCAATCTGTGCCTTAACGGCGATGGCATGCGTCCGCGATCAAGTTGCCGGTTCAAAGTAGAAGTGTTCATTGTGCGTGATGTAAACAATTTAGGAAGTGAAGAGCAAAGTTTGATTACGCGGTGCGGCCGGGGGCACTTGTGGCGAGTCACTTGAAATGGGCCAATTGACTTGAGCCAACTCAATGCGGTCAATTGAGGGACGGTAATCGATCAAAGCAAACTCGATGATGTTAGATTAGACACGTCGCGTTGCCAGGTCTTGCATGCAGGCCGCCCGTTTTGACCATGGCAGCCTCGTTGTTCGTCGTCGCGTCGCGATGATTTTTCCTCCCTCCTCACGCACCGGACAAATGCCTGCCATGAACATGCCCCCACTCGCCGGACTTGTCGCCGCCACCTATACGCCATTACATGACAGTGGCGAAATCAATCTCGATATTGTTCCCGCCATCGTCGAGCATTTGCTTCCCCAAGGCGTTTCGGGGCTGTACGTTTGCGGCAGCACGGGCGAGGGAATGTCGTTGACAAGTGACGAACGTCGCCGCGTCACCGAAGCCTATGTCCAAGCGACCGCCGGTCGTGTCCCCGTGATTGTGCAAGTCGGACACAACAGTGTTCGCGAAGCACGATCGCTTGCCGAGCATGCTGCGGAAATCGGCGCGGACGCAATTTCGGCAACGTGTCCTTCTTACTTTCCCGTTCGCGATGCCAAAACGTTGGCCGCTTGTATGTCGGAAATTGCAGGCGGGGCATCTAAGCTACCCTTTTACTATTACCACATTCCTGTTTTGACGGGATCCGCAGTTGACGTGGCTGAGTTCATGAAATTTGGCGGTGATCAGATCAACAATCTTGTCGGGCTGAAGTACACCGACACCAAATTGTTTGAGTTCCAACATTGCCTGGAAAGCGACAATGGAAGGTTTGATGTTGTCTGGGGCTGTGATGAGATGTTGCTCGGCGCGCTGGCCACCGGAGCATGTGCTGCGATCGGCAGTACCTACAATGTCGCAGCACCACTGTACGGTCGCTTGATTGCCGCTTTTGAATCAGGCGACTTGGATCAAGCAAGGAAGCTGCAATCACAGTCAATTCAAATGATCCGAACGCTCAATCACTTTCCATTTCACGCGGCAATGAAAGCAGTGCTAAGGATGCGAGGTTTGGAGGTGGGCGGATGCCGTTTGCCTCAAGCTCGTTTGGATTCTGGCGAAACCGAAAAACTGAAAGGCGAGCTCGATGCGATCGGTTTCTTTGAGTGGTCGCAATCCGAGTCGTTTGCTTAGGATGCGAATGCCTTGGTTTGGCAGCCTTCGGATGAATGGGGGCGGTCCGAGCCTGTCACTCGCACCGAGACGAGATTAACAGACGCGGCGACATTTGCGTTCTCAAATCGATTAGTCTATACAGCAGCTGCGAGGCACACGACTCGCGTGTTTTCGTAGATGTAAATTTCGGCGGTGGATGGGCGCTCGTTACCCTCGGAAGCCCTTCCCAAATTGGATCACAACAAGATGAAACGTAATACAACGTCGCGACGCACTTTTCTGCAAACGACCGCTGGTGGCTTGCTTGTTTCTGCCTCTCTCACATCGCCCGACACTCGGGTTGCCGATGCGAACGAGGCCACGCGGTTGGCAAATCCGGTCAGCGGCGATGTGTTACAGACTCACGCGTCACTTGCCCCAGACGGCCAGCAACTGATTGAACAACAGCGGGCGATTCCCGTCGCTGGGAAAACCGAAGTACTGGTCTGTGGTGGTGGCCCCGCAGGGATCGCCGCGGCTTTGGCAGCGGCTAGAGCGGGTGCGTCGGTGCAATTGATCGAGGTTGCCGGATGTTTAGGGGGTGTCTGGACCGCAGGGCTGTTGACCAAGATCCTGGATGCTGAAAACAAGTCGGGGATTATGGACGAGCTACTTACGGCGTTTGCATCGCGAGGCAGCGAGGTCGCACGCGATTCACGTGGCACCGTATACGATCCTGAAATCGCCAAACTGGTTCTGGAAGAGCTGTGCGTCGATGCGGGAGTAAAAATTCGCCTGCATACACGATTGGTTGGCGCTGTGACCGATTCGGACAACCGCGTGGTCGCGGTGCTGACCGAATCTAAATCAGGACGCGAAGCCTGGTTGGCTGACCGCTTTGTCGACTGCAGCGGCGATGGCGATTTGGCGGCCCACGCAGGATGTCGTTTTGACGTCGGGATGGGCAGCGATTGTGAGTGTCAACCGATGTCGATGCTGGCGTTGTTGACCGGGATCGATGCGGAAGCTGTTCGCCCCTACATTCGCGAAACGGACCGGTCGGCAAAGCCATTGTTACTGAAGTTAATGGAAGACCACGGAATTACCCCCTCGTACCGCGGTCCCACGCTGCGTCATTTGCACAGCGGCATTTACTCGATCATGACCAATCACGAGTACGGTGTGTCCGCATTCGATGCCGATGCCATTACCGTTGCGACCATCCAGGCACGCCGCGAAATTCACCAGATCGTTAACGGCTTGCGAGGCATCGGAGGGATCTGGAAAGACATCGCCGTCGTCGCGACCGCCGAGCAGATCGGGGTTCGTGAAGGGCGACGCATTCGCGGTCGCTATCACATCACCGCCGAAGATCTCGGCAAAGGACTCAAACACCCTGAATCCGTTTGCCAAGCCCGTTTTTCCATCGATGTGCACGCGTTGAACGCACACGGCAACAAAGAGATCAGCCGTGAATTCAAAAGAGGGGGACTGAGGCCGTATGACATCCCTTATCCCGCGTTGATTGCCGCCGATGTGGACGGATTGCTGATGGCAGGTCGATGTATCAGTGGCGATTTTATCGCTCATTCGAGCTACCGAGTGACGGGCAACTCGGTGCCGATGGGCGAAGCCGCTGGACGTGCCGCCGCCGTCTCGGTCAAGCAAAACGTCATGCCACACGAATTGAAGTGGGATGAAATCAAGGGATAACGAGGACGCGTGTTTTATATCGCCGCCCGTCGAAAGTCTTTGCGATTATCGCTACCGCGGTATTAAACATTTGATCGGGATGATGGCTATCTCGGCACTGTTGTTGTTCCACAATTCGCGGCCGGTACCGACGCGGCCGACGCCGCCACCGCTGTTGGAATAGCCAACGTACAATTTGCCGCCATGCTCGATCGCGTAGGGATACGACAATTTCGCTTGCGGATGCGATTCCCCAGGGCCGTCGTTGAATTCGGCGTGGCGAATCACAAACGCTTTGCTGAAGAGTGTCTCATTTGGACGCGAGACCGCAATCGTCAGCGGCGAGCGTCGACCACCATTGTTCGCTGCCGTCGTTCCGACGAGGTAATGTTGTCCGCTGCTAAGCGTGCCTGTGTAGGGTTTGCTTGTCGTCATCGGCAGATTCGATGGTCGAGACGCGGTCCATGTGCGACCATAGTCGTGGCTGGCAGCACGCAGCGCGGTTGCCTCGGCCCCATAGCGTGAAACATTGACGACCGTCGCGCCGTCGACAAAGACGGTCGACTCACCCCACATCGTTCCGGTTGCCTGATCACGAGGAATCACGACCAGATCCCATGCGGTCAAATCATCCCCGTGGCTGATCGCGACTGCGGCGGGATTGCCATTGCCGGCGCGAAGACCGCCCATAATCCAGTTGCCGTTTTTCATTTGGATCGGTTGCTGCATCGGCCAAAAACCGCCTTCAATTACCGTTCCCTTGGGCGTCCAAGTCCCGGTCGACTCGTCAAGCAGGTAAGCTCGAGTGTGGACGTTTTGCATCGTGCCGGAGTACGCACCGTGGAACGCCCAAAATTCGCCATTGTGCGAATGGAACACTCCATGGCTGACGCCAATTCCTGGTTCGGCTCCCGCATCAATCGTCGTCACCTCGCTCCATGTTCGGCCGTCATCATCGCTGTGGCAGACTCGGGCCTCTTCGGAATCGGTATTCTCGCCGCCTTGATTGTGCCCGAACGATGCGTATAGACGGTTGCGATGAAATCCGAGGGCCACGCCGTGTAAGAACCGATACCCATCTTTTGAAAACTCATACGGCTTGATCACACCAAATCGCACGCCATCGAGTTGCGGAAGATCGGCGGCAGAGGGCAAGGTGCTGGTTTCATCCCACAATGGTGCCGGTTTCGGCAACTCGGGAACGTCATGTGTTGCGGTCACCGGATGATACAGACCCTTCATCTCCGCAGCAGTCAACGATCGATCGAACCAACGTGCCAGGTCCAATGCGCCGCTGAAATTTTGGCGAATATGACCGTTGTCGTTCACTCCGGCGAAGTTCATCGGAGTTGCGCTGAACTGGACCGGTTGCTTCAGCGGCACGCTTCCCGCAAGTTCGCCATTGATCCAAAGCTCAGCGGCGCCGTCTCGCAATTGAATCGCGACCAAGTGCCAATGTCCCCGTTCGGGGACTTTATCGCAATCGGCGGTAACCCATTTGCCTTGCCACACATACAGCCGGAATCGTTTGTCCTTGTCAATCATCACGCCCCAATTCCGCTGGCCCAACGAATATTGATGCGCTGCGGCAATCATCTGCTGGGTTCTGCCGAGCTGGTAGGGATTAACCCAGATCGCAAGCGTGAACGGTTTGTTTGCGGCGATCCGTTCGGCGGAGTCTTTCAGCGTTAGTAGAGAACGGCCGTCAAAAAACAGTGATCGGTCCTGGACACCTTCGGCCGTTTGGATGTCACCGTGGACGAGAAAGTCGTCAGCGCTGTCGAGCGACCATGTCATGTCGGCAACCGGCCCGTCGCCGGGGCTGGCACCCAAAGTCAATAGAGTGCAGGTGAAACCGAATAGGAGCGTGAGTGCGAGGCGTGCGATCATGAGAGGGGGAGAGGGGGGGAGAGGAATCTTAAAGGACGTGTAAATGTACCACGAAACGTGAAGGCCTGTTGTATCACTGATTCGGGGGCTGAACAGATAGCTGGAAATCTCGTAGCGGACCGGGCACTAGCCTGGACCGCTAAAACTTTGGGCTTGTTGTGATTTTTGATTGCGCAATTTTTCTGCCACCTCTCCGCCAACTTCGTCGGTGGAGAGGTAATTGCATTGGAGCGGAAACACTTGGCGAGTTTCGCTACGGCGGTGCGAGAAGCAGTCACATGCAGTTAATCTTTGCTAGACTTAGGACCTTCGTTGTTTGCTCCCTCCTTCGCCCACCACGCCAATCGTCTTACCATGATTCAACGCCTCGCCCGCCTCGGTTCACGACTCGTGCTTTCCGTCGTGCTCGTCCTATTGATCACATTATTTTCATCCGCCGCTGAAAATGACTCTACACCCTCTCGACCGCAAGAATCCAAACGGACGGTCCGCGTACTGACGATTGGGAACAGCTTCGCTCAGAATGCCTGTCTGTTTCTTCGCGAGATTGCACAATCCGAAGGGTCGGTGGATTTGGTGATTGGTACTGCGAACATCGGAGGATGCACCTTAGAAAAACATGCCACTCTGGCGATTCAGTCGGCGAGTGATAGCGAAGTGCGGCCGTACCGAGACGCGGCCAGCGGAAAGAAGTTAAGCTTGCAGGACTATCTGAAATTGAAGCCCTGGGACTTGGTCACCGTGCAGCAGATGAGCGCGCTGAGTCACAAACCTGAAACCTACCATCCGCACATCGATCAATTGGCGGCTTTGGTAGAGGAACTGGCCCCGACGGCTCAGTTGTTGATTCACCAAACGTGGGCGTACCGGCAAGATTCGCCGCTGTTGGCGAAAGATGGTTTGAATCAGCAGCAGATGTACGAGCGGTTGCGTGACGCTTACGACGCCAATGCCAAGCAATTTGATGCACAAATCCTGCCAGTGGGGACCGCGTTCCAGGCCGCTCGCGGCGCCGCCGGACGCACGGTCGTTGCTCCCGATCCGAACTTCGACTACGAAAACCCCGAATACCCGAACTTACCCAACCAAGACCACTCGTTGGTGATCGGTTGGCACTGGCAAACCAAAGGTGACAAACCGCGATTGGCGTTGGATTTTAAACACGGCAATTCGCACGGTTGTTTTCTGGCGGGGCTTGTCTGGTTCGAATCCTTGACGGGAATCCCCGCCACCAAAACAACGTTTGTCCCCAAGGGCGTCAGCGACGATGACGCTGCGTTCTACCGCCAAATCGCCCACACTGTCTGTACAGATTACTGAAGCGTGGCGAGTTGCCTGGGCAATCTGTGTCATGCTCCGTCGCTC
>TARA_R110002073_G_scaffold49097_1_pt1 | contig 24090 bp, 19 predicted proteins | sample TARA_R110002073 | Tara Oceans TARA_R110002073 (sample SAMEA4397174) | marine metagenome | biome: Polar Biome; feature: [DCM] deep chlorophyll maximum layer (ENVO:01000326); material: water (ENVO:00002006), including particulate matter (ENVO:01000060) such as... | depth 40 m | reverse complement strand
ACCGGCTCGGCCGCTGCAACCTGTGCAGCGCAGACAACGCGCTGGCCCCTGCAATACCTGCACGAACCGCGGCCCGGCATATCCTACGCCCGCAACACGGCGCTGGCCGCTGTGGCACCGGACACAGATTTTATCGCCATGATCGATGACGACGAGGTGCCGGCACCCGATTGGCTGGACCAGTTACTGGATGCCCAGACCCGCAGCGGCGCTGACATCATCGTCGGGCCCACCACGCCCGTCTTTCCACCCCAGACACCGGACTGGATAAAAGCCAGTGGCTTTTTCATGAAACCTGAAAACGGGGCGAGCCTGTGCGACCTGGACCCGGACCCTCCGGCTGCGACCTGCAATGTGCTGGTGCGAGCCGATTTGCTCGGCCCATCAGGCCTGTCATTTGAGCCGGCCCTGGCGCTCAGTGGCGGCGAGGACAAACTGCTGTTTCAGTCGCTGAAACAGTGCGGCTATCGGTTCGCCTGGGCCAATGCGGCACAGGTCAGCGAGTGGATTCCGGCCGAACGCGCCAACTTGTCCTATATGTGGCGAGAGTCCTATCGCCGTGGCTGCGTGAAGTACTTTGTGAAACGGCGCCTGAAATCCCGCTCCAACCTCGACGCGCTGCGTATCGCCCTGCGCCTGACGCTGAAATCCGCAGGGCGTATCGCCTGGTACCTGCTGCGTATGCTCGCCAGCGCCGGCCGCAAAAGCAGCGCTTGGGTACCTCACGCACTGCGTATTGCGGACAACCTGGGCACCATTGCGGGCGTGCTACAGATACCCAACCGACACTATCGCCACAAGGATGCTGCGTGCTGAACCTGTCTTTTCCGGATCACGATCGTCGCTGGAGTCTGGCGAATGTCGTTTTCGCAACCTATACGCTGTTCCTCGCGGGTTTTTACTTCGTCCCTAACGCTGTGGACAACTACAAGTTTTATATTGCCGCCGTATTCCTGCCCGGTCTGTTCCTGCTGCCGCAAACATTAAAACTGTGCATGAGAAGCCGCATCTGGCTGAGCCTGCTGGCCTATCTGGCCTACATGTTGTCGAGCTCGCTGTGGAGCACTGACTTTTCCGTCGCTACGCTGTGGCGCGATGCCCGGTACACTGCGTATATACTCGTTTTTATTCTGCTGACGGTGTACTGGTTTGAACGCAATCGACAATTGCCGGATGCGATCATGGAGGCGGTCACCCTGGTGGCTATCCTCGCCGCGGCCGTTTCCATCGTCACCTTTGAGGATCTGATGCTGCTGCCGGCGTTGACGGACAATCGCCTGATTGGCCTGGGCATTACCGACAACCCGAACCCGAGCGCTTTCATTTACGGTTTTTTTGGCGTTATCGCACTGGATTACGCGCGACGGCACTGGGGTGAAAAGCTGGCTTATGTCCACGCTGCGGGACTGATGATAATCGTGTTTTTTGTGATCCTGACCCAGAGCAATACCGGCCTGCTGGCGATGGCCTCGGCCTGCGCACTGCTGTTTCTTCTCGACCGTCGCCGGGCGCCACCGGCACTGGTTATCGGGCTTGCCATTGGTGTGGCTGCCAGTCTCTACCTGGTCTGGTCTCTGGGTTTGTTGAACGCGGCGACCGATCTCGGTTTTGTAGCAAGGTTTCCGATCTGGGAGCGCATACTGGAGCAGTGGCAAGCCGCTCCTATTTTTGGGTATGGCTTCCAACCAGAGATTGTTTTACTGCCAGACGGCAAGCCGAGCATCCTGAACTACGCCCACAGCAGTTTTCTCGCAACCCTGCGCGACGGCGGCATGGTTGGACTGCTGCTGTTACTCGCGGTCTACGGGCTGGCGCTGCAAACCGCCTTCAAAATGGTATTCACCGTGCGTCGCGCGCGCTATCTGTGCCTGTTCGCGCTTGGCGTGATCTGCGTGCTCGTCGACACCGATCAGATGATCACCCGGCCCAGGGAACTGTGGATCATTCTGTGGCTACCATTGGCCTGCCTGGTGGCGTACGAGCTGGGCTTGACCGACGATGACAGGTCCGGCTCGCCGGGCAGGCAGGCGGGGCTCTCGCCAAAAAATATCCGGTGATATCCCTCCACCGCACGCTCCAGTGAGAATTCTCGTCCACGCTGGCGCAGCATGTCTGAATCCGGTTCAGACGCCAGGCTATCCAGAATTGCCTCCGACAACCGCGCCACATCATTGACCGGCACCAATTTGCCATACCGCCCGTTTTCCAGAATCTCGGAAGGTCCGCTGGGGCAGTCGGTACTCACCACCGGACACCCTTCCAACAGCGCTTCCACCAGCACATTGCCAAACCCCTCAAAGTTGGACGACAGCACAAATACCCGCGCCGCCCGCAGGAAGGTATGGGGATCGCGCTGATAACCGGGCAGGGCGATATCCTCTCCAACGCCCAGTTCTGTGGCCAGGTTCTGCAATTCCTGACGATGGGCCATCTGTTCAGCGGAGGACTTGTCGCCCCCGAGAATAACCAGCCGCGCATCGACGCGCCGGCGCACGGCGGCAAACGCTCGTATCAGCAGGGGAAAGTTTTTTTGCTCGACCAGGCGCCCCATACCGAGGACGACCGGTGGAGAACCAGGCCGAAACCATGGGTGAGTGAAAACGCCGCTGGGCTCACCGGCCAGTTCGGCCTCGGCGACAGGGTTGTAGACCACATGCACGCGATCCGGATCCAGGCCCAAGAGACTGATTGCATCCTCAGCCACACCGCGAGAAGCGGCGATAACACCGTCGGCCCTGGCGAAACTGTAGCGGAACATCGGCACCATGCTGTACGCCTGTCCCTTGCCGCTTTTTCGGCTCTGCTCGCTGCGAATAGACAGCGCGATATGGACGCCCACAAATACGCGGGTCGGCACATCCAGGCCGGATGCCGCCAAAATAGCACTGATACTCGATTTGCCCAGCGCAGAGGAAATCACCGCGGGGCGAGTGGTTTCGAGGTAATCACTGATATCGCGAATGTAGCGGAAACTGCGTGGGATTTTCCGGGCCGATGCCAGCCAGAACAGAATTCCGCGCAGGCCACGCCAGCCAGCTCGCCGGATAGCGGCGCCCAGGCCGGCCAATTTGCCCACGGGTTGCAATACCACCAGATTGACGCCGGGCGGCACGCTACCGCACAGCTCACCCTGCAGTTCGCACACCAGCAGATCAACCTCATATCCAAGCGATGCAAACCCCGAGGCCATGGACAAAACAACCCGTTCGGCACCACCGCCATTGAGGTTATCCAGCAAGAATGCAACCCGTTGCGGACTGGCCTGCTGCGGCCCAACCTGTTTTGCCTGAAGCGACATCAGATGAATCCCGTATTATGATCCACTGCGGATGGGGCAATCGCTCTAATACGCACTGGTGAGTGCAAGCCATTATATGTCAGCTGAATCGCCTGTCCAGTTTGGCCATCGCCAGGTAGATTTTGCCTGCCTGTCTGCGCACCGATACAGTTTTCCGGGCTCCCGCATTCAGATAGAATGCGCGAACTTCGCACTCAACCCGTCCTACACAGCAGGGGGAACGTCCTATCTCGTCAATCCAATACAAGCGCACGAGACTGTGGCTGACCTCCCCCCATTTTTATCCCACCTACGGCGGCGCCCAGAACCGCTATCGCAGCTATATCCCGGGCTTGCTGGATCGCGGGCTGGATGTACGTGTGATGACGGGGACGCCGCAGATTCAGGAGCGCAGCGAGGCTGACACGGACAAAAGCTGGTACCAGGCAGCGCCGGGCACCTGGCTGTCGCCTATCACCCTGGACGGGGCCCCGCTCGAGCGCATCCGCCTGCCCGACAGCAAGAGCCGCTCACGCACGCAGATCTACTACGATGCCCTGCTGGAGGTGTGCCAACAGCCCACCGAGGGGCCGACGGTGGCACAGCTTCTGACCAATATGCGCCCGCAGGCCCTGCCCTGGCTGCGCCGCCTGAAGGCCAGCGGCGTCGCCACCGTCTACTCCGTGTCGCAATTCCCCACCTGGCAGCAGAAGCCGCTGAAACGCATCTTTCGCAAACGCGGTTACCAGCGCGTATACAACAGCTTCGATGCCCTGGTCACCAACAGCCAGGCGATAGAGGTATTCCTGCGTGAGATCGGCGTTACCACACGCATTGAGTACATCCCCAATGGCGTGAATCTGCAGCGTTTCCACCCGCCGCGATCGGCCGAAGACCAGCAGGCCAGGGCCTCGCTGCGGGCCCGTTTTGGCATTCCCGAGGGGCACAAGGTCATCGTGTCGGTAGGGGCCATCATGCCACGCAAGGGGCCCGATATACTTTTACAGGCCTGGCGCCAGGTACTGCAGGACTGGCCCGATACCCACGTGATGTTTGTCGGGCCGCGCGCCGATACCCACGACCCGAAGCTGCAAAAATTCGGCGCCGACGTCGAGGCGCTGGTGGCGAGCTCAGCGGCCCCGGAGCAGGTGCATTTCGCCGGCATTGTGGACGATGTGGACAACTACCTGCGCGCCGCCGACCTGTTCGTGCTCGCCTCGAGTCGCGAGGGCACCCCTAACTCGGTGCTGGAAGCCATGGCCACCGGGCTGCCGTGTCTGGTCACGCCGTTTCTCGGCATCTCCGCCGGCATCGGTACCGCCGATGAACACTATCAACTGGTGGCGCGGGAGCCCGGCGCTATCGCAGCGGCGCTCAAGGGCCTGTTACGGGACGAGGCGCTGGGACAAGCGTTTGGCCAGCGGGGACAACGCTACGTGGTGGAGAATGTCGACCAGCAGCACAGCCTTGATCACTACACGGCGCTCTATCAGGAACTCGGCGAACTAGCCGCGCGGCGGCGCTAGCGCGGGACAATCGAGCGCGATACCACTCAGTACATCAAACGCTCTTTTTCTGTCACCAACGGTGCACCGGTGAACAGGCGTCGCGTCTTCTTGACCACCATCCGCAGCGGCCGGTGTTCCTCAAAAACCACGATAAACACCTTGCGGAAGTAGTTATCCGGACAATTGATGCGTCGCACCCCGTGCCAGGAATTGCCGCGGCGACCGAACAGGATACTGCGGTTATCCCTGGTCTCGGCCGGGTAGGCCGCGTCGAAATCATCAAATGACGGTGCGGTGTCGGACGAAAAGCGGCCCTTGTCGTCGAGAATGACCGTCTCTCCGCCCCAGCTCCAGTCCCAGTCGTTCTCCGTGTTCAGGTAAAAAATCTGCGAGCCGATTTTTCCCTTTGAATCGCAGTGCGGCGAAACCTCACCGCCGTTCGGCGTGAAATGCCAGTGGAAGCGAAACCGCACGCTGGACACATCCAGCAGCCGACAGACAAACTTGCGATAGTTGTCGCTGCACAACTCCTCGATGAAATCAGTCCATGCAGGCGCCAGTTCCATGCCCCGCTCGTAATCCAGTATGTAGCGATCGTGGCTGGCCTGCCCATGCTTGCGCTGTTTGCCGAAAAACGCATTGAAACGCCCCAGTTCCGGCAGGCTTTGCAACAGTTCTTCGTAGTGCTCGGGATCGATGAAATTCTGCGGGTTCACCCAGGGGAACGGCGATCTAGCCTGGAATTGGGCGGGATCAATGGCATCCAGAACAGCGGAATTGAGATAGGGTCTAGTGGCCATCGGATCACTACCGGTAAAATTCGCGAGTATACGGCGCCGCCAATTGCCGGGACAGCCGCGATTTTGTGTAGAAATTGCGCTCTACGTCCCGCACTCGCGCCCGCCCCAGCGAATCAGGCAACCTTGATGGCGACTGGCTCTTTCAACAGCCCTGCCGGCCTGGACCGCGCATTGGCGCAGCTCAATGCCGCGCCGCCGATGCGCGCCGTACGCAGGTCGCCAAAGGGCGTGCCCAGGCCACTGTTGACAATCAGCGCCACTGAGAGGCTACTTTTCGGGTCGGCCCACGCACCCGAGCCGCCGAAACCGAAGTGCCCAAACGCCTCGCGCGGGAAGCCTTTGGTGGTCGCGACGCCGTGGTAGCCCAGCCGCCAGCGCATATCGAAGGGAATGACTGAAAGCTTGCCAGTGGGTTTTTGCAGCGTGGTAGCGCGTTTCAGTGTCTGCTGCGACAACAGGCGCACCCCGTCCATTTCGCCACCGTTGCCGAGCAGGGCGTAGAGTCTGGCCAGCGAACGCGCGGTAAACAAGCCGTTCGCCGCCGGAATCGCAACCCGCAGCGACTCCGGCGACCCGAAATCAAAGTCACTCACCCCGCGCGGCGCAAGCGCATCGAAAATACTGGACAGGTCGGAGTCGATGCCGACCCGTCGCAACAGCGAGCTGACGCGACTGGCATTGATCTCGATCTTGCTGCCCAGCGAGGTCTGCGCCAGCCGCCTGGTGGAATCGGGGAAGATCAACTGTGCCGCACGCGGTATCTCCCGCGCCGGGGTGCCGATGTATAAACCATCCAGTTTTAACGGTCGGGCGATTTCTTTCTGCACCAGATCGGAAAACTTCTTGCCGGTGACACGCTGAATAATCTCCCCCACCAGAAAACCAAAGGTCAGGCCGTGATAACCGGTGCGGGTGCCGGGAACATGCGCCGGCTCGGCCTGCTCGATCACGCGGATCATATACTTCCAGTCCAGCATGCGATCCACGTGATCGATCATCTGGCGGATATGGTAGAGGCCGGATTGATGCGCCAGCACCTGCCGCACCGTGATGTCTTCCTTTCCCGCCTGCCCGAACTCCGGCCAGTACTGCGACACCCGGGCGTCGTAATCGATAAGCCCACGATCGGCATAGATATGCAGCAGGGTCGCCGCCACACCCTTGGTGGTGGAGAAGCTCGGCGCCATCGTGTCGCGGCTCCAGAGGCCCCCCTGGTCGTCCTTGTACCCTCCCCACAGATCCACCACGCACTCGCCGCGGTGGTAGACGCAGACCGCAGCGCCGCCGCGATAATTGCGCAACATATCGCGCAGGGTGGCCTCCACAGGCGCAAAATCCGGGTGAATTCGACCGTCGAGATGCGTTCTGGTGGAACGGAAACAGTGTATCGCCATGGCGGGCTCCAACTGGTTATTAGTATCTTGGGGTGGACAATTGGCATTGTCCCGGCCAAAACATAACACAGTTAGCAGCCCTGATGAAAACAGGGCTATCTGGCGCCTTCCAGATCACAACCAGAGAGTACTAGTTGAGGACGCGGTAGCCTCTGCCGCGGAGGCAGTTCTTGACCACCTGCACCTCCTCCTGCGCCCCCTGGCTCACGCCCTTGGCGCCACCGCCGACAGCACCGACCCCGGCACCTTTGACCGCGCCCTCACTGCCCCCGGTAATCGCGCCAATCAAGCCACCCACCACGGCACCTGAGGCCGCGCCGACACCGGCCTTCTCACCGGTCTGGACCGATTCAGAGTAGGTTTTGCACTCGGCCAGATCCTGCTGGTAGGCCGCCATATTGACGCCTTTCTGGTCAATAATGATTTCGTCGGTGGTAGTGCACCCGGACAACGCCAACAACGCCGCGAGCGCAGTGATTGCATGTTTCATTTTCCGACAGCCCCGCTGTTGAATTGCATGCACTAGGCTAGCATGTCTGGCAGCGAAAAACGAAGGCGGGCGAGTCAAGGTATCGGCGCAAATCCCACCGTTTAAAGCTTGACCGAAGCGGGATCTTGGGTCAGCCTGCATGCCATAACCGAGTTCGGCGCCGCTGTGGGCCTGGCGCTACCAACGAACCATTCACTCACATCCCAAGGGCGCGCTTTCACCCGCGGGACGCAGCAGGAAAGCCACTGCCATGAAACAACTTACCGGGCTCGACGCCTCCTTCCTGTATCTGGAAACCCCCAACGCCCCGATGCATATCTCGGGCCTGTCCATTTACGACCAGTCCACCGCGCCCGGCGGCAAAGTGCGGTTCAAGGATATTATCGCAAACACCCACAACCGCCTGATGGCCATGCCTGTGATGACGCAAAAACTCGTTACCGTGCCCATGAACCTGGATCACCCTTACTGGGTGACCGACGGCGCTTTCGACCCCGAGTTTCATATCCGCCACATTGCGCTGCCCAAACCGGGCGACTGGCGGCAGTTGTGCATCGTCATCTCCCGCTTGCACGCGCGCCCGCTGGACCGCGCCCACCCATTGTGGGAGCTGTACATCATTGAAGGCCTGGACAACGTTGAGGGCGTGCCCAAAGGCAGCTTTGCGATGTTCTCCAAGACACACCACGCGGCCATCGACGGCACCTCGGGGATGGAGTTGACGGCGGCGATGCATGATCTGTCGGCGGATTACAAACGCACGCACACCGCCGCCACCATCAGTGTCGATAGTCAGCCCTCAGCGCTGGAGATGGTCATCCGTTCGCAGTACAACAGTATTCGCAAGCCCTTTCACCTGCTGAGCGTGGCCAGAAACACGGTGCCGGGCCTGGCCAGGGTCGTGGCCGGCCTGTCCAGGGGAAAGTTGAGCAGGGTTACGGACATCCCGCGCACCCGGTTTAACGACAGCGTCTCACCACACCGGGTGTTTGATGCTATTAACGTACCACTGGACGATGTGAAGAAAATCAAGAACGCAGTGCCCGGCGCTACCGTCAACGATGCGGCGATTACCATCGTCGGCGGCGCCCTGCGTAAATACCTGCAAGCGCACGATGAGCTCCCCGAACAGTCGCTGGCCGCGATGGCGCCTGTCAACGTGCGCTCGGACAAGGACAAAACCGGCGGCAATATCGTCGCCAGCATGACGGTGCAGGTGCGCAGCGACGTCGCAGACCCGCTGCAGCGCCTGCAGGCAGTACACGAAAGCAGCAGCAGGGCGAAGGAGCTGACCAACGCGATCGGTGCCAAGACCATGACGGACTACTCGCAGTTCATACCCGCTACACTGACCGCACAGGCAGCGCGACTGGCCAGCCGCTGGGGACTGATGAACCGTATCAGCCCGCAGTTCAACTGTGTGATCACCAACGTTCCCGGCCCCCCAATCCCGCTGTACAACACCGGCGCAAAAATGGTCGCCAACTACGGCACCGGGCCGGTACAGGATGGGCTCGGCCTGTTCCACGTGATCAGCAGTTACTGTGGCCAATTCGTCATCAGTGCGACCAGTTGCCGGGTGATGATGCCGGACCCGGCGTTCTACCGGGAATGCCTGCAGGCAAGCTTTGACGAACTGCTGACAGCGGCCAACGCGGCGTCCGCGCCGGCGCCGGCAGCGAAAAGGAAATCGCGCGTCCCGGCCCGCAAGGCCAAATCCCGCAACACAAGGAGCGCTGCATGAATATGCGGCCGCCCAATCTGTTGCTGGCGCTGAGCGATGGGCCGCGCGCGCTGGCAGATGTAGCCATCCTCAACATGGCGGCCCCACTGCTGCGCCGGCTGAAGCCCACGCAATACCCACAGAGCGTGATGGTGATTCCCGGCTTTCTCGGCGACGACCGGGGCAATGCACCGCTGATCCGGTTCCTGCGCCACCTCGGCTACACCGCTTCCGGCTGGGGCCAGGGCCGCAACCTGGGCACACAGAGCTTTAACGAGGATGCGCTGCGCGCTGCGCTAGAGCCGCTGATAGAGGCTGGCAATGGCAAGGTCGCCCTGATCGGCCATTCACTCGGTGGTATCTACGCCCGCGAGATTGCGCGCAGCGACCCGGATCATATTGCGCAGGTCATCACGCTCGGCAGCCCGTTCGGTGCCGGGCGACAGCACGCATCGCACGCCAGCCGCCTGTACCAGCGCCTGAACCCGCAAACAGATGACCGGCGCGCGGACGCCAGCCTGTGCCTGCCGCCGCCGGTGCCGACCACCGCGATTTATACCAAAGCCGATGGCATCGTGAACTGGCGCACCTCCCTGCAACCCGGTGATGATCACCACGTGCACAACATAGAAGTGCTGGGCAGCCATATCGGTCTGAACCTCAATGCCGCCGTATGGTACTGGGTGGCGAAGAAGCTCGGCACACCCATTCACTGATTGCAATCCCGACACTGCCAGTTGCGCCAGTGTGAATATGCCCATAGGCTGTGCCTCGTAACTATGCGTGCCGGGGAGACATCGCAATGAGCGACACACCGTGGCAGTACCTGAGCCTGCACCGCGACGGCCGCGTACTGGAAGTAAGCTTTCGCTCGCCCAACAAGGTCAACAGCCTGGGCAATGCGCTGATGCGTGAGCTGACACAGCTCGCACAGGAGTTGCAGTTCGACAGCGAACTGAGCGCCATCATTCTCACCGGCACAGCGGATATCTTCACCGCCGGCATGGACCTGAAAGATCCCGAGGCGGCACAGGCCGGCAGCATGACCGTGGCCGAGCGCCGCCAACTGGTGAAAGTGGGACCGGCCATGTGCGCGGCGTGGGAAGCACTGGAACCGGTGACTATTGTCGCGATAGAGGGCTGGTGCATCGGTGGAGGCACGGCGCTCGCCGTGGCCTGTGACTGGCGGGTCGCTGCCAGCAATGCCTCGTTCTATGTGCCGGAACTCAAGCTGGGCATGAATATGAGCTGGCAAAGCGTACCCCGTTTCACGCACCTGATCGGCCCGGCCAGGACCAAACAGTTACTGATTCTGGGCGAACCGCTGGACGCCACCACTGCACAGCGCTGGGGTTTGTTTGACTACCTCTGCGCACCCGGAGAAGCGATGAACCGCGCCCGCGAGCTGGCCAGACAGGTCGCCGCCATGCCGCCAATTCCCGTGCGCATGGCCAAAAAGGCGATCAACGCCAGTGTCACCGCGCTGGACAACGCCGTCAGCTATATGGACGCCGACCAGTTCCTGCTCGCCCAGGGCACGGAGGATGCACTGGAGGGCGCGCTGGCCTTCTTCGAGAAGCGCCCACCCCAATTTACCGGCAACTGATTCTTCCATCGACAACAGGAGACCACTATGTCCTACAACACTCTGCGCTATGAAGTCGCCGACAGCATCCTGACCCTGACGCTGAACCGGCCCGACCAACTCAATTCGTTTACTGTCGAGATGGCGCACGAACTTATCGACGCGTTCAATCGCGCCAGCGATGACGACGAGGTGCGCGCGGTGGTAGTGACAGGCGAAGGCCGCGCCTTCTGTGCCGGCATGGATCTCTCGGTGGACGGCAACGTCTTCGGCCTGAACGAAAACCTGAAGCCGACCATGGACGATATGGAAAACCGCCTGGACGACCCCAAGATTATCGCTGGCGTGCGTGACACTGGCGGCCGCGTAACGCTGGCGATCTATGACTGCAACAAGCCGGTTATCGCCGCCATCAACGGCGCGGCCGTCGGTATCGGAGCCACCATGACCTGCGCGATGGACATCCGCCTCGCGTCTGAGCACGCGCGCATCGGCTTTGTGTTTAACAAGATCGGCATCACACCGGAAGCCTGTTCCAGCTGGTTCCTGCCGCGTATCGTGGGTATCTCACAGGCGCTGGAGTGGGTGTACAGCGCAGAGATACTCAAGGCCGAACAGGCGCTGGCAGGGCGCTTCGTCACCGCCGTAGTACCCGCCGATGAACTGCTGGAGGAAGCCTACAAGATCGCGCGGCGCATCGCGCAGCACAGCCCGGTGGCCATCGCGATGACACGCCAGATGATGTACCGCTGCTCGGCGCAGCCGCACCCTATCGAAGCCCACAAGGTGGACTCTCTGGCGATTTACTACGCCAGCCTCAACAGCGGTAAGGAAGGCGTGAAGTCGTTTCTGGAAAAGCGGGCCCCGGTGTTTGAGGATCGCACGTCTACCGACATGCCTGACTTTTATCCGTGGTGGTAACAGGAGCACTACAATGACAAAAGGATCCTGCCTGTGTGGCCAGGTCAGCTTTGAAATCGAGGGAGAATTCGAGCATTTTTTTATATGCCACTGCTCCTACTGCCGCAAGGATTCCGGTTCTGCGCATGCAGCCAACCTGTTTACAAAAAAAAGCGCTTTGAAGTGGCTGTCCGGTGAAGACAAGGTGACAAACTTTCTGCTTGAAGCAACTCGTCACACCAAGAGTTTTTGCTCAATCTGCGGCTCCGCGCTGCCGATTGTAGAGCCGGACGATGAGGTTTGCATCGTCCCCGCAGGCTGCCTCGATGATGAGGTGGCGATGAAACCCGAGGCGCATATCTACACAGCGAGTCAAGCCAGTTGGGAGAGGGAACTGGCCGGGACGAAGCAGTTTCCGGAGCTTCCTGAATAGACACGCCAGACATACTGGACTAGGCCTGCTGCATTGGGTTCTGGCGAGTCGACTGCTGGCTTTTCTCAACGGCGCTCAGTTCACTGCTGGCGGCAGCTACCCGGTTTCGGCCCTTCTCTTTGGCGCTGTATAGCGCGCTGTCGGCCAGGCCGACCAGATCTCCTGGCCTGAGCTTTTCGGTTGGAACAATCGCCGCCACACCACAACTCATCGTCAACTCATGGCTTACCGCTGAGCCCTGGTGGAGGATATGCAAATCACGCACGGCCCTGTTGACACGCTCGGCAATCTTCATGGCGCCGTCCAGGTTGGTGTCCGGCAATATAATGGCAAACTCTTCGCCGCCATAACGCGCCACGGCATCCACTTCCCGCTGTAGGGTCGCACTGAGACAATGAGCGACCTTGCACAATGCGTCGTCGCCCTCCAGGTGTCCGTAAAAATCGTTGTACCGCTTGAAATAGTCCACATCGCAAAGGATCAGGGCCAACTGCGACGAACGCCGGGTATGGCCAACCCATTCACGATTGAGTATGTCGTCGAATGCGCGCCTGTTTGCAATGCCGGTCAAGCCGTCGACACTGACAAGCTGCTCCAGCTTCCTGTTAGCAATCTCCAGTTCCCTGGTTCGTCGCTCAACCCTGGACTCCAGCGTGTGGGTGTAGTCCTCCAGTTCACGCGACAAGGCTTCGACCTCTGTAAATGATTTGGCAAAGCGCAGGGACAACGCATACGACTGAATCACGATGAAACAGAGCATACCGGCGCCGGCGAGAAAAACGGGGGTCCTGATGACATCCAGCGACATGAGCACATCGTGCACGATAGCGATCGCCAGTACGGTAAAGCCAAACAGGAAGGCCTTGGCCACTTCTCGCTGCTCCACTACACAGCGGGTAAAGATATAGAGTCCAAAACAGACACTGCCCACCAGATAGATTTGAAATACGACCAGGAACTCGGAAAACACCTCGGCCGGTGTCACCATCACAAAAGCCGTAAAGGCCAGGCCCAGGAAGATGCACAGACGCGAAATCCACTCAGGGTAGGACCCGGGGACCAGATTGGAAACAAACCCGGCGAAAGCGGGGACCGCCAACAGAAACGACACATACTCCAGGCGCACCAGCATCGAATAGGAGATAGACGGTATCAATAGCGTCAGGTATTCGTCATCGGTGGCCAGAATGCGGACCAACACAATCAGGCAGAACAGGCCAAAAAACAACGGCGATGCATCCTGGCGGCGCTGCAGATACAGGGCGATATGGTAGAGGGCAATAAAACCAATACTGCCCACCAGAAATATCGCATAGCTCAATGCCAGTTCATGCGCGTGGCGAATCGCGGAGACTTCGCCGAGTGTCATCACCTTCCACACGCCACCGCTGCGATAGTGATAATTCGACACATGAATCACGATATTCATCTCGCTCCCGATATCCGTAGGGAGCGTCAGCACACTGCGCGCGAACGCCGGCTTGGAATCGCGCGCATTCGTGCCCAGTTCTCCAACGGAGTGCAGCAGCTGGCCATTGACGTAGAGCTTGAACGCCTCGCCGATATCAACCACTTTCAGCGCGAGATGCGGGGAGTCGGGCGGCAGCAACACGCGCAACTGATAGCTGGCGTAACCGTGCCCGGTCACAACCTGCTTGTCTCCATACTCATGGCCGTTCCAGGTTCCTGGCACAACGATGGTGTCGTCGCTTGCCAGCGCGCGCTGCGCTGGCGGAATGAAATCCTGCCAGTAGAACAGCCAGCGACCATCGAGGCGAATAGTGCCATCGCGCTCAAAATTCCAATGCCGCAGATCGAGTTCGCCGCCCTCTGCCTTGGGCGCCGACAGGGCAGCGACAGGCGCACTAAAGCAAAGGGTGATAAGCAGCGACAGGAAAATGGTTTTAAACATAGAATCTCATGAGCGCGCCTGCATCTGGTAGCTGAACGTTCCGGGGGGGCCGTTCCATCAGGCATCACCAACCGCGCGGGATCACCTGAGTCCAGTCGAGACAATCGCCAGTATATTGTCATCATCTGCAAACATGTCAATTGCTGTTGTGCGAAACGGGCGTTGGCGGCGCTCAGCGCGACCTGAACAGGCCTGTCAGCATTTTTTACACTTGAGCTGTAATGACCGCGTCCGGATAGCAAAGGATCGCTGTTGCGTATTGCTTCTTATAGCAATTATCGGATTGGGCACAAGAATTGCTCGCGGTTCCTATGCGGGGTTTTTCGGATAAATACCTGCAGGGATGCTTTGTCATGCTCAGACGTTTACTTGTCCTACTTGTTGTCCTCGTCGCGTTGCCGGTTTTCGCGCAGCAAACCTATGTCCGCGAGTTTCGCATGGGGTTCACACCCTATCCTCCCAGCTTTGATGCGGCCGGCTACGACCAGTCCTACCAGATCATTCAGCAGCACGCTGACCTGATCAGCCACACATTCCAGGCCGGGATCCCATGGGATGACGCCCTGACCAGTTCCAGTTACAGGGATTATCCCGCCAGCCTGCAGCAGGAATGGGATTTTCTGCTTGAGGCCGATGCCAACAATGTCCCGGGTATGGCCAGGTATGTGTCCATGCTGCCAACCAATATCCAGTACAACAGCCTGGCCACACTCTGGAATGAGAACGGACCGGGCCAACCGCTGGGCGCTCCCTGGGATACGGCGGCATTCAATTCACCGCAAGTCAAAACCGCCCTGCTGAATTATTCGATTGCGCTCATTGAGGCGTTTCAGCCAGAGTATTTTGGACTGGGTGTCGAGATCAATATCCTGATGGCGAAACGATTCGACGTGTGGAGTGACTACAAGCAACTCAACCAGTACCTCTACACAGAACTCAAGCAGCGCTACCCCGACCTGTATGTTTTCCCCACAATCCAGTATGAGCATATGCTGGGCCTGCATGACGCCTCCCGCCAGTTGGCCGATTACCTGTCGGCGTTCTACCCGACAGTTCTGTGGTGGGAAATGTACGAGCTGATGTTTTACAGCGACGCATTCGTGATCAGTACATTCCCCTATCTCTCCTACAACAACCAGATTTACGATGGCTACTACGATCTCGCATTCAATCTGGCTACCGTGCATGGGATACCGGTAGCGATCGACCAGATGGGCAGTTTGTCGCGGGATGTGGATGTGGGTCCGGTTATTCTTAGGGGCTCGGAGGAGGTGCAGCTCAATACGATCTACTATTTACTGGCCGCTTGCTACCAGTCGGACGTTTTGTTCGCGGTCAATTTCTTTACCGTAGATTACGCAGAGAACTACGGGAACAACCCGATTTCGCTGTCCTGGGCCTATGCCGGACTGTTTAATCCCGATGGCACGCCAAAACCGGTCGCCGCACTGTGGGATCTGTTCCTGGCGATTCCCTACCAGCCCCCGCAGTAATCGATCGAGCAAACCTTCGCCAGCGGCCAGTTCGTTTGAACTGGGCCAAATACGCATGCTAGTCTGCGCCTCTATTGGGGGGAGCCATGCGTCCGCAGTTAGCCTTTGGGTTTATTTTTATCACGGTACTGCTGGACTCCATCGGATTCGGCATCATCATGCCGGTTGTGCCACAACTGATAATGGATATTTCCGGCGAGGACCTGACCCACGCCGCACGCATCAGCGGCTTCCTGTTGTTCGCCTTTGCCGGCATGCAGTTTATCTCCTCACCGCTACTGGGAAATCTCTCTGATCGTTTCGGGCGCAGGCCTGTCCTGCTGTGCTCGCTACTGGCAATGGGCTGCAACTATCTGTTGATGGGTTGGGCGCCGACACTGGTGTGGTTGTTTGTGGGGCGCATCATCGGCGGCATTTCCGCCTCAACATACGGCATTGCCAACGCCTATATCGCCGATACCTTTCCCCCGGAAAAGCGCGCGCAGTACTTCGCGCTGCTGGGTGCGGGGTTCGGCACCGGGTTTATCATCGGCCCCGCCGTCGGTGGTTTCCTCGGCGAGTTCGGCCCCCGCACACCGTTTTACGCGGCGGGATTGCTGGCGTTTATCAATGTCATTTACGGGTTTTTCGTGTTGCCCGAATCCCACAAAATGGAAAACCGTCGGGAGTTTGACCTCGCCCGCGCCAACCCGTTGGGAGCGTTCAGGCAGCTATGGCACTACCCGGAGGTGATCGCACTGGTAGTAGTGTACTTCTTCTATATGTTGGGCCACTTCTCGCTTCCGAGTATCTGGGCGTTCTTCACGATCGAGAAATTTGACTGGTCACCGCGTGAAATCGGCTTCTCATTGAGCGTAGTCGGCGTCGCGATGATTTTCGTGCAGGGCTTCCTCATCCGCAAAGTGTTGCCGGTGTGGGGGCCGATAAAAACCGCTATCGTCGGTTTCATCGCCACCACGCTGAGCTTCATCGCATACGCCTTTGTACCGTATGGCTGGATGATGTACCCGATCATCGCACTGGGTGCACTGCAGGGGTTTGTGGTGCCGTCGCTGCAAAGCATTATGTCGGCGCGCATCCCGGCCAATGCGCAGGGCGAACTGCAGGGTGCTCTCGGCAGCATGAGTGGCCTGGTAGCGATACTCAGCCCGCTGTTCATGACGCAACTTTTTTCCTACTTCAGCTCCGATGACGCGATTGTGTACTTCCCCGGCGCACCGTTTTTTGCCTCGGCGGTGTTAACGCTGCTGGCGCTGTTGATACTGTTGCGAGCGATCGCCGGGCGGCAGGTAACACACACTGTGCAGGGCGATCCACCGCAGGCATAGCGACAGCGGCTGGCGCGAACTCACACAAGGATGGCATGCAATCCCATGTGCCGGGGCCACTCATCCAGTACTATACTGCCTCGTACGCGTTGAGACGGGAATAAGAACATGGCAGACAGGCTATTGCGTATCGGCGGTGCCAGCGGCTTTTGGGGTGACGCCGCCCGGGCCACGCCGCAACTGGTGAATACCCCCGGACTGGATTACATCGTCTACGACTACCTGGCCGAGATCACGATGTCCATCATGGCGCGCGCCAGGGCTAAAGATCCGCGCAAGGGCTATGCCGCTGATTTTGTCAGCGCGGCCATGAAACCCAGTCTGGCACTGATCGCCGAGCGCGGTATCAAGGTCATCTCCAATGCCGGCGGCGTGAATCCCGACGCCTGCGTGCAGGCCCTGTGCGCAGAGATCGCCGAGCAGGGCCTGAGTCTCAAGGTCGCCTGCGTGAGCGGCGACGATCTACTCGACAACAAAGATGCGCTGCAGGCATCGGGTATCACGGAGATGTTTTCCGGTGCGGCGTTTCCACCGCTGGAGAAAATTCTCAGCATCAATGCCTATCTGGGCGCATTCCCGATCGCCCGCGCACTGGCAATGGGTGCCGATATTGTCATCACCGGGCGCTGTGTCGACAGCGCGGTGACACTGGGCGCATGCATACATGCGTTTGGCTGGGGCCGCGACGACCTCGACCAGTTGGCCATGGGCTCTCTGGCGGGCCACATCCTGGAGTGCGGGCCACAGGCCAGCGGCGGCAACTTCACCGACTGGGAGCAGGTGCCCGGCATCGCGAACATCGGTTACCCTGTGGCCGAAATCTCCGCCGATGGCAGTTTCGTCTGCACCAAGCCCGAGGGCACCGGCGGCGTGGTCAACGTGGGCACTGTGAGCGAGCAGATGCTTTACGAAATTGGCGATCCGCAAGCCTATATATTGCCCGATGTGGTGTGTGACTTCTCCACCGCCCGTATCGAGCAGGTGGGCGAGAACCGGGTGCGGGTGTCCGGCGCAACGGGCAGGCAAGCCCCTGATACCTATAAAGTCAGTGCCACGTACGCCGATGAATTCCGCGGCGGCACCTATATGAGTTTCTACGGCATAGACGCAGACCGCAAGGCCCGCGCCCTCGGTGACGCCGTGTTCGAGGCGGCCCGCAATGTCTTTAACACCTTTGGCCTGGCGGACTTCAGCGAGACCAGTATCGAGCTGCTGGGCACCGAGAGCCAGTACGGCCAGTTCAGCGAGGTCAGCAGCAGCCGCGAGGTGGTGATGAAAATCGCCGCCAAGCACCCCGAGAGCATCGGCATCGGCATCCTCCTCAAGGAAGCGGTCGGGCTCGGCCTGGCGACACCGCCGGGCCTGTCCGGTTTCGCCGGTAGCCGCCCCAGCCCCTCACCGGTGGTGCGCCTGTTTTCATTCACAGTGCCCAAGGCAGAGGTGCAGGTGAGTATTGTGCTTGGGGATGACACGGTGGCCTGTGATGAAGTCCACGGTGAAGCACTGGATACCTCCACCATCGCGCGACCGGAAACACCGCACGCAGCAGCCACCACTGACAGTGTCGAGGTGCCGCTGATCGCACTGGCGTGGGGCCGCAGCGGCGACAAGGGCAACAAGGCGAATGTCGGCATCATTGCGCGGCGGGCGGAATACCTGCCCTATATCTGTGATGCGCTCACCGCAGACGTGGTGCAGCAGCGCTTCGCCCACTTCCTCGCCGACAGCTCAGCGGACAGTGTTGAACGCTTCCTCCTGCCCGGCGCCCACGCCCTCAACTTCCTGTTACACGATGTGCTTGGCGGCGGCGGCGTCGCCAGCCTGCGCAACGACCCCCAGGGCAAGGGTTATGCACAGCTGTTATTGTCCTGCCCCATTCCGATACCTGAAAAAATTGCGGCCACTATCGCGGAGACCCTGTGATGCCAGTGTTTAACTCAAAGATCAACGTAAACTCCGAGGGCTACGCGAAAAACCGGCGGGAGATGCTGGAGCTGATTGGGCAGTTGGAAGTGCTGAACGCGCGCGGTGCCATGATTTCCGAGCAGCGCAAACCGCGCTTTGAAGCGCGCGGACAATTGACCCCACGCGAGCGACTCGCCCGCCTGCTCGATCCCGGCATGCCCTTCCTCACCGTGGGCAATATCGCCGGCTACCTGGTGGACAGCAGCGATCCGGAAAAGTCTATTCCCGGCTCCACCATCATCTCCGGTATCGGGTTTATCAGTGGCGTGCGCTGCATGGTGGTGGTGGACGACAGCGGCATCATGGCCGGCACACTCACGACCGCCGGTGGTTACCGTGTGCGCCGCTGTGAGGAGATCGCGCTGCAGCAAAAGCTGCCCTTCGTACATCTGGTGGAAAGCGCTGGCGGCGACCTCATCAACTATACCGTGGAGGCTTTTTCCCAGGGCGGCATGCTATTCGGTAACCTCGCCAAACTGAGCAAGGCGGGCATCCCGGTGATCTCCATCCTGCACGGTTCCTCGACAGCCGGTGGCGCCTACATGCCGGGCCTCAGCGATTATGTGATCGCGGTGAAGAACAACGGTCGCGCCTTTCTGGCCGGCCCGCCGCTGCTGAAGGCGGCCACCGGCGAGGTCGCCACCGAGGAAGAACTGGGCGGTGCTGAAATGCACGCCTCGGTGTCCGGGCTGGCGGAATACCTGGCAGAGAATGATGGCCAGGCGGTGCAGATGTGCCGTGAATTGATGCACCGACTGCAGTGGAACAAGGATTGCGCCACCCCGGCGCGGCGCGCCTTCCGCGAGCCCCTGTACGAGGCCGATGAACTGGCCGGCGTGATTCCCTGCGATTACCGCAACCCCTACGATATGCGCGAGCTGGTGGCGCGGGTGGTGGACGGCTCCGACTTCATGGATTTCAAATCCCGCTACGGTGCCTCCACAGTGTGCATTCAGGCTGACATTTTTGGCCTGCCCTGCGGCATTCTCGGCAACAACGGCCCGATCGATCCGGAGGGTGCCACCAAGGCCACGCAGTTCCTGCAGTTGTGCGACCAGTCCAATATCCCGGTGGTGTTCCTGCAGAACACCACCGGCTACATCGTGGGCACAAAATCGGAACGCGCAGGGATGATCAAACACGGCTCGAAGATGATCCAGGCGGTGCGCAACCTGGAAGTGCCGCGCATCACGATGATGACCGGTGCCAGCTTCGGGGCTGGCAATTACGGCATGTGCGGCCGCCACTTCGAGCCCGACTTCCTGTATACCTTTCCCAACGCCCGCACCGGCGTAATGGGCGGCGAACAGGCCGCGAAAACCATGTCGGAGGTCGCGCGCGGTAAAGCCGCTGCGCTGGGACAGCAACCGGATGAGGACGCACTCGCCAAGCAGGAGGCGTTCCTGGCCAATATTTTCGACAGCCAGTCCAGCGCCTTCTATACCTCCGGGCACATGCTGGACGACGGCATGATTGATCCACGCGAAACGCGCAAGACGCTGGGCTTCCTGCTGGAAACTGTGTGGGAAACCAGACATCGCAGCGTGCGACCAAACAGCTTTGGCATCGCGCGCATGTAAGCGCGGCATACAGCACAACTGGAGACACCAACATGAGCGCACTACCCCAAACCAAAGACCTGATACTGGATAAACAGGGCAGCGTGCTGACCCTCTGGCTCAACCGTCCCGAGGCCAAAAACGCCCTGTCGGCTGAGATGGTCGATGAACTCCACGCGGTGCTGGATGCAGCCGCTGCGGACCCGACACTGCGCACACTGATCCTGCGCGGCAAGGGCGGCATTTTTTGCGCTGGCGCGGATATCAAGGGCTTCAAATCCGGCGCGCAGGGCGGCGAGCCGAACGAGGACGACGTCGCGCGCGGCAATCGCACCTTTGGCGACCTGATGATCAAGCTCAACGAACAGCCGCAGGCCGTCATCATGCTGGTGGAAGGCGCGGCCATCGGCGGCGGACTGGGGTTGTGCTGTGTCGGCGACGTCACGCTGGTGACACGTGATGCCAGGTTCCGCCTATCGGAAACCAGCCTCGGTATTCCACCCGCGCAGATCGCCCCGTTCGTGACCGAGCGGGTCGGGCTTACCCAGGCCCGTCGCCTGATGTTGACCGGTGCGCGCTTTAAGGGTGAGGAAGCTGTGCAGTACGGCATCGGCCACATCCTGGCTGAGGACAGCGCCGACATGGAGGCCAAATGCGCCGAGGTACTGGCGCAAATTGCACTGTGCGCACCGGGAGCCAATGCCGTTACCAAAAGCATCGTGTTCGAGGCCACCCGTCGCCCCCGGTCGGAGGCGCTGGATTTTGCCGCGCGCGGCTTTGCCAAATGCATGCTCAGCGACGAGGGCCGCGAGGGTGTAGCCGCCTTCGTTGAGAAGCGTAAACCGACATGGGCCAGCGAATAAGCGTGGAGAACACAATGACACGATTTACCAGCATTCTGGTGGCCAATCGCGGCGAGATCGCCTGCCGGGTGATACGCACAGCGCGCGCGCAGGGTTACCGCACCGTCGCCGTCTACTCCGATGCCGACGCCAGGGCACCCCATGTATTGATGGCCGACGAGGCTGTCCACATCGGCCCCAGCCCGGTCAACGAATCCTATCTGGTGGTTGAGAACATCCTCGCCGCCGCCAGTGCCAGTGGCGCACAGGCGATACATCCCGGCTATGGCTTTCTCAGCGAAAACGCCGACTTTGCCCGCGCCTGTGAGGATGCCGGGCTGGTGTTTATCGGCCCGCGCCCCGATGCAATCCACCTGATGGGCAACAAGGCTGAGGCCAAGCGTCGTATGATCGCAGCGGGCGTGCCCTGCGTGCCAGGGTACGAAGGCGAGAACCAGAGCGATGCCACACTGCTGAGCGAGGGGGCAAAAATCGGATTGCCACTGATGGTCAAGGCGGCCGCTGGCGGCGGCGGCCGCGGCATGCGTCTGGTCGACGACGCGCAGGAGTTGGCAAATGCGATCAAGCTGGCTCGCGCCGAGGCAACCTCCGCGTTCGGCAGCGGCGACCTGATCCTCGAGAAAGCCATTGTCCGCCCGCGCCATGTCGAGGTGCAGGTATTTGGCGACAGCCACGGCAACCTCGTGCATCTGGGCGAGCGCGACTGCTCGGTGCAGCGCAGGCACCAGAAGGTAGTGGAGGAAGCGCCCTGCCCGGTGATGACACCCGCGCTGCGCGAACAGATGGGTGCGGCCGCAGTCGCCGCGGCTCGCAGCATCAATTATCGCGGCGCCGGCACCGTGGAATTCCTGCTCGATGAACACGGCGACTTTTATTTCCTGGAGATGAACACCCGCTTGCAGGTGGAGCACCCTGTAACGGAATTGATCACCGGCCGGGATTTGGTAGCACTGCAGCTTCAGGTCGCACAGGGCGAATCTCTCGGTTTCACGCAGGACGATGTCACCCTCACCGGGCACGCCATTGAGGTGCGACTCTACACCGAGGACCCGAGCCAGGACTTCCTGCCCACCTCCGGGCCGGTTGATCTTTGGTCTGAACCCACCGGTTCCGCCGTTCGGGTAGATAGCGGCATTTGTAGCGGGCAGTTGATTTCGCCCTTCTACGACCCGATGGTGGCCAAGATCATCGCCAGCGGTCCGACGCGGGAAATCGCCCGCCTGCGACTGATTGAAGCGCTGAAGGACACGGTACTGTTCGGCCCCCACCACAACCGTGACTTCCTCGTCGCCTGCCTGGAGAAAGAGTGTTTCGCCGCCGGCGAGGCCACCACCGCCTTTATCGCCGAGGAGTTTGCCGCGGGTGAAATCGCCGACATGCAACCGACGTTCACCGACAGCGCGGTGGCCGCCGTGCTGGAACTCGCACTACAGCACCGTGAACTGTATGACCGCAGCGTGATCGTGGCGCCGGCGCTGCGCGACTGGAGCAGTGCCGGTGCACTGGTCTCGCGCAAGCAGTATAGCCACAGTGAGACAGTTCACGACCTGTCGGTGACACCGCAGGGCCGTGCTCGCTACCTGGTCCGCGACGGCGACAACGCCGCCGTAATCGAGCTGCTTTCAATGGCCGACAGTATCGCTCACGTGGCGATCGATGAAGTGCAACATATCGCACGCTATCACCTGCCCGAGGAAGGGCGACTGTACCTGTCGATCGGCGGTCGCGCGGCACAATACCGCGACATGATTCGCCACGATGGTGTGCAGGACCAGGCTGGCGGCAGTGGCAGAATTGTCGCGCCGATGCACGGCCTGCTACTCGAAGTGCATGTAGCCAGTGGAGATACGGTCGAGGCGGGGCAGACCCTGGCAGTCCTCGAGGCGATGAAAATGCACTATGAAATCGTCGCCGATGCCACTGGTGAAGTGGCATCGGTGATGGCAATGGCGGGTACACAGGTTGCGGCCGACGACCTGTTGATCGAGATCACTGTCGCACAGTAATGCTCAGCGGGCGGCTTCCCTGCATTCGCAATCATCGGGGCGTGAGTATCCCTTTGCGGGGGATCTCACGCCTTTTCGGGCCCGCGGTGGCTGGTAATGGCTTTTCTTGCCTTCGCTGGCGCAGTATCTCTGGCATTTTTCCTGCTGACTTGAAAGCCAGTATTGCATTGAACTGCCTATTGCAAAAAGTACAGCCAGCCAAAATACCACCGGGAACAGAAAGCCTCGCATGTCACCACAATCCCCACATCCGCTTTCCCGATTTCACTGCGCACCCAAGCACGGGTCACACATGCCCCGCGCCACAGTTCCAGCACAGGTCAAACGACTCATCGTTTTCCTCCTGACAGCGCTTACAAACCCACGGCGCGGCGTTCTCGTCACTGACAGCACTTTCAAGAATCCTGCAGGCCCTGTCGTAATCCATATCCCTGACCACCCACAGTTCAACCCAGGTATCAAACGGCGACACTTCACCAATCGCACTTGAGGCGTACTCGTTTTTGACAACGACATTGACATCATAGGACTCGAGAATGTTCTTCGCATTTGCGACGATAAAGCGGTTGCTGTGGGTGAATACCATTCTCACGACGCGCTACTCATATTTGTGCTGAATTGCACACCGGCGCGGGATACAGGCACTTTTTTAACCATTGTGTGGGCAAGTTCACTGACAGTATCGCCGCATCTCTTCGCTGAAGTGACATCTTGCCCTATCATGCGGTGCTAAAACAATGACAGCATCAGTGCTGCCGGCTGCATGTATTCCAGACGATCAAGAGGCACACCTTGAACATAATAATCCCTAGCCCGAATATTTCATAAGCAGGGGTAGAAAAACGGCGGAAACT